>Ga0181532_10006089_pt1 | contig 10103 bp, 8 predicted proteins | sample PEATcosm2014_Bin_33_FD_119768 | JGI IMG/M metagenome (GOLD analysis project Ga0181532, IMG submission 119768) | Peatland microbial communities from MTU Mesocosm Facility, Houghton, MI, USA - PEATcosm2014_Bin11_30_metaG | ecosystem: Environmental > Terrestrial > Soil > Wetlands > Peat | place... | reverse complement strand
TGGGGCTGCGGTTTTGCATCCCGCCGAGGCAATCCCAGCCAGCGCGGCGGTGGCACTGAGAAGGAGCTTGTGGGTCTTACACATAGTTTGATGTTGGTTGTTGGTTCAATGGTTGTGAGCTCATTCTGGCTCTTATCTGCTTCCCGACATTCATACCCGTGGGCTGTGGCATGCTGGCTTACGACCAGCTCACCCAACCGCTCCAGTAATTCTTCCTGAACGGCCTTAAAATAGGACCGATCCTGCAAATGTTCAAGCCCTCTCCGGCGCAATCCAGGCACCGGGCAACCGGACCCGGTCAGATGGAGCGAGGACATTTCTTCCGGCTAATGGCACGCGACGGACCGGAATGTCCACGCGCCCCATCGAAAGGCTCCCTGGCCAATCCCTATTACTTCTTCACGAACAAGGCCAGCGAGGCTGTGTATCCGTGGAGGAAGTTCTTTTGGCCCACCGGCCCGATCTCGCCGTTGCAAAAGAAGCCGGCCACGCCCAGGGGGCCGAGCCGCCGCTGGACCATCTCAGCATCGTGATTGGGCCGCCCGAACAGGTTGCGTCCCCGGCCGTTGCAACTGCACAGGCAGCCGCCATAGACCGTCGTGTTCGCCAGTTCGTCATGCGCGCGAGTGAGGAGAGCCTCCATGTCCTCGGTGGCCGCTGCCGCCGAGCGCCGCTGGAACTGAATGGTTTGGCCCAGGCGCGGCAACGCCCCGACGGAAATGCTGCCCGAGCGCGGGTCTGCCCCCAACAGGTTGCGGATCAGGAAATCCCCGCGGTGGAAGTCCTCCAAATACTCGTTCACCACCAGGCCAATGAACAGGTTCCCGCGGGCTTGCTTCTGTTCCTGAGGCGTGAGGCGGTTGAAGGTTTCTTCGAGCACCTTGTAGGCTGGACGGTTTCCGATCTGATGAATGATGTTCTGCTCCACGTGGGTGAGCGTCCACGTTTCACCGATAGGCGTGCAGCCTTGGGACGTGACCCCCGCCAGCTTGACGGCGCCGCCGCACGAAATGGCCACGCCCCCTTCCTCGAACACTTCGCCGTTGAGATAGACCTGGGTAGTTTGCTCGCTGAAGTCGCCGCTGGCCAGCCCACCGAGGACGGGCAGCGGCGCGTAAGCCTCGTTCCAGGTTCGCAGCCAGGCCTCGCTGTCGAGATGGAACGGGTCAACGAAGACCAGCCAGCCGTTGGTCTGGGCTGGCTCGATGCCCGTTTCCATGTGCCAGTAGCCCGGGCCGTTCGCCTCTTCGACCTGCTCCTGCTTGAAGGGGAACGCCTTGACTTCCGCGCCCGGCAAGGCGTAGAGGCCCAGCGTCACCCCGGCGTTCTCCTCGACCTCATTGTCACCCACGATCAGGCTGGGGCTGGAACACCCGGCCAGCAAGGGGATGCGGGCATGGACTTGCAGGATTTCCAAAACCTGCTTCGCGCGCGGAAAGAACCTCGGGGACATGAAGACCAGGCCCAGCGACACCTGGGGCGCGCTCAATTGGCGGCGCAAATTCTCCGCCCACTTCTGGAGGCCTGCCTCCTGAAAGTCGCCGGCCCAGTGCGCCGCGATTGAATATTCGTTGCCCACGCTGGGAACTTAACGGGCCGCCGCGTATTTGCAAACGCCGGCTGGGCGCGTAACGCCGTAGGGCGCGCAGTCCTCTGCGCGCCGGGGACAGGCGAGCCCCCGCCGTGTTACCGGGTATCGGCGCGCAGAGGACTGCGCGCCCTACCCTGCCGTCCGCCACAGTTTCAATCGGAGGGTGAAACATGCGGACGAGGATGTCTGAAACTCAGACAGGGCTGCTCGGTTCCGAGACTCGGCCCTTCATACGCCGCCAGGCTTCGCCCCGACACTTCCTACGGCTTGGTCTGGCTTTTGCTCCACCTATTGCACCTCGCGGGCACCCGCCGGCCCGTTTGGCCCATGCCATGCTGGCTTAGGCTCCCAGCGTGGCTCCGGAGCAGGATAAGCCAGTCACATTGAACTATGAGCACAGAAAACACAAACTCGGTTAGCCAGCAAATCCAGGAATTGGACAGGCTGCGGCGCCAGACTCGCCGTTTCAGTCTCTGGACGACACTGGCGCTCACCACGATCGTCGTCGTCGGCGTGGGCGCGATCATCAACTCGTTCTACGGCCTGACGATCTCGGGCCCCAAGCAGGAGGAATTCCTGAAGTGCCTGGGCAGCGAGCTGCAGCGGGAGATGCCTCCCGCGGTGCAGAGGTTCGCCGCGCCCTCGGTGAGGCGCTTGAAGCCGGCGGTCGAGGCGGAGATCAAGCGCCTGGACGCCCGCGCGCCGCAGGTGGTGGATGCCGCCCTGCGGGAGCTCAACACCATGGGCACCAACCTGCCAGCCCGGGCGGGGCTCATCCTCGAGCACACCGTCGGCAAAGCCCTCGCCCTGCGCGACGACCGCCTGCGCAAGATGCTTCCCGGCGCAACCGACGACAAGATGATCAATCTGCTGGACAGCATCCATGTCGAGACACAGGACCAACTGCTGAGAGCCGGCGAGAAGATCTTCAATCCCCACCTCAATTCCATCCACAGCATCCTGGCCAACCTGGACAAGATCGAGAAAACCGAGCCGGTGGATGCCAGGCAGGAAATCAACCCGTGGCAGGTGGCCTTCCTGTTCATGGATGTTTTCGACCAGGAATTCAAAGACCTCGCCGTTGTTGCAAGCACCAAATCCCAGGAGACAAAGTAATGAAGCCTGAATCCTCCCCCGCCGCCACTCCGGCCACGCCGACCCTGACCGGCGAAGCCGCCGCGTCTGCCTACATTGCCCAGGAACTGCCCAAGGCCCGCAAAGCCCTGCGGCGCGCACGGATTGTTGGCTGGGTCTTGATCGGCCTCATTGGAGGCTACATCTCCATTATCAGCGTCACGCTGGTCCGGCTCTTCCAGCCGCGAACAGCCGCGCAGGTAGCCAGCGGCATGGTGCTGGAGCGCGTGGCTAAGGACGGACCCGCGCTGGCCGTGCAGCTCGAGCGGCAAATCCCGCTGCTCATCCGCCAGGCGCCCGACTACGTCATCCAGCAATTGCCCGGTTACCGGCAGCAGGCGGAACTCGTGCTCGAAACCGAGCTTCAGAGCCATTGCGACACCCTGGCCAGGCAGGTCGGGCAACAAATGGACGACCAGATCGCCAACCACCAGGCTGACCTTAAGACGCTCCTCGACCACCCGGCCGACCGCGCCGCCGTGCGGGCAATCCTGCCCGACCTGGACCAGACGATCAGCAGCTTCCTCACCATGGACGCGGACGGCAAGGTGGTGCAGGAGCACATTAGTGATCTCGCGGCCGGGTTGAAGGAAATCGAGAAGCGCATGGACCGCCTCGCCAACGGCACGAATCTAACCCCCGAGGAAAAGAAGGCGCGCCGCTCGCTGGCAGTCATGGCCAAAGCCATTAAGGACAAGACCACGTTGCCGGAGCCCTCTGCAGCTCCGGTTGGCAAGCTGGCCAGCAAGTAAAGCCCCCCGAGGCTCGCGGTCGCCCACACAGGCTCCTGGCGGGATGCACACCCCCAGGAGCCTGCTGTCTAAGAGCAGAGACGCCTGGCTGGCAGGCGGGCGGACGTAACGCTTGGTGAGCAGCACAGTCGAACCAAGGGGACGGGGATGCAGGAGGCTCAAACCTCAGAAAGGCCCCATTTCCTTCATATACCCTTCGTATATCCATCGTTTACCCATCGTATTCCCATCATTACATAACGCGTACAACACGCGCCCACCAGGCCGCCGCCAAGCGCCCGCCTTGTGCTGGTGCATACCGTAGTAGTGGTGTATATTGCTTTCCTGTCATGCCGATGGAGCGAACCAAACGTTCCGAGCCCCCGGCCCAGCGGCGAACAAGGGCGTGGCCACCCAGGGGTATTTCGCGCCGTGCTGCTCTTGGGCTCGGTGCTGCCGGCGTAGCCGGCGTCGCAGGCGCGGGGTCCCTCTTCGACTTCTTCTCGAAGTGGCGCGACGCCGAAGCGCCGGCGGACATCTTCAAAGGCGATGCCCCGAAGGGCGAGCTCTGGGAACTCTGGCGCAAGCGCGGCTGGGTGAAAGAAGCCTCCCACTACCTCAAGCTCGGACGCAATGTCCAGTGCAAGACCTGCCCCAACAACTGCCTGCTGTCCCCTGGCGACCGCAGCCATTGCCGAAACAAGGTCAACTACGACGGCACCCTCTACACACTGGTGTATGGCAACCCATGCACCTTCCACATAGATCCGGTGGAGAAGAAGCCCCTGTTCCATTTTCTGCCCGGCAGCCGCACATTCTCGCTCGCCACCTCCGGCTGCGTGTTCCGCTGCCTGAACTGCCAGAATTGGGAGATTTCCCAGAAGAAACCCGAGGAGACCAAAGACCCCCACGGCGACGAACTGCGTCTGCGCCCGCCCGTGCCCGAGAGCCTGAGCCTGGACCAGATCGCCCGCCTGAGCCTCTTCCCGGAAGACGCCGTGGCGGTGGCCGAGTCGCTGCTTTGCCCGTCGCTCTCCTACACCTACTCCGAGCCCACCGCCTTTTACGAATACACCTTTGACACCTGCAAGGTGGCCCATGACCGCAAGCTCAAGAACATCGTCGTGAGCTGCGGCTCGATCGAGGACCGCGCCGCGCGCGACCTCTACAAGCTGGTGGATGCCGCGCACGTGGATCTCAAAGGCTTCGACCAGGACATCTATACCAAGCTCAACTCGGGCAAGCTCCAGCCGATCCTCAACACGATCAAGCTGCTCAAGGACCTCGGGGTCTGGGTCGAGATCATCAACCTTGTCGTGCCCACCTACACCGATAAGCTGGACACCATCCGCCGCATGTGCGCCTGGATTGCCAAGGAGATGGGCCCGGACCAGCCGCTGCACTTCTCGCGCTTCCATCCCCAGCACAAACTCGACCACCTCACGCCCACGCCGGTGCAGACCCTGGTCAAGGCGCGCGACGCCGCCCGGGCCGAGGGCCTCCACTACGTCTATATTGGCAACGTGCCGGGCCTCGAAGGTGCGGAGACGACCTTCTGCCCCAATTGCAAGAAGGCCATCATCGAACGCGACATCTTTGCCGTCACGGCGCAGAACCTGGCTGGCGGCAAATGCCGGTTCTGCGGCACGAAGATCGCGGGCGTGTGGGCGGCTTAACTCAATCAGACTTGTTCATCGGTGATTCCGCCGCTAAGGCCGAAGTCCGAAGGCCGAAGCCCGAAAGAAGGCCGAAACCCGAAATCCGAACCAGCCAGCCCGCGGTAGTGGGATGCCGCCCTCCTGGGAGCTCTCGGCAGAGCGGCACTACCAGGCGACACCGCTCTCGGGCACTCCTCCCCCGGCAGGGCGCTGGGACCGGCGACTTCGGCCCTCGGCCTTCGGACTTCTTTCGGGCTTCGGCCTTCGGATTTCGGAATTCACTCGCCACGCCCTTCCCCACGGGTAACGTCGAGCAACCATGAAACTCCTCTTCCTCGGTGGCACGGGCAACATCTCCTCCGATTGCGCCGCGCTCCTCCACCAGCGCGGCCATGAAATTCTAATCCTGAGCCGCGGGCGCGCCGCCGTGCCTCCCGGCTACCGCGCCATCACCGCCGACCGGAACGACCCCGCCGCCATGCGCGCGGCCCTCAAAGGCGTGCAGCCTGAAGTGGTGCTGAACTTCCTCGGCTACGACTTGCCGGAAGTGCAGGCGGATTACGAACTGTTCCAGGACGCGGTGCGGCAATACATCTTCATCAGCTCCACGGTGGTCTATGCGAAACCGCACAACCGGCTGCCGCTGACAGAGGACGCGCCGACCGGCAACCCGTGGTGGGATTACGCCCAGAAGAAGCTGGCGTGCGAGCAGTGGCTGCTACGGCGCCGAGCGGAGACCGGCTTCCCGGTGACCATCGTCCGGCCCTCGCACACCTACTCGCACCGCTGGATACCGAACGCGATCTCCAGCCCGAGCTATACCTTCGCCGCGCGGCTGGAGCAGGGCAAACCGGTGTTCGTGCATGACCGCGGCGAGAGTCCCTGGACGCTCACGGCCACAAGCGACTTCGCCGTGGGGCTGGCCGGTCTGGTGGGCAAGGCAGGAGCCCTCGGTGAAGCCTTCCACATCACGAGCGACGAGGTGCTCACGTGGAACCAAATCTATGCGGAGATTGGCGCAGCCCTGGGCGCGCCATCGCCGCAGATAGTGAAAATCCCCACCGACTTCATTTGCCGAGTGGCGCCGCAGTTCACCGGCAACCTAAAGGGTGACAAGGCCCATGCGGGCGTGTTCGACAACTCGAAGATCAAGCGGTTCGTCCCCGACTTCCAATGCCGCAAGCCGTTCCGTGTCGGAGTTCGGGAATCGGTTTCCTGGCTCCGTGCTCACCCCGAAGCGCAGAATCGCAAGCCGGAAGTGGATGCGGTCATTGATCAGGTGATCAGCGCCTGGTGGCGCGACGGCCAGGCTGTAGCTGGAGAGCAGTCTTAACGACCCGGCTCCCATCCTGGGCGATAGGTTTCCTTGAGGAGGCTGTCGGCGGCGGGAGCGTTGGTGGCTTTCATGGCCTTGGCGTCCCAGTAGATCTTCTTGCCCACGCGCAATGCGACCAGGCCGAGGAGGCCGACCTCGGTCAGCGCCGCGCCGTATTCGAAATTGGCGCTGGCGGGCGTGCCGCCTTTGCAGGCGTCGAGCCAGTCGCGGTGGTGGCCTTTGGAACGGGGCAAGGTCGCAGGCGGGCGTTTGTAGGCGTCGTCTTTGGCTCCAGGCAAAAGGCTTGGCCTGCCCGCCCAACCGCCGCAGGTGATCATGCCCTTGTCGCCGATGAACAGGATGCCGTTGCCGTCGGCGCCGAGTTGGTCGTCCGGTTCCAGGCCAGCGGGACGCGGTGGCATCAAGCCACCTTCATACCAACGGAATTTCAGTGGCGGCATTTTGCCGCGCGGACCGAATTGATAGGTGTAGATGGCGCGCGGCGGCGCCATGTATGAGTCCACAGTGCCCGAGTCCGAGGTCTCGATGCTGAGCGGTTCACGCAGGTCCAAGGCCCAGCAAGCCGGATCGAAGTTGTGGCAGAAGAAGTCGCCGATCGGAGCGGTGCCGAAGTCCCAGAAATCCCGCCAGGTGACAGGCGTGTAGGCCGAGCTATAGGGACGCAATGCCCGGGGGCCAAGCCACAGGTCCCAGTTCACGCCTTTGGGAGTGGCCTGGGCGGGGGGTCGGCCGCCGGGCAGCGTCTTATTCCAGCGCGTGGCGCTAGTCCAGGCCTGGACTTCCCGGACGTCACCAATGGCGCCATCCCAGATCATTTCGCAGGTCTGGCGTATGAAGTCGCCCGAGTGGCCCTGGTTGCCCAATTGGGTGGCCAGGCCGGTTTCTTTGGCCACTTTGGCCATCAGCCGCGCTTCCCAGACGTTGTGGGCGAGCGGCTTTTCGCAATAGACATGCTTGCCCTGCCGCATCGCCGTCACGCAGACGTAAGCGTGCTGGTGATCGGGCGTAGCGCAGAGGATCGCATCAATGGCCTTCTCCTTCTCCAGCATCACGCGAAAGTCTTCGTAGGCAGCCACCTTGAAGTTCGGGGTCTTCTCTGCGTAATGCTGCTCGACCTCGGCCTTGAGCGGGAGCCGGCCGGCGTCGCCCTTGTAATAGAAGGCGTCAAGGTTCTCAGATTCGATCGGGTCAGCGACGGCGATGACCTGGGCGTCCGGGAAGGTGAACAAAGTGCGGGTGTTGGTCCGGCCCTGGCCGCCGCCTCCGATGATGGCGATGTTGATCTTGTCGCTGGGAGCGACGAATCTCGGGCCGCCAAGCACGTGGCGGGGAACCACGCTGAAGGAGGCCACTGCGGCTGCCGTGCGGCTGATAAACTGCCGCCGGTTGAGGCCGGGGTTGGGCTTCTGTTGCTGTTTCATATGCTGAACTACTGCGGACACGTCCTTAGTATCGAAAAGCCTTTAGGAGATCAAGCTGCGAGGCGGCGATCTAATTCACTACGTTTCGGAGCGGCTCCCCCACCAGGGCTTTGCCCGGATCATGCCGACGGTTTCCGGCGTCGCCGGGCAGTGCAAACTCAGGCCGTGCGCTTGCGACAGCAGATGTTTCACTACGCGAAATTAATTTCGCCCTTTAACCCATCCTCGCCTGCCCTTGCAATTAAGCGCAAGATGTGCCTGCACTCGGCTTGACGAGTCCTTCTACGGTTTAGGATGATCAGCCCAGCGGCCGGGGCTGTGCCTGCCAGTTCCAGAAAGTCTTGTCGGTTGCAGGTGACCACGATTGTGCCGGTCCGAACCGCGTGCGCCCAAATGGCGGGGTCCTGACTGCGCGCTCCGAAGACCTCCGCCACGAGTGCCGCCTCGTGTCCTGCCTGCCGCAAGCAACGGGCCAGTTCAACGGCCACATCCTCGTCGAGCAGGAATCTCACTCGTCGAGGTGGGCGTTCTGCTCTGCAACCAGAGGGTCAATCTCACTTCGGTGGTCCTCATAATACGCGAGGCATTCATAGAATTGCGATCGCGTCAACCGTGGGAAACTGGCTACCACCTCATCTACGGACGCTCCGGCTTTCACCATCGCCACGACGTCATGGACCCCCAAGCGCGTCCCCTCCACGATCGCATGGCCGGAACGGACCCCGGGTGCCTTAACGATATAGCGGTAGCTCGTTGCAATCATATTCACATGGTATCGGTTGACGGCGGTTTATTCAAGCAAAGGCGCAATATATAAGCACTGTGGCGGGTTGCGCATCTTTTTCGCCTTGGGTGCGCTGGGCGAGGAGGTATGCTGGTTTCAATGAATGATTTCCTGCCTCGTTTCTTCCGGCTGACGCAGCTCTTCGACGCGCCGGCGCTGGCGGACCCGGCCCAGGCGACGCGCGCGGCGCTGGCGGAATTGCCGGCGGCAAACTTCATTCGCCCGGGCATGAGGGTGGCGGTCGGGGCCGGCAGCCGCGGGATAGCCAATTACGACGTGATTGTGCGGGCGGTGTGTGAGGAACTGAAGCGGTTGGGCGCCGACGTGTTCATCGTGCCGGCTATGGGCAGCCACGGCGGGGCCACCGCTGCCGGCCAACTGGACGTGCTGGCCCACTACGGAATCACCGAGGGCACGATGGGCGTGCCGATCAGAAGCAGCATGGACGTAGTGGAACTGGGCCGCACGGGGGAGTTCGTCATTTATCAGGACCGGCAGGCCGCGGGCGCGGACGCCATCGTGCCGGTCAACCGCATCAAGCCGCACACCGACTTCCACGGCCCCATCGAGAGTGGGCTGATGAAGATGGCGGCGATCGGCCTGGGCAAACAGAAGGGCGCCTATCAATTCCACCAGGCCACTGTCCGCTTGGGCCACGCGGAGGCGCTGCTGGCGGTCGCGCGCGACGTGCTCCGGCTCGGCAAGCTTCCGTTCGGCGTGGGCATCCTCGAAAACCCGCTGCACCAAACCGCGCGTATCGTCGCCGTGCCCGCGGCCTCGATGGAGCAGGACGAAATGCAGCTCCTGGAGGAGGCGCGCCGCCTGATGCCCAGGCTGCCGTTTGCGGACGTGGACCTCCTGATCGTGGATGAGATGGGCAAGAACCTGAGCGGCACCGGGCTGGACACCAACGTGATTCGGCGGGACACCCACGGCAGCTTTATCCTTCCCGGGCCCAGCCCCGTGAAGCGCATTTACGTCCGCAGGCTGCACCCGGACAGCTACGGCAACGCCGCCGGCATCGGCCTGGCCGATTTCGTTCACGACCGCCTGCTGGCGGCAATGGATTGGGAGGCCACGTCGGTCAACGTTATCACGTCTCTGATGCCGGCCAACGCGCGCGTGCCATTGCACTTTCCGACCGACCGCCAGGCGCTGGCGGTGGCCTTACAGACCTCCGGTCGCCAGGAACCACGCGAGGCCAGGGTGTTGTGGATCAAGAACACGCTGAGTTGCGCGACCTTGCTGGCTTCCGAGGCCTACCTCGAGGAGACCCGCGCTCGGCCTGATTTGCGAATCCAGGGGGAGCCGGAGCAGGTGGCGTTTGATAGCCAGGGTGATCTGGCGCCCGTGTTCTGATAGCTCTAGAACGTCGGCCCGGGTTGCCAGGGCGCGAATTCCTCGTCGCCGATGCCGGCCAATTCGCTCTTGGTCTTCTCGCCGCTGGC
>Ga0181532_10006087_pt1 | contig 10104 bp, 7 predicted proteins | sample PEATcosm2014_Bin_33_FD_119768 | JGI IMG/M metagenome (GOLD analysis project Ga0181532, IMG submission 119768) | Peatland microbial communities from MTU Mesocosm Facility, Houghton, MI, USA - PEATcosm2014_Bin11_30_metaG | ecosystem: Environmental > Terrestrial > Soil > Wetlands > Peat | place... | reverse complement strand
CGCCAACGTCACCGTCCCGGTTGGCCAGACCGCCACATTCAGTGTTACCGCCACTGGCACCGGCACCATGACCTACCAGTGGTATAAGAATGGTGTTCCGATCAGCGGCGCTAGTTCCAGCATCTACACCACCCCCGCTACCGTCGCGGGCGACAGCGGGTCAGTCTTTGCGGTCACCGTGACGAACTCCGCTGGTTCCGCCACCAGCGGGCCGGCAACTCTGACGGTTCTGCTTCCTCCCCCGCTCGTCAAGAGTCTGGTCCCGAGTTCCACCACGCCTCCCTATAACTCCTCAGTGCAGTTGTTCCCCAGTTTTTCCGGCGGGACCGCGGTTATCGGTTCGCATGGAGTGGGGAGTTCCGACATTACCTCGTCAGCAGTCAGCGGAGCCTCCTATCCAACACCACTGTTGACCTCAACCACAACGTACACGTTGACCGTCACGAATTCCAAGGGCGATGTGGTTTCCACCGCTTGCGTGGTCACTCCAACTCCAGTTACGTTGACTCCGATTTCACCTGCCAACCAGACGATCGCGCCGGCCCAGACTCCCTTTACCTCCACCGCCAGCGGTGGCGCCACCAACGCCGTTATCTGGACCGCCAGTGCGGGAACTTTCAGCGGAAACGTCTGGACTCCTCCCCTGGTTGCAGGCACTTACACCATCACGGCAACCAGCGTCGATGAACCCACTGTTTTTGTCATCACCACGATTACACTTAGCTCTCCCGTAATTCTGACTCCACCCGTCAGCCAGCGCCTTTGCACCGGTAGCACTCTGACCCTCTCCGTGACTGCCGCTTATGCTTCCAACTATCAGTGGAATTTCAACGGAACCGCAATTCCAGGCGCCACAAATTCCACCTACACAGTTTCCTCGGCCCAGCCCGCCAATGCGGGTAATTATTCGGTCACTATAACCAACGGCTTGGCAAGCGTGAATTCCAGCGTTGTCGCCGTTGTTGTGGGATCGACTTCTATTCTCTCGAATCCATCAAGTCTTTCCCTGGCGCCCACCCAAACAGGTCTATTCTCAGTTTCGGGCCAAGGCATAGGACAAATCACGTATCAGTGGTATCAGATTTCATCCGGTGGAACGACCGGTATAGCTATTTCCGGCGCAACCTTCAGCAACTACACCACTCCCCCTGTGGACAATACCTATAACGGCGATCAGTATTACGCCACTGTCACCGACTCCTGCGGTACGCTGACAAGCACGGATGCTACCCTCACTGTCACCGCGGGAAATGTCCCTCCGACCATTCTCACTCAGCCCGTTGGACAGACCGTCGCTCCTGGCGGCACCCCCTCCTACACCGTCGTGGCTTCCGGCACTCCAACCCTTTCTTATCAGTGGTACAGGATTCCTGCTGGTCAAACCGCCGGAACTGCAATTGCCGGAGCTACCTCCGCTACCTATACCGTTCCTTCCTCGGCAACCACCACTGCCAACGATCAGGACTCTTACTATGTCATCGTAACCAATGGCTATGGCCAGGCCACCTCCCAACCCGCCACACTTGCCGTCGGCAATGGCATCTTGCTTCAGATCACCGGGCAACCCGTCACGCAATATGTCGGCGTCGGGGCATCCGCCACCTATCAAGTCACGGCTACCTCTTCTCTGCCCTTGACTTATCAGTGGTACGAGGCCGCCCCGGGCACTTCGACATTCGCGGCAATTCCGGGAGCGACTGGTTCGAGCTACACGGTGCCTTCCGCCACCAGTGCTGACAATGGCGCTGTTTTTTATGTTGTGGTGAGCAACGGCGTCACTTCTTCCGTCACCAGCAGCTCAGCGGGACTCTTCGTCGGCCCGCTCTCAGGCGTTCCTAATCTTTGCAACACCAATTGGTCTGCCCTGGGCGATGCCGTTCCTGCACCGTCCTGCAGCTTTCAGCTGACCACCGCCACCAATGATCAGCACGGCGAGATGGTTTGGCCCACCCTCATCGCAACGGGCGACATTCAAATCAGCTTCAGTGTTACTTTCAGCAATCCGAGCGCTCTTCCAGCCGATGGCTTTACTGTGCTCTTGGCAGATCCATCCTTGGGCGCCACAACCACCAGTTTGGGAGCGGTCGGAATGGGTTTAGGGGCGGAAGGCATTCCCGGCTTACTCTTCGAACTCGACACGTATCACAATGCAGGAGAACCGCCGGTGCCCTACATCGCTGTCACCCGCGGCGAAAGCGCACTTTTCGAGCATCCCTATTTCAACGTGAACACCAACATTCCCGCCGTTGTCTCCAGTAGCATCTCCATCACGCACAATTACACCTATTCTCTTGTTCAGGGCCAGATGACCGTAACCATGGACGGCAACCAGATCTTCTCCGGCTTGGTTACCCCGCCCCCGGCGGCTTATCTCTTTATCACCTCTTCTACTGGTGGCTCCTACGAAGACACCGTCGTCAGCAATGTTTCAGCCACTATTTCGGTGCCGGCCAATTGATGCGATCTCAAGGAGAACTTGCCATGCGATCATTCCTGCTCTCCGTTCTCTTTTTCCTGGCGGGCTCTTCCGCTGTTCGAGCCCAAGACACATATTCCGGTGATGTCGCTGCCAGCTATCACTGGGTCCGCACCAATGCGGGCCCTGGAGAATGTGGGTGCTTTGGATTGAATGGCGGAGGACTCTCCGGCTCGTGGCTCTTTCGTGGCCCCTGGTCCGTCGTTGCCGATTTCAGTGCCGAGCACACCAGCAGTGCTGCCCCACTCGGCAACTCACTCACTCTCACCTCCTTTTTGGCAGGTGCACGCTACCAGATCCCGCAACCCTGGCTGGAAGGTAGCCACCAGCCGCAACCTTTCGCCCAAATCCTCTTAGGGTCTACTCATGCCGGCGGCGGAGTTGCCGGTGTCGCGGCTGGCTCTTTTGAGTTTGCTACTCGGATCGGCGGAGGCATCGACGTACCAGTAAATTCTCGTTTTGCGGTACGCGTCATTCAGATCGATTACTATCTCACCACTTTCGCTAACTCCACGAACAACCACCAGAACAATTTCTTGGTAGGCGCTGGCATCGTCTATCACTGGTCACGCTAAACAGACTGGTCCCAGCAACATGGAACGCCCTTGCCAGGCAGACGGAAAACCCACTGAGACCTGTCAGTTTTGACAATACCAAATGGCCGGACCTCGGCTCAGCATAAGGCAATGACTGATCAAAGGGCCCGGGAACAGGTCCAACTATCCTTTCCTCACCCCCGGACGTTTCCGGGCCTTTCACTGTGCTGCTCATTTGTATTTCCACCGGCAAATGGTAAACACGCTCCCGACGATCGAAATCACAATCAGTCCGATCATCACGTGCTCGAGCATCGGCGATTCCGCCTGCTTGATGATCCATCGCCCATAATGAATCGCAAGCGTCCCCTCGATCACAAACCGAACAAATCTGGCCACTGCTACAAAACCCAAGAGCTTTATTCGCGGATACCGGAATGCTGCTGCGGCCGCCACAATCCCCGTGAATGGGAACGGCGGCGGCATCAGCGAGGCCACCACAAGTGCCCACCCTGCGCGCTTCTTCACCTGCTTCCGGATGTATTGGAGATGCTTTCCCGACACGAACTTTTTCTGCCCGCCTTCGCTCTTTCGGCTGATCCAGTCCGTCGCAAGGCACCCGATAAGCGAGCCCACCGTAGCCATCGCCGCGTAGTACAGCATGCGCTCGTGATAGCGTGCGCTCAGGGCAAACATAAGCAGGTCGTTGCCTACCGGCACCACAAGTGGCGAGGAATCCAACGTCCCCAGTGTCAGTAATCCGAATCCCCCTGCATGAAACAAAGCCCTGGCTATGGCGTGGATGATCGCTCTCACCTGATTTGTCCCCGTCGGTTAGATGACGCCGCCAGCCCCTGCGTCAAGCGTGCGGAGGCTTTGCGCGGCATGTTCACCTCGGCGGCGCGTTCTTCACGTACTTGTCAAACCACTGCAGCATCTCGTAGATAAGCTGCTCGTTCGACTCCATTGCCGTGTACCAATGCGGTTCATGCGGCAGCAGAACCAACCGTGTCGTACCGCCATTGCCTCGGATGGCTTCGTAAAGTTTGCTCGCTTGCAATGGCGTTGTTCCAGGATTTGCATCCTCCGCTCCGTGCACGATTAGCAGTGGCGTCTTCAATTTGTCCGCCGAGAAAAATGGCGAAACTTTCAAATACACGTCCGTCGCCTCCCATACCGATCGCCGCTCGTTCTGGAACCCAAATGGCGTTAGCGTCTTGTTATACGAGCCGCTCGTCGCCACTCCCGCGCGGAATAAATCAGAATGCGCCACCAGATTCACAGTCATTAATGCCCCGTGGCTGTGTCCAGTGACTCCTATTCTGTCGGGATCGGCAACCCCTAGTCGCACCGCCTCATCCACGGCGGCCTTCGCATCTGCGACCAACTGTTCCAGATAAGTGTCGTACGCTTTCTTCGGATCGCCCACGATCGGGAACGACGCGTTGTCAATGATCGCGTACCCCGCCAACAGCAGTAGTCTATATTGTCGCAGCCGCGTGAAGGTTTCCTGCGAGCCTGCCACTTGCCCCGCTTTCGATGCGTCCGCATAGTCCAGAGGATAGGCGTAGAGTATCGTCGGGACGCGCGATCCTTCTTTGTACCCGGGCGGCGTGTATAGCGTGAACGACAAGTCCAGCCCGTCGGCCCTCTTGTACTTGACCAGCCGCTTCTTAATCGCTCGCACTGCCGGCGTCGGATCAGGAATATGCGTTATCTCCACGCTCGTGGAAGCAAATACCGCTTCTCCCGCCGGCGCGGCAATGGGCGGTCCCAGCGTTCGCTCAAACGCATTCGGCGGGTCAATCGGTGATTGATGCCACGTCAGAAACGTCCGTGTGTCCGGCCGGGTGAACGAAAGAAACTGTTCGTAAGAACTCTTGTCACTACGAAACAGACGCTCGGATTTCAGGGTTTTCAGATCGAGTCGGTCCAGAAAAGGCCGGTCCCCATCTGGCGAAGCGCCCACTCCGGCAAGATAAATCCACTCCCCGTCCTGGCGAACCACCCAGGACCCGTTGGCGAGCTGCCGTTTCACGGGCAATCCGGGGTTCGCATACCTCTCGTCAGTCGAAAGATCCCAAAGCAACCGTGGCTTTGCTTGTTGCTCATCGACGTCGATGACGAAGCTCTTTCTCCAGTGCCGGTTGTGATCGTACTCGTTCAAGACAGCTACGCCCGGTTTTTCGCCCCACGAGAATCCGATATAACGCTGCTCCGTTCGTGTGATTTCCACCGCCGGCGAGTCGAACGGCGCTTTCTGCAGCAGAATCTTGTCCCGCGCCGGAACATTCACATTCCAATCGCCCCCATCCAGCGCTTCCGCCCAGACCAGCGTCGCCTGTTCCGTGGCACGCCAGGAAAAATCCCGCGGACCCACCGGAACGCCTCCGATGGGAACGCGATCCGCCAGCGGCAGCGACGCGATCGTATGCGCTCGCACGTGTGCCCGATCCGTCACGTCCCACACTTCCACTTCCTGCGGAAACCGATCGTAAGTAGTAACGTACGAATAGGGCTTGTGGATCCTGGTCACCAGGAAGTGCTTCCCATCCGGCGCAGGATCCAGCGATTCGTAATTCCCCACTTTTCCCACGGGAGTGATCGTTCCCGTGGCCGCATCTACTAATGCCAGTTGCGTGGCCGCGTAGTAATCGAACACATCCTCGTCGTGCTTGCTCCCTAGGGTGTCGCGGTTTTCATACGTGCTGCTCTGTCCTTTTTCTCCTCCACTCTCCTGGATGCTCGGCCCACTCGGCACGATTGGTTCGGGCGGCGGTGCACCCATCCCCTCCGGCACCAGTTTTACCAATAGCGTTTTCTGGTCAGGCATCCATTGCATCTCGTCACTAAACATTGGGTTCAGGCGCGCTCCAGGCACTTGCCGAACCTTGCCGGTCTTTGCGTCGCCGATCCACAGTTCGACCGCATCGGGAGCGAGATTCACGAACGAGAATTGCTTTCCATCCGCGGCCCAGGTTGGCTCGCCCGGGCACGCGCCCTCGGGAAGCGCGATGTGAATCTGCGCGCGATCGGCGACGTGCACTAACTCGAAGTCCCTGACGCAAGGCGTGATTCCGTAACCACCCGGCGTGTCATGTTTGCTGTGATTCTTCGGTTCTACTCGTACTCCGGCAAGTCGCAAGAACGGTGTTGCTACACGCGAAATTGGTGGGTAATCCTGCCACGACACCAGCAGAATCGTGTCCTTTGTCGGGCTCACCTCCGGCATTGGCGGAGAGGGCGCGTGCATCACATCCAAAATGTTTTTCGGTGGTTTGTTATACCCTGATGCACCCTCGCTCGCAGTCGCCGCTTCCGTGATCTTTTTCGCCAAAGTTGTATTTGCCTGCCCTGCAAGGGCCACAGACGTCGCGCAGGCAATCAGCGCTCCCACCAATAAACGCTTCAAGCCGTTCTCGACTGCCATCAGTTCCCCCCTTCAATTCAACAACAGAAAGCAATAGACAACACGGTATTTCATGGCCATGTTTTCGCCTTCGCGTCCGCCAACATTGAAGAAAATCCTAGTCCGCGCGCTCATCTTAGGTTGCGCCCCTGAGATAAGTCAACGAAACGGCTCGAAACTGTCAAAGCTCTTTAGAAATGTCCCCATAACCTGCCAGAAGATCCCCGCAGCCCTCGATGACGTCTAACCGTTCGCGGTCTCCGTCAATCTTGCTTTCATGATTCTTTGCGCAATCGAACGTTGCAAGAAATCTCCGCCGCATCCGTTCTAACTACACTGAGTCATGACAGTTTGGACCATCAACGGGAGGCATTGTCTGCGATTTCCTGGCGCAACAGTTACTTGTGCTTGGATATCCATCGCTATTCTGGCCCTCGCAATTACGCCGCTCGTATCCACACCGGCGTTCTCACAAACCTGTAAGGACGATAATCCTTCACATGCCGCAGCTTTACTCGACCGGCTTCAGGGCTATTGTGAAAGGAACGAAGTTCCCTGGTCGTTTGATCTCTATGCCTTGGCATCCGTAGCCGGTGAAGACGCTATTCCGGCGCTCCGCAGGATTGCTGCTTGGCCTCTCGACACCGCTCCGGGGAGTCGTTGTCCACAATGGGTAGCCGCCTCAAAGGTGGCACTCGCCAAGTTGGGCGATGAATCATCCCGCAGTAGGCTCGACTCTCAATTGAGTCAACCGCAAACTGCTCAAAACACGTTCGCACCCCTAGCCTTCATCGGGGACGATCGCGCGCTTCTCGCTCTCATCCATTACCTCGTCGACCACGCCCAGGATCCAGCGATGCTCCAGGATTTCGGTGATTACCAGGTCGACGAACGTGCTTGGTTTCTTCAAGCGATCGACTCCATCCGCCAGCGCCGTCGCGTTCCCGGCCTTCCCGCAGCCGATTACTCTCCTGCCGGCATCGCGCAATGGAAAGAATATCTGGCAGCACACGAAGGCCAACAACTCAGCTTTCCCGTCTATCCCCATGTTTCCGATCCGTACCTGAGATGCTTGGCCCGCAGAGTCGAGTGGGGCTATCCCGACGCAATCCTGGCCATCGCTGCGTCCGGCAATAGCTCAGCTACGTCCGTCCTTCGCCGATTTCCGTCCCCGGAAGAGAACGCTCTAATGGGATTTGAGCGCTCCGTACCCTTCAACGCGCACTGGTCGCTCATTCCGGGAAATGTTCAGGTCGCTTTGGCCCAACTGGGTGACCGCGAGATGTTTGATCGCATCGTATCCGAACTCGCTGGCGCCTTCGCGAACGAATCCGTCCGCAAGCTCGAATTCCTCGGCGGAAAGCCCGCCGTCGATGCTCTCGTCAACGCCCTAAGTGTTCCCGAAGCCGTCGTGGAAAAAGCGCGATCCAAAGCATGCGGACCTTCCATCTATTGCTACGGCAGCGGTCAAATACCCTGGAAAGCCATTTGGACCGTAACACCAACGGCAGCCCAAATTGACCGTGAGACTTGCCTCGCAGAGCCCTATCACGCTTGTCTTATCGGTGTGCTCGCCCTGATGGTCAAAGATCCTCCATTGCCCTTCACCGCCCCAGTCACTCCCGAAAACATCCAGAAGTGGAAAGATTGGTGGGCAGAAAACAAGGACCACGCACTCTTTGTGCAACGGCCCGTTCAGTCTTTTGAATAGTGCCCACTCGCAATCCGCAAAAGTGATATCAGCGCCTAAATCACGATCTGCAAGCGGCGACCCCTCCGATAGTGTCCAGCTAGCCCTATGCCAAGGAGCCTCAGGCCCGTTTACGCATTTCTATGCTCTAACAGCTATTCCTGGGTTTCCGAAGGACACTTCTCTTGCAGCAGTGATTCGGCTCGGTCTTTCATTTCTGGTTGTTCAGCCTCAGCGGCCGTGCGTTTGCTCTTCGATGACACGGCAAGCTCCGAGAGCATATTTAGGAGCACCTCTTTGTCTAATCTGTGAAAGGTCGATGGTGCCATCATACCTCTCCCCTATCGCACACGCACGCCAGACAAATCCGACGAGCGTCAATTCGCAGACGATCAGTTTCGGCGTCGAAAAAGTGCTCAGCAGTGGCGAACGCTCCCGGGCTTCTACTAGGTAAATCGGAAATGGCAGGCAAATCACGACAGGCAGGCGGAGAATATTATTGCCATGGCCCAGTCGCAGCGCCAAACCCTTTGTTTTGAGATCGTTTGTGTTTCGCCTATAGTTCTTCCGACCCTCGCGTTAATTGAGAGTTGGGTCTCTCCAACCGGCGCGATGCGCTTCTTGGAATGAGGCAAGGGTTTGCTCAGGACGGCTTCCTGCGTGGCTAGGGAGTTAGCATAGAGACGCTTTTCTGGTAGCTACGGTATCGCTCTCCATGGAAGGTCCTGAGGTCGCGCTCTTCTAATTGGATCGCCACTAGACTGTATGCCGTGGTCATGATGGCGAAAAAAGGTGCCCGGCGGTCATCGTGGGCGTACTCCAGAAAGCGATGACGAACCCCAAATAGATCGGATGCCACACAAACTTGTACGGCCCGGGAGTCACAAACCCCAAAGTCTTAAACTCTTTGCCAGTAAAAAAGCACCACACCTGCTTGACTCCAAATAGCTCGAAGTGGTCGATCAGGAAGGTGCTGGTCAGCACAATTCCCCATCCAAAGAAGAACAGGACACGCAAAGCCCTAATTCCGGTGGCATTCTCCACTCTCCAGACAGGGCCCAGCAAGGGCTGCCAAAAACGAATCGTCAGGAGAAGCGCGAGTCTTGCGAAGAGCACATACTACGTTCCGCGGCGGCAGGAATGATTCTGGTCCAAAGACTTTTAAAGGATTGGCGCGCCATGATGCTGTGCTGCAAGGCGAAAATGGATAACAAGCCTGCCTCGATCAAGAGCCTCTCAGACAATGGGCGACTAACTTCACTGGTGGCTGCGTCCATTGTGAAGACAAACCAGATGGCATATAGAAATGTGGCAAAGAAAACGACGTAACACACGAGCCCATAGATCAGGATCGCGTAACGTTTCATTTGTGTCTCCCCAGGCGAATCCGGCAAACCGCAATTCGCAAACGACCTGTCTTTGCGCCGAAACCTTGCCCAAGAGTGGGCCGGAGACTCCTCTAGGCTTCTATTAGGCAAATCGGAAACGGCGGAAAAAAGACGACAATCGGCACAAAACATTTTACGGCCCTCGCCGGTTCGGAGTTGCTGATTGTGCCCTCCATGCTTCCCTAGCGCTTGGCTGCGGAGTGGTAGGCTGAGCGAGGAGCGATTTGGATTATCGATTGACGAAGCAGAAATTGAGCATTTGGAAGCTTACCCTTCCAGTGGTTCCAGAGCTCTGTTCTCTGTGCTTCAAGCCTCCCGGCTTCGCCTGTCCGTCCGACTCGGCGGAGTAAGTCGGCAAGCGCCGTCCAGGTGCGCGAAATACAGGTCGCATCGCGGAGATCGTTCTGGACATCGAGCTTCCAGGCCATGAGCTTGTCCAACAGTTGCTGATAAGCTTCGACCGCCTTCTTCGCTTCCCCCGTTTCCGCGTAATCGTCGGCCGAGGCTCTGAGGGCATCGTAGGTATCGCTCATCGGCTCGATTTTGTCGGCCGGGTACCGGTTGGCATCCCGCAACAGCTGAATAGCTCCCTCGACGCGTTGCTT
>Ga0181532_10006086_pt1 | contig 10104 bp, 7 predicted proteins | sample PEATcosm2014_Bin_33_FD_119768 | JGI IMG/M metagenome (GOLD analysis project Ga0181532, IMG submission 119768) | Peatland microbial communities from MTU Mesocosm Facility, Houghton, MI, USA - PEATcosm2014_Bin11_30_metaG | ecosystem: Environmental > Terrestrial > Soil > Wetlands > Peat | place... | reverse complement strand
TAGATTGTCCTCACCTGGTGCAGCAGAAGGGGTCCGGCGGAAAAACTGGCCTGTGCGGCCATGAATCCTGTGGAGAGCAACAGACAAACGAAAATTGGCAGGTTCCTCCAGTTGACTCGCAGGGTTACGTAGTTCAATGGTCGGGAGTTCATAACGCTCCACCTTCCTTTTCTCATGCACCGCTTCTTACGCGTGTGCGGATCTTCTCGAACTCGTAGGTTCCCAAACCGCGCTGGGACGCCATTTTCAAATAGGGCAGAGATGAAACTTCCAAATTCCAATAGGCCTTCGCCACGTAAGCGTCGAGCGCCACCGGATCGGTTCCGGCCACCAGCGTTTTCTTGAGCAGGACATCGTCAAGATTGCCTCCCGTCGGGCCGTTTCGGATCAGCACGCGATAGCAATCGATGAGTGTAAGAGTCGGACGAATGAAATCAGCGAGGTCCACCAGGCTTTCGTGGATCTTCTGGTGCAATTGATGGCGTGGTCCACCCAAAATGCCATACCAGTTTTTCATCCCCAGAGTCGTGCCCGTCAGGCTGTGGTGTTTGGCGATTGGGACGTTGACGATCTTGTCGGCATTTAGAAAGGGATCGAAGACCGGCCAGTCGTGCAGAACCTCTCCATGCAGGTCTACATCTTTGAATCGGGCTGGGTCGGGCAAGATTACTTCGGCACCTTCGCGTCCCGCGGCCTCGGCAATGCCCGACCTCTGAAAACACCGGCGCGGATCGTTACAGCTGACGTCCGTTACGATGACCCGCTTCGCCCCTGCGTTCCAGCACTGTCGGATGATTTCAGTGACGATCTTCGGATTCGTGTTAGCCGCCTGTTCCGGAGTGCGGTCCCAGCCGATGTTCGGCTTTACCAACACGATGTCAGCGCGAGAGATGAAGCGATGGATGCCGCCCAGTTCTTCCAAGGCAGTCCGCACCAGTTGCTCGGGATCGTATCCCTGGATGACGGCCATTTCGGGCAAAGCCGCATCAGCGGCCACCGCGTGACTGCGCTCCAAATTGACAGCAAACTCCGGCTCGGGGCGCCGGCTGTGTTTGCTCAGCCATAATCCGAGGCCCGTGGTTCCGGCAGCGACTCCTCCTAGTCGAAGCAGTTTGATTAGCGCTTCACGACGGTTGAGGATGGAGCTATCGGTCGGCGGCATATTGTTTTGCCCTCTTTGCTTTTGCCCGACAACTAAATTCTAATCTCGTTCTGGTGGCAGTTCCTATGCAGTCCGTCACAATGCCGTGTGCGGAACCTTCGACGTCCGCCGTCACAGCAGCTCTGACGCTGATCGGATTCAGCGCAGTCATCGGGCAGATCGTTCTCATGCGGGAACTCATCGTCGTCTTCAATGGTAACGAGATTTCGCTCGGGATTATGTTAGCGACCTGGCTCTTCTGGACTGCCGTCGGCAGCAGCTTGAGCAGCCGCTTTGGGCTAAGCGGAACGCACGCTCGCCGGGCGGTCGCCGCGCTCGAATTCTTGCTTGGTATCAGCTTGCTGTCGACCATCTGGGCATTACGCGCCTCAAAGACTTTTTTTCAGACAGTACCGGGCGAACTGGTTGGTCCCGTGCCGATGCTGCTTACATCCCTGGTGTGTCTGAGCCTGTTTTGCTTTCTGGCAGGGTCGCTTTTCGTGGTTCTGACGCGGATGTACGAACAGGAGTGCGGCGTCTCCGCTCGCGTCGCTACCAGCTCGGCTTACTTGCTGGAGGCCGCTGGTTCGGGCTGCGGAGGAATCCTCGCCAGCATTGTGTTGCTGCGCTTTCTCGGATCTTTCCAGATCGCGATTGTCGTCGCCTTGCTGAACCTGTGCATGGCAGCGGTCCTGTTTTTCCGGATCAGCCGCAAGCAGCTTGGGACCGTGACGGGGGCCGCGGCGCTTTTCGCGGTCCTTCTTTCTACAATCGTTCTCCTTATATATGTTGCGCCGTCGTTGGACAGGTCCGCGCAGGCTCGTCTGTGGCGGGGATTCCGCCTGGTGGGATCGCACGACTCGATTTACGGCAACTTGGCGGTCATTGAAACCGGCAACGAGACCAGTAATGTGGAGAACGGCAATATCCGCAGCATCTATGACAACGGTGTGATCTTGGCCAGCGCGCCGGACGAGAACGCCGCCGAAGAGGCGGTTCACTATGCCCTGCTGGAACACCCGGCGCCGAGGGACATTTTAATGATTGGTGGCGGCGTGAACGGCAGCGTCGCCCAAGCGCTCAAGCATCCCACAGTCGAGCGGATCGATTATGTTGAACTGGATCCCGCGCTCATTGACATGGCGCGGCAGTTCTTCCCCGCGCAGTCCGCTTCGGTTGTGTCGGATTCTAGAGTGCACGTGCACTACGCGGATGGCCGGTACTTTTTGCGGACCTATCTCAAGACCACGGGCGACACTTTCGACGTGATCATTCTTGATCTGCCCGATCCGCAGACTGCGCAGTTGAACCGGTTCTACACGGCCGAATTCTTTCGTTCCGCTCGCAATCACCTCGCGACCGACGGACTGCTCGCCCTGCAACTGCGCTCATCGGAGGATTACATCAGCCCCGACCTGGCGGAATTCCTGCGTTGTATTCAACACACCCTGCGGGAAGTTTTCCCGTACGTTGTGGCCATCCCAGGTGAAACGATTCATTTCCTCGCCGCCACGCGACCCGATGTTCTGACGGACAATCCCCAAACGCTGATTAAGAGATTGCAGGAGCGGAATCTGAAGACACAGTATGTTCGGGAATACTTCATTCCATTCCGCATGATGCCCGATCGCATGGAGCAGGTTCGCGAACAACTGCGGCCGCTGACTTCGACGCCCGTCAATCGCGACTTTGCGCCGATCGCCTATTACTTCGACGTTGTGCTGTGGAGCACGCAGTTCAAGTTGGGCTATTCGCGCTGGTTTCGGGCCGCTTCGCATGTCGCGTTCCACGATGTCATCGATGCAGTCCTGGTTGTCTTACTGTTGCTTGCGGTTCTTCTGGCGTTTGTGCCCGCTCGCGAGCGACGCGCCCGTCCTGCCGCAGCGTGCTGCATGGCTGCGACTGGATTTACACTGATGGCTCTGCAGATTTTCCTGCTGCTCGCATTCCAGTCTGTCTACGGCTACGTATACCACCAGCTCGCGATCCTCATCGCCATGTGCATGGGAGGCATTGCCTTCGGAAGTTGGCTGGGCCTCCGCCGCATTCGTTCCGGCGTTCGTTCGGGCGATCGTCCACCCTACCGCACCATTGCGACTGTGCAGTTCATGCTCGCCCTTTCTGCTCCAGTGTTGATATTCGTGGTTAGCCTGCTGTCGAAGATTTCCGGGACGGCGGCAACCTGGTTGGCGGCGCAGTTTGTTTTCCCGGCGTTGGCGGCTCTCTGCGGAATGCTGGGTGGCTATCAATTTCCTATCGCGACGGAGATTTACTTTCACGACCGCAGCGATCGATCACGACTGGGCACACTCTATGCCATCGATCTACTGGGTGGATGCGCTGGTGCGCTTTTGTTGAGCAGTTACCTCATCCCGGTGTTTGGTTTCTGGAAAACGGCATGGCTCAGTGCGGCGGTAAACCTGGTGCCGTTCCTCCTGGCCGCGCGGACAAGCTTGGAGGCGAAGACATCTCGGGCATAAGCGCTTGCGGCTGTTTCTCACCGAATACCACCGCGGTAAACATGAAGATGTCTGTGTTCTCATCCTTCCAGCAATTGGAGTGCATACCCGCTTTCGCGCAGGTTTCTTCCAGGAACCTCTGTCGATCCCATTTTTCTTCAACCGGCACCTGCGGAAGCAAAAGGCCCTCGTACGCGCCATTCTTCATCAGCAAACCGTGCTGGCCGACCTTGATCTGTCGAATATCCAGCACGCGCCGAAGGGGCGACAGCACGGAGACTTCATAATCGAGTTGCGGCAATTCCGAGGCCGATACAGTTGGAAAACGAGGGTCCCGCAGAGCGGCCAGCGTAGCCGTGTCCCGCACCGTCATGTAAAGAGGTTTCGCCGCGGAGGTATAGCCGATGCATCCTCGCAGTTCTCCCGACTTACGGAGCGTCACGAAAGCACCGCGCTCCTCATTCAGCACTTCGCTCGCGCTCGCGGTTGGTTCATAGGGCTTTTGCTTCTGTACGGCGTACTCCACTGACTTGCGAGCCAGCGCAAGCAGTTCGTTTTTCTCGTGACCGGTCAGGGAGAACTGCGGTTCCACTGCTTTTCCGCTTGGAGCTTTCAAAAAGAGATCCGCGCTGTATCCGACCACGCGCGAGTGATCTCCTGTGATGTCTCCTGAATTAGCGTACTTGAGAACCACGGCCTGGTTCGCTCCCATGCGTTCGGCGGCAATCATCGCGGCTACGATGGGCGCACCGCCACAGGCTTCCCAGATCCGAGCCTGGAAGTTCCGCGACATGCTGAAGTAATCCCACGCCTGCAGTGCATTCAGTGTCTTATGGTCGATCTTCACCGCTTCGTCGTAGGGGTGATAGTGCGACAAATCGGAACTCGCCACGATCAGCGTGTCTTTATAGTTATCATTGCCCTGGATCAGCTTCGCCAGAGCCACACCCAGCGCACGGCTGCTTTCATAACTCTGGTCTCCCATGACGACGGGCACGATTTCGAAATCACCCAGCACCCGCTGCAACCATGGCAATTCCACTTCAACCGCATGCTCAGCGCCCTCCCTGGTGGGAGTATGGCCCTGGCTGGAGAATTTGATGGTTGGACTCATCTGCACGAGTTGCTTGGCAAACCCTTTGTCCACCGGGACTACACCCAGCGGAGTCGCATAAGCGTCGCCGTCATAGGCGGAAGTGAAATCAAATGCCTCGTAGTGCGACGGTGCAATCACGACCACGCGCGAAAATTTGCGTCCTTTCAGCGCCGCGTAGGTATAGGCTGCGACGGGGCCGGAGAACTGATACCCGGCGTGAGGTGCAACCACCGCTAGGATCGGGTTGTTGATCGGGGGCTGAGACGAGGCAGCGTGCGCCAACATGTCATCGATCATCGCCGAAAGGGTCTTTGGGTCGGCCGGATAGAAGCCGCCGGCGACACCGGCTTGTCTCACGTTTTGCGGATCGGCTGCACGGACGTGTTGCAGTGACGCAATCGCTAGGATCGCGATGAATAGGGCCGCCAGCCAATATATTCTTGGATGACTCTTGATATTCATGATGCGAAAACTCCTCTCGCGCTCTCATGCGTGCCAAATGCCAGGGATCGGCTGCCCGCAGAACGAGCAACTGCCCTTGCGGATCAGAATCTGACTCGCCGTGAACCCGACGCGTTCCACCAACATGCGGCGGCACTTCGGGCAGTAAGTATTTTGCGCAGGATGTCCCGGCACATTGCCGATGTATACGTAGTGCAACCCCTCCGCGTCGGCAATCGCCTTGGCACGCTCCAGCGTGGGCACCGAAGTTATGGGCAGGTTCTTCAACAGGTATTCCGGATGAAATTGTGTGAAGTGGATCGGCACATCCACGCCTAGGTCGGTCTTGATCCACCGTGCCAGGCCGCGGAATTCGTCATCGCTGTTGTTGAGCGTCGGCACGACGAGGTACACGATCTCAGTCCACTTGTTCATCTTCCGCAATGTGACCAGCGAATCCAACACTGGCTTTAGCTCACCAACGACGACATCTTTGTAGTAGGACTCGGTGAACGCTTTCAGATCGATCTTGACGGCGTCCATCTTTCCGTACGCGGTCTTCAGCGCCTCCTCTTGCATATAGCCGTTCGACACGACCACGCTGCGAACGCCGGCTTCGTGCCCGGCATCAGCTGCATCCATGATGTACTCGCTGAAGACGACCGGCTCGCTGTAGGTGTAGGCAATCGTCGGACAGTTTCGTTGTTTGGCCAGCTCGGCAACCAATTTCGGAGGTGCGTAGTCGGCAGGAACCTGCTCCGGACGCACCTGGGAGATATCCCAGTTCTGGCAGAACTTGCAGTTGACGTTGCAGCCGGCCGTGGCCAAGGAGAAAGCGAGCGTCCCCGGCAGGTAGTGAAACAGCGGCTTCTTCTCGATGGGATCAATATGCGCGGCACAAACTCGCGAGTGCACCAGCGTGTAGTAGGTTCCTCCGCGATTCTCTCGCACGCCACAATAGCCGCGTTCCCGGTCTCCTACCGTACATTCGCGTGGACACAGCTTGCACTTGATCTTCTTGTTGTCTGGAAGTTTCTGATAGAACTTTGCTTCGACGGTGAATTGCGAATCATCCTGCTTCTGCGGACCAGCCCACGCTGGGATCGGGACGAGGAACTGGGCAAATTCGCAGGCGCCGAGAGCGACTCCCGATGCTACGGCGCCCTGCAAAAATGAGCGGCGATCAAGCGAGCACGAGAATGGACTTCTCTCACCGCGGACAGCGGGATTCTGGCTTTCTCGCGCATCGAACTCGTGCGCCATGGTAAACCCTCAATCGCCCAGTCGCCTACACCTCGACCACCGCGATTCTTCTCGGATCGTTTGTGCCCAGCCGATGCTGCGCGTCGGCGGCGGTCGCGATGTAGTGGGGTGCTCTTTTGTCGCCTTCCAGCGAGTTCAACCCTTTCTCAGCTCGCTTGCGCTCGATAATCTGCCAGCCGGTGTAGTCGAGCGCGACGGGGTCCTGCGAAACCATCAGGGCATTGTTCTTCCAACTGTATTCCGGCTTGAAGCCCGGTCCACCTTCGAAGCAGGCCGTGGTCGCGTCGCAGATGGTCAGCCGCATCCTGGTTCTGATTTCCGGCAGCATGTTCAAGTCTGCGATGTATGGATTGCAGCCGTTGGGATGGTACTTGTTCGGGTTATGAATAACGCCATACATGCTTTTCAGGGCCATGGTTACGCCAGCGCCGTCATGGTCTTTCAGCACCGGGACATTGATCAGGACGTCGCAGCGTTGCGTCAGAATCTTCGACAACCGGCTGCCCACGCTGCCATGCGTGACCAACTCCTGTTCGTAATCGACTCGATCGGTGCCGAAGCATTGCACCCGATTTCCGCCCGTCGCCACATGGAATCCAACGTGTTCCATTTCATCGCTGTCGCGGTCCCAAACCACAATGTCGCCCGCCTTGATTCCGGCGTCCTGCAAGCGATCGCAAATAGCTTCGACGAGCTGAAGGTTAGTGGAGAGTCCGCGTCCTCCAAGCGCATTTACTTTCAGTCCCACCGTTTCGCCCGGGCGGACCAGTTTCTTCCACGGCTCAATCGGATTATCGCGGTCGAAAAGTGCCTGCATGGCACGGTCTAGGAGGCTCAGCATCCGGTGCGATTCCACCGCGGCACCCGTGCCGCGCAGCATGGCATCGCGCGCAATCACAACTCTGGATTTCACGAACACCGATTCTTGTTCTGCGGCTGCGAGCAGCTCTACTGGGCCGCTGGCACCGAGAACCGCAGCCCCAGTGAGGCACTTCTTCAGAAAATCCCGCCGACTGGCGCTGCGCATTGCGCTCATAAGGGTTCTCCGGTAAACGCGACCAGCTCTGAGGATCCTTCAATTATCTATACCGCAATCCCTACAACTTTTCAGTGACGCACAGCACCTCTGGCGCTCATCGCCCGGCAAGCAGCAACTCGATACCTTGCCCCAGTTGCAACAGTGCCTGCTGCGTTTCCGCCGATTCCTCAAAGGCAACGATTCGCACCAGGTAAGCTCCCTTGCGGAAGACCAGACTCTGGTTGAACAAGCGTGCGTCGTCTCCCAGTTGGATCGGCTTCACAGCGACAGTTGGCTCCGATTGGAAAATCTTCTCGGCGCCCTCCGCGTTCTTCATGGTGTAGATGTCTACTGTCACGTCGGTCCTATTTTCGAACTTGTAGTCGCTCGTAGACACTCTCCGCACTCCCGCCTTCAAGTACCGTTCCGCCTCGCCGTCGATGTACTTCCACAGGTCAGCGGCCTCAAAGGTCCGAATGTCTCCAGTCCGCACCCAGCCTGCAACCTGATTGGACGCAGGGAAAAATGATCCCCCAGTCCCCGATTGACGTTTGCAACCGGCGTCCAGAAGCAGCGCGACACCAAGCACGGCCAGCAGCACTCCGCGGGCTTTCACCTCTGCCTCTCCTTGCCATGGTTCAACAGGGTACGGTTCAGCAGAATTTGGTTGGTTCGCGAGCGGCTCTCGCCGATGCTGGTCACATAAACTGCCGGGCGATCCTGAACCGGGCACGCGTATTCGCACGCCCCACAGCCCACACAGCGCTGCGGATCAACCAACGGTTGTTTTACCGGTTTCACGTGGCCCTCCGCATCCGGGACTTCGGCTGGTTGCAAATAGATCGCCTTGGGTGACGTGGGACACCACTCCTCGCAGACAATGCACGGTGTTGCCATGGCCCAAGGCAAACATCGCCCGCGATCTAAGAACGCCGTGCCCAGACTGATCGGCCTGGCGCCGCTCGGAACATCGCCCGGGAACCCAGCCTCCCAGCCCTTTTCTTTCGCTGTGATCTCCCAGATTGCACCTGTAGGACAAATCTGCGAGCACAGCACGCAACTGCTCTCGCAGTAGCCAATCCGCGGCACCATGACCGGCGTCCAGAGACCCTCCAGACCCGCTTCGGTCCACGCGGGCTGCAGCGCGTTGTTGGGGCAGACCTTCATGCACTCGCCGCACCGTATGCAGCGCGACAGGAAGTACGCTTCTTCCAGTGCGCCCGGAGGACGCAACAACCGCTCATGGTGTTCGACGGCGAATCCGGGCGTGCTGCGCAACAATGGAACCAGGGCCGCCCCCGCCGCCAATCCGGTGAGAACTTTGCGTCTCTGAAGACTCACACCGATGGACTTTTGGGCGGGGAAGAACTTGAACTGCAGTCCGTGTTCCGGGCACTCATCAACACAGTTCAGACAGAGATGACACTCCGGTTGACGCCACGGGACCCCGCCGATCGGATCATCACCACCCTGGCAGCGCAGCAGACAGCGATTGCAGTCGTCGCAGCGCTCTGGGGTTTTGACGAGTCCAAGAATTGACCAGCGCGACACGATCCCGAGAAGAGCGCCCAGTGGGCACAGTGCCCGGCACCAGAAACGGGTCACGCGAAAATTCAGCGCCAGCAGGAATATGAAAATGATGCCGAGCCACACCGCTTGCCGAAAATACGGCTGTTTGAAACTGAGCAGCAGCGCTCCGAAAACGAAATGTAAACCGCTGCCCGCCATCTGCACCGCTGCAAATCTGCTATGTTCCATCGCGCCCAGCACGGCGTTTAGGGCATAGTTCGTTCCGGGCAAAATGGATAGGCCGAGCGAACGCACCAACAACGACAAAGGATCTAGCCATCCGACGATCCCTGTGCCCAGTACGGCGGCGATTAAGGCCGCGACTAAGAGGTAGTACTTCGTCTCCTGCCAGCGCTTGTAGCGGTTCGATTCAATCAGTTGTTTTCCACGTTTGCGCTCGGACTTCAGGCTGCTGAAGAAGTGGTGGATTGAGCCCAGAGGACAAACCCAGCCGCAGAAGAACCGTCCAAGCAACATCGTCGGAATCAAAACTACCAAGCTCCACAACAGGCCGTGGTACAGTGCGCGGCTGGAGAGCGCATTCGAAAGCATCACTAGCGGATCGAATTGGAAAAACAACTGCACCGGATAAGGAAGCCGGACCTCACTCGCGCCGGCGTGCAGCGATCCGCGGAACTCCGTGCGGAGCAGAAGAAATAGGAATAGTGAGAAGAAGACAACCTGCGAGAACCAGCGGACCTTTGTCGGCTTAAGACGCACCGCGTACTCCTTGCATCTCCTGGCGGCGGACCCGCGCAGCGCACAATCAACCCTCTGTGCTTTCTGAGCACCCGACGCTGCAGCCTCAATCTTCTCCCAGGCGCCTTCGGCTTTCTGTGAGCAAGATCACTTGTTTTGGCCCGCATGGGCCGAACTCAATCTGTGCGTCGTCCTCGTGAATGGAGCCCCTGGGACTTGAGGGCTTCGGAATTAGGCAAGCAGTATCAAGAAAGAACTTAGAATCGTCATGGGGAACAGAGATTTCGATCTCATCGGGATCAGCCTCCTTATCCAAGTCATGCAGTTCGTCTCCGTTCCGCGTGCGCTCGTTCCAGGTAGCGGCCGGTCCGCAGTTCCACTCGCACATTTTCTCCCGGACCAATGAAGAGTGGAACAC
>Ga0181532_10006082_pt1 | contig 10111 bp, 5 predicted proteins | sample PEATcosm2014_Bin_33_FD_119768 | JGI IMG/M metagenome (GOLD analysis project Ga0181532, IMG submission 119768) | Peatland microbial communities from MTU Mesocosm Facility, Houghton, MI, USA - PEATcosm2014_Bin11_30_metaG | ecosystem: Environmental > Terrestrial > Soil > Wetlands > Peat | place... | reverse complement strand
GATGGGAATGGGGTTTCGGTCCAGGTCACCAGTGCCGCCGAGCCGGCGAAACGGACGCTGCGGCTTCCGACCTCGATTCTCGTGGTTTCAAAGATTTCTTCCCAAAGCCGCTTGAGTCGTAGTCGGCGCGGATTTCGGGCTCGTGGCGGCCGCCGACGTCTACTCAAGATTGACCATCCAGCAAGCCTGCAATCTCTGTTTGGGAATCAGCCCAACAAATAGCGGAGGAGTCTCTCTCCGCTCTCCAATTACCCACAATTGGCGAGAAATAGCCTTCGGAACTATTTCCCTCGCCTCCCGGGCCAGGCACGTCTTTGAGGACTGTGGATGTTATGCCCCGTTTTGAGGTACCTATTTTGCGTGTCCTCGAGAGCGGCACCTGGGGTGGGGAGGCACGGGCAAAATGAGGCCAAGGGTTGGCTTGACCTTTCGGTACTGTCCTAATTTGCCCATTACGGGCGGTGCTGATTTTCTAGGATGGCATCCAACTTGCCTTCTATCCGTTCCAGTGAAGCGATGATTCTTGTCGTATCCTTGCGAACGAAGTTGCGACGGAGAACGAACAACGCCACCCAAGCGATGACAAGCACGAGCACGAGCATGAATCTGAGGTCGAACATAGTCTAGAAAGTATAATCTACCGTTCAACCCGTGATGGTAACTGCGTGACCCCAAGAACTCAACCTTGCGGACGAACTTCCGAAAGAGGATGGATTTCATTAGCAGGGTTTAGCGGTCCTTGGAAACCACCCGCTCTGCCGCTCAGATGCCGAGGGAGGCACGTTCATCACCGGTAGGACCGTTACCACTGCGACTCTGACCGGGGCTGGCTAAACACGCAAAACCACGACTGCATCCCCTTAGGAACTCCAGCGCATAAATATTTTCTTTGGTCGGGCCCAAGGTGGCACACTGCGCACAGTGTAGGCCTCCGTGCAACCAGCCATTTTGACGAACCCGAAATGCGACCTACGGTGCGTAGTAGGCCGAGATGTCGAGCACCAGTTGCGTGGTCCCGTTCGCAAAAGCATCGACTTTTCCGTTAGTGCTGGGCACGATTGCCATATTGCTGGCGACCAATCCATCCAAGGCGTTCAAGGTCGAGACCGTTGGCTGGTTGGTTAGGTCGGGCCACAGTGTCAGGTAGCCCAGGCTACCCGTCGGCACGACCGTTGCATTGAAGACATAAGCCTGCGCGGTGGCCGGTGGTCCACAAACACTACCACCCACATCCACCGGGGGATTGAGGGTACCGCTGAAGGGCTGCCCGTTCCCCACGTGGCGCGTGTCGATGACTCGGCAAGGGGCCACCGCATAAAGGGACAACCCGCCCGTCCCGGCCGGCGCGAAGTAGCCGTTGATGTCGATGATTAAGTCGGTATTGTCAGTCGCGTAAGCCGAAACTTCGCTCCCCGTGCCGGCAACCACAATCGCGGCATTAGCGATGACATTGCCAAGAACGTCATTCAAAGTGGAAACCGTCGGCTGGGTTTGGCCCGTGGGCCAAACCGTCAGGTAGCTCAGGGTTCCGTGGGGCACGACCGTGAAGTTCAACGAATACGCGGCTGCGCTGGAAGGAATGTTGCAAGTCGCGGCATTCAATATGGGGAAGGCGCGTGGCTGTCCGCCCGTCAGCGAAGGCGGTCCCAGACCTGACGGCTTACTTGGATCGCGGGTGTCGGCGACGCGACAAGGTGGCAGAGGATAGAACTCCAGCGTGGACGACGTGACTGGCGCGAAGTAGCCATTGATGTCAAGGATCACGTTGGTCGTGTCGGTGGCGTAAACATTGACACCTCCGTTGGTGCCGGCCGGCACAATTGCCGCGTTGGCCTTGACGCGGCCATCAGGTGAATTCTCGGTAGAAACTACAGGCCGCAGGTCTATACCGGCGGGCCAGATGGTTATGTAATTCAGGTAACCCATGGGCACAACCGTGACATTGATCGAGTATGCGGTTGCGGTCGCCGGAATGTTGCAGCCACCTTCTTGCGGAATGGGGAAGGTTCGGAAAGTGCCGCCCTGAATCGGACCGCCGGTCTGGCGTGTGTCGATCAGCCGGCAGGGAGCTACGGTGACGAATTGATACGGTACTGGAGGCGCACTGGTAATCTCGAACACTGTTCCCACATTGGAAGCGCCGCCGGAGGTTGTCGTGCCATAGAGGTTGGCGGCGGCATCGAAGATCAGGCCGGCGAAGGGCTCCGATCCGTCCGCGCCGCTGAAGCTATGCAGCAAGACCTCTCCCTGGGCGTTAAATCGAAATACCGTCCCCCCGCCATAACTGCCGCCTTGGTAGGTCGTGCCGTAGAGGTTGCCGGCGGTATCGAAGACCAGCATGGCGTAGGGATCGGCCCCGTCCGTTCCGTTGCCGAAGCTATGCAGCACCTTCTCCGTCCAAGTTCCGCCTCCTGCGGGCGTCAGCTCGAACAGCGCCCCCAGCTTGTAAGCGCCGCCTGCGAAGGCCGTGCCATAGAGATTGCCGGCGGCGTCGAAGATGACGCCGGCGCGGGGAACAGTCCCGTCGGTGCCGTTGTTGGCGAAGCTATACAGCACCTTCTCCGTCCAGCCCCCGCCCGCTTGGGGACTTAACTCGTACACCGTCCCCGCGCTGTCAGCTCCGCCTATCTCGCTCGTTCCGTAGAGATTGCCGGCGGTATCAAAGGTCAGGCCGGAGAAGGGCGCAGACGCGTCCGTGCCGTTGCCGAAGCTATGCAGCACCTTCTCCGTCCAGCCCCCGCCCGCTTGGGGACTCAACTCGAACACTGTCCCGCCGCTGTAAGTACCGCCATAGTAGGTCGTGCCGTAGAGATTGCCGACGGCATCGAAAACCAGGCCCGAGTAGGGCGCGTCCCCGCCGGTGCCATTGCCGTTAAAGCTATACAGCACCTTCTCCGTCCAGCCCCCGCCCGCTGTGGGCGTCAACTCGAACACCGCGCCGTTTCTATAAGCGCCGCCACCGGCGGTGGTGCTGTAGAGATTACCGGCGGCATCAAAGATCAGGCCGGCGGCGGGATAAGCCGCGTCCGTACCGTTGTTGTTAAAGCTATGCAGCACCTTCTCCGTCCAGCCCCCGCCCGCTGCAGGCGTCAACTCGTACACCGTGCCCCCGTCGTAGGTGCCGCCCGCCCAAGTCGTGCCATAAAGATTGCCGGCGGCATCGAAAATGGCGCCGCCGTCGGGATCGAGCCCGTCCGTGCCGTTGTTGGCGAAGCTATGCAGCACCTGCTCTTGGGCAGCCGCGCGGGTGCTGGTTACGAACAGGATCGCAGTAAATATCGCCAAGGTGGCGATCGATCGGACGGAGAGGGTCTGGAGTCGCATAGTAGTCTTCCTTGGTACCGCAGAATGTCGAATCTTGCTCGTCAATCCTGGATGTGGCCTTGCCGATGTAGTTTCCTCATAATCCCGTTTACGAGATTCTCTCCGCCGGCGATCCGCTCATTCACGTCCCCTGCGAAGGAAAAGGGTGGTGAGATTTGCGTCACTATCTACGGTGCGAAGTAGCCGGAGATGTCCAGGATCAGTTGCGTCAGTCCGTAAGCATAAACGTCGATGGAGCCATTGTTAGTCGGCACGATCGCCATGTTGGAAGTGATAAAGCCATCGGAGGCATTCAGCGTCGAGACCACTGGCTGGTGCTCGCCATCGGGCCACAACGTCAGGTAACCCAGTGACCCACTCGGCACCACTGTCGCATTGAACACGTACGCCTGCGCACTACCGGGAGGTGCGCACACGCTACCCACCACGTTGACCGGAGGACTCAGCGTGCCGCTGAACGGCTGTCCATTTCGTCCGTTGCCTACCTGACGCGTGTCCAACACGCGGCAAGGCGCCGCTGGATACATCGACAATCCGCCGGTCCCCGGCGCCGCGAAGTAGCCATTGATGTCGATTAAGAGATCGGTGGTGTCGTAGGCGTAGACGTCGATGGCGCCGTCGGTTCCCGCAGGCACAACCGCGGCGTTGGCCACAATCGTCGCCGTGGGATTGTTGAGGGTCGAGACTACTGGTTGCGACTCGCCCGTGGGCCAGACTGACAGATAGCCCAGCGGCTGACGAGACGGATTGGGCACGACCGTAAAGTTGAGCGAGTAGGCCAGCGGATTGAGGCCGGCTGGAATGCAACTGCTCTCCAGCAGCGGAAAGCTGCGCGGCGTTTGCGCCTGCAGGCGCGGGCCTCCGAGATTGCCGTCGGCGCCACGAGTGTCAACCAAACGGCATGGCGTCAGCGGATAGAACTGATAGGTTCCGGAGCCGGGCGGCGCGAAGTAGCCGTCGATGTCGAGGATGACGTTGGTGGTGTCGGTAACGAAGACGCTGACTGCACCCTGATAACCAGCGGGCACGACGGCAGCGTTGGCCTTGACGCGACCATCCGTCGAATTCATCGTGGAAACCACGGGCTGGTCTTCGCCCGTAGGCCAGATGGTCAGATAACCCAGGGTAGTAATCGGGACTACCGTGACATTTAGCGAGTAGGCAGCAGCGCTGTTGGGAATTCCACATGCGCCGAGTTGCGGAACGATGAAGCTCTGTGAAGTACCGCCTTGAATCGGATTATGCGTTTGCCGTGTGTCCACCAATCGGCAGGGGGTCACGGCAACGAACTGCAACGCCGCGGCATTGGCACCGACAATTACTGAGACCGTATTGTCACCATAATTTGCTACATACATCTTATTCGTTACCAGGTTGGCCTCGATCGCCCCCGGAGTGTTACCGACGGAAATTGTCGTCGTGTGGTTCGTTGCCCCATCGATCATGGTCATGGTGCCGTCAGCATAGTTGGCGACATAGATTTTGTTGGTGACGGGATCGACAGCCAGTTCATAGGGAGCATTCCCGACCGTGACGGAAGTAGGGTTCAGGGTGGCTCCGTCGATCACGGTGACGGTGTTGCTGCCGCTGTTGGCCACGTAAATCTGGTTGGTCACCTGGTTCACCGCAATCCAGGCCGGATTGAGATCGACATCTACTGTGCTCGTGTTAAGGGTGGCCCCGTCGATGACGGTCACTGTGTTACTGGTTTGGTTGGCCACATAGATCTGGTTGGTAATGGTGTTGACGGCTACTTCAAGGGGAGAACCACCAGCTTGAACCGTCGTCGTCGCCAAGGTGGATCCATTAATCACCGTCACGGTGCCGTCGGCAAAATTAGGCACGTAGATCATATTGGTGGCGGAGTTGACCGCCAATCCAGAGGGACCGTTGCCCACGGTGACGCCGCTAGTGTTGTTGGTCGCGCCGTCGATCACGGTGACAGTGTTTCCCCCGCTGTTAGCCACGTAGATCTTGTTGGTAACGGAGTTCACGGCGGCTTGGTAGGGCGCAAGACCGACGTTGACGGTGGTTGTGTTATTGGTTATGCCATCGATCACAGTGACCGTTCCGTTGCTTTGGCAAGTGGAATCGTTGCCGCAGTAGTTGGCCACGTAGATCTTATTGGTGAGCGGGTTCACCCTGACGTCGTAGGGGAATTGTCCCGCTGTGACAGTGGTGGTGTTATTCGTGGCGCCGTCTATAACCGTCACATTGTTGCTGCCGTAGTTGGCGGTATAGATCTGGTTGGTGGCGCGATTGGCGGCCGCGGCCACCGGCGTCGTTCCCGTGTCCACGGTCGCCAGCAGCGTTTGCGCAGCGGCGGGGGCTGCAGTCAGGAGGGCGAGGACAAGAAAACACAAAGGGAAAATACGAGTGGTTTCTGCTTTCTCCTTCAAGATTGCGCCTCCTAGATTCAACCGAACCCACGCCGGCATGAGGCCGGCGAGTCGTTGTGCCTTCCATCCGAATGCTTTGCCAGAGATGTTAGTTAGGTTGAGGTCCGGCATTGTTCTTTACCACTGGGTGAGCCGGAGGCGGTTGAGGAACGGCGCTCGCCGTCCTTAGGGGCGGCCGCGGCGGCTGCACCGCCCTTCCAGCCGAACTCGGAGTGGGGGGCAGCTTAGGTGGCTTGCGCTGCATCTGAGCGTCCTGTGCCGCGGATTTCGCAGACAGTTTCGTCTTGTCGGCCAGGCGGACATTCTCGTAACCCTTGCGCCGGGCCATGATGCGGTAGTCGAAAGCGATGTTCGCTTTGCCGCTTCCCAACTCGCGCACCTCAAAGCTGGCTGCGGTCTCGTTGGTAACGTAAAGTCCTTTGCAGTCTCCCTTTGGCGTCAGAAAGACGTGATACTCGACTCCGCTGTTGACCGTCTGCGCGAAGGTTGATTCGAGGGGGACTACGGCCGAACCATGCGCCAGACGAGCGGAACCCGCATCCTCAAACCAGTTTTCCGGCGCCTCCATGGCGTAAAGCGCTACCCTGCGCGTGCCGTTGTCCACGGGAAGCGAGCCGCTGACTGTCCCCGTACAGATCAAGTCGCCGCTCACGTCGATAAAACAGGATCCGTCAAAGGCAGTACCGATCGTCCTGACGACGAGGCCACTGTCGTCATCGGCCTCCTGGTTCTCGAAGCGCACAGTGGCCGAGTCAACCGAGTAGTTGGCCGCTGCCATGGCGTAGCCGTCGTCGGCAGTTCCCGCGACGCCGACGCCGCCGCTCTCAGTGGTCGATCCCCACACTGCGACGGGCCGTGCAGCCCCCGTTGTTATGCTGGGCTCGACCGCGACTGCGTACATGGCGATCCCCGCCGTGCTGACAGTCAAAGCCGTGACGCCGAAGGCGCTGCCAGTGGTGCTGCTGTTTGTACCCTGTACGCCCGACCCGGCCGAACTGTCAGCCGTGCCTTCGACGCCCAGGTTTTCTCCGCTGTCGCTGGTCGCGATGCCATACACTCCGACGCCGGCGGAACTGGCGGTGGTGCCTTTCACTCCAAAAGCAGAGCCGGTGTCGGCAAGCGCGTTCCCCAAGACACCTACGCCCGAGGTGCTGCCACTTTCCCCGGATACTCCAATGGCAAATCCAGTCGTTGCCGAGGCAGATCCGCTGACTCCTACACCGGAAGTGCTGGAAGTCTCCCCAAACATGCCGAAGTTAGCACCGGTAGTGGAGCTAGCGTTGCCGGCGACGCCGACACCGGTTGAACTCGAACTGTTTCCCACCACGCCGTAGCCAACGCCCGAGGTATTCAGGTTCTGGCCGATAACCCCCGTGCCGACCGGACTTACGGTGGATCCTGACACGCCAAAGGTGGCGCCAGAGGGACTTGAAGCCAAGCCCTCAACCCCGGCGCCGCCTGAACTGCTGCTGCTTCCAGCCGTACCTACGGCGGACCCGGTGGTCGCGGTATTCACACCGACCACGCCGGTGCCTGTCGGGCTGGCGGTGGATCCCGTCACGCCGAAGCCATGTCCGCTGGTAGCGGTGATGTCCCCGGAGACAGCGTCGCCTGAGGAGCCAGTCTGCGTGACATCCACGATCGAGATTGAGTTGTTTCCGGTCACCTCTAGCGGAGTGACTGGGTTGGAAGTCCCTATTCCGATTTCGTGACCGGAGCCCTGGTAGATGACGGAACTGCTCAGGGTGGAGGCGTTCGTCCACAGGGGAATGTAGTCGGTGGTGCCGCTGCCGCTCAGCGTGAACGGATGATCGTTCTTCACTTTGGGATCCTGAATAGAACCATTCAAGACGGAATTCGCAGAACTGGAGGCCGAAACGTAAGCCGATGGCGGCTTGCCACCAAAGGTTTCGGCATCCGCCGCCTTCAGCGCATAAGGCACGCTCAGCAGCATGATGCGCGGCTGTTCCGCCTGCGCTTCTACTCGCACGCCCAACCACTGAGCCTGCGCCGCAGTGAACAGGTCTATCGGCAGGCCATCGGGCTGGGTGAAGCCGAGCAGCGCCGTGTAATGGCCAGTCTTGTCAACCTGCACGTTTTGCACTTCGGACCACAGCGGTGCGCCGCCGCTCTGCTCTGCGTAAAGCGAGAACGTCACGCCGACGACGCTGCCAGGGGCGTTGCCAGTGGCATCGGTCAAAGCCCCGCTGAACCGCACCAGTCGCGGAACCTGAGCAGTGGTGGCTACCGCAGTGGTGGTGGTCGCCACCGCATTGCCGCTGGTTGTCTGGGCTGTCATCGACAGAACCAATGACAACAACACGAGTACCGCACAGCACAGTCGATGCTTCACCGATCCTCCTAAAGTTCACGAATTTCCGCAGATAAGGCCCGGATAAGAATGGATGGGACGACAGATTCCGGTCCTTCCTAAGCGTTGCAGCCAACTCCAGGTACACGTGACGGCGGAAGCTACTTGGAAATGGGAGTAGTTTAGCCGGGCAGTTCGGCCTTTTGGGCCGCGATGGCCTCACAACTATACACCGGTCGAGCGATTCCAACACGCTAATTTTCTCTGGGTTGGATCTGGCGCACTGTGGTTAATCAAAACTAAACGGCGCCGAGTTTTCGCTGCATGAGGCCATTCCTTGGACGGCAGCGCTTTGCATGGCGTGCTCCTCGACCGCGATGAGCACGCCGAAAACGAGCGGCAGGGTCTCGACTGCCCGCTCCAGGCGTGACTCTATCTCCGATCCTGATAGCGAGCGTGTCCTGTTCGGAACTGGAAGTTGTTAGGCCGCGACGGAATAGCGGTGATGCAACCGCCGAGTCGCGGCGAGCCATCGTTGATCCCTTTGGAGCCCTTCGCTCGCGGCCTAGGTATACAATCGTTGCCGCTTTTGAAATCAAGAAGAAGATTCCGGTTTGGAAGGTATATCAATCTTCACTTGCCTGGGGGCAGCCAGCTCTCCGCCGTACTTCTTCTCCTGGAGGTTCCATGCTTCACCTCGACACCGGTAATACCGGGTTCATGATCCTGTGTACCAGCTTGGTCATGCTCATGACGCCAGGTTTGGCCTTCTTTTATGGCGGGCTCGTGGGACGCAAGAACGTCCTGGCCATTATGATTCAGAGCTTCGTCTCTATGGGTTGGACGACTGTCGTCTGGTATCTGTATGGATATTCGCTGTGTTTCAGCGGCGACTGGCACGGTATCATCGGCAATCTCGACAGAGTTTGTCTGCATGGTGTCAACCTGACGACGCCTTCCGGTCCGAATAACACCATACCGGCGATGGTCTTCATCGCCTATCAGATGATGTTTGCCATCATCACTCCGGCCTTGATATCGGGTGCCTTCACCAACCGCGTGACCTTCAAAGCCTATTGTCTGTTCCTCACCGCGTGGCTCACCTTCGTCTACTTCCCCTTCGTGCACATGGTTTGGGGTGGAGGAATGCTGCAGCGATGGGGCGTGGAGGACTTCGCTGGGGGCATCGTGGTCCACAACATAGCTGGAGTTGCTGCGCTGGCTTCCGTCCTGTACGTGGGCAAGCGGCGAGTGCTGGACCGTGGCCCACATAGCATTCCGCTGGTGGCGCTGGGCACTGGCCTGCTCTGGTTCGGATGGTACGGATTCAACGCTGGCAGCGAGATGCGCGTGGATTCGGTTACTGCTACCGCTTTCCTGAACACTGATATCGCAGCGTCGTTTGCAGCTGTGGCATGGCTGATAGTGGCATGGTTCCGCGAGAGAAAGCCGAAGTTTCTCGGACTTCTGACCGGCGCGGTTGCTGGGTTGGCGACGATCACGCCTGCCGCGGGATACGTTTCCCCCACAACCGCAGTGATCATCGGCGTGGTCTCCGGAGTAGTTTGCTACTTCGCGGTGGAACTGAAAAACAAACTGCACTGGGACGATGCGCTGGACGTCTGGGGCGTGCACGGAGTCGGTGGCTTTCTGGGAATCCTCTTGCTGGGACTATTCGCGAACAGTGAGTTCAATCCCGCCGGTGCGAATGGTCTCCTATACGGGAATCCAGGCTTCTTCTTCAAACAACTTGTCGCAGTGCTCTTCTCGTCGGCCTGGGCATTCGGCTTCACTTACGGCATGCTGAGAATCATCGACATGTTCACTCCCGTGAAGGTCGAAATGATGAGTGAAGAGATTGGACTGGATGAGTCGATCCATGGCGAACACGCCTATGAAAGCCTGGAAGTGTAGGGGATGTGCCTGGTAAGCCATGCGGCGACAGCGGTCCGTGCTCGGGCCACAATGCGAGCCCATTGGTCCCGATGATATGCCGATGCCGTCGGCCTACAAAACCCGCTCCTCCCGAGTCTGCCGATCTTCGCGTTCCATGCGGTCGATGACCGTTTCTCTAGGG
>Ga0181532_10006080_pt1 | contig 10114 bp, 10 predicted proteins | sample PEATcosm2014_Bin_33_FD_119768 | JGI IMG/M metagenome (GOLD analysis project Ga0181532, IMG submission 119768) | Peatland microbial communities from MTU Mesocosm Facility, Houghton, MI, USA - PEATcosm2014_Bin11_30_metaG | ecosystem: Environmental > Terrestrial > Soil > Wetlands > Peat | place... | reverse complement strand
TCGCCGACTTTCCAGGGATCAGTGCCTTCTCCCAGCGCGTCGATGACGCCGGCGATCTCGTGGCCGGGAGAGCGCGGATATACGATCCCTGGCCAGCTCCCTTCTTTGGTCAGAACGTCGCTGTGACAGATGCCGCAGGCCTGAACCTTGACTCTGACGCATCCGGCGTCAGGATCACGCATACGCTCTTCGATCAGTTCGAAATTCCCGCCAGCGCTCTTCACGCGTACCTTCTTCATGAGCAAAACCTCGCTTCAGCGGACAAATTATGCAGTGCCTTACTCGCGCAATCGCACAAGCTTATGCCAACTCCGCCGTCTCAATACCGCGCCGGTCTCATCGTTCGGGAGCTTGTCGGCGGCGGCGTCCGCTCAGCAAATAGATCGCCGCGCGCAGCTCAAGCAGAGGATCGAGCGACGGTTCGATTCCGTCGACCCGCGGGATCGGATCGAAGATGATGCTCTTCTGCTCGTGCGCATTACCTGAGACGGGATTATTGAGAACGACCTTGCCGAAATTGATTAACGGCCGATCCTCGGGCCAATGAACCGTCGCGTCGTCCACGATGTCATCGGGGGTTGCGACCTGCACGAGAATCTGAAAGCCGACCGGCCCCTTCGCGATTCTTGCCGTGAGCTCGTCATAGAGGAAGTTTGCACCCTTGCTCTTGGCCGTATCCGCATCCAGATGTTCGGTCCCGGCGTCCGGTGTAATCCGGTAACGCCCGTGACGGCTGACACCGTCGCGGTTGAGAAACCGCATCGCCGTCACCCCGAAGTAGGTCTCTCTGGCGAAGCTCGACGGCGCGGGCTTGGGCGTCTGGACGAATGCGAGCGTCCGTGGATGGCTATCGAAGAATTTCTCGAGCGGGGATGGCTTGGACGAATCGCTCGACGTGGCGGCTCGCAAGAATTCCAGAAACTCCTGACCCGTTCGAGTGGGAAATCCGTCGGTCGAATGGCTGATGATATCGGTATGCACGCGTTCGGCGAGATGGAACCGTATCGCTAGTCCGCGCGGATTTGCCTTCGGGTCGTTGTCCGGGATCACCGGAAGGCCCGTGGAGCTGGAAAACCGCACTGTCACAGGAGTGGACGCGCGAGTGATGTGAGGCGCGCGCGTCATGGAGACAGCATCGGGCGAGGGGGTAAAGCTTCCGGTCAGCATGATGCCCTTTGCGTGGGCGGGTCGAAAACCGGGGTGCAGTCCAAACATCGCGTCGAACTGCTTGAGCAGGTCCTCGGCTAGCGCGATCAGCTTCTGGTCCGCGGGCAGTGGCATAGACTTCTCCTTGTTCGAGGCTTTGAGTCTTCCGGTGGGCCGCCGCTCTTCGGTTTGCCGTGCGGCCGGGCGGCGAGAACGATTTGACGGGCGATCGTAGCCAAGTCGATATCTCCGCAATCCAGTTTCGAGAGTGATTCGATCGTTCGCTCGCGGCAAGTGGCGCGAGCGCGTTCGCGGGACTCCTCGCGAACCTGGCTAGCGGACCGCGTCTGCAATAGCAGCGAGCAAGGTATCGCGGTCATAAGATCCGTCGTGACGCACAGCGTTAATGAAAAAAGTCGGTGTGCCGTTGACGCCACTGCGTACTCCACTCATGAAATCCTCGCGCACGCGCTCCAAATAGGCATGTTGGGCCAGGGCGCGCTTGACCTCCGACGCTGGAACGCCCAGCAACGTCGCGTATTCGGCAAGATGTCGATCATCGAGCGCCTGTTGATGCGCGTAGAGCATGTCGTGCATCTCCCAGAACTTGTGGTGCGCGCCCGCCGCCTCCGCAATTTCGGCGGCGTGCTCTGCATGGGGATGTACTTCGCTCAACGGGAAGTTGCGAAAAACGAATCTCAGTCCATCGCCCAGCTCTCGCCGAATTTCGTCAACAATCGGGTTGGCCAAACCGCAGTAGGGACATTGATAGTCGCCATACTCGACCAGAGTCACCGGCGCGTTTGCCGGCCCGCGGATGTGATCACGCTCGCCCACCGGTAGGAGCAATCGGGGCGCAAAATGCGTCCTCATTTCCGGTCCTCCGGTTTCGGCGTGAGCTCTTCGAGAGCTGCTAGAATGCCATCGGCGCCCGGATTTACTCCGACTGGAGAGACATAGCTCCAGGCGATCACGCCTCTGGAATCGATCACAAACAGCGCGCGTTCAGAGCATCCGTCCTGCTGCCGGTAGACACCGTACTTGCGCGCCACCGCACCCTTCGGCTCGAAGTCAGCGAGCAACGGAAAGTGCAAGTTGCGGTCCTTGGCAAACGCGGCGTGGCACCATGCCCCATCGACCGAAATGCCCACGAGCTGCGCCTTAAGACGACGGAACTCCGGCAGGATCTGGTTGTAAAGCGCCATCTGGTCTCCGCAGACCGGACTCCAGTCCGCCGGGTAGAAAGCGAGGATCACGGGAGCGCCGCGGAAATCGTCCAACGAAACCAGTTGATCGGGAGTGCTGTGAAGGTTTAAATCTGGCGCCACAGTGCCCGGCGCCAGTGGGCCTCCGGCGTATGCATCTTTGGTTCCACTCACTGGTTTTAGACTCCTTGCTTACACGCTACTTAAAATCCTGGCTTCTCCGCATCGTGCGCATGCCCAATGGCCTGGCGGAGGCGAGGATCCAGCCTGGCGCAGTTGAAAATCACTTTCCCTGAATGCACCGATTCCACGGCGTCGAGTGGTACCGCAAAGTCACCGGCGTTCTCGACGTAGATCACGAGTTCGGGCCGGCCTTGCGGCGAGACTGCCCGGACGGCACCGAACTCTTCGCCGCCGTCCGATACGAAGGTTTGGAATCCCACTTCGATTTTTTCTTCCATCTTTGATCCATACCGCGATCAATTCGCTGAAGGAAATTGCTTCGGTCCGCTCGCGGCGGCAGCCAAAGTCTCTGTTGGCAAGTGAGGCGGTTCCATCCACGCCCGGCACACGACCCGAGCGCGGCATTGAGTTACAGCCACTCATCGCATTCTTGCCGTTGCCAATTCGCGGCTAACGTTTGGCGACTATCTCCGACAAGAACCAGGTTCGGCGCTCGGTCTGGTCGATCCAATTCTCGATCAGGCTGGCGGTGGCGACGTCATTATGCTTTTCACAGAGCTCATGCGTCGCACGCAGATTGCGTGTGAGCTGCAGGTTGTCAGCACGAAGTTCGCTCAGCATGTCCAACGGCTCGACGAATTCGGCGTTGTTGTCCTTCAGCCGCTGATGCTTGGCGACGTCGCTGATCGACCGCAGCGTCGTGCCGCCGATCTTGCGCGCGCGCTCGGCGATGTCGTCGGTCATGGCGAAGATTTGGTCGGAATGCTCGTCCAGCAGCAGGTGGTAGTCGCGAAAGTGGCGCCCGCTCATGTGCCAGTGGAAATTCTTGGTCTTCAGGTAGAGTGCGAAGACGTCGGCGAGCATTTGACGAAGGGCGCCCGAGATCTCGACGACCGCATCGCCGGCCAGATCGGTTGGCGCGTCTGAAATTTCTGCTATGCGAGCTGCGGATTTGTTTCCCATTGCTTTGTTCTCCTTTTGATTAAGTCAGTTCTCTCCACCTGAGAGCGCCCGTGATTTGCGCCGAGCCGGTAGCAATGTGTATCTCCGAAGTAGAACAGGCGGCCTCGCAACATCTTGTCGGGGGAGGGACAGATGCCCGGTACCAGGTCAGCCGGACTGAAGGCCGCCTGTTCTACGTCGGCGAAATGAGCGCTCGAGCCGTTGGCGGGAATCCGCTCGCGATCGAAATGCGACAGCTTCCCGGTTGTTAGAATCGGTTTGGATTTCATCACTTTTCTCCGCCCGATTGGCGACAACTCACAAGGCGTGAAAATCCACCGCACAACTCTCGTGCGACCCGCTAGCCGTTTGCGTGAGCCCGTCGAGTTAGAGGAGCGTCATGCGGCCAGTTGAGGGCCGAGGGCGGAGCCATGAACTCGGGTCCGACCGGCTCGGTGACGGCGGCCTCGACAATGCGGACAATCTGCTCGCGTTCTTGCCGGCTGAGGTGCCATCCCATCACTTCGCCAATCGGATCGAGCTGATCCGGACGGCGAGCGCCCCACAGCGCCGCGCTGACTCCGGGACGATCCAGAACCCAGCGGAGCGCGAGGTGGATGACTCTTTTGCCGTAGTTCTCGCGAGCGAATCGATCCAAGCGCTTGACTGCCTCCAGGTATTGACCGTAGCGGGGCTGCTGGAATTTGGGATCGTTGCGCCGCAGATCGTCGCCTTCAAAAATGGTCTGGGTGTTCATGCGCCCGCTCAGCAGGCCGCGGCAGATCGAGCCGTACACCAGGGTTGAAATGCCGTACCACCAGCAATGCGGCAGCACGTCACTCTCGATCCCTCGCTCGAAAAGATTATAGGGCGGCTGCACGGTATGGATCGGCGCGGCCTTGCTGAACTGATCCATCTGCTCCGGCGAAAAATTGCTGACGCCGATCGCTCGAATCTTTCCCTGGGCATGCAGCGTAGCCATCGCCGCCGCCGTTTCCTCGATTGGCGTGGCGGGATCCGGCCAATGCACCTGGTAGATGTCGATCACGTCGGTTTTGAGCCTTTTCAGCGACGCCTCAATTTCCTTGAAGATTCGGCGCGGGCTGGCGTCGCGAAGCGGCTGACTTCCATGCCAGTCCAGCCCAACCTTCGTCGCGAGCACTGTGTGCTGCCGCAAACCGCCTTCCGCCAGCGCTTTCCCCACGATTTCTTCGGACCTGCCGAATCCATATACCGGCGCGGTATCGATCAGGTTGATGCCGTGGTCGAACGCCTCGCGAATCGTGCGTATCGACTCCTGCTCATCCGTTCCGCCCCACATCCATCCGCCGATTGCCCAGGTTCCCAGGCCAATTCGCGACACCTCGATATCTGTCTTGCCAATTCTGCTGAACTCCATGTTCATTCTCCTTTCATGATTTGCCCGGGCTGCCCACGATCGGTTGAACCGGTTCGCCGTCGTGCGCCGCCTCTCCGACGTTCATTGCGATCTGATCCCCCGCGCGAAGGTCACCGCTGACCTCGACCGTGTAGCCGTCGTCGTGGCCCAGCGTCACCTCGACCAGTTTGAGATGGTTCTCACGCACCACGGGCAGATAGATTTTGTCGTTGCGGAATACGAGCGCGTCGTCGGGCGCCATCAGGCCGGTGGTCGTCACGTGAGCCGTCATCTTCAGATTCGCGTACATCCCCGGAAGCAGCGATCGATCCTGATTTTTCAGATCGACCTCGACCAGCATCGTGCGCGTGGTTTGATCGAGAGCCTCGGGATGACGCGTGATCGTGCCGGTAAACTTACGGTTCGGAAAATCGATGACGGTGATCGTGGCGGGATCGCCATCCTTGATGAACGACGAGAGGCTTTGCGGGACGTACGCATAGATCCGGAGCGGCGTCTGCGTGGCAAGCGCGACGATGGGAATATTGGGCGTCGCTGATGGTGTCGTTGCTTCCGGAATCAAGGTGCCTGGATCGACATAGCGGGCAGTCACGATGCCGTCGAAGGGCGCCCGCACTATCTCGTACCCTTGAAGCGCAAGTTGTTGCTGGTAGGCCGCCTTGGCCTGGAGCATCGCGGAGTGCGTCTCGTCGGCGGTTTGTTGCGGAACGACCTGCTGGCGAACCAGCTCCTGGTTGCGTACGTCAGTTACGTTTTGAATCCAATAGTAAGAACGCGCATCCGCCACCTGCTTGTCCGTTTCAGGCGATTCGATCAGCGCGATGATCTCTCCTGCCTTGACCTGGTCGCCCTTGTCCACGTTGATGGTCTTCATGTATCCAGCGACCTTTGCGTAGACCGGAGTCTCGATGTAGCCGTGAATGCTGGCCGGAACCTCGATCGTTCGCGACGGACTACCGCCCGAAATCTGCGTCACCAGTACCCGCGGTCCCAGCGCGATGGTCTGAGCAAGTTGCGTCGTCTGGCGTTGAAGGAGTTCCTGCCGGGCGAGCACGAATCCGCCCGAAACGCTGAAAGCGATAAATACCGCCGCGAACAGGACGATCATAAACCAACGTCCGGGTTTGCGTTGATTGCTGCTGGGTTCTGATGACATCACGTGCAACTCCTTTGCCGTCAGGCTCCTGGCACCGAGACGGCTTCTACCCGTGCATCGCGCTGACGCTTGGTGATCAGAGTGCGACTGAAGATTGAATAGACCGCGGGCACCACGAACAGCGTCATCAAGGTTGCCGCGAAAAGTCCGCCGATGACGGCTCGCCCCAGCGGCGCGTTCTGCTCCGAGCCCTCGCCCAGCGCGAGCGCCATCGGCAGCATGCCGAGAATCATCGCCAGCGCCGTCATGATGATCGGCCGGAAGCGGACGTGGCCCGCTTCGATCGCAGCCTCGACCGGACCCATCCCTTCCTCGCGCATCTCGTTGGCGAAAGTGATGAGCAAGTTGCCGTTGGCGACGCCGACGCCGACCGCCATGATCGCGCCCATCAGCGACTCGACGTTGATCGTGGTGCCCGTCAGCACCAGCATCCAGAGCACGCCGGCCAGAGCGCCAGGAACGGCCATTATGATGATGAACGGCTCGAGCCACGACTGAAAATTCGCAACCATCAGGAGATAGACCAGGACGATCGCGAGGATCAGCCCCAGGCCCATGGTCCGGAACGATTGATTCATCGCCTGGCTCTGCCCGCGAATGACGATTTTGTTACCGGCCGGCAGTTTGCCGAGACTGTCTATCGCCTTTTGAACCGCGCTGGTCGTACTGCCAAGGTCTCGTCCATCGACGCCGCAGTCCACATCGATAACTCTCTGCACGGTGTAGTGTTCGACCACGGCGGGGTCGGTGCTGTGACGAATCGACGCAACGTTGGCGAGAAATTGTGCCTTCGGTCCAACGGTGCCGTTGGAGAGCGGCGTATTATTAATGCCGTTGGTGTACGGCGTATTGGTGGTGCCGTCGGTGAGCGGCGCGTTGGTGCTGCCGTTGGTGAGCGGCGTGTTGGCAATCTGATCGACAGACGCAGTCATCTGAATCGGCGTCTGGGTCACGACGTTGTAATTGACGCCGTTGACCGGATCGAGCCAGTAGTTCGGAGAGATTAGAGAATTCCCACTCAACGACGAGAGCAACCCCGATGCGACCTGCTGCTCGGTTACGCCGAGCTCGAGCGCTTTGGCGCGATCAACGTGGACTTTGAACGACGGGTAGTCCAGCGGCTCCGCAATCCGCATATCGGCGACGCCCGGAATCAGCGCCATCTTCGCGGCGAGACGCGAAGCGATCGCGTAGTCGGCGTGGAGATCGTTGCCGGAGACCTGAGCATCGATCGCCGCAGGCAATCCGAAGTTCAGCACCTGGTTCACGATATCGGCGGCCATGAAATAGCCTTCGATGTTTGGAAACTTCGTCCGCATCATCTCGCGGATACGGTGCTGGTAGACCTCCGTCGGATGATGCTTTGGCTTGAGCTGGATCAGGATTTCGCCGTCCTGCGGGCCCAAGTTGTCGCTCGGGAAAAATGCGATGGCGTACGGCTGCGGCAGATCGATGTCGTCGCTTATCTGCTGTAGCTCATCGGCGGGAATTATCTGGCGGATCGAGCGCTCGATAACGTCAACGATTAATTCGGTGCGTTCGATCCGCGTTCCGCTCGGCGCACGCACGTGAAATTTCATGAGTCCGGCGTCGACCGTCGGAAAGAAATCCTCGCCGATGACGTACAGCAGCGGGATCGTCCCGACGATCATGAGCGCGGCACAGGTCAGCGCGAGGCCGCGATGCGCAATGAAGGTGCTCAGCGCCGACACGTAATGCTGGCGGAGGCGCTCGAATCCGGCTTCGAACCTTTGCAGGAACCGACCTGAGAATCCCGTGCCGTGGACCTCCTGGTGTTTCTCCGGCAGCAGGTAGGATGCCATCGTCGGTACCAGCGTGCGCGACAACAGGTACGAGGTCAGCATCGCGAACACGACGGCGAGCGCGAGCGGAGTGAAAAGAAAACGCGCGACGCCGGTCAATAATACAACCGGGAAAAACACGATGCAGATGGAAAGAGTGCCGATGAATGTAGGCGTGGCGATCTGATGCGCGCCGTCCAGAATCGCGACCAGCAGCGGCTTGTTCATCGCGTGATTGCGATGGATGTTCTCGACCTCGACTGTCGCATCATCGACGAGCATTCCCACTGCAAGTGCAATTCCGCCCAGCGTCATCGTGTTGATCGTCTGGCCGGCAAGATGAAGGCATGCGATGGAGGTAAGGATCGAGAGCGGGATCGACGCGATCACGATCAGCATGCTGCTGGGCGAACCGATGAATATCAGTACCATCACCGCCACGAGTGCCGCCGCGATCGCGGCCTCGCGCACGACTTCCCACAGCGACGCGCGAACAAAGGCGGATTGATCGAAGGTGAGCGCCACCTTGAGACCCTTGGGCGCGACCGCAAGAATTTCCGGGATGCGCGCCCGGACGGCATCGACCACGCTCAACGTCGACGCGGCCGCATGCTTGATCACGAGCAGGAACGTGGCGGGACGCCCGTCGATACGCACGACGTTGGTCTGCGGCTGATGCGTATCGCTGACCGGCGCAACGTCGCCGAGAAAGACCGGGATGCCGTTGGTTACTTTTATCGGCAGCTGGTTGAACTCGGACACCTTGGTCGGATTCATGTTCAAGTCAATGTCGTACTCGTAGTTCCCCATGCGAGCAGTGCCCGACGGGATGACGACGTTGGTTGTAGAGAGAGCGTTGCCGATATCTACCGGAGACAGGCCGTTGGCGTAGAGCTGCTTGGGATCGAGGTTGACCACGACCGCGCGCTGAACGCCGCCGATCGGCGCAGGCGACGAAAATCCAGGTATCGTGAAAAGCTGCAGGCGGATGAAATTCAAACCGTAGTCAAACAGCTGCTGTTGCGAAAGCGTGTCGCTATAAATGTTGAGCTGAGCGACCGGAACATTCGCGGCGTTGTAGGAAATGATATTCGGAGCCGTAGTGCCGAGCGGCGCCTGGCGCAGGATTGTCTCCGAGACCGAGTCGATTTGCGCGATGGCCGCGCCGATGTCCGTACCCGGCTGGAAATAAACCTTGAGCACTCCGATCCCAAGGATCGACTCCGACTCGATGTGCTCGATTCCATCGACGGTCGTCGAATAGGCGCGCTCGCTGATGATCACGAGCCGGCGCTCCATATCGACCGCGTTGAGCCCGGGGTAGCTCCAAACCACCATCACGACTGGCAGATTGATGGCGGGGAAAATGTCCACGTTCATCAGGGTGAACGACAGGACACCCATCACCAGCATCAGCAGCGCCATGACTGCCACCGAGAGCGGACGCCGCAGCGCCACTCGAACGATCCACATCATGGCTGATGAACCTCCCTCGATGCCCTCAATCGCTCAGCGCGCGGCCGCAGCCTTCAGTCTCGAAATCAAGCTCGCCGGCTGAAAACTCCCGTGGACGCGCGCGAGCCGTTCCATCTCGCTGATCACGCTCGAGAAATCCTCGTTGCCATTGACGGCCGTCCGGGCTGCGTTGATCTGAAGCGCCGCCGCGGTCAGGGGCATCGGCGCGCCCAGCTCACTGGCCTTGTCGAGAATCAATTTGAAGTCCTTGTTCATGAGCCGCAGCGGGAATTGAGGCGAATAGTCGTCGTGCTCGGCACGTAGCAGCTTGTTCTGATGCGCAGGCGAGACGACTGCGGTCTTGGCGAGCACCTCCAGCAGGAGTTCGCGATTGAGGCCCGCCTTTTCTCCGAAGGCGACTGCCTCCGCTATCGCCTGCATGTTCACACCGAGCAAAGCATTGACCACGAGCTTCATCGTGGTGCCGGAACCGCTCGGCCCCAGGTGGAAGTACTGCTTCGCCACGGCGGAAAAGATCGGCCGGCAGGCGTCGAATACACTCGCGTCGCCGCCGCCGAGAAGCGTCAAGGTGCCCTGCTCTGCCGCGGGCGTACTGCCGGAAATCGCGACGTCCAGGACTTCGATCCTTCGCTCTATGCCTATCCGATGGAGCGTTCGCGACGTATCCGGCGACACGGTGCTCATCTCGAGCACGACGGTTCCGGGGTTCGCGCAGGCCAGAATTCCTTCCGGACCTTGATAGACGCTCAGAACCGCTTCGTCGTTGGGCAGACACGAGATGACTACTTCTCATTTCCGTGCGAGC
>Ga0181532_10006079_pt1 | contig 10114 bp, 7 predicted proteins | sample PEATcosm2014_Bin_33_FD_119768 | JGI IMG/M metagenome (GOLD analysis project Ga0181532, IMG submission 119768) | Peatland microbial communities from MTU Mesocosm Facility, Houghton, MI, USA - PEATcosm2014_Bin11_30_metaG | ecosystem: Environmental > Terrestrial > Soil > Wetlands > Peat | place... | reverse complement strand
GGTCTTTGGGTACAGCTTCCTGGACAAACCGCGACTGGGGGTTACGCCCGCAGCCAGCCATACAGCGGGAATCGCTGGGCCATCTCCAGCACCTCACCGCGTATCTTCGCCAGCCTGGCCGCGTCGTCCCGGTGCTCCAGCGCCGAGACAATCCACTTGGCGATCACGCGCATCTCCGGCTCCTTCATGCCGCGCGTGGTCAACGCCGGCGTTCCGATGCGGATCCCGCTGGGCTTCATGGGCGGGTTGGTGTCGTACGGAATGGCGTTCTTGTTCACCGTGATTCCCGCCTGGCCCAGCGCGAACTCGGCCTCGCTGCCCAGAATTCCCTTCTGGAAGACATCCACCAGCATCAGGTGCGTGTCCGTTCCGCCGGAGATGATGCGGAAGCCGCCCTCGGCCAGGGCCTCGGCCAGCACCTTGGCATTGGCCACCGTCTGCCGCGCATACTCGGCAAACTCCGGCTGGAGCGCCTCGCCCAGCGCCACCGCCTTGGCCGCGACGATGTGCATCAGCGGCCCGCCCTGCTGCCCGGGAAAGACGCTGCGGTCTATGGACGCCGCCAAATCCTGCCGGCACAGAATCATCCCCGACCGCGGCCCGCGCAGGGTCTTGTGCGTGGTGGTGGTGACGACGTGCGCATGGGGCACCGGCGACGGATGCACTCCGCCTGCCACCAGTCCGGCGAAGTGCGCCATATCGATCATCAGCGACGCGCCCACCTCGTCCGCGATCGCGCGCATCCGCACAAAGTCGAACTGCCGCGGATATGCGCTTCCCCCGCCCACAATCACCTTTGGCTTCTCGCGCACGGCGGTCGCCTCCAGTTCGTCGTAGTCGATGGTCTCGGTGTCGCGCCGCACCTGATACCCAACCACGCGATACAGCTTTCCGGAGAAATTCAGCTTATGCCCGTGCGTCAGATGTCCGCCGTGGGCCAGATCGAGCCCCAGAATTGTGTCGCCGGGAGAACACAGCGTCATATAGGCCGCAGCGTTGGCCTGCGAGCCGGAGTGCGGCTGCACGTTCACGTGCTCCGCTGCGAAGAGCCGTTTGGCGCGGTCGCGCGCCAGGTTCTCCACCACATCGGCGAACTCGCACCCGCCGTAGTATCGCTTGCCGGGATAGCCCTCGGCGTACTTGTTGGTGAAGACCGTTCCCGCCGCCTCCAGCACCGCGCGGCTGACAAAGTTCTCCGACGCGATCATCTCCAGCCCCTCGTGCTGGCGCAGGACCTCCTGCTGAATCTGGCTGGCAATCTCCGGGTCCGCAACGGCAAGGGGTGCGCTCATATCGATTGGCATCCCTCCATTTTATGACATGGCTGCCACGCCGGCCCGGTCGCCTCGGCAGATGGCTCCGGAACAGGCCCCCTGGCTAACACCGAAGTGCAATGGGTGAAAGGCTGAAGTGGAATAGGCAAGAAGCCCCGAGGGACTGATCCTTTAATTGTCCGGCAGCGCCAGCGCCACCGGCAGAGCAGAGGAGTTTCCGATGCATAGCCTTCTGATTGCCGCGCTCTTTGTCGGTATGCTGCTCGCACCCTGCGTGGTCGCGATGTTTACCGGCATCGAGTAGCCCGGAATTCTCTCCTCGATTCCGTTCTCCCACCCCTCACCGGGTGCCCCAGGTCTCGATTCTGAGACCTGGGGTCGTTGTCTTCCCCCATGCCATCATTCTGAGCGCACTGCGCCCGCCGGGACCTGCCGTGTGCCGAAGAGCGCGGTGCCGATGCGGATGCAGGTGCTGCCCTCCTCGATGGCCACCGCGAAGTCGTTGGACATGCCCATCGAGAGCTGGGTGAGCGTGGGGCAGGCGGCCAGCGAACGATCGCCCAGGCGGCGAAGTTCGCGGAAGGCAGCGCGCGATTGCTCGGGGTCTTCAGCCCACGCAGGCACCGTCATCAGTCCCGAGGGGATGAGGCATTCCAGCGGCGCAAGGCCCGCGAGCAGGGCCGCAAGCTCGGCGGGCGCGACGCCGTGCTTGGACTCCTCGTGGCTGAGCTTGACTTCGATCAGGATGGGCAGCCGCTTGCCCAGGGCGCGCGCGGCGGCGTCGAGGCGAGTGGCGATCCGGAGCGAGTCGACCGCATCGATGGCTTGGAAGAGTTCCGCGGCGCGGGCGGTCTTGTTGGACTGCAGCGGCCCGATCAGGTGGAACTCGGCGCCGGCGAGATGGATGAGGGCAGGGGATTTCGCCTGCCACTCCTGCACGCGGTTTTCGCCGAAGAGGCGCACCCCGGCTGCGTAGGCCTCCATCACAGTCTCGGCCGAGTGCGTCTTGGTGACTGCCATCAGCGCGACCTCCGCCTCCGGGCGGTTGGCGCGGCGGCAGGCCGCGGCGATCTGTTGGCGAATGCGGGCGAGGTTTGCGGCCAGAGTCATGCTAGAAGCATCTTATGGCTTCCCGGCAAAGAAGTGGGTTAAGCATAAGGCGGGCCGATGCGCGATACTTCGCATGGCCCGCCCTGGTGTTTGACGCCGCGATTTGTGGCGTGAAGCTGCTAGTTGAAGATTCCTCCCACGGTAATGTCCGAATTTTGGTCAGCGGCCGAGAACGTGACCGTGCAATAGTTCGGCCCGGCTGCGGTCCAGAAGATTGGACCAGGCAGCGGATTGCCATTGACGTCGCTTGGCGTGCAGTTGTAGGACCATCCGCCAAAGGCGACTCCCGTCTGGGCTGGCGCTGTCAGGATGACGGTCGTGCCCATGGGGTAGGTCGCCGTGCAGACGGACCCGCCAGTTCCTCCATTCGCAGCCCATCCGGGGCCGCAGTGGATCACGTCCGGCGTGCCGGTAGCTGAGGGGGCCGTTACCAACCAGTTGCTGCTGTTGTTCAGGCCTTCGTTATAGAACGTCAGGGTTGACAGCAGTGCAAACGCTTGCGAGCCCGGATAGCACTGGCCTGGCTGAACCGGGTTGGTGGGCATGGTACAAGTGAACGTCGCCGTAGCGGTCTGTATGGTTCCGTCGCTGCTGGTTGCTTCCGCAATGATGACGGCGTTGCCGGCCCCGTATGCCGTGACAAGCCCGGCGGACGCCCCCGAGCCGCCCCCTGAGTTGGTGCTGACGGGGAAGACACTGGGCTCGTCGGAGATCCAGACGAGGCTGGGTGAGTTTGTCAGGTCCCGGACGTAGGGGACGGTCGAGTAGGTTCCGATCGCCAGGAACTGCCCGGTGTCCTGCAAATTGCCCACTGTAATCGAATTGGGAAGAATGCTGAGCGAAAGCAGAGGCTCCGGCGCGGCTGCAACAATAACCGTGACAGTCGCGGTAGCTGACACCACGCTGCCGTCGGGGTTCGCCAGCTCCGCCAATATGGTGGAGGTGCCCGCAGCTGCACCCTTGGCGAGCCCGGACCCATTGACGGTTGCAATGGTTGGAATACTGGAACTCCATGTGATCTGGGGCGAGTTGGTGACATTGATCTGGAGGCCGGTGCTTCCGGAGGTGGCAAGCGCAATAAACTGGCTGGTTTGACCCGACGATAGTACTTGGGCGCCGGGCAGGATGGTCACTGCGGTGTACTGCTCGGCTGTTCCGCCCGCCACGGTGAACGTCGCTGTGCCCGCCACCACGGTCCCTCCCGTGGAGTTGGCGTAGAGCGCAGTAATCGTAGCCGTTCCCTGACCCAGCGCCGTGGCAAGCCCGGTGGTGGCATTGATTATGGCAATCTGTGCGCTGCTTGTGTTCCAGGCCACCTGGTCGGTCAGGTCCACAGTAGCCCCCGATGCAGTCGTTCCGATGGCGATGTACTGGCTGGTCTGGTTGGGCGAAGTGACCGTTTGAGTGCCTGGAATGACAGAAATCGAAGCGATACTGTTTCCACTGCCCAACCCCGAGATGGTCACGCTCATGCTGGCGCTTGCGTTCAGTCCGCCCGAGGGGGAGAGGGCAACGATGGTTGTCGTTCCTGCGCCCACGGCCGTTGCCAGCCCAGTGGAGTTGATGGTGGCCACCTGCACATTGCTGGAGAACCACGTCACCTGGTTGGTCAGGTTCTGCGAGGAGCCTACGCCGGTCAGGTTGCCGGTCGCGAGAAACTGCGTCGTCTCGCCGGCAAACGTCTCCGCCGCCGAGCTCGGGGTCACTGTGAGCGTCGGGGTTCCCGATCCCGATCCCGTCGCCGGGAGCGTGACGGTGACGGTCGAACTTGCATTGAGTCCACCGGACTCGGCAATGATCGTCGTCGTTCCGGCGGCCAGGGTCGTCACCAAACCACTCGCGCTGACGGTGGCGACCTGCACGTTGCTGGAGAGCCAGTTCACCGTGTTGGTGAGGTTCTGCGGGCCGCCGACGCCGGTCAGGTTGCCCGTCGCGGTGAGTTGTGTCGTCTCCCCGGCGAACGTCTCCGTCACCGTGTTCGGGATCACCGAGATGGAAGGAGCTCCCGACGTCGCGATCGACACGCTCAGGATCGCGCTTGCATCGAGCCCCCCGGACTCGGCGATGATCGTCGTCGTTCCGGAACCCATTGCCGTGGCAAATCCAGCCGAATTGATGGTGGCCACCTGCACATTGCTCGACACCCAGGTCACCTGATTGGTCAGGTTCTGCAAGGGGCCGATGCCGGTCAGGTTTCCGGTCGCGGTAAACTGCGTGGTCTCTCCGGCAAACGTCTCCGCCACTGAACTGGGGATCACGGTGAGCGTCGGAGTTCCCGATCCCGTCCCCGAGGCCGGGACGGTCACACTCAGCGTCGCGGTTGCATTGAGTCCGCCGGACTCTGCGGTAATGGTTGTCGTCCCGGCGCCGACTGACGTCGCCAGCCCTGCGGCACTGATGGTGGCGACCTGCGCATTGCTGGATACCCAGGTCACCTGGTTGGTCAGATTCTGCGGGCTGCCTACGCCCGTCAAGTTGCCGCTGGCAATAAACTGCGTCGTCTCCCCGGCAAATGTATCCGTCGCCACGCTCGGGGTCACGGTGAGCGTCGGGGTCCCTGCGCCTGTCGCGGCGATGGTCACGTTCACGATCGCGCCTGCATTGAGTCCGCCGGACTGGGCGATGATTGTCGTTGTTCCGGCGCCTGTGGCCGTCGCCAGCCCACTCGTATTGATGGTGGCAACCTGCGCATTGCTGGAGAGCCACTGCACCTGAGTGGTCAGGTCCTGCGCGTTGCCGATGCCGGTCAGGTTGCCGGTCGCGGTAAACTGCGTCGTCTCTCCGATAAATGTCTCCCCCGCCGAACCTGGGAGGATCGAAATCCACGGAGCGGTCTGCGGCGTCGTTTGCGCTATCTCCACCGTAAGGTCAGAGGTCGCAATCGCTCCATCGGACGCCACTGCCGTTATCTCGACGTACCCTGCTCCCACCGCCGTCGCCAGTCCCGAGGAGTTGATGGTCGCAACATTCGGGTTGCTGGTGGACCATGTCACCGAGTTGGTAACGTTGGCTGTGGTGATGGGCCCCGATCCCATCTCCTCCTGTGCGTACGCCGTGTACTGCGCCGTCTGGCCAGCGGCGGTTAAATATTCAACCCCCGATCCGGGAACGATCGAGAGGGATTGGATCTTGTTGCAGGCCGTGAGCGACAGGGCCAGCGGCAAGCTAAGCAGAACCAGCAGCAGGGACGCACGAGGGCGCAGGGTCATCGGAAAATCTCCTGCCCCAACGCTACTAAGTCACAGCCGCAGAACACCATGCCACTTTCGCTATACGCATGCAACTTTTGTGCCAAAAGCGGCTGGGCTTCCGGCTCAGCGACTGCGTGGCGGCGCCACGTTCTCCTGACAACACCCACGGAAGATGCATTCTTATGCACCTGTTTCGCGCACCTTTCCCGCCCCGCGGCCCGCATTCATCTGTTATTAACAAAGGCTCGTGTACACTATTCAGCACATGACGGTCTCCCGCCAATTCGCGCCCTTGCACCTCATGTCCTCGCGTTGTTGTAGCCGGTAGCTTCTGGGCCAGGCTTCAGCGCCTCTTTCGGCTGTGCACAGCCAAAATCATCACAGCAACTCCCTTTCCACATCGTCTTTCAGGAGCAGTCCCATGGCAAAGCCGCATCTCTCTCTCGATCTCTGGGCCGTCATCCTCTCGCTCACCATCGCGCTCATCGTCCGCCTCGGCGTCCTCAAGGCCGTTCCCTGGTAGCACTCGTCAGCCGCACCGCAGGCAATGCACGGCCCCCATTCCACACAAGGAGAATCCCCCATGGCTACCAATACGCCTCTGCCCGGCCTGAGCGACAAAGCTTCGCTGCCCGCCTCCAGCTCCACCCCCGCTGAAACCTCCTCCCTGCTCGGTCTTCTGCCTGGCATCGCCATGCTCGCCGCGGTCGGATACGTCGGCAAGTTCATCGAGCACACCATCGCCGTGTATGGCAAAACCCACCACCTGACCCTGCCCAACATCGAGTACGTCCTATGGGCGATTCTGTTCGGCATCCTGATCGCTAACACGGCAGGTCTGCATCGCATCTTCCGTTCCGGTGTTGCCACCTACGAGTTCTGGCTGAAGGCCGGCATCATCCTGCTCGGCGCACGCTTTGTCCTGGGCGACATCCTCAAGCTCAGCGGCATATCGCTTGTCCTGATCTTCGTCGCGTTCGCGCTCTCCTTCGTCTTCATGAACTGGCTCGGCCGCGCCTTCTCGCTCAGCCCCCGGTTGACTACTCTGCTCTCGGTTGGCTCGTCCATCTGCGGCGTCTCCGCCATCATCGCCACCCAGGGCGCCATCGACGCCGACGAGGAAGACTCCTCCACCGCCATCGCCGCCATCCTGGCCCTTGGAGCCATCTCGCTATTCACCTTTCCGCTGATCGGCCACGCGCTCCACCTATCCGACCACGCCTACGGCCTGTGGGCTGGACTCGCCGTCGATAACACGGCCGAAGCCACGGCTGCGGGCGCGCTCTACTCCGACGCAGCCGGCAAGTTCGCCGTCCTGGCCAAAACATGCCGCAACGCCCTGATCGGCTTTGTCGTCCTTGCAGTCGCCATTCAGTACGCCAACCGCCTGCGCAAGGCAGCTCTGGCCTCGGTCAACGCTTCCGCCGGTCACCCGCATGACCAGACCGGAGATGCGGGCGAGACCGCGCAGCTTGCCATCGCCGCGGCCCACGCCAGCCCGACGCGCCACGCCGAACTCGACCACAAGGCCGCCTTCCTTTGGCACAAGTTCCCCAAGTTCGTCCTCGGCTTTCTCTTCATCTCGCTGCTCGCCACGCTGGGCGGCATCGACCCCAGGCTGCACCCTCAACTCGCCGCCCTCATCCCGCTCGGTTTCAGCAAACCCCAGCTCACGGCGCTGGGCAACCTCAGCCGCTGGGCGTTCCTGCTGACCTTCGCCGGAGTCGGACTGCGCACCAATCTGAAAGACCTCTTCAAACAAGGAGCGCGCCCCTTCCTGGTTGGCGCGGTCGGTGAAATCGCCATCGCCACCCTGACTCTGGGCCTGGTGCTGATCGCCGACCACGTCTACCACCTGTAACCGCGTTGATGGCCGGATCGCATCTTCCACTTGGCGTTGCCGCCCCAATGCGCGTAGAAGGGACAGATGGAGATTTTGTCCTCGGCAGAGATGGGCGCGGCGGACCGGCGCACGGCGGAGCACTTCAGCGTGCCGCTGGCGGAGTTGATGGAGAACGCAGGCACGGCGGTCGCGAACTTCTGCCTGCGCCGTTATGCGGCTGCGGAGCGCGTCCTCGTGCTCTGCGGCAAGGGCAACAACGGCGGCGACGGCTTTGTCGCGGCGCGCGTGCTCGCGGCGGCAGAGGTGGACGTCGCGGTGCTGCTGCTGGGGCGCGAGGACGATGTGAAGGGTGAAGCGGCGGCAGCGCTCGCGCAGCTCCGCGCCCAGGCCCCGTCGGTCGCAATCAGCCCGGTCACCGATGAGCCTGCGCTGGCGGCGGCAAGTACCGCAATGGATTCGGCCGATCTGCTCATCGACGCGGTGGTGGGCACCGGCTTCAAGCCTCCGCTGCGAGGACTGGCTGCGGCGCTGCGGGAGTTGGTGGCAAAATCCGCCGCGCCGGTGGTTGCCGTCGATCTGCCCTCGGGATGGGACGCCGACTCAACCGCGCAGACCGCTCCGGATGCCTTCCGCGCCGATGCGGTGGTCACATTTACCCGCCCCAAGCTGGCGCACGCCTTTGGCCATCTGTCCAGCGCAACGTTTGGCCCGGTCGTCGTCGCGGAGATTGGCTCGCCCGCCGGGGCGATCATCTCGGCTGGCAACTTGAGCTGGGCAGGCGAGGCGAAAGCAATCGCCGAGCAGCCGCGCGATGTGAATGCGAACAAAGCGAAGTTCGGCCATGTGTTGGTGGTTGGCGGGAGCCATGGGACAGCTGGCGCGCCGTCGATGGCCTCGCTGGCGGCGTTGCGCGCTGGCGCTGGGCTTGTCACCGCCGCGGTGCCGAAGAGCATTTCGGAGTTGGTCGCCGTGGTTGCGCCGGAGTTGATGCTTGCGCCGTTGCAGGAGGGAACAGGGAACAGGGAACAGGGAACAGGAGATCGGTGCGATGCGGAGGGTACGGTGTCGCTGGGGGCATTTGCGACGCTGCAGGAGTTAATTAAGGCGAAGAAGATCAGCGTCGTCGCCCTCGGGCCGGGACTCTCTACCAAGGGAGAGGCCCCCAAGTTTGTGCGCAGATTTGTTGCGGATTGCAGCTTGCCGATGGTCCTCGACGCCGATGCGCTCAACGCCTTTGCCGGACAAACCAATCTGCTGGATGGAAGTAATCGCACACTGGTCTTGACGCCGCATCCGGGCGAGATGGCGCGCCTCACCGGCCTCACGGTCGCCGCAGTCGAGGCAGACCGCATCCATCTGGCGCGCAGCTTCGCCACAGAGCACAAGCTGACCCTGGTGCTGAAGGGATGGCGCACGCTCATCGCCCATCCCGACGGGCGAGTCGCCGTAAATACCAGCGGCAATCCGGCGATGGCAAAGGGCGGCAGCGGAGACATTCTGACTGGAATCGTCGCCGCACTGCTTGCCCAGTTCCCGCAAGATGCGGCCCGCGCGGTGGAGGCTGCGGTCGCGCTGCACGGCCTTGCCGCGGATTTTGCCGCCCGCGCCATGGACGAGCACACGGTCCTCGCCACCGACACGCTGGCCCATCTGTCGGACGCGTTTCGTTATCGCGCGAAGGACGCCGATGGCCTGACCTGGATCTGCGGGCTGAATGAGATAAATACTTAACACCGATTGACACCGACAGGCACCGATACTTTGAGAAAAGGGAAGGCAATGAAAGAGCGGAGATTCAAGACGCGCTCGGTGGAGGAGACGCTGGCGCTGGGCGGGCGCATCGCAGCAATGCTGCATCCGCCGCTCATCGTGATTCTGCGCGGCGAGGTTGGCGCGGGCAAGACCACACTGGTGAAGGGCATCGCCGCGGCCCTCGGCGCGGCCGCCGAGGATGAAGTCACCAGCCCCACCTTCACCATCGTCCACGAGTACGCCGGGACCTCCGTCCGGCTCTTTCACCTCGATCTCTACCGCCTGGAGACGGAGGAGCAGATCGCAGTGCTGGGCATCGACGAGATGGCGGGCTACCCCGATTCGCTGCTTCTGGTGGAGTGGGGCGAGCGCTTCGAGAGCATTGTGAAGCGCGCCGCCGGCGAAATCTATATGGAACACGGCGAGGGCGACGAACGCGGCTTGATCGTGCGCCTGAAGGAGTAGTTCCTTTACGCGGCAGGGTCGAAGATCGGCCCCTTTGCGCGGCCCGTGTAGCGATAGATGGCGCACTCTTCGTCGCCCGTCGAGCCGTACTCCTTCTGCCGCGCAATGGCCTCGCGGTCCGCTGCGTGGTCCTCCGGCGACATGGCAACATTCTCCCGAAAGAGCTGCGTGAAGCCGGGGTTGCGGTCGATGACGTTGGCGCACTCGGCGTTGACGTAGAGCAGGTCCAGCGTTCCCGGCCGCTTGGCAAACTGCGTCTCGATGCGCCGCAGAAGCTGCTTCAGCACCGGCGCCTCGAAGGGATGGAAGAGAAAGAGAAGCGTGGGCGTGCCGGGCAGCTCGAAGTCCAGCGCGTCCTGCTCGACCACCTCGATCGGGGCCAGGCGCGCTGCGGTCGGGTCCTCGCTGTGCGCGCGCGTCCAGTGCTCCACATTCTGCCGCGCGATGGCTGCCATCTCCGGGTTCAGCTCGATGCCGGC
>Ga0181532_10006078_pt1 | contig 10114 bp, 8 predicted proteins | sample PEATcosm2014_Bin_33_FD_119768 | JGI IMG/M metagenome (GOLD analysis project Ga0181532, IMG submission 119768) | Peatland microbial communities from MTU Mesocosm Facility, Houghton, MI, USA - PEATcosm2014_Bin11_30_metaG | ecosystem: Environmental > Terrestrial > Soil > Wetlands > Peat | place... | reverse complement strand
CCCTTCGACCCGTACGGCGCCCCGTACCCCACGACAGCGCCGGAGCCGTTGGCAGTGATAGGGTTATAGTCAACAAAATACCGTCGTGCCACGTATTCTTCACCACCGTTGAGGTACACATCCAATCTGGGGAAGTGAAATTCCAGCGTGGCCAGACCCTGATAGCTGCGCAGCGGTACCAGATTGCCATATTCGTCCACCGTGGCATCCGGCAGAGTCGAAGCGCCATACCGGCCTACACCGCTGCCGTAGAGGGCGTGAAGACCGAAATCCACATGTTTGGCCACAGTGACGCGGGCGTTTCCTCCCACTCCACCACCATTAATCGACTCGTTATGGGCAAATAGTGCGCTGTTAGCGGTGCCGCACCCTCCCGGGTTTTGCAACGCTTCCCCGCATGGATAAACACGGTCGCGGAAGCGGCTCAGGACGCCAAAGACCTCATAGTGGCCGAAGCCGGGTTCAAAGGCCGCTTTGACGATGACATCCGGCATCGCATTGAAAGAGTAGTTGGCGTTTGCGGCACCGCTCGTGTTTGCGGACGAGTTGTACAGCCCGCCGCTAGTCCCCGGCTCGCCGAGGGCGAAGTTTGAAAGGCCGCTCCCCCCGAAGATAGTCTGAGGATTTTCCAGCGACGCCGCCAGCCAGAAGTGATTGTTAAAGTTCTTGGCCAAGCGGACACCATACTGGCGCGCCCAACTGAAACCGACTTGGTATGCCGGGTCTATCGTCAGCGGCAGAGCCTCGGTTCGGTTGTCGACGCCCTTCTTGGTCTCCGTCACCAGGCTCCACATTTGACCGCCCGTGAAGCTCCAGCCATCGGTCCACGCAGCCTGACCCCAAACCTGCCGTTGACGCAGCGTGTAGCTGTTGCTCTCGTTGTTGTTGGATGTTACGCCGGCGGAAAGAAAATCAGCTTCGTAATAACCGGAGAGCTTGACGTCGCTGAGCTTGCCCTCCGCCAGCAGTGAGATTCGCGACTGGCGACCGGAGCCAAAGAATTCGGAAATCGCATTCTGGCCGCTTCCGGGATTGGAAACGCTGTTGAAGGGAGTATTAATGTCCGACCCCAACGCGCGATTGCGATACACGGATTCGGCGGCCAGGAATCCGCCAGGAGTGAGAGTGACCCCCTTAAAGTGGATGGCGAGCGGGCTCTCCAGCGTGTCTCTTAAGTTTTTCTGCGTCTCCTGTAAAGTCATTGCGGCGTTCGTAGCGTTTGACTTCAGATCGGTCACATCGCTCTTGAGCGCCATGACCGTCTGTCCTTGCTCTGCCGTTTGGGCCGCCACAGTATCCGCCTTAGTCTGCGCCTGCGTGGCAACAGCCTGGCTCTGATCAAGGCGCTGTTCCAATTGCTGTATCCTTTGATCGCGGGTTTGAACCAGATCGCTCAACTGCTTGATCTGCTGCTGCTGAGCGTCAATTGCCTGCTTCATTTCGCTGAGCTGCTCTGAAACAGTTGGCCCGGTTTTCTTGGCAACCATTTTCTTTCGGACGATCTTCGTCGTCGCAGGGGCTGTCTCTTGCTGGGCCTGTGCCGCGATCGCGCTCCCCGCGAGCGCCATCGACAGCACCACAGCCATAGTTCGTTTCATGATTTTCATCTCCTGAGAAATAGTCGTTCTAGATAGCAGACAAAACCTTGAAGCAAAACATTCTTCGGGTCAGCGTGCACTGTTGGGTGAACTGCCAGCCTAGGCCGCCGTTTGTTAAGAATTAATGACAATTTGTTGAATCTTCGGTGAATCGACCTTGGTGCCGCCTGCCAGTCATCGTCTTAGGAACAATGCAGATTGTTGCTTCCCTAGGAACCACCTCGGAGATGTCTGAATTGGGAATCCTCGGAATCCTGTTGTAGAACGATGGAACGAAACAGAGCGTCGTGACTCCGAGTCATCGGGCGTTTTCGCCGCTTGGAAAGAGTTGAACTTCACCGTTGCGGGCGCTTACCAGATGCAATGACTCACTTCCACCCAAGTAATCACAACGCCATTCTGTCGACCTGATTCCCGTTCTGGATAACGAGTTTCCGGCACCAACGTCGGCGTAACCAGACTCGAGGGGATATTCATGAATGCGAGCGTTGGGTGGTGAGGTGGCAGGAGTCGAACCCGCGAGGTTACAAAGAGGCCCGCGGATTCCGAGGTACTTGAGCCAGCGCCAACCACCGATTTAAGCGACTCAAAGGAGTGGTTTACAGCGTTTTGCGGTGAAGTTGCCTGCACTGTTTTGCTCCACAGACGAGTATTGTCCCAAGTTGCCCACCAAACGAATCGGATTGCCTGGAATTGCCTTAGATATTTCGCTGTGCAGGGAAAACAGAAATGGCGAAACCAGAGAGACAAAGAAAGCTATCCAGAGACTTTGTTCTGAGCGATGGGCACCAGACCCGCATTCTCAGGCACGGAATGCCCGAGTAAGTAACCATGCTGCAGCGGTGACCGCCGTGACCTGTACCGCCGTTACCTGTGAGTGGCAAACGCCTTCTCCTAAAATGGGAAAAACCAACAGGAATGTAGCTGCAGCGACGATTTTGGTAAGTTCGAAGAGTTCTAAGGGAAAGTTCGATGAAACGTGCTCTGCTATTGTTCGCTGTTCTTGCATTCGCGTTACCCGCGTTTGCCGACTCAATCACGTTTTATGGCTCACTACCTCGTGGTCCTCACATTTTCGATTACATGGGAGGTAGCCGGTCTGCCAATTGGAGAGGAACCGCGCTGAGTAGCACTCTCTCGAACTTAGTCCTGAATTCCTCGACTGGTTTGTTGACAGCCACATCCAGTGTTTACGACAATCGCCGGTACATCACCGGAGCCTACACTCAGCAATTGAAAATAGTCAGCCGCGGCAACCTCTTCGGCAACTACTACACCTATGGCAATGCGGGCAGTGGGAACGTCAAACTCACCGTGCAAGAACCGGGAACCTTCGGACTGTTGGGTATTGGTTTGGTTTTTGTTGGGGGAGTCGTGCGTCGAAAACTGAAAGTGGGATGACCTTCTCGCGTCCGGCTATTTTCCTCTCCCGTTTATAAGGTCAGATGGTGGATTCCATGCGTCGGAACCTAACTCGGAGATGGGGATTGCCAACTCAATGCCGTGTGTGGGAGCGCGGAGACGGACCAGTGTGTGATGATGAATTGTTTTTCGCTCTCCTCAATCAGTCTTCAACCCCTGCCAGCGGACTTCCCGTTTCCCCGGCAAGTTGTGCAATCCGGTCGGAGGTCGCCACTCCATGAACACCAAGGTTGTCATTGAGAAGAGAGATTTGCACGGGTCGACCCCGTACGCGTTTCCGCAGAAGGTCGCGGCCGTTTACCTTGACGGCGACGAATACCGCGTCTACGCCCCGCCAAAGGCGGTCGGGGACGCACTGGAGTGGGTGGAACACTTCCGCGTTCACCAACCAAACCCCGAAAGCTTCAATTCCGAAATCCCAGCGGACAGCACCTATCAAGTTCTTGCTATCCAACTGCTAAAGGAAGAGTTGGAAAAGATGAAACGCAACGTCAGACGGCCGGTGGGTTTGAATCCGGACGTACTCTATTGCGACGCTCAGATTTGTTTGCAGGGACACGTGCGGAGTTCGGAGGGTTGCTTTGAGAGAGGAGAGCGTTGTACAAAATGCGGCGCGGCGTGCATTGACGAATGCCAGTACTGCAAGGCTCCAATTCGAGGGCGGTTGGCATATTCTCTGGTGCAACACTACGACCTTCCATTTTTTTGTCATGCTCCCGAATGTGGCCTTCCATATCCCTGGATGCAGGATAAGTTGGAGACCGCCCGTGAACTGCTTTACGACATCGAAAACCTTTCGCTCGATGAGCGTAACGAATTGTGGAATCTGCTGAAGTTCGTCATGTCCGACCCTAAATCCGATTGGGCCGCGGCGAAAACAACACTCATCGGTATCAAGCTGGCAAAAGTGAGTAAAGCGTCGCGGGAAGTTTTGTTGGATTTCACCGCAAGAGTCGCGGCTGAAGTAGGCAAGGCGAAATTCTGAGTTTAATAAGTGAAATAAAGTGAAATAAAATGAGTGGTGGAGGCGGCGGGAGTCGAACCCGCCACAATCCAAACAGGCCCGCTGATTCCAAAGCACTTAGTGTCGCCTATCTACCAATTTTACCCCTAAATAAGCATAGTTTGCGGCGTTTTGCGGCGAAGTTAGAGGGCGACATTGGGGCATACCATCATTCATCCACTTGGGCAGCGAAGTGAGGACTTAACGTGTCCTCTTAGCTTTTTTTGTGGTCCTAGTTTTTCCGGTGGTCTTCTTCGTGCCCTTAGTCTTCTTCGCGCTCTTGGTCTTCTTGGTGGCCTTGTTATTGTTCAATAGTTTAGAAATTGTTTCAGGCTCATCAAGTCGGAGTCGGAGTATTTGATCCTCAGGGATAGCGAGGTTTCGCAAGTACAGAACGAGCTTGCGGAGAACGCCGGAGTTGAGCGAATCTGCAACGACAAGCCCGACTCCGAAAGCCTCCAGTGCGCCGGCGACCTTCCTGAAAGTCCTTTGTTCTTCAACAATCACTCCGTAAGTTTTCAGTTTGTCAGCGTGTGCTAAGAGTTTGTTTTTCGTCTCATCGGAAACGTGAACCTGCTCTGAGCGAACACTAGGCGATCCTCCACAGAGAATGCACCCCATGGCTCGGGAATCCAATCGAGAACAACCGCACTTGACACAACGGATCATGACCATCAAACCTCGCCGTCTAACGATGACGGAGCGACTGAGCATTGTCAACTCTGCGCTTGGCCGGGGTCCGTTAATCACTGCGCCATCGTGAGGAAATGACGAAGCGCCCTGCCCAGGATTTGTGGGGAGAGACGCTAAATTCTACATAAGGCAGTGCAAGGCAGTCATTCCGAAGCCGAAACCCTGAGTGGGGGTTGGGCTCTCTCGCAATCGCTCCACCTGCCGTTCACCTGCCGTGGGTATTGACGGTACACATGGAAAAGCATGATCTAGGGCCAAGATAACCAACTCCTCCAAACATTGAGCCGCCCACGCGGCTCAAGACGCGTGCCGCCTACCATGTAGCACGAAGAAAGCATCCTTCAAGAATTGTGAGTCAACTTTCCTACGTCCATTACGAACCCGCCTTCGGTCGATATGACCAGCTTGTGGCTGCTTTCGCCGACCCGTGTTTCTCCTTCGGTCACCGAGCTTTGGGTCCCAAGTGGGGAAGATCACGTCCAGTTGGTCTTTGACTGCCTCCAAGAACTGAGCACAGCGATCGCAACCAAGGTAGCGAAGCAGGTACTTCAGCCGCACGTCCTGCTGACGTGCTTTGAGACACCCAGTGACGGTTCCCGGTGGGCCTTCCTTCTTCTTGGTACGCTCCGCCAATTCAATCGCGATCGCGGGCACAAATAGCTCATAGAGTCTGTCGATCGGCTGCTTATATTCCATGGCCATATAGCGGAAATTAAACTTCCGTTCTTCGTAAGCGTTCGACCTACCCACCTGTTCGAGCACTGCCGTGTGTGCTATGAAGAAAAACCGCAGCGATCAACCCCACGTGAATTTGGATGGGTCGTCCGGTCGTCCATTACACCCGGCAGCGAGTGGAGCAACGCACAGCCCGACTCAGTTGAATCAGTGTGCCGCCTGGAGGGCCGTGGGACCGTTGGCGGCAAGGAAACAAAAGTCGAATAGGGCTGGTACCAGGACTCACCCCGGCCCACGGTATTACTTCGTGGAGCAGCTATTGTCATGCTGGTGTTTCTCTAGCCATTGCAAGATATTGCTCCACAGCAGTTTCTGCGCATCCTCCGCGTAGAAGAGATCAACGTGCCCGAAGTCGAACGCTTGTTGGTCAGGCGGGTAGAAGCTGACGATGTGATTGCTGACGTCGGTGCTTCCCAGCAGTGACAGCTGGTACAGTCCGTAACCTCCAAATCCCCCGCCCGCTCCGACGTAGAACACGGGCACGGTGACGTCGTTGAGGTGCTTGTCGAACGGCAGGGTTGGATCGTCGCCGCAGGTGATGGCAGAGGCGTCCGCTAACAACTGAACCGGTTCGTAGGGCGACGCGCCAAATTCGAAATCATTCCACTCCCCTACGTTGCTATAGCTAAGGCCGTTCGGGATGGCCTGGAAGTCGTCATTGGGAAAAGTGCCACCGACATAGTGGAAGTACGGGGTGAAGTGATTTCCTAACTGGTAAGGCGCCGCGCCTAGCGTCAGCGACGCGGTCAGATTGGTATAGGGCCTGCCAAAGAAAAAGGAAGTATTGTATGGGTGTCGGATCGCGTACTGGCCCAGGGACTGAATGTCCCGGTCGTCGTTTTCGTAGACACCGGATGCGATTTCTTGATCATAGTCTGCTTCCAGGGAACAGAAGAACGCTTGTGATGAGGAGGAGTTGGTCTTGTAGAGAAGATCCACCGGAACATACCCTTTCACCTGGCGATTGCTGCACGATTGCTGGGATTCCTGGTTTAGCAGACCGAAGCCCAGCCACCCGCCTCGGCTCCAGCCCAGCAATGCCAGCCGCCCGCCGTCGCTGCCTGTTTGCGTGCGAACCTGGCGCGCGAAGCTCAGGGCCTGCTCGATGTCGTTGATGTCGTGCTGCATTCCCCAGCTCTTCATGAAGGTGAAATCGGTTTCGCCGGAACCTACTAGCGTCCATGCCAGGTCGATTCCCCACACATCGATTCCCTCACTGGCAAGGTAAGCGCCAATCGAGCGCCGGGAGATACCGTGCATAAACGCTTGATCGAATCCCCAGGCGTCGCCGTGTACCAGCAGAACCGCGTTGTCACTGGGAACCGGCTCGCCATTGGCCACCTGGGTCACGCGGTGGATGCCAATGTGGTCGTGCTTGCCCGTACCGGTGGTCAGCAGGTAGTAGAATTCATAGACGTTCCCACTGATTTGGGTCGTGCTGACCGGCTGTTGTGCGGATAGCGGAAGCGTGATCGACAAGGTGGCGAGCAAGGACAGTGTGGTCATCCAGGTTCGGAATTTCATATGAGGTTCTCCGTTAGTTGCTCTGCGAAGGCGCGAAGTTGACAGATTCGACTTCGCCGCCAGTGAACCATCGGTTGAGGCTAGCTGTTTTTCGGGTGCTGCATTCTTATTTTGTTTGGCCGGCGTCGATTGGCATACCGGGCGTGCTTTCGTATGCGTAGCCGGACAGCTTCGCCCCTACCACACCGCCCTCCCACGGCGCAGTCGGGATCAGAAGAGTCAACTGCGCCCAGCCATAGTAGGTCTCTCCGTTAAGCTGAAAGCTCAGTCCGAGGTAACGCTTTCCCTTAAGATGAACATCCCAAGGTCCGGAATGCGCATAATGGCACGTTGCACCCTTCTGTTTTCCGCATTTTAGGAAGAAACTCTCCAAGTCTACCGTCCCACCGCTGAAGACTTGGTCGGGGCCGATCTCGTCCCCTTCAGACAGTGGGCCGATTAGGGCACCGTTCTCGGAGGCTGACGTCTCGGACACGGAACCGTTTAGCAGGAGCCAGGGGGGTTGTAGGTAACCGATGTCTTCGGTCGTGATGGTAAAATCCGTGACTCCGTCGTTGTTGACGTCAAGATTGTAACTACTGTTAAGTCCAATTGTGATGTTGGTCGGCGTGTAGACGATTTGGGCCTCGGCTGGCCATCCCACAGCGAGCAAAACCCCTCCGACTAAGATGGTGGCGATTGCAAATCTGTTGAGGTGCTGACGGAGTGTCAACGCACCTAAAATGCTGATTCTGGATTTCATGGTGAATTCTCCTTTTTTCGTAGCTTAGACCGATGGCTAATGTCTTTCTCGACTCGCCCTACTTGCCCGCGCCTTCCAGCTCAGATCGGCTTGACCAACAGATTGGTCGCATTCACTACTGGCGCAGGAAGCCGTGATTAACCCCGTTTGTGTCAACGTACCAGCCGGCGATGGTCCCCCAGAAGTTGTTGACGTAGGGGTAAGTGCCTTGAGCCGCACCCGGGACATCGAACGTAGTGATAGTTCCATTGGGAGCGCGCACAAAACCATGACTTAGGTTGCTCACATCAACGTAATTCCCCGTGATCGCCCCGTGATCGTTGATATTGTCGGCGAAGGTGCCCTGACCGGAGCCCGTGCCAGCGCCCGTAACGTCAAACTTGGTGATCACGTCCGTCGCGGTAATAATGAAGCCGTGATTCACGTTGCTCGCGTCGGTATACCCTCCAGCGTTCACTCCCAAATTGTTGATGCTCGCTGTGTAGGTGCCCTGGCCGGAGCCTGTACCCGCGCCGTTGACGTTGATCGTGGTGATAGTTCCATTGGGAGCGCGCACGAAGCCGTGATTCACCCCGTTTGCGTCAAGGTACCACCCATTCATCGTCCCGAAATCGTTGAGGCCAGAGAAAATGTTGGTGTAGGTACCCGTCGACCCCTTGGGGTCAACCCGGGTGAAATGTCCATTCGCAGAACGCAGGAAGCCGTGCTGCACGTTGTTCGAGTCAATGTACTGTCCCACGATCTGCCCTAGATCGTTGATGCTCGTGGAAACGGTGCCTTGGAGAAAGCCTGTGCCTGCGCCCGGAGCGTCGAACGTGGTGAAAGTGCCGTCGGGAGCGCGCAGGAAAGCGTGAGAGACGTAGCTCGAGTCAAGGTAGTTTCCTGTGGTCGCCCCCTCCAGATTGAGGCCTTGGGTTTGGGTGCCCACGCCTTGTTGTGTGCCAGCGCCCGGAGCGTCGAACGTGGTAAAAGTGCCGTCGGGAGCACGCAGAAAGCCGTGATACACGAAGTTTGAGTCAATGTAGTATCCGGCGATCACGCCAAACCCATTGATGGCGTCGGGGAAGGTGCCTTCGCCGTAGCCGTCAATGACCCCCGTCCCCGCGCCCGGAGCGTCGAACGTGGTGATGGTTTGTGCAGAGGTTTGAAGCGTAATCGCCAGCACGCCGAATAGACAAACGATCAGGTTTCGTGTGGTTACCCAGAACACTGATTTGCATTTTTTCATAACTGTCTCCTTATAGGCTGAAGTTAGATTTGGCTCTGTTTCAGTTAAGTCGCTTGTTCCATGGGGTCGCGCCCCAGCCACGCGACTTTGCATTGAACCGCTCTAGACTGCAATGCACCAGCGCTGACTTGGCGCTGAACTGGGACTGAACTGGCTAACTGACTGAAACGAAGGAGAGTAATCCGATCCAGCTCTCGGCAGATGACTGGAGCCGGGAACAAACCCTACTGAAAACGTCTGTCTACCGCCGCGCCCCGGATGGTAAACTGCCGCCCTAGGCTGGTCCCCAGTGGAATCCGCTTTCCCAAACCGTGTCCGGGTCGGGGCCTTTGAGCTCGATTTGAAAGCGGGCGAGCTATGTGCCGAAGATCGGAAAGTTCGTCTTCAAGAACAACCTTTCCAGATCCTGCTGATGTTGCTGCAGAGTTCGGGTGGTGTGGTCACCCGCGAGGAAATCCAAAAGAAGCTCTGGCCAAACGATACTGTGGTGGAGTTCGACCACAGCATTCATACCGCAATCAAGAAGCTGCGGCAAGCCTTCGGAGATTCGGCCGAGGACCCGAAATACATTGAAACCGTGGCGCGGCGCGGCTATCGGCTGATCGTGCGGGCGGAGCAAATGGAGGTAGGCCCGGCCAGCCTGTCGCTCGACACGCGAATCGTGCCGGCGGTGCCGGAACCATCCACTTCAGTTCTGATCGGCAAGAAAGTCTCTCACTACCGCGTGCTGGAGGTGCTGGGCGGTGGGGGCATGGGCGTGGTGTACAAAGCGGAAGACCTGAAACTCGGCCGCCGCGTAGCACTGAAATTCCTGCCAGAGGAGCTAGGAAACAACGCGAAGGTCTTAGAGCGTTTTGAGCGCGAAGCGCGAGCCGCTTCCGCGCTTGACCATCCCAACATCTGCACTATTTACGAATTCGGCGAGCACGAAGGCCAGCCCTTCATCGCCATGCCCTTATTGGAGGGGCAAACCCTGCGGGACCGGATCGCCGCGAGGGCAGCCCCGTTTACGACCGATGAATTGTTGAAGCTGGCGATTCAGATCGGGGACGGTCTAGACGCGGCTCACGAAAAAGGCATTATCCATCGGGACATCAAACCGGCGAACATCTTCATCACGAATCGGGACGAAGCCAAAATTCTGGACTTTGGTCTGGCGAAGCTGACGT
>Ga0181532_10006077_pt1 | contig 10115 bp, 12 predicted proteins | sample PEATcosm2014_Bin_33_FD_119768 | JGI IMG/M metagenome (GOLD analysis project Ga0181532, IMG submission 119768) | Peatland microbial communities from MTU Mesocosm Facility, Houghton, MI, USA - PEATcosm2014_Bin11_30_metaG | ecosystem: Environmental > Terrestrial > Soil > Wetlands > Peat | place... | reverse complement strand
AGGTAGATCATTGCGGCAACGGCGGCGAGCCGCTCGCTGCGCTCGACCGCACCCGGTGTTTCGAAGGGTACGCCGGCGCCGGCGACCCGCGTCTTGGCGCGGGTGATCCGCTGCTCCATCGCAGCTTCCGAGACCAGAAAGGCGCGGGCGATCTGTTTCACCGTCAGGCCGGAAACGATGCGAAGCGCCAGCGCAATCTGCTGCGTCGCAGGCAGGTCCGGATGGCAGCAGATGAACAGGAGCCGCAGAATATCGTCGCGATAATGCGAGCCGTCGAGCCGTTCGGCGAGCGCGTCTTCCGCATCGCCGAGATCGGATATCGCTTCATCTTCCGGCAGCGCCTCGTGCCGGCTGGTCCGGCGCACCTCGTCGATCGCGACGTTGCGCCCTACCATGATCAGCCATGCCGCAGGATCCCGTGGCGGACCGTTTTGCGGCCAGCTCTTGAGCGCCCGCAGGCAGGCATTCTGGAAAGCCTCTTCCGCAGTATCGAGGTTGCGGAAATAGCGAAGCAGCGCGCCGACGGCCTGGGGACGCGCCGAGGTCAGCGCAGCATCGATCCAGGCAGTGTCGGTCACCCCACCTCACCTCCAGCCTGAAACAGGCCGACAGGCCGAATCTCATAGGCACCGCCCGGATTGGCCGCACCGAGGTCGCGCGCAACGCCAAGCGCAGCATCAAGGTTTTCGCAATCGATGATGTAGAAGCCGAGAAGCTGCTCCTTGGTTTCGGCATAGGGGCCATCGAGCACGAGCGGGGGATCATCCTTGCGCAAGGTCGCCGCCGCTGTGGTCGGCAACAGCCGCGCCACCGGACCGAGCCTGCCCTCCTTTTTCAGCCTGTCCTGAACGACGGAGAGCTTCGCCATCACGGCGGCGTCCTGATCGGGGGTCCATGAACCGACCAAATCCTCATCGTGGTAGCAAAGAATGGCATACAGCATAGGCATGGAGCTCCCTTTTGACCCAAGGACGGATGAGTATGCCCGGGCCCGACAGCCAGCGAAAAAATATTTGTACTGGAAATGTGCCCGGGTAAGGTCGCGGCCGGAACGGTGGAAGGCAAAAAAATGGCAAGGGATAAGGGAACGCTCGCTCTCCTCATTCATGGGGGGACCGAAAACTGGTCGCCGGCGCGCTGGAAGCAAAGATTTGACGAGGTGTGCGGTGACCGCCGCGTCTGGCTGGTCACCGAGGGCGGCGGCGATCCCACGGATGTTCGCTACGCCGCGGTCTGGAAGCCTGCGCCGGGCGAATTAGCCGCGTTTCCAAACTTGCGGGTTATTTTCAACCTCGGGGCCGGTGTCGATGCGTTGATGGCCGACAAGTCACTGCCGAAAGTGCCGTTGGTGCGCGTCGCCGTCGGCGATCTCACCCACCGGATGACCGAATATGTCGCCCTGCATGTGCTGATGCACCATCGGCAGGAGCTCTATTTGCGGGAAAGCCAGCGCGTAAAGCGCTGGGAGCCGAAATACCAATGGCCGGCCGAGGCCGTTTCGGTCGGCATCATGGGCCTGGGTACGCTCGGATCGGATTCCGCCGAGGTCTTGCGGCGGCTCGGCTTTCGCGTTGCGGGCTGGAGCAACAGTCTAAAGGCAATCGACGGCGTCGAATGTTTTCACGGCAAGGCGCAACTCGATGCGTTTCTGCGCCGCACTGACATCCTGGTCTGCCTGTTGCCGTTGACCCCGGACACGCGGCACATCCTCAACCGGGACCTGTTTTCGAAATTGAACCGCACCGGTCCGATGGGCGCGCCGGTCCTGATCAATGCCGGACGCGGGGGCTTGCAAAACGAAGCCGATATTCTGTCCTGTCTCGACGACGGCACGCTTGGCGCGGTGTCGCTTGATGTCTATGCGACCGAGCCGCTGCCATCGGACAGCCCGTTCTGGACCCATCCGAAGGTGGTGCTCACCCCGCACAACGCCGCCGACACCGATCCCGACGAAATCTCGCGCTATGTCGCCCAGCAGATTAAACATTTTGAAGCGGGTGGGCCGCTCGAAAATCTCGTCGAGCCCGCGCGCGGCTATTAGCGGCCGGCTGCCGTGCCGCACATCAGGTCGATCGCGCTCCTGGAAATCGCCTCCAGTTCCTTGCGCGGCACGCCCGCTCGCGAGCGGATCGCCAACGTGTGGATCGTCGCGGACGCAAGCTGCGCCAGCGCTTGCGAATCAACGCTTTCCGGCAGCTCACCCCTCTCCTTCGCAAGGCGGAAACAGGAAGCGAAAGCCTTGTCGAGTTCGGAAAATCCATCCAGCACCATCGCGCGGATTTCCGGGTCAGTCACCGCCTCTGAAGCCGCCGTCATCACCGTGAAGCAGCCACGCGGGCCGGATTCGCCCGAGAGATAGATGTCGAGCGCGATCGCGTAGATTCGCGCCAGCCGCTTGCGGATCGGCATCTCCTGCCTGAAGATATCGCGCATTGCCGCGCGGGCGTCGTCGCGATAGCGCTGGAAACTCTTGATATAAAGCTCGCGCTTGTCGCCGAACGCGCCATAGAGACTGGGCCGGTTCATGCCGGTTGCGTCGCTGAGATCGTCGAGCGACGTCGCGGCAAAGCCATCTTTCCGGAACAGATCGAGCGCCTTGCCTAGCGCGACGTCGGGCTCGTAGGCGCGGGGGCGGCCGCGGCGTTTCGGCTCGGACACGGCAGGCGCCGGCGGCTTTTTATCTTTTTGTACCATTTCGCAAAAAATTTCCTTGACGTCGATTATATTATGCGAAACGGTATAAAAAGCAAATCTGGCCCGCCGAACAACCCAAAGTGCTTCGGGCCGCACCGCCAAGGAGGCTCACGATGGACCTGTATTTCTCGCCGCTTGCCTGTTCGATGGCGACCAGGATCGCACTCTATGAGGCTGGCGCCGATGCCACCTATTTCGAGGTCGATCCCAGGACCAAGGTGGTGCAGAACGACGGCTCGGATTTTCGGCAGGTGAACCCGCTCGGCCTGGTGCCGACCTTGCGCACCGATGATGGCACCGTGCTGACCGAGAACGCGGCGATCCTGCAATATGTCGCCGACCGCTTCCCGACGGCAGGGATTGCGACCGATCCCGGCATGGAGCGCAGTCGGCTGCATCAATGGCTCTGCTTCATCGGCACTGAACTGCACAAGGGTTTGTTCGTGCCGCTGCTCGACAGGAATGCGCCGCCGGAGATGAAGACCTACGTTCTCGGCAGGAACCTCTCGCGGCTCGACTATCTCGAGAATTATCTCAGAGGACGTGAATTCCTGCTCGACCATTTCAGTGTGGCGGATGCCTATCTTGTCACCGTCATCAACTGGACGATGGCGACGCCGCCAATCGAACTCGCGAAATGGCCGGCGGTGAAGGCCTATTACGAACGACTTCGTGCTCGGCCGAGCATCGCCAAAGCGATCGGCGAGGAATTCGAATTGTATAAGGCCGAGCTTGCGCGACACAAGGCGGCGGCCTGATCTAACCGCCTTCGCGGCCAACGCCAACCGTCGCCGCGACGGCACTTTCGCAACCGTTATAACGGGCTGTCGCCCAAGCCCGGCACATCTTGAGGCCGCGGGCCCGGCGCGGGCCAGTGGAAACGGCGGTCTTTTTCAGCGATGGCAATGTCATTAATGGAGGCTTCGCGGCGGCGCATCAACCCGTGTTCGTCAAACTCCCACTGCTCGTTGCCGTAAGAACGACGCCACTGCCCGGCAGCGTCGTGCCATTCGTATTGAAAGCGCACGGCGATGCGGTTGCCATCGAATGCCCAGAGATCCTTGATCAGGCGGTAGTCGAGCTCCTTCGCCCATTTGCGCGTGAGAAATGCTGTGATCGCGGCGCGACCTTCGAAAAATTCGGAGCGGTTGCGCCAACGGCTGTCCTCGGTATAGGCCAGCGCCACGCGTGCGGGGTCGCGCGAATTCCAGGCGTCTTCGGCCATGCGGGCCTTCTGTGCAGCGGTCTCTCGGGTGAACGGCGGAAGCGGCGGGCGTGACATGATGACCTCTCGATTTGCGGCGAGGCCCAACTCTATCGCGAAGGCTTGAGGAGTCGATGGCCGTATTCCTATCGGCCGATTGATGAAGCCAATCGACGCGGAATGGGATCAAGGCCTCTAATCAAGATCGGCCTTCATCAGTATCCGCAGCGATTTTGGAATCGGCTGTGCCCGCCCTTCGCTGATGAAGGCGACGCGCACCTCGGCCTTGATCAAAACATCCTCGCCGCGACGCACCTCCTGCGCCAGCGTGATCGAGGCGCCCTTCACCGCAACCGGCCACGTCACCACGTCGAGCACGTCGTCCATCCGCGCAGGTTTCAAGAAATCGATCTGCATCGAACGCACCACAAAGGCAAAAGCCGGCGTTTCCGCTTGCGCTTCCGCAAAAAGCGCATGCTGCTCGGCACCCATCAGCCGCAAATGGTTGGTGCGGCCGCGCTCCAGGAAGCGCAGATAATTGGCGTGATAGACGATGCCGGAGAAATCCGTGTCCTCATAGTAGACACGGATCTGCATGTGATGGCGGCCGTTCCGAATTTCGCCATCGAGATGCGCCGTCTGCTCAGGCATGTCCCGCAACCCTAAAGGCCAATGGCAAGACGTGATCGCGCGTCAACGGGGCGAGAGAAATATCGGGAGGCGCTGCCGGATCAATCCAGATCACCTCATCGATCTCCTGGCTCGGCGCGATATCGCCGGTCACCTCGATTGCATAGAGGCTGGCCCGTACGCGAAAGCCTGGCTCATTCGCGGCGACCGCGTCGAACTCACCGAGAGGCCGCACCGAGGCGGTCACCACGCCGCAGCCGAGTTCTTCTTCGACCTCACGCGAGAGCGCGGCGATATCGTTTTCCCCAAAATCGCGCTTGCCGCCCGGCTGCATGAACGCGGCCGTGCCGCGCTTGCGCACCAGCAGCACCCGCCCCGCATCATTGCGTATCAACGCGGCAACAACCTTGATCGTACCGGTATCCATCATTCGTCCTCGTCCTGATTGCCGAACAAGCCGAACTGTGCGGGATCGCGGGCGGGTTCGGCCAGGCCGAGATGCCGGAAGGCGTGCGAGGTCAACAAGCGTCCACGCGGAGTACGCTGCAGATAGCCGCACTGGATCAGAAAAGGCTCGATGATGTCTTCGATGGCATCGCGCGGCTCCGAAAGCGCCGCAGCCATGGTCTCGACGCCGACAGGGCCGCCGCCGTAATTCAACGCGATTGTCGTGAGATAACGGCGGTCCATCGCGTCGAGGCCAGCGGCATCGACTTCCAGCGCGCTCAGCGCGTTGTCGGCAATCGCGCGGTCGATCGAGGCCGCGTCCGCGGCCGAAGCAAAATCCCGCACCCGCCGCAACAGACGGCCGGCGATCCGCGGCGTACCGCGGGCGCGCCGGGCGATCTCGTTGGCGCCGTCAGGCGTGATGCCGATCTGCAGCACGCGGGCACCCCGGGTGACGATCTTCTCAAGCTCTTCCTCGGTGTAAAAATTGAGCCGCACCGGAATTCCGAAGCGGTCGCGCAGCGGATTGGTCAACAGCCCTGCGCGGGTCGTCGCGCCGACGAGCGTGAATTTCGCAAGCTCGATCTTGACCGAGCGCGCTGCCGGCCCCTCGCCGATGATCAGGTCGAGCTGAAAATCCTCCATCGCCGGATAAAGCACTTCCTCGACCGCCGGGCTCAAGCGGTGGATTTCATCGATGAAGAGCACGTCGCGCTCTTCGAGATTGGTGAGAAGTGCAGCAAGATCGCCGGCTTTCGCGATCACGGGGCCGGAGGTGGCGCGAAAGCCGACGCCGAGCTCGCGCGCAACGATCTGCGCCAGTGTGGTCTTGCCGAGCCCGGGAGGGCCGACGAAAAGCACGTGATCGAGCGCCTCGCCGCGTTTGCGCGCGGCCTCGATGAAAACCGACAGATTAGCGCGCGCCTGTGCCTGGCCGACGAATTCCGACAACAATTGCGGACGCATCGCGGTGTCGCCGACATCGTCGGCGCGGCGATCCGGCGTTACGATGCGGGAAGGCGTGTTCATTCGTTGCCCCGCCGGTACTTGTTCGGAAGCAGTTCGCCGATCTTCACCGCCTTTGGCGCGCGGCTACCATTGGGAACGATGACCCGCGCCTTGGCGTCGTAGTCGTGGATCAGCTCGCGGCAAATGCCGCAGGGCGAGACGACGGCGATCTTGCCCGGCTCGTCGGGCTTGGGATGGCGCACGGCGACGATGGTCTCGATGCCGTGGTCGCCGGTCTCGGTAATGGCGCGGCCGATCGCGATCGCCTCGGCACAGACGGCGATCCGCCCGATATAGGCGTCGATATTCACTCCCGTCACGACGCGGCCGTCGCGGGTACGCATCGCCGCCCCCACTTCCTGCCAGTCGTTGCGATAACGCTGGCCGATGGCTTTCGTGGCGGCCTCGATCAGTTCCTTGTCCTTTTTGCTCAGCATGGCGGGCGGTGCATTCCTTACAAATCCAGGCGGCGTTACGGCGAGCCTACTTCGCCAATTCCTTCAGGCCCAGCCGGATCAGTTGCGCCGTCTCGGCCTTTTCACCCGCGCTGCGCGAGGCCGCGGCAATCGCGGCGGCGGCTTGCGGCTGACCGTAGCCGAGATTGACCAGCGCCGAGATCGCATCCGAGACCGGACGGGGCGCGCGGTCGTTGTCGATGGCGCCCGACAAATGCACCAGCGCCGGATCGACATTGGCAAAGTGAGGAGCCTTGTCCTTCAATTCCGTGACAATACGCTCGGCGACCTTCGGTCCGACGCCCGGCGTGCGCGTCACCGCCGCCTTGTCGCGCAGGGCGATCGCATTTGCCAGTTCCGACGGCGGCAGCGTGCCAAGCACGGCAAGCGCGACCTTGGCGCCGACGCCCTGCACGGTCTGCAACAGACGAAACCACTCGCGTTCGATATCGGTTTTGAAACCGAACAGCTTGATCTGATCTTCGCGGACATAAGTCTCGATCGACAGCACCGCTGCCTCACCCGGCGACGGCAGCGCCTGCAAGGTCCGCGACGAACAATGCACCTGATAGCCAACGCCGCCGACATCGAGGATGACGAAGTCCTCGCCGTATGAATCGATCAGGCCCTTGAGCTTGCCGATCATGCTCCCACCACCCGTAGCCGCAGTGCCGTGCTGCTGCGATGATGTGCATGCGTGATGGCCACCGCGAGCGCATCGGCAGCATCCGCTGACGGCGGCTCGGCCTTGGGCAAGAGTATCTTCAGCATCACCATGATCTGGTTCTTGTCGGCGTGGCCGGCGCCGACCACGGTCTTCTTCACCTGGTTCGGCGCATATTCGGAAACCGAAATTCCAAACATCGCAGGTGCCAGCATCGCCACGCCGCGCGCCTGGCCGAGCTTGAGGGTTGCGACACCATCCTTGTTGACAAAGGTCTGCTCGACGGCAGCTTCAGCCGGATTAAAGTCGCCGAGCACGGCAGCAAGCCCCTCGTGAATGGCGAGCAGGCGGCTCGCCAGCGGCAGGCCCTCCGGCGGTTCCACCGAACCGCAACCGACGTAAACCAGTCGATTGCCGTCGACCTCGATCACGCCCCAACCCGTGCGGCGCAGGCCCGGATCGATGCCGAGGATGCGAACGGGCTGGCGAATCGGCTGCGAGGACATGGACATTTTATACCCCATGCTGGAGATTCGCGCCTAGCACAGGGAATGTGCCATCAACGATCAATAGACGGCAATGACAGGCGCTATCCGCCCATCTTGGCGACCAGCGCGTCGGAGACTTCGAAATTGGCATACACGTTCTGGACGTCGTCATGCTCGTTGAGGAGATCGACGAGCTTGATCAACCTCTCGCCGGCTTCGTCGTCGACCGCGAGGGTATTTTGCGGCTTCCAGATCAAGGCCGCCTTGCGGGCTTCGCCGAACTTCGCCTCCAGCGCCTTGGCGACGTCGCGGAAGGTTTCCTGCGAAGCGTAGATCTCGTGGCCGTTCTCACTGGATACGACGTCGTCGGCGCCGGCCTCGATCGCCGCCTCCAGCATCGCATCGTCGGACGCTACCTTGGCGTCAAATTCGATGATGCCGGTGCGATCGAACATGAACGAAACCGAGCCGGTTTCACCGAGATTGCCGCCCGATTTGGTGAAGTAGGAACGGATATCGGATGCGGCGCGGTTGCGGTTGTCGGTGAGCACCTCGACGATCACGGCAACTCCGCCCGGACCGTACCCCTCGTAGCGAATCTCGTCGTAATTCTCGCTCTCGCCGCCGATCGCCTTCTTGATCGCGCGCTCGATATTGTCCTTCGGCATGTTCTCCTGGCGCGCGGCGATCACGGCCGCGCGCAGGCGCGGATTCATCGCCGGATCCGGCGTTCCAAGCTTCGCAGCCACCGTGATTTCCCGCGCCAGCTTGCCAAAAAGCTTCGACTTCTGGGCGTCCTGGCGGCCCTTGCGGTGCATGATGTTCTTGAATTGGGAATGTCCGGCCATGCCTAAGTTCTCAGGATCCGTGCGAGGTGATTTGGTTGGAAAGCGCGGCCTTATAGGCCGTAGACCCGCCGAAATCAAAGATTTGGCGGCGTTTTCGGTACTGACGTAGGGGAGACTGCCCGCAAATCAGGCATTTGTTAACCATCATTTCACGAGGCGGTGAGAGGATGACCGCCATCATACCCCACGGCCGAGAGACTCCATGGCGATTGGATTGTTCCGAAAACCTGCGCCACAACCGCCCGCGGCTGCCCCTGAGGGAGGGCCGGCAAAATCCGGCCCTCCCCTTGAGGCCGCGGACACCTCCGAGGCCGAGTCGACCAAACAAATTCTCGAACTGCTCGAGATCGAACTCGGCGGCATGATCCGCCAGCTCGAGCGCGCGGCGAATTCGGTTGCCGATGGTGCGGAGGCTACCGCTGCTACGCTTTCCGCCGTCCGCCAGCGCACGGATGCCCTGAGCGTACGATCAAGCGCCGCACAGAGCACCGCGGCCATTTTCTCGCAGGCCGCCGGCAAGTTCGCCGATTCGGCCGAAGGCATCGGATCGCAGGTGCGCGACGCCGGCAAGCTTGCCGACGAGGCGAGCGCAGCCGCCCACGACGCGAGCCTCAATGTCGATCGCCTCAAGGAATCCTCCGCCGCCATCGGCAACGTCGTCAACCTGATTGCGCAGATCGCCAGGCAAACCACGTTACTTGCGCTCAACTCGACCATCGAGGCAGCGCGCGCCGGTGCTGCCGGACGCGGCTTTGCGGTGGTCGCCTCCGAGGTCAAGGCGCTTGCGGTGCAAACCCAGGACGCGACCGAAGAGATCAAGAAGAAGATCGACGCCCTGCAAAGGGACGCCGCCGGCTCGGTCGATGCCGTGCACCGCATCTCGCAGGCGATCCAGGCCATCCGGCCGGTGTTCGAGAATGTCAACGGCGCGGTCGCCGAGCAGACCCAGACCACAAACGAGATGACCGAAAACGCCGCCACGGCATCGAGCTTCATCGCTTCGGTTGGCGACAGCGCCACCGAGATCGAGAGCGCGGCAAAAGAAGCCGATGCGCATCGCGAGCACGTCGCCAATGCCGGCAAGGCCGTGACCACCTTCGCGCAGAAACTCAAATCCCGCTGCGCGGTGCTGCTCGGCCACGACCTGCACGCCGACCGCCGCAAACGCGAGCGGCTGCCATGCAACCTCAAGATCGACATCGAAGCCCCGAATGGCAAGATCGCGGCAGCGGTCTACGAGATTTCGCTGGAAAACATTCTGATCGGCGGACCGGAGGCCGCAAAGGTGCCGCTCGACCAAACGCTCGCCGTCACGATGGAAGATATCGGCGCGTGCAAAATCCGCACCGGCGAACGTTCGAGCGCGGGCGTCCAGGCGAGCTTCATGACCAATGACGCCGAATTCACCGATAAAATCGAAGACAAGTTGTGGGCGATCCACGACGAGAACACCGAATTCGTCACCCGCGCTATGGAGGCCGGAACCGAGCTGTGCCGGATGTTCGATGAGGCTGTCGCGCGGGGCGCGATCTCGATCGACGCCATGTTCGACACCGACTATGTCGAGATACCTGGCACCAACCCGCTCCAGCACCGCAGTCGTATCCTCGACTGGGCGGATCGCGCGCTGCCGCCGTTCCAGGAAGCCTTCCTCGCCAAGGACCCGCGCATGGTGTT
>Ga0181532_10006076_pt1 | contig 10115 bp, 9 predicted proteins | sample PEATcosm2014_Bin_33_FD_119768 | JGI IMG/M metagenome (GOLD analysis project Ga0181532, IMG submission 119768) | Peatland microbial communities from MTU Mesocosm Facility, Houghton, MI, USA - PEATcosm2014_Bin11_30_metaG | ecosystem: Environmental > Terrestrial > Soil > Wetlands > Peat | place... | reverse complement strand
AACATCCTCCTCCCTCCGCTCCCGGCACAGCCGGAGCACAGGGAGTTTTCTAATCCTTCTGGTGGTCCTTAGGCGTGCCAGAATTTCCGGAATTAGGTGGGTCAGAATTTCCGGAACTCACAACTCTCTACCCAGATACATTGTGTAATCAGGTAATCACAGGAGGTCAGGAAAATGCGAACGCGCTATCAGCGAGGATATCTTCGGCTTGGCAATCGAAAGACTCGACCTGCTTGTTGGGAATTCCTTTGGTGGGATAACGTACCCGAGGGACGGCGTGTTCGCCGCAAAGCGATCATCGGAACCGTCCTGCAGTATCCCAATGTGGAAGACGCATGGCAGGCCAGCAATGGCCTTCGAGTATCGATCGATGAAGCCCGGAATCGTCAGCCGGAACAGGTCATTACGGTTGCGGACCTGGTAGACCACTACACCGAAACAAAATTGGCCTTCGATCTGGGAAACGAAGGAAAGTCGCACGCTACGAAGGTCGTCTACAAACAGTTTCTCGGCAGGTGGGTGAGGCCCACTTGGGGAAGTCAGAACATCCGCGCCGTTCGTACCACTGCAGTGGAACATTGGCTTCGTCAACTGATGTGCATCGACGGCCGCCCGATGGCTCCGCCAACGAAAGCAAAGATACGCAACCTGATGAGCGCGCTCTTCAACCACGCCATTCGTTATGAATGGCTCGAGCAAGGCAGTAACCCCATTCTATTCGTGCGCCAAAGTGCCAAGCGGCAAAGAATCCCCGAGTGCCTGGAACCCGAGGAATTGCGAGCCCTACTTTCGCAACTTGATCGCCGCTTTCGTGTGATGGTGTTGCTCGATGCGGCCAGCGGACTTCGCCGCAGTGAACTTCTTGCTCTGAAATGGAGCGACGTTGATTTTGATGAACTGCAAATCAATGTGAGGCGCTCGATCTATCAATGTCATTGGCAATTGCAAGACCGAGGCCTCTCGCAAACCTGTGCCCATGGACCCAATCCTTGTCTCAGAGCTCTGGTCCTGGAAACAAGACAGTCCCTACAGACAGTCTGACGATTGGTTGTTCGCAAGCCCTCGTACTCGCGGCAGAAACCCCTATTGGCCGGATAGCTTGCTCGTACATGTCATTCGCCCGGCAGCCTTGCGAGCCGGGATCGGAAAGCACATAGGCTGGCACACGTTGCGGCACAGCTTTTCCAGCCTGCTGGTGGCGAATGGGGAAAACGTGAAGGTCGTACAGGAGTTGATGCGACACGCCAACTGCCGGTGCACGCTTGAGATCTATTCTCAGGCCCGGATTCAAGCGAAGCGAAACGCACTGCATCGGGTTGTCGAAATGATCTTGCCGCAGGAACGAGAGGTTAACGGCATCGAAGACCCACACCGAGCTGTTGGATCTCAGGGAAGTGTCTGTTAAAATGACATTCCGCTACCCAAGTGGCAGCTCGTTTTGTCGGGTCTAGTTACACGGGCCAGATAGCAGGCGAGAATGGGACTGGACTCGTTATTGGAGCCATTTGGAGCTTGGCGATGCCAGGCCATAAAAGGCAAGTGCTTGAAAACACAATGTAGGCGCGTAGCTCAGTTGGTTAGAGCGCTACCTTGACACGGTAGAGGTCAGGAGTTCGAGTCTCCTCGTGCCTACCATTCTTTTCTATCAGTTCCGCAGGTACCATTTCTCTCGCATTGCCGTTTGTGTCGTGACTTGTGGCCTAACCCGCCTGTCCGGCTTCCGAATTGCGCGCTTCAGCTTGCGAGGGGTGTCGATTGGGATCGAGTCGAGAGAGCGCGTCTAGCGCATTCTTCTTTGCCTCCAATCGAACGTGGGAGTAGCGGCCAAGCATCCGGGGCGAAACATGGCCAGCAATAGCCATGATTGTCTGGTCGCTTGCTTGGGACTCGGCCAGTTCAGTGATGGCATGATGGCGCGGTCATGAAAGCGCAGTCCAGCAGTCGGACTCTTTAGTTCGCGGATGTCGGCCTTGCATTCTTCGTCTCGGCATTCGTTAGCGGGAGCTTGAATCCTTCCGCACTACGGCAGCCCCGTTCAAATTTCTAAAATTTCCGTCCGGGTAGATGGGACCCATTAAATCGAGGCCACTCCCCGAGCGATAAGCCTAAAGTCGCCGGGAACAAAATTTAGCGAAGAACTCCCGCGCTGGCGTGCGAACCCCGTTTAGGCGAGGAGCTGAAAACCATAGTGTTGCTGATTGACCTTCCCGCCTGCCCGACCTAACATTCTCGCCAATGGCAGCCTCGTCCCAACTCATCGGCCAAACCATCTCGCACTATCGCATCATCGAGAAGCTCGGTGGCGGCGGGATGGGTGTGGTGTACAAAGCCGAAGATGTGAAGCTCGGTCGCTTTGTTGCACTCAAATTCCTGCCCGATGAGGTAGCCAAAGACCCGCAAGCCCTCAGCCGCTTCCAGCGGGAAGCCAAGGCGGCTTCTGCACTGAATCACCCGAACATCTGCACCATCTACGAAATTGACGACCAGCACGGGCAAGCGTTCATAGCGATGGAGTACTTGGACGGCGTGACGCTGAAGCACCGCATCGCTGGGCGTCCGATGGAGGTTGAAACAGTGTTGTCGCTGGGAATTGAGATTGCCGATGCGCTCGATGCTGCCCACTCCGCTGGCATCGTGCATCGCGACATCAAGCCCGCGAACATCTTCGTCACCAAACGCGGTCACGCCAAGGTTCTAGATTTCGGATTGGCAAAGGTCTTCCTCAAGCCCGAAAGCGTAGCTATGAGCGCCTCGACAATCGAGTCAGAGGAGCATCTGACGAGTCCCGGCAGTGCGCTTGGCACCGTCGCTTATATGTCGCCTGAACAAGTTCGTGCCAAGGAATTGGATGCCCGCACTGATTTGTTTTCGTTTGGCGCTGTGCTGTATGAGATGACGACCGGAACGTTGCCCTTCCGAGGGGAGAGCACAGGAGTGATTTTCGAATCCATCCTGAATCGGACACCCGTTCCTCCCGTTCGGCTCAATGCCGATGTACCTCCCGACTTAGAAAGGATTATCGCGAAGTGTCTAGAAAAAGACCGCAACCTGCGCTACCAGCATGCCTCGGATATCCGCGCCGATGTGCAACGGCTGAAGCGCGACTCCGAGTCGGCACGGCTTCCAGCCCCAGCGAGTGCTGGAGCTACCAGTCACCTTGGAATGCTCTAGAAGGTCGCCCTTCCAGTTGCATTTGCCGCAGTGGTACTCGCGGTGGGCAGCTACTTCTATCTTCACCGCACCCCCAAGCTCACCGACAAGGACACAGTTGTGCTCGCCGACTTCGAGAACAAAACAGGGGACGGCGTTTTCGACGATGCCCTTAAACAAGCATTGGCCGTGGAACTTGGGCAGTCCCCTTTCCTGAACGTGCTGTCAGACCGCAAAGTCAGCGAGACTTTGCAAATGATGGGTCGTCCCGCGAATGAACGCGTCACTGGGGACGTGGGGCGGGAGCTTTGCGTCCGCACAGGGAGCAAAGCCATGCTAGGCGGGACGATCTCCAGTTTGGGCACCCATTACCTGATTGATCTGAATGCGGTCGCGTGCAGCACGGGCGACACTTTGGCCAAAGAGCAGGGCGAGGCCACCAGCAAGGAAGATGTTCTGAAGGCTCTGAGCCGGACCTCTTCCAGTCTGCGGAGCAAGCTTGGAGAATCGCTCGCGTCGGTGCACAAGTTCGATGTTCCAGTTGAAGCCACGACCTCTTCCCTCGAAGCCTTGAGAAACTTCAGCATGGGTGTCACCGTGAGGCATGAAAAGGGAGAGGTGCCGAGCATTCCGTTTCTGAGGCGGGCGATTGAACTCGACCCAAATTTCCCCATGGCGTATGCGGAGTTAGCGGCAGTCTACTACAACAGCCAGCAAACGTCGCTCGCTCTGGAATATGCCACCCAGGCATACCAACTGCGCGATCGGGTCAGTGAGCGGGAGAAGCTGCGTATCACTGCGGATTATTTTCGTGCCACGGGAGAGGTAGAGAAGGAAGCCCAGAACTACGAACTGTGGCTAGCCAGCTATCCTCGCGATGTCGCTCCCCACGCCGGTTTGGGCACGGCCTACGCCACCATGGGGCAATATGACAAAGCTCTCGCGGAATATCAGGAAGTCTTGCGGCTTGCACCGGATAATGTCGGCGGCTATGCAGATGTGGGGACAGCTTACGTCAGCCTGAACCGTCTGGATGAAGCGAAGGCTACCTTCGATCAGGCATTCGCACACAAGCTAGACTCCGATGTTCTGCGCGGGAACATCTACTACCTTGCCTTTCTGCGGGGAGATGTCGCACAAATGGCGCAGCAGGTAGCTTGGGGTGCAGGCAAACCCGGAGATGAAGACTTTCTGTTGTCGATGCAGTCGGATACTGAGGCCTACTACGGGCGCCTGAGCAAGGCGAGGGATTTCTCCCGTAGAGCGGTGGACTCGGCCGTCCGCGCCGAATCCAAAGAAACAGCGGCTTTGTGGCAGGTCAATGCCGCCTTGCGGGAGGCGGAGTTTGGCAACACTGCCTCGGCGGGGAAAGGAGTTGTGGCGGCATTGGCGCTATCTCCGGGGCGGGATGTGAAGTTGGCGGCGGCCCTCACGCTGGCTCGGATCGGCGATGTTCCCAGAGCCAAGGGGCTGGCCGAGGAACTGGAGAAGAGCCACCCGACCGATACTGGGCTGAAGCTCTTCTGGTTGCCGACCATCAAAGCTGCCATCGACCTCAGCAGGGGCAATTCCTCCCGAGCCCTTATGGAACTGGAAGTGGCGGCTTCTTACGAACTGGGCTATCCGGGGCCGATGCAAACATCAGGAACGCTCTACCCTGCCTATGTACGCGGGCAAGCCTATCTACTGGCGCACAACGGTGTCTCTGCCGCCGACGAGTTTCAGAAGGTGTTGGACCACCAAAGCATAGTCTTGAACGTTGTGACTGGCGCAGTCGCCCGTCTCCAACTCGCCCGCGCTTACGTTTTGCAAGGCGAGAGCGCGAAAGCGAAAGCCGCCTACCAAGATTTCCTCACCCTCTGGAAAGACGCCGACCCCGACATCCCCATCCTGAAAGAAGCCAAGGGAGAGTACGTGAAGATGCAATAGACGCTGGCGTGCGAACCCCGTTCAGGCGAGGATCTGAAAACTAGAGGGTTGCTGATTGACCTTCCCGCCTGCCCGACCTAACATTCCCGCCAATGGCAGCCTCGTCCCAACTCATCGGCCAAACCATCTCTCACTACCGCATCGTCGAGAAGATTGGGGCGGGGGCATCGGTGGCTAAGCGTTCATCGTGACAACCTATTGTCCTTCCGCGAATTCTCCTCATGGCCCCTTGTGTAATGTCGGTATGGCCTTCCGACACGGTACGTCTGACCTTCCGGTTATTGACGCCACTGAAAGCGCGACCTAAGCTTCCTCTAACGATTTTCTTCCAGGCAAGTGAGCTGATGTGATAGCGCCAACTAAGTCCACTCGTCATTCAGATAGATGGAGTCAGCTATGAAAACACCCACGTCGGTCATGGTAACATTGATAATACTATTAGCGTCTGCTCTGATGATTGGTGGATGGGGTCAGAATAACCAACACCAATTTGGTGATTACGACCACCATCAGCATGGGCCCGGACTTCAGAATCAAGCTGTAGATCCGGGACCTAGACCAGGAGCAGCAGGGGCCGGTACAACCGATGGTAATGAAGGTTACTTTCCAACATTGAATGCAGCCGAGCAAGCTCTATTCCTCGGTGGCTTCACGCAGTTCGTGGAGGTTGAAGGTGTGCCGCAAAACCCCGTTGGTACGTTAGGGAATGGGGGACTTGGTCCAGGATTTAATTCCAATAGTTGTGGTTCATGTCATTCTCAGCCAGCCATATTAGGATCAAGCCCAGGCCCAAACAGTACCCAAGTACCACAGATTAATCCAGAGATAGTAGCTGGGTTATCTAATGGGGCTACGAATGTTATTCCATCCTTCATTACGCCTAATGGACCAGTACGGGAAGCTAGATTTGTCAGATACTCAGATGGTACGCTCGATGGTTCGGTGCATAACTTATTTTCTATTGCAGGAAGAACAGATGCGCCAGGTTGTAATCTGCCCCAACCAGACTTTGCTGGTCAGCTAGCTGCTAATAATGTGATCTTTAGAATTCCGATTGCATTGTTTGGAGATGGATTGGTGGAAAATACTTTAGACACAACATTACGAGCCAATCTTGCTTCTACCGCATCACGTAGGGCACAGTTGGGTATAGGAGGAAGATTTAATCTGAGTGGTAACACTGCAACTATCACTAGGTTTGGATGGAAAGCACAAAATCCTTCTTTGGATGTATTTGCAGGTGAGGCTTACAATGTAGAAATGGGTATTACCAACGACAATTTTCCGATGAAGCGGAATGAGTATCCAGGTTGTATCGTTAATCCTTTGCCTGAGGATGCACACTTATCCACAGCAGGTGGATCACCGACTGCGATTACAGGGGCAACCGAATCAGACATTGATACTTTCACAGATATCATGAGATTGTCCGCTCCACCTACACCGGTGCCACCTACAGCAGATACGACTGCTGGACAAGGTAATTTTGAGAAAGCAGGTTGTAATCTCTGTCATTCAGAAATATTAACAACCGGTAATTCTATTTTTACCGGAATGAGTAATGTTACATTCCACCCATTGTCAGATTTTGCTTTGCATCATATGGGACAAGGTCTAGCAGACGGGGTTAATCAGGGATTGGCTACGGGGGATGAATTTCGGACAGCACCGTTGTGGGGAATAGGGCAGAGGTTATTTTTCTTACACGATGGAAGAACAAGTGATTTAGTGCAGGCTATACAACAACATGCCAGTCAAGGATCAGAAGCAAATCAAGTGATAAACAATTTCAATAATTTGAGTACACAACAACAACAGCAATTGCTAGATTTCTTGAGGTCGTTATGAGATTTACGTTCGCGAAAAGAACAAATATCAGAATAGCCGGTTGTCTGCACTGGTGCCGTTAACTCGGCATGACCTGCCCCCATCTTTAGTCCACGGATAATGGGGTCAACGCCAACCAGCTGTTCTACTGGCGCAAGCTGGATCAGGCCGGACGACTGCGCGCGAGTGGTGCGGCCCTGCGCCTCTCGCCAACCAGCGCCGCTTCAGGTGGGAACGCTCTACCCCGCCTGTTTGCGTGGCGATGCCTAGCTCTTGGCGACAACGCTACTGCTGCAGCCACCGAATTTCAGAAGATTGTGGATCACGGCGGTATCGTGGCGAACTTTGTGACGGGATCACTGACGCATCGTCAGATTGGCCGCGCGCACGCAATGGCAGGTGACACGGCCACAACGAAAACTGGATACTAAGACTTCCTCACCCTCTGGAAAGATGCCGACCCTGACATTCCCATCCTCAAGCAAGCCAAAGCCGAGTATGCGAAGCTGCAGTAGCGCGACGAGGGGCTGCCACGTTTAAATTTCTAGAATCTTCGTCCGGGTAGATGGGACCCATGAATCGAGGGCCACCCCCTAGCGATAAGCTTAAAGTCGAGCTAAGGAATTTGAGTGAGGGTTTTGGGCGCAAAGGCGCGAACCCCATTTCGGGCGAGGAGAGAACCGGGATTCATCACGCGAAGATCGTATGGCATGAAGCGCGGGAAGCGCCAAAGGTCAGAACGGCCACTAGCCGGTCATTTCGCCAGAGACAGATACATGTCTTAGCACACTTGCGAGACTTGACGCAACGCGCGCGGCCTGTACCATGTCGCACACCCTGCCCGGTAAACGTACCGAACCCGACATTGGCCTTCCTGAAGAAGCCAAAGCGGTGTATGCACGGTTGGCGGTAGCTGGCAAGCGTTCTTCCTCGGCGTTCACTGATACCGATAGTTGTCGAAACCAAGCCATTACACTCTTGACCCGATAAGGGCGGCCCGTTCCAATTTTCCAAAATGTTTTCCCGCGCGGGTCCAATCCCAAATCGAAGGCCACCCCCGTGACGATAGCTTAAACCTAGCGGAAAAAATCTCACGTTATTTCCTCTCCAGGGGAACTCTCCCGCCATATTGGCAAAAACGAAGTGGTCACTCGGTTGCCTTTCTGATTCGCAGGAGGGCAGCATGGAAAACAAAGCAACGGAATTAAACGCCGGCATTCGACGCACCATAGAACAACTTGCGCAAGAGACCGACGCAGCACGGCAGTCTCAACTGTTTCGCGATTACCTGAGAACGTCAGCCGCGTTCTGGGATTACTCCTGGCATAACCAGATGCTCATCTGGAGACAGAAACCGTTCGCGAATGCGCAGATAGGAGGCGGCGTCGTCTAACGGCCAGGATGCGGCCCTTTCAAGGCTGAGATGGGAGTTCGATTCTCCTCGCTGCTACCAACGTTATGAGTACACAAACGATTGAACTCGAAGGCTTCGAAATCGAGCTTGCATCGGAGCGAGTTTCGTGGGTGGATTCCATACCTGGTTGAAGTGTAGACGGTATGTCCGGAAGGGAGAGAAGGGCATTGGTATTCTTGCGCCGATGTTCTTTAAGGACAAACGGCAGATGGCAGAGGGAAACGACGGGGAAACCACGCGCGTCTGGTTCAAGGTCGTTTACGTCTTCGACAGATTATCTCGTGATTTGTGGCCGAGCCTGTGCCTGATTTGCCCACGAAGTCTATCGGCGAGCGCGGTCAGGAAATGCTGAATCGTCTGTTGCGCTTCGCAGAGTCACGGGGCATTACAGTTCAGTTCGTCGAAAAGTGCAAGCTCAATGGCGCGGCTGGCACGTCTAGAGGGACGGAAATCGAGATTCGAACGAGCGAGACGGATGTAACGACGCAAGCTGCAACGCTAGCCCATGAACTCGCGCATTCACTGTTGCACTGGACAGCTGACGGCAAGAAGATTACTACACGCGACGGGAAGGAAATTGACAAACAGCAGCGAGAGCTAGAGGCTGAGGCTACGGCCTACGTCGTTTGCTCGTATTTCGGGATTCAATCGCCATCGGAGTTTTATCTAGCAACCTACAGCGTCACTCCTGCCATGCTGATTCAGGCAGTAGAGACGATCGCAGCCACGGTAAAGACAATCCTGAGCGAATGCCAGGAACCGAGTCAGCTTTGCGCGGCGTAAACTCAATTTTGTGTCGTGACTTGTGTCGTAACCCTTGCATCCATGCCGCTGCAAGTGGTTGCAAACGCCTGCTACGAGAGCCAAGTCGAGTGAGGCTGGAATTGACATAGAGCCTTGCACCTCTGCAACTTGCTCCTACTCCTTGTCATTCTCTCCATCATCGGTCGGAGAATTGACACGGTAGAGGTCAGGGGTTCGAGTCTCCTCGTGCCTACCATATCTTTCATACAAATAGCGGTAGGGCTCCCATCCGCGTTGGTAGCATTTGGTAGCAAATCGGCAGACGTCGCAGCTTGATCGTGCATTAACTCCTCGTACATCGACTCAACCATCCGCCCGACACTCTCCGGTAACTCCTGCATGTACTCATTGGCCGTGGTGTCGGCTTTAGCGTGCCGCGGGTGAGCTTGGATGTCCTTCACCGACCCCTTGCCCTGCGCCAGCGTTGCCATCGTTCTGCGCAGGACCTGGAAGTTCAGTTTCGGCAATCCGAGGCCTTGATTAGCGCACAGCATGAAGTTCGTCTGTTGTGATTGTCGCAACCAGGCGATGTTACGTCAGCCACGGCAGGGGCTTTCCCCCGACCGCCGACTCCAGGGTTAGGACGCCACCAGAAAAGGCCGCGCGTTTATGCTCAAAGTGCAACAGTCGCCACGATCTCTTGCAGAACCCAATTGGCACCCTTGTTGGGACAACTGCGATTGCTACAAAGTGCGAGGATGTTTCCCTTAGCGAAAATCTCCGTATGGGTACATGCGGAGTGCTGATATCGCCCAGTATCCGGTGCAGGGCTCCCCACTGCACGATAAACCCCGATGTTTGCCATGAGGTTCTCCTCTTGGGCCGTACGGGAACGACGCGCGAACTAATTGGTAGCAGTAGTTTAGAGCAATTGAGGAGAGGAGAGCTGTTCAAAAGTGCTCACACGGACAGCCTAAGTAGCCATCCGTAAGATAATAGTTGATGAAACTACCAATCGGCCTTGGCCCACCGTAATGTCGCGCCGATTTTT
>Ga0181532_10006068_pt1 | contig 10121 bp, 8 predicted proteins | sample PEATcosm2014_Bin_33_FD_119768 | JGI IMG/M metagenome (GOLD analysis project Ga0181532, IMG submission 119768) | Peatland microbial communities from MTU Mesocosm Facility, Houghton, MI, USA - PEATcosm2014_Bin11_30_metaG | ecosystem: Environmental > Terrestrial > Soil > Wetlands > Peat | place... | reverse complement strand
TACGCCACGATGGGAGAACTCATCGCCTGGATCATCGGCTGGGACCTGATCCTCGAATATGCGCTCGGCGCCACCACGGTCGCTATCGGCTGGTCGGGCTACGTGGTGAGCTTCCTCAAGGATATCGGCCTAATCGTTCCGCCCGACTATGCCGCATCGCCGTTCGCCTATGACGCCGCCGAGCACGCCTGGCATGCGACCGGCGCGCTGATCAACGTGCCGGCGATGGCGATCATCGCCGGCATTTCCGCATTGCTGGTCGTCGGCATTCACGAGTCCGCCCGGGCCAACAACGTCATCGTCGCGATCAAGCTCGTCATCGTCGTTGTGTTCATCGCGGCAGCCGCGCCGTTTTTCAGCACCGCGCACTGGGTGACGGCGGCCAACCCGGAAGGCAGTTTCATTCCGCCGAACCTCGGGCCCGGCCTGTTCGGCGTCAGCGGCATCGTGCGCGGCGCCGCCGTGGTGTTCTTCGCCTATATCGGCTTCGACGCGGTCTCGACGGCGGCGCAGGAAGCCAAGAATCCGAAGCGCGATATGCCGGTCGGCATTCTCGGCTCGCTGGCCGTGTGCACGGTGCTCTATGTCGCGGTCGGCTTCGTGCTCACCGGCATCGTCGCCTACGACAAGCTCAACGTGCCCGATCCGATCGCGGTCGGCATCGACGCGATCGGTCTGAGCATTCTGTCGCCGATCATCAAAGTCGGCATCGTGCTGGGACTGACTTCGGTCATTCTGGTCATGCTGCTTGCGCAGCCGCGGATCTTTTACTCGATGGCGCGCGACGGGTTGTTGCCGCGCGTCGCCGCCAAAGTGCACAGCCGGTTTCGCACGCCCTACGTCACCACGATCGTCACCGGCGTCGTTGTGATGGTGCTGGCCGGGCTGCTGCCGATCGGCCTGGTCGGCGAACTGGTCAGCATCGGCACCTTGTTCGCCTTCGCCATCGTGTGCCTCGGCGTGCTGGTTCTGCGCATCAGGGAGCCCGAACTATCGCGCCCGTTCAAAACTCCGGCGGTCTATGTCTTCGCGCCGCTGGGCGCGGCCTTGTCTTTGTTCCTGATGTTCGGCTTGCCGCTCGACACCTGGCTGCGTTTTGGCGCGTGGTTCGTGATCGGGCTCTTGATCTACGCATTCTACGGCATCAAGCACAGCCACGGAGCGGCACAAACAGCCGAGCGCGTCTCGCGCGCAGCATAGCTCGCCTTTCCGACCACCGGGCGACGTGATAGCAGGGCGTAACTTCGGCGCACGGACAAGCTGATGACCTCGATCTTCGTGGCACGCGGCACGGCGGAGGCGATCCCGATCTGGTTCGTCACCGCGGCGAGCTATCCGGAGCTGCGCGAGCGGCTGGAACCAGAGGTCCGCGCCTTTGCCGATGCGGCGGGCTTCGAGCCCAAACCTGGCCGCCACCTGCTGCTGCCGGGCAGGAATGGTCTCGGCGGGGTGCTGTTCGGGTTGGAATCCACCAGCGAGGCGAAGGACCTGTTCCGCCCCGGGCACTTGCCGCAGCACTTGCCGGACGGCGTCTACCGGTTTGCCAACGATCCGCATGACGCGAGGCTTGCCGCGCTGGCTTTCGCACTCGGCTCGTACCGCTTCACGCTCTACCGCAAGGCCGAGCGGCGTCAGGTCAAGCTCGAACTGGCGCAGAGCTTCGACCGCGACGATCTCGATCGCACCGTCGAAGCAGTGACGCTGGCGCGCGATCTCATCAACACGCCGGCGAACGACATGGGACCGGCAGAACTTGAAGCGGCCGCGCGGTCGCTTGCCGCGCGTCATGGCGCCGATATCCGGGTGACTGTCGGCAACGATCTTTTGACGGAGAATTTTCCGCTCATCCACGCCGTCGGCCGCGCTTCGGAACGGGCGCCGCGGCTGATCGAGCTGGAGTGGGGCGAGAAGGACCATCCTCGGGTATCGCTGGTCGGCAAGGGCGTGTGTTTCGACTCCGGCGGTCTCGACATCAAGCCCGAGAGCGCGATGCTGCTGATGAAGAAGGACATGGGCGGAGCGGCGAGCGCGCTGGCGCTCGCGCACATGATCATGGACCGCGGCCTGAAGGTCCGGCTGACGGTATTGATCCCGGCGGTCGAGAATTCGATTTCCGGCGCGGCGTTCCGTCCGCGCGATGTCTACCCGTCGCGCAAGGGACTGACTGTCGAGGTCGGCAACACCGATGCCGAGGGACGCTTGGTTCTTGCCGACGTGCTAGCGCTCGCCGACGAGAGCGCGCCGGAGCTGTTGATCGACGTGGGCACACTGACCGGCGCCGCGCGGGTGGCGCTCGGGCCCGACGTGCCGCCGTTCTATACCACCGACGAGACGCTCGCCGCGGCGCTGGTGCGCCACGCCGCGACGGAAAACGATCCGCTGTGGCGGCTGCCGCTATGGCAGCCTTACGACGCGCTGCTCGACTCCAAGGTCGCCGATTTGAACAATGTCAGCACCGGCAACTTTGCCGGCTCGATCTTGTGCGCGCTGTTTCTCAAGCGCTTTGTCGAGGCGGCCACGGTGTGGCTGCACATCGATATCTACGCCTGGACGTCGGCGGCGAAGCCGGGGCGGCCCGAAGGCGGCGAATGCCAGGCGGCGCGCGCGCTCTATGCGCTGCTCGCCGAGCGCTACGGCTGAGCGGAAAAGGTGATGCGCGCCTTCGATCCTCGCGTCACGCCGGTCCGCGCCGATCTTGCGGCGAAAGAGCTCGAAGGCAAAGTGGCGGCGGCGCGCTACGTTGCCGGCCAGGTCTACGAAGTGATCGAGGCGCAGGCGCCGCTGCGCGGCGAGCCTAGCCACGACGCCCCGCTTTTGACCGAGGCGCTCAAGGGCGAACGCGTCACGATCTATGAAAAGAATGACGAAGGCTGGGCCTGGGGGCAGCTCGCCGCCGACCGCTATGTCGGCTGGCTGCCGGCCAACGCGCTGGTGCCGCCCGGCGCGCCGCCGACGCACAAAGTCGTAGCGTTGCGGACCTTCACCTTTCCGGGCCCCTCGATCAAGCTGGCGCCGCTCGAAGCGTTACCGCTCGGCGCGCGTGTTGCCGTTGTGCGCCGCGAGGATCGCATGGCGGTGACGCAATCCGGCGGCCATGTACCGGCCGTGCATCTGGCGCCGATCGACGTCTACGAAACGGATTTCGTCGCCATCGCCGAGCGCTTTCTCGGCGTGCCCTATCTGTGGGGCGGCAAGACCGCGCTCGGGCTCGACTGCTCGGGTTTGCTGCAGATCGCGCTATCCGCCTGCGGTGTTGTCTGCCCGCGCGATAGCGACATGCAGGAACGGGCGCTGGGCTCGCCCGTCGCCGCGGCCGCCGATCGCTCCGATCTGAAACGTGGGGACCTCGTGTTCTGGAAGGGCCACGTCGCTATCGTGCGCGACCGCGCTACTTTCCTGCACGCCAACGCCTTCCACATGGCGGTCGCGATCGAATCTATCGCCGAAGCGATCGCGCGCATTCGCGGCGCCGGCGGCCAGATCACCAGCGTGCGGCGGCTCGCGCCGTGAAGGTCAGCTTAGGAACTCTACCCGACCGTCGTCGAGATCATAGCGCGCCGCCATCACCTTCACTTTCTTTGCTTTGATCAGATGCGAAACGATTTCGCTTTTGGTTGCAACTTTCGCAGCCGCTCGTTTCGCGCTTTCGCGACCGGCATTATCGACAAAATCGCCGGGCGGTCCGCGAACGGCCTTCGCAGCGGGAACGATGGCATTGACCATAGGACCGATAGAGCCGGGAAATTTCTCGTGCTTCTCAACAACCGCGCAAGCGGCAGCGCAACGGCCCCACATCTTTCATGACCCATAACAACAATGAAGGGAACGCCGAGATGCGCTGATGTGGGGCTTGAACCAGCGCCGGCTGCGTCGCGCTACGAGCCCGGATTAGCTGCTGGTGCCGCCCGTCCCGGCTGCTAGCAATAACCTCAAAGTTAAAACTCAAATCTGCAAAACCGCGGCAGCATAGTAATATTTTTCTTTTATCCGCCAGAGACTTGGCATTGATAGCATTCTATTCTACTTCGGAACTAAGCCATTGAGGCCGGAGGTTTTTCGCAATTCCCGAAGTCGCGACCCGCACCGCCGCGAACCCCGCGCCTGGGCCGGGTCGCGTGGACCGTAGCGCGGTAGCGGCGGAGGCTGCGGACCCCGCAGCTTCGGCAGCGATTGCGACCGCCCTTGCCGATCAATTCGCCACCCTCGATCTGCATCAACGCTTGGCAGCGGTGCGCGCACAAATCTTCGGCCGCGTCGTCTTCACGACCAGCTTTGGCCTCGAGGATCAGGCCATCGCCCACGCCATATTCTCGCAAGGGCTTGCGATCGATGTGGTGACGCTCGACACCGGCCGCCTGTTTCCGGAAACCCACGAGGTTTGGGCGGCAACCGAGCGCCGCTACGGCGTTCGGGTGCTCGCGTTCGCGCCGGAGCATGGCAGCGTCGAAGCACTGATCGCCAGACAGGGTATTGACGGACTGCGTTTCTCCGTCGCGGCGCGCCTCGACTGTTGCGACATCCGCAAGGTCGCGCCCTTGGCGCGCGCGCTCGACGGCAGCGCCGGCTGGATCACCGGCATTCGCGCCGATCAGTCCGCCGACCGCGCGCGCTTCGCGCCGGCCGCGTTCGACGAACGGCGCCGGCTGATCAAGGTGAACCCGTTGTTCGATTGGACGCGCGACCAGACCGTCGAATTCGTGCGGGCCCACGGCGTTCCCTACAACGCTTTGCATGACCGCGGCTTTCTCTCGATCGGCTGCGCGCCCTGCACGCGCGCGGTGGCGCCGGGCGAGCCGGAGCGCGCCGGGCGCTGGTGGTGGGAGCAGGCGGATAAAAAAGAGTGCGGCCTGCATATCGCCCCCGACGGTCGCGTGACCCGCGCCAGCCTATCGCCAGCCTGAATTCCGGAATCTGAAAGCAGGACAGTCATGCACGATCTCTCTCTAGTCATCGACGGCGCGGACGACCTCATTGTTCATTCCGAAGCGGACAGGGCGGCCGATTCGTCCCTGACCCACTTGGAGCAGCTCGAGGCCGAAAGCATCCACATCATGCGCGAGGCGGTCGCCGAGTCCGAGAATCCGGTGATGCTCTATTCCATTGGCAAGGACTCCTGCGTGCTGCTCCACCTGGCGCTCAAAGCGTTCTATCCGGCGCGGCTGCCGTTCCCGCTGCTGCATGTCGACACCACGTGGAAATTCCGCGAAATGATCGCGTTCCGCGATGCGCGGGCCCGCGATCTCGATCTCGATCTGATCGTGCACGTCAACCGCGACGGGCTCCAACGCGGCATCAACCCGATCAGCAGCGGGTCGGAACTGCATACCGACGTCATGAAGACGCAGGCGTTGCGCCAGGCGCTGGACCGTCACCGCTTCGACCTCGCTTTCGGTGGCGCCCGCCGCGACGAGGAGAAGTCGCGCGCCAAGGAGCGCGTGTTCTCGTTCCGTAACGCCCATCACGTCTGGGATCCGAAGCGGCAGCGTCCGGAGCCGTGGCGGATCTACAACGCGCGCAAGCGCCGCGGCGAAAGCATCCGGGTGTTTCCGCTGTCGAATTGGACCGAGCTCGATGTCTGGCTTTACATCCATCAGGAGCGCATTCCGGTGGTGCCGCTGTATTTCGCGGCGCCGCGTCCGGTGGTGGTGCGCGACGGCGCGCTGGTCATGGTCGACGACGAACGGCTGCCGCTGGCGCCGGGCGAGCGCCCGCAGATGAGGACGGTGCGCTTCCGCACGCTCGGCTGCTATCCGCTGACCGGTGCCATCGAGAGCAGCGCGCACAGCGTTCCCGAAGTCATTCGCGAAACTTTCGAAAGCCCATATTCGGAGCGGCGCGGGCGCGTCATCGACCGCGACGGCGCGGCCTCGATGGAGCGGAAAAAACAGGAAGGCTACTTCTGATGAACGCGCTTCCGCAGCCGGCGGTCTATGCGTTCGGCTCGTTCCTGCAGCAGCAGGAGCGCAAGAGCCTGTTGCGCTTTGTCGCCTGCGGCTCGGTCGACCACGGCAAGTCGACCTTGATCGGACGGCTGCTTTACGAATCCAAGCAGGTGTTCGAGGATCAACTCGACGCCCTGGCAAGAGATTCGCGCAAGTTCGGCACGCAGGGCGAGGCGCTCGATTTTGCCCTGCTGGTGGACGGGCTCGCCGCCGAACGCGAGCAGAACATCACTATCGACGTCGCCTACCGTTTCTTCGCGACCGCGCGCCGCAAATTCATCGTCATCGACGCGCCCGGGCATGAACAATATACCGCCAACATGGCGACTGGTGCCTCGGTCGCCGATCTGGCACTGGTCCTGGTCGGCGCCGACGAAGGCTTGACGCGCCAGACCAAGCGTCACGTCGTCATTCTGTCGATGCTTGGCGTCCGCAAGATCGTGCTTGCCGTCAACAAGATGGATCGCGTCGGCTGGTCGCGGGAGGCATTCCGCGCCATCGAGGACGGCTTCCGCGACTGGGCCAAGGACATCGGCGTCGACGACATCGTCTGCATTCCGCTCGCGGCCAAGAGCGGCGACAATGTCGTCAGCCGTTCGCAGCATATGCCCTGGTATCGCGGGCCGACGCTGCTCGAGCACCTGGAAGAGGCGGAGCCGGCGCGGACGTCGGGCCGGCAGCCGTTGCGGATGCCGATCCAATGGGTCAGCCGGCCCAATCCGGATTTTCGCGGCTATAGCGGACTCATCGCCAGCGGCGAAGTCCATGTCGGCATGCTGGTCAAGATTCTTCCGTCCGGCCGCGTCTCGCGGATTTCGCGTATCGCCACTTTCGACGGCGATCTCGCCCGCGCCGCGGCCAGCCGTTCGATAACGCTTACCTTGGCCGACCAGGTCGACGCCTCGCGCGGTGATATGGTGGTCGGCATCGAGCGGGCGCCTGCCGTCGCCAATCGCGTTGCCGCGCGCGTGTTCTGGATGAACGGCGAACCGCTGCGGCCGGGACGGAATTATCTTTTCAAGCTTGCGACCACTACCGCGACGGCGACGATCGAAGCGGACGTCAGCACCATCGATCTCGATACGCGGCGTCTGGTCGGCACGGACGCGATTGCGCAGAACGAAATTGGGTTCTGCACGCTGAAACTCGCGCGGCCGATCGCGGTCGAGCGCTATGCCGACTGCAAAGATACCGGCAGCTTCATTCTGATCGATCCGGAATCTTTTGACACCGTGGGAATGGGATGCGTGGAGACGGTCTTTGCCTTGCCGCGCCCGGCCCTCGTACCGGCATCGACAGCGTCATCAACGCCGTCGACGCCGAAGCCAAAGGAAACCGCCACAGGGGTCCTGGCGCGTTGGACCGAGACGCACGCGCGCTCGCTCGCCAAAGCGGTAAGTTGGCGCGCGACCGGCAGTCTCGATACCTTCATCGTGGCCTTGGTTGTCACCGGCAGCGCCAAGCTCGCCGGATCGGTCGCCGTCACCGAGATCTTGACCAAGATCCTGATCTATTACTTCCACGAGCGCGTCTGGGCGTTGGTGCCGTGGGGCAAACGGTCAGCGCAATCGACGTCCTGATGGTGCGGCGGCACGAGCGGGCAGGGCGGCTTCGCCCATGGCAACCATGTCGGCCACGGTCACCCGATCGAGCACGTCCGACATGGCGTCGCGGACCTTCGTCATATCAGTCATCACCACGGCTATCAAATACCGCGTCAATATCGGACCGTTCCGCATCGGTGCCCTCGCTCAAGTCGGCGGCTACAACTTGAACAACGGTTCGAACGGCAATTACGAAGCCCAGATCGGCGGCGACATCCCGGTGGGCAACTTCGGCTGGGGCAATGGCGTGCTTGCGCTCGATGCCATCTACAAATGGGAAAAGGATGCCGTGAACCTTTCGCTGTCCGGCGTGTCGAACGTCGCCGGTGTGCCGGTCGCGCCGTTCTTGCCGCAGACGCTAACGGCCACGATCTCCAATAACCAGAACGTCATGTTGCTTTCCAAATACACGGTCGGACCGCTCAAACTGTACGCCGGCTACGAGTGGTATCAACTCGCGCCGCCCAGCGACCCGGTGAATAAGGTAACCGGCTTTACCGACATCGGCGGTCTCCCCGTGGGCAGCGGGTATAACAATCTCACGGCTATCAGCAACATTGCCTACTCGGCCGCATGCGGTACCGGGACTTGTAGTGACAAAGTCATGCAGTCGCACGGAACGCGGTCAACAAAGACCTCGATGTCGTCGGTGCCTACTATCATTGTATCCAGAATACCTACACCACCGCCAGCTGCGTCAATCCTACCGCGCACTCGCAGTGCGACGGTACGCGTTCGACGCCGTTTCCGCCCTGGTCGATTGGCGGTTTCTGCCGAAGTGGGACGCCTATATTGGTGTCATGTTCTCGTAAGTGAATGCCGGTCTCTCGAACGGCTATCTCGCTCGCCGCCGTTTCCGGCTTTGGCAACGCGTGAAAATTGTCAGCGCGCCGGCAGCTTCGCCTGGAAGAAGGCCACCACCGCGGGGTTGAATTCGCGATGGAAGGCCGCGCGGTCGAATCCCGCGGGGTCGCGGCAGATCTCCGGCGCAACCGCGGCTAGCGGCGGCGTGCATGGCGCCAGGAACGCGAAATGGCCGGCGTTCGGCACCACATGATATTCCGGCTTCACCGCCAGCCGGTCATAGACCGCTTGGGCGTGATTGGGATGCGGAAGGATTTCATCGCTGTCGCCACGCCAAAGCTGGATCGGCACCGTGACGGCGGCAAGCGCCTCGGCCGAGAACGCATAGCCTAGCGCGGGCGACGCGATCACAGCGGCGGCGATGCGCGGATCGTGCACCCAGTTCGGCGGTGCCTCAGACTGTGCCGTTGTATCGCCGGCTAGGGTGATTTTGCGCTCCTTGAGCCTGCGGCACGACCATTCGTCGGGATGGGCGGCGCAATGGGGCGCGACGGTCCCCAGATCTGGCGTACCGCCGATCGCCACCAGCGCCGTGAACCCGCCGGCCGAAAATCCGAATATGCCGATACGGGAGGGATCGAGCGCGTCGTGGTGCTGCCACTGCGCCAGCATGTAATCGATCAATACTTTGATGTGACGCGGCCGGTTCTCGAGCCGGCCGAATTGGGTTTGCTCCCGGTAGTTGTCGCCGGTATGGGTGACGGCCGCGACGACGAAGCCTGCTTCGGCGAGTGCAAGCGCGGTGTCGTAATGGCCTTCGAACGAGCCGCCGGTGCCGTGGGACGTCACGATCAGCGGCAGGTCTCGCCCGGCAACCGCCCCACCATTGGCGACGGTCTGCTCGAACAGCCCGAGGCGCTGCGGCGCCGCGGGGTCGTTGCTCGGATACCAGATGCCGACTTCAAGTGGCGCGCCGGCGGGATCGGGTACCATGACTTGTTCAAACCCGGCCGACAGGGCCGGCGTTGCTCCGAGCATCGCTATGCCAAATGCGGCGACGGCGAATTTCATGGCGCGCCTCCTATGTTGACGCCGCTCACATTGCATTCACAATGTAAGCCGTGTCAACATTAAATTTATGAAGAACGATTCGAGCTATCATCACGGCGACCTGCGTGCCGCACTGGTCAAGGCGGCGGCGGCTCAGATCGAGCGTGGCGGCTATGAGAACCTGTCGTTGCGCGAGCTTGCGGAATCGCTCGGCGTGTCGCGCGCTGCGCCGTATCGGCATTTCGCCGACCGGCGCGCTTTGCTTGCGGCCGTCGCCGCTAAGGGCTTTGACAGGCTTACGGCGATCCACCGCAATGCCACGGGAAAAACTCCGCAGCGCCGGCTTGCCGCGGCTGGCCGCGGCTATCTGGCATTCGCGGCCGAACGGCCGCAAATGTTCCGGCTGATGTTCGTCTCCGATCTCTTGAGCGGCGGCAAGATGGCGCCCGATCCCGCGCTCATCAAGTCCGCGGGCGAATCTTACGTCGAGTTCGAGCGGCTGGTCGCGGCGACGCTCGACGACCCCGACGACGACGGCGCCGTCAAAGCCGCGGCCATCGCCATCATGTCGACGTCCTTCGGCTTCGCGCTGCTGCGCATGAACGACCGGCTGAGGCCTTTCATGTATGGCCCGCTGACGCAGAGCGATCTCGTCGACGCTGTGCTGTCGATAAAGGTCACGGATCGGCGACGTACGGCCGGGCGCAAAGCCTGCGCGAAG
>Ga0181532_10006065_pt1 | contig 10122 bp, 6 predicted proteins | sample PEATcosm2014_Bin_33_FD_119768 | JGI IMG/M metagenome (GOLD analysis project Ga0181532, IMG submission 119768) | Peatland microbial communities from MTU Mesocosm Facility, Houghton, MI, USA - PEATcosm2014_Bin11_30_metaG | ecosystem: Environmental > Terrestrial > Soil > Wetlands > Peat | place... | reverse complement strand
GTTGTACGGAAGCAAGCTGCGGCGCTCCAACGCGCTGGACTTCGACGATCTGCTGCTGAAGACGGTCGAGCTCTTCTATAAGTCTTCGGAAGTCTGCGAGAAGTACAACGAGCGGTACCCTTACGTTCATGTGGACGAATACCAGGACACCAACCACATCCAGTATGACCTGATCCGCCAATTGACGCTGCTTCACCAGAACCTCTGCGTGGTGGGCGACGAGGACCAATCGATTTACCGCTGGCGCGGGGCCGATATCGGGAATATTCTCAACTTCGAGAAAGATTACCCTAACGCCAAGGTGATACGCCTGGAGCAAAACTACCGCTCGACGCAGCTCATACTTGATGCCGCGGGAGCCGTGGTGAGCCGCAACCTGGCGCGCAAGGGCAAGACGCTGTGGACGGATCGCAGCCGCGGTGAGAAGGTTCGCTTGTTCGAAGCGCGCAGCGCCGACGAAGAGGCCCAGTTTGTGGCGGCGGAAGTGGAGAGCGCGTTGGGAGACCCGGGGGCGGGAAGCGTGGCGGTGCTCTATCGCACCAACGCGCAGTCACGACCGCTCGAGGAAAGCTTGCGCATGAGAGGTATCGCTTACCGGTTGGTGGGCGGGTTCAGCTTCTATGCCCGCGCAGAAATCAAGGATGCCCTCGCTTATGCGCGCCTGGCCAATAACCTGAGTGACGACGCGGCCTTTGGGCGCATCATCAATGTGCCGCCGCGCGGGATTGGCGACACCACGTTCGGGGCGCTGGCGGAGACTGCCCGGCGGGATAAGCTCAGCCTGTGGGAGGCGCTGGAGCACGAACTGCTCGAGAGGCGACTGCCGGCCCGCGCGCTGGCCGCTCTGGAAGGGTTTCACTCGCTCATAAAAGGCCTGGTGGAAGACCGCCAGCGACTGCTGCTGGGCGAGTTCTTCAAGAACATCCTGGAACGGACACGTTATCTCGAGATTCTCCAGGAGGAGCGCCAGCCCGGATCTGAGGACCGGATAGAGAATCTCGAGGAATTGGTGAATGCCGCCGCTGAAGCGGAAGAGCAGGGTGTGTCGGTCGCGGAATTCCTGGACCACGCTTCGCTGGTTTCGGACACGGATGAATTCGACGACCGCTCTCGAGTGACCTTGATGACCCTGCATAGCGCCAAAGGACTGGAATTCGAAACCGTCTTCCTGGCCGGCATGGAGGAAGGACTCTTTCCCCACCAGTTTTCCATCGACGATGACGCGGGGATTGAAGAAGAGCGACGGCTCTGTTATGTCGGCATGACTCGTGCGAAGGATCGCCTGACTCTTTCCTGGGCGCGACAACGCCGTTCATACGCTCGAGAATCGTTTGAGGAAACGAGACCTTCCCGCTTCCTGGCAGAGATCCCGCGAGAACTGCTCGAAGCAGCGGGCTCGACTGCGGGTTGGAAGCCGCGAACCGAGTGGGACAACGCGGCCAATTCCGTATCGAGCGTGGAGAGATTCCTCAAAGAGCGCGGAGTGCGTCTGGGCGTGGGTGGCTCCGCCGCGCGTTCCAACGCCAACTCTCATTGGCGAATCGGGTCGAAGGTCCGGCATGCCAAGTTTGGCATGGGCACGATCCTGGCGGCGGAAGGCGAGGGCGAGGAGACGAAGTTGACCGTCAGCTTTCCGGGCTACGGCCAGAGGAAGTTTATGACCAAGTACGCTGGACTCGAGAAGGCCTAGCAGGAAGAATCAACACAGAGGCCGCAGAGGTCCACAACGTATGTCATTCTGAGCGAAGCGAAGAATCTCTGCAGTTCCGCCACACCGAAACTACGGGGATTCTTCGCTTCGCTCAGAATGACAGGAACCTCTGTGGTGAATACTTCGTTCGAGCGTCCAGGTTAAGGAGAGATAAGCACGCATGAACACGAAAAACACTAAGGACAAGGCAGAGCGGAAGAAACTCAAGCGGGAGGCGCGCAGCAAGCGCCCTCCTCAAGCGAAGCGGACGGAACCGCGCGGCTCGCGCAAGCCCAAGGTCAAGAAGCGCGGTGCAGGGACACCGGCACACCGCTAGCGGAGAGGCCGGAAGCTTCCGGTGTTCTTCACCTTGCAAACGCGGTCTTCGCCGCCTGCATAAACGCGTCACGGCTCTTGGCGCCATCGCCCGGGAAGCCCGCGTGCTGGACCATCCAGACGAAGATCAGTCCGTGCTGAGTATCGATGGTCATGTTCGTCGCGTAAGCGCCGCCATGGCCAAACTCTCCCTCACCGATGCTCAAGCCCAAACCGTACTTCTCCTTGACGGTCTCCGGAGTTTGCCGCGTGGTCATTTGCGATACGGCAGCCTCGGAAAGATAGCGCTTGCCGTTCAGTTCGCCGCGATTAAGCATCATCTGGCAAAACCGAGCCACATCGGCGGCGGTTGAAAACAGGCCGCCGGCGGGCATCGGCTCACGAGTGCGATCGGTAAGCGGGTAGCGGAGCTGCGTGATCGTCGTCTCTTCCAGACCATCTTTGGCGGCATTCGGTTTGTAAGATTTCGCCAGGCGCACAACTTGCTTTTCCGTGGGCCAGAACGTCGTGTCCTTCATCCCGAGCGGCTTGAACAGACGCTCGTCCATGAATTGCTGGTAGGGCATTCCACTCACCACCTCGATGATGCGCCCGGCAGTGTTGATGCCGGCGTTGGCATAGGCGTACTTGCTATCCGGCTCAAACTCCAGCGGCAGCATGGCGTAACTCCGAACCCGGGCAGCGAGCGGAAGCACGTCGAGGGTGGGCTCCTCGATCAGTGAGCTGAAGGGCAGCCCGCTGGTGTGGCTCAGCACGTTCCGGACGGTGATGGGGTGCGCCGGCTTCTTGAGCAGCAGGTGTTCGGCATCTTCCTCCGTTTTGAGCCACTGGCCTTTGAACTCCGGCAGGTATTTCTCCACAGGGTCGTCCAATTTCACCTTGCCCTCATCCACCAGCATCATCAGGGCGGCCGCCGTCATGGGCTTGGACTGGGAAGCGATCCAGAACAGAGCGTCCGTTTGCATGGGGCGCTTCGCCGCGATGTCCATGTACCCAACGGCGTCCAGCGCGAGCACTCGATCTGACGATGCCACCAGCACCACGGCGCCCGCCAGCGTGTGGTTATCCACGAACGGTTGCAGGGCGGCGGTGAGCGTCTGGGTCGAGTCAGCCGCGGCCAACCTGATCGGCGACGCCATGACGAGCGCACCCGCCAATATCAGCAGCAAGCCGCGAAGCCCGACGACGCGATGAGTAGCTGTTACCATAATGTCCGGACGAATTGATCCTCTTCGACGCATGTTTCCTCCAGCGGAGATATGATACACGACAGTGGGCTATTGCGAGGCTAATTGGTAAGCTGCGTTCGAAACGGGACCCTGAAGACAATCCAAGCACGGCCAATAGGAGAGCGACACGCCCCGCTGACTACCAGGGCGGGACGGGTTTTCCCCGCCATGCCGAAATCGATCAGCCAGACCTCACCGCGGCGGGCGACGTAGGGCCGAACAGCGTTCGGCCCAGGACCTCACCGCGGCGGGCGACGTAGGGCCGAACAGCGTCCGGCCCAGGACCAGCGCCGCTGGTCCCTACAAGTAATCGAACGGGGCGGCGAAGGCAGCGCCGATTTCCTCGTCTTCCCAGGTTGGAGGCGAGCGCGTCGGAATGCCGACACCTGTCGATAACTCGCCATTGTTCATTGCCCATCCCGCTGAGTTAAGCCGGCCTCATGATGCTCGCCCTTATCCTGCCTAGCGCCTGATTTGTATACAGATAGCTGCTGCCGACGTCCCACGCCCTGCTTTGGAACAGCGGTTGCCCTCAAATTTTTACGGGGCCAGACGAACCGGCTAAGAGAAAACCGAATCGAAATAATTGTACGCGAAGGGTCACCAAGGTGGGAGACCGGGCGTTTTATTGCGCGGGAACCCTGAACCACGAGCAGATGCTTCCTTAGCTGCAAGAGCAGGCAGGAGACATGGCCGAGACAACGGAAGGCCCTGGCAACCCGCGCAATGGCGGCCCCTCGGTCGAACACCCAAAGTCTGGCTTGCCCATCGCACCCTGGCGGCCCAGGTTTAACCCGTGGCTAATCGCGGTCGTAGTATCGATGGCGGCCTTCATGGAGGTGCTGGACACCAGCATCGCCAATGTCGCTCTGCCTTACATGGCGGGCAACCTGGGCGCGAGCAACGACGAGAGCACCTGGGTGCTGACTTCCTACCTGGTGTCGAACGCCATCGTACTGCCCATCAGCGGATGGTTGGCGAGCGCGCTGGGCCGCAAGCGATTCTTCATGATCTGCGTGGTTGTGTTCACGGTAAGTTCCCTGCTCTGCGGATTCGCGCCCAGTCTTGGGGCGATGATTTTGTTCAGGGTCTTGCAGGGCGCGGGCGGGGGCGGGCTCCAGCCGATGGCGCAAGCCATCCTGGCGGACGTTATTCCGCCGCAACAGCGCGGGCAGGCCTTCGCGCTCTATGGCATCACCACGATCATTGCGCCCACGATTGGGCCCACGCTGGGCGGGTGGATCACAGATAATTATACCTGGCGCTGGATCTTCTTCATCAATTTGCCCGTGGGCATCCTGGCCCTGTTTCTCGTCTATCGTCTGGTGGAAGACCCGCCGTGGGCGAAGCGCGCGGCGGGCGCGGGGGTCAAGATCGACTATATCGGCGTGGCTCTGCTCACGCTCGGCGTGGGAGCCTTGCAGATCATGCTCGACAAAGGTCAGGAAGACGACTGGTTCGGTTCGCACTTCATCCTCACCCTCGCCATGATCGCCGGTGTGGCGCTTGTTTCGCTGGTTATCTTTGAATGGTTCTACAAGACCCCCATCATTGAAGTGCGGCTCTTTAAAAACCTGAACTTCCTCGGCGCCAACGCCATGATGTTTGTGCTGGGGATCATGCTGTTCTCGAGCCTGGTCATGATGCCTCTGTTCCTCCAGACACTGATGGGGTACACGGCGTCATCAGCGGGCCTGGTGCTTTCCGGCGGCGGCCTGCTGCTGCTCTTCTTGATGCCGGTTGTGGGGGCGCTCGCCTCCAAGATCCAAGCACGCTATATGATCGCCTTCGGCTGGCTGGCGCTCTGCCTTGCCATGTTCTATTCCACGCAACATCTCGATCTCGACATCAGCTTTCGGTTCGCCAGCATTTTACGAATGGTGCAGGTGGGCGGGTTGGCTTTCCTGTTCGTTCCCATCAACCTGGTTTCGTACGTGGGAATGCCGAAGGAGAAGAGCAACAGTGTGGCGGGCCTGGTGAACTTCATGCGGAACATCGGGAGCAGCATCGGTACGTCCATGGTCACCACGCTGATTGCACGCCGATCGCAATTCCACCAGGTGTACCTGGTGCGGCACATTGCTCCGGGACAGCCGACTTTCACGCAAGCGGTTAAGGCTTTGGCTGCGCACTTGGCCGTCATGGGTTTGGATGCCTCTCGAGCGTCGAGCCAAGCGTACGGCAGGGTTTACCGAGCGCTGATCGGTCAAGCAACTACCCTGGCTTATATCGATACATTCTGGGTTCTATGCGTCGGGGCGGGCATCATGTTTTTTCTGTCTTTTGCGTTGAGAAGGAATGAGCCGGGCGGCGGGGCGGAGGCAGCTTTGTAGCCGAACGGGGGTCACTGCTACTGAGGGTTACATAATATCGTGACGGACCAACCCCCTCACCTGTCCGTCGGCTGACGGACACCCTCTCCCCCAAGGGGGCGAGGGAATAAACTCGAATTATTTCTCCCCTTGCCCCCTTGGGGGAGAGGGGCGGGGGGTGAGGGGTGATGTCACTTAATTCTGCAATCCTCAATAGGGTGAGGAGCGCCCGCACCAAGAGGTCCATCCATGATTCGGGTCATTACGATTGAGCGCGAATACGGAAGCGGAGGAGGCGACATTGCGGCGAAGGTGGCCGCACGCCTGGGTTGGAAACTATGGGACCAGTTGCTGACCGAGGAAATCGCGCGCCGAATGGATTGTGAACGGAGCGCGGTGGAAAAGCACGAGGAAAAACGAGATCCGGTGCATAGCCGCCTCCTCAAGGCTTTCATGCGAGGCAGCTTCGAAGGAAGCTTGAACGCTCCCCGCCTGAAAATGGTGGACACTGACTGTGTGCGCGAGGTTGTCCAGCAAATCCTGCCGGAAGTCGCTGCGGCGGGCAACTGCGTGATCGTGGGGAGGGGTTCGGCATTTTATCTCGGCGACCGTCCGGATGCATTTCACGCTTTCATCTATGCTCCCTTTCAGGATAAGGTCCGGCGGCTTAAGGCGAGAGGCAAGAATGAGAAGGAAGCGATGGAATTGGCGGAGACGGTGGACCGCGACCGCGCCGACTTCATCAAGCGATACTTCGACGTCGAGTGGCCCGGCAGGCATCGTTTCCACCTCATGGTCAATTCTGGCGTTGGCGAGGACGTAGCGGTCGAGATCATTCTGGATGCGGTGGCGCGGTACTCGAAGCAGCGGACGTGAGTGTCCGAGCCTGTCCAAATTGTTCTTAATTGGGTGGGCGCGGATCAGAGGCTCTTCCGCATAGACCCCTCGAAGAGTTCGTTAATTTGGACGGACGTGGTGACCGACAAGCCCAGCTTGGATGAGGAGCTGCAATGATGGGTAATCAACGGGCTCGGCATCTACTATTTTCCCTCTTTCTCCTCGTGGTCTTTATCCTTGCGTCTCAGCGGTGGAGCGCGGGACAGACACGCAGCCCGTTTCTCGGCAGTGTTCCCACGGGCCAAGCTACGGGAACGACCCTCAGCATTTCTCTCCAGGAGGCGTTCGAGCGTGCCCTGAAATACAACCTCGGCGAGATTGAGAGCAGCCAGAACACTCGTGCGGCGCACGCCGTGCGCCTGCGCTCCTTGAACGCTTTGTTGCCCAACTTAACGGCGCGCCTCTCGGGCACAGTTCAACAGCTCGATTTGCCCTCCGAAGGACTTACCCTGTTGCCTCTCCCTGTCCACATCCCGGAGACGGTGGGACCCTACGGGATTGCGGATGCGCGCGGCTACCTTTCTCAGGAAGTTTTCAATTGGTCTGACATTAAGAATTTGAAGTCGGCGTCGGCGAGCGAAAAAGCGTCACAGTATACTTATAAGAGCGATCGCAATCTGGTGGTGTTCACCACGGGCAACGCCTACCTCCTGGTGATTTCGGATGTGGCTACGGTGGACTCGGTCCGCGCCCAGGTGACGACGGCCCAGACGCTTGTCCAGAACGATGTGGATCTCAATAAACATGGGCTGATCGCCAGCATCGATCTGCTGCGCGCCCGAGTGGAGTTCCAAACGCAGCAGCAGCGGCTGATTGCGGCCGAAAACCAGGTCGCGATCGACAAGCTCACGCTCGCACGGGTGATCGGACTGCCGAACGGCCAGGAGTTCCAGTTGACCGACTCGGCTCCTTACAAATCGCTGGATGGGATTACCCAGGAGCAGGCGCTCCAGCGGGCCTATTCAACGAGGCCCGATTTTCTTAGCGCCCAGGCCCAGGTGCGAGCAGCGGAACTGGCCCGGCAGGCCGTGGCCGCCGAAAACTATCCCTCGTTGTCAACGGACACAAACTATGGGGACATCGGCAGTCCGAACTTCGGCTCCTCGCATGGGACACTCGGTTTCGCCTTTACCTTGAACGTTCCCATCTTCCAAGGGAGCCGGGTGCGTGCAGATAAGTTGCAGGTAGATTCGGCACTGCAACAGCGCAAGGCAGAACTCGCCGACCTGGGGGGCCAAATCGACGACCAGGTGCGTACGGCCTTCCTGAATCTCAAGTCCTCCTCCGAACTTGTAAGTGTGGCCCAGAATAACATTGACCTCGCCAACCAGACATTGGCTCAGGCGCGGGACCGCTTCCGGGCGGGGGTCGCCGACAATCTCGAAGTCGTCCAGGCGCAAGAATCCGTGGCCTCGGCGAACCAGTCCTACATCGCCAGCCTCTACGCATTTAACCTTGCGAAAATCTCTCTCGCGCAGGCGATGGGTGTGGCCGAACAACTGGCACTGCAATATTTGGGAGTGAAATAATCATGGCAACAGCAGCCACCGAAACCCCGGAGTCAGTGAAGCGCAGTGATGCGGAATCGCGCGGCACAGGAGTGGGCCCCGGCGGGCCGCCGAAGGGGCGCACGAAAGCCGACTGGCGAATCCTGCTGGTGGTTCTCGGTCTCGTTCTAATTGCAGCGTCGGTCCTGCTCTATCGCTATTTGACGGCCTGGGAGTCCACGGACGATGCAGAGATCGACGGCTACATCTATCCCGTCAGCTCACGCGTTGCCGGGTTCGTGACGCGGGTTACCGTGGACGACAACCAGTTCGTCGAGGCGGGGACGGTGCTGGTGCAACTTGATCCCGAGGACTACAAGGTCGCCCTGGCGAATGCAAGGGCAAATCTCGCTAACGATGAAGCCAGCGCCAGCGCTTCACTGACCAACGTTCCCCTCACGTCCGTGAACACGTCAAGCATGCTCTCGGGCGCGCGGGCGGACGTGGAGAACTCCAACGCCGGACTGGCCTCCGCCCAACAGGCCTACGAAGCGGCCCAAGCCACGCTGCGACAAGCTGAGGCGAACGATTTAAAAGCTCAAGATGACGTCAACCGGTACAGGCCGCTGGCCGCGAAAGACGAGATCCCCCAGCAAATCTACACCCAAGCGGTCGACAGCCAGAAAGCCACTGCCGCCGCCGTCGAGGCCGCCCGAGCGTCTGCAGCAGGCGCTCAACAAATGGTCGAACAGGCCCGGGCGAAACTTGCGCAATCTCAGGCGCAATTGCAATACGCGCTGACCCGGCCCCAGCAGATCTCGGTGCAGCAATCCCGGGCGCGAGCGGCGCAGGCCGAGAGCGAGCGCTCCAGCGCGCTCTTCGTGCAGGCGCAGTTAAACCTGGAGTACACAACCATCGTGGCTTCCGTCAGCGGGGTGGTCGGACAGCGATCGGTCCAGCCTGGCCAGAACGTTACCCCGGGCCAGCAACTGATGACCATCGTGCCCCTGGACAGCCAGAACATCTGGGTGACAGCCAACTTCAAGGAAACGCAACTGAGGCATATGCGGTCAGGCCAGCCCGCCAAGATTTCCGTGGACACCTACGGCCGCACCTACGACGGACATATTTTAAACATCGCTGCCGCTACCGGAGCGCTCTACAGCCTGCTGCCGCCTGAGAATGCGACGGGGAATTACGTGAAAGTAGTGCAGCGAATACCCGTCAAGATCGTGTTCGATAAAGGACAGGACCCTCAACACCTCCTGAGGCCGGGGATGTCGGTGGAACCGAACGTTCGCATCCGATAGGAGTCGCGCTGTGATCAACCAATTTGACGCGATCATCATCGGCGCCGCGCCCATAACCCGCACAGGTTTGCCTGCACCAATTCCTCAGGCGACGACCTAGTAGGCGTTCCATACAATCTCTGGTTCCAGTCGTAGCAGCAACCCGAGGCAATGAAAATCAGCGTCGTCCCCGCGTAAGCGGGGGCCCATTGCCGGTCCAATGGATTCCCGCTTGCGCGGAAATGACGTGACTTTCAGGGGAGCAGCCGTCGATTGTCGCGGCGCGGGTCGAAACGGATCCAGAGGAGTGGTCGAAGCGACGGTTCAGCGATGGGATGGTATACTGTCTAAGTGGGACATAATGTCGGCGTCCCCGGGCCGCTTCTCTCTGCTGGCATCTCTCCCTAGCCAGTCAGACGGCTGCCCGCTCCTCCCGGGTCAGTAGATGATGTTAGGCTCGGCGTCTCATTTCGAGCGAATTGACAAATGCTGTGGCGCATCTTCGTGCGCTTGGAGGAAGAGATGTACATGAGCAACTACCTCACCGAACATCTCGAAAGCACGGGGACACCAGGGTGGCGCGATCGGGATGCCCCGCCGTCGCGAAACGCTTCGATTTGGGGGCGGTCGGACTCCGAACTGGTTGGCCAGAGCCGGGCCCTGAAGGGCGTGTTGGAACAGGTCGAGATGGTAGCCCCGACGGACTCTACGGTTCTGATTGTGGGCGAGACCGGCACCGGCAAAGAGTTGCTGGCGCGCGCGCTTCACAACTCAAGCCCCCGCCGCGAGCAGCCGTTCGTCAAGGTGAACTGTGCCGCCATTCCCAGCGGGCTTCTGGAGAGCGAGCTGTTCGGGCACGAGCGCGGCGCTTTCACCAGCGCC
>Ga0181532_10006063_pt1 | contig 10123 bp, 10 predicted proteins | sample PEATcosm2014_Bin_33_FD_119768 | JGI IMG/M metagenome (GOLD analysis project Ga0181532, IMG submission 119768) | Peatland microbial communities from MTU Mesocosm Facility, Houghton, MI, USA - PEATcosm2014_Bin11_30_metaG | ecosystem: Environmental > Terrestrial > Soil > Wetlands > Peat | place... | reverse complement strand
GCGATTTCGGCGCCGGTGGCGACTATAAGTTCACCACTCACACCGGCGATATCGAAGCTCTGGCGCCGGCAGATGTCTCAGCCGAGTTCAGAGTGCACTCGGTGCTGGGCCGCGTGCATACCGATTTTCCTCTGCTACCTCATCACTCCCGGTATTCCATGAAGGCGGGAAGTTCCTTTGTAGGTACGGCCGGCAAGGCGGAATCGGCAGTCGTGCTGCGCTCCTTCAGTGGTAGAATCCGCCTCAAGCAACGCTAAATCAATAGAAGCCGATGGGCGCGGACCTTGGGCTGACCACACGCCTGACCACGTTGCCCCTTTTCGTGTCGTGGAGTGCCATGGGAGTGCGCGCGGTGTTTCTGGTGGGATTCATGGCTGCCGGCAAGACCACCGTGGGACGGGAGCTTGCCCGCCGGCTGGGCTGGGATTTTGTCGATCTGGATGCCCACATCGAATCCCGCGAGCGGCAAACCATTGCGGAGATGTTTCGGAGCCGAGGAGAGCGTGAGTTTCGGCTGGTCGAAACCGAAACTCTTCGCGATCTGACGGAATCGCTTAAGCGGGACACGGTGGTCGCACTCGGGGGAGGAACTTTCGCGCAAATAAGAAATTTTGAGTTGCTGCGGCCTTGGCACTCTATATTCCTGGATACTCCATTGGACGAACTTTGGCGGCGCAGTCGGGAGGACGCGACGAAACGACCTTTGCGAAAAGATGACCGCGCCGAGTTTGAGAGTTTGTATTGGCAGCGACGGCCATCCTACAACCAGGCAACCGTGACTGTCGTAACTTCAGGTAAGGATCTGGCCTCCCTTTGCGCCGAGATCGAGCGTACGTTGCAGTTTCGGGAGGGGACTGAGGCGGCCGGCTCTTCTCAGATTTCCCCCGATCATTTTTGAATCCAAACAGGAGAATTACAGTGAAGTTGTCTTATCGGCTGGTCGGTTTCACGATGGCGCTGGTTTGGTGCAATGCGGCATGGGCCGTTCCCATGCCAAAAGAAAAAGAGAAGGAACATGAGGGCCAGAGGGTTGACTCCGGTTCCTTTGGCATATTCCAGAATGGCCACCGGGTGGGTACCGAGACGTTCTCGATCTATCAGACCGGCAGCGGCAGCGTCATCGACTCCCAGTTCAAGACCGAGAATGCTCCCACGCCCGCCGTGCAATCTTCCGAGATGCAGCTCACCTCGAAAGGGGAGATCCGGCGCTACGAGTGGAAGGAATTGAGCCCGGGAAATGCGCAATCCGTGGTGGTTCCAAATGATGATTTTCTGAATCAGAAATGGAGCGCCGGACCAGAAGATAAGGAACACGAACAGCCCTACCTGCTATCGCCGTCGACCAGCATCCTGGACGACTACTTCTTCATCCACCGCGAATTGCTGGCCTGGAAGGTCCTAACCATGTTCTGCAAACAGGACAAGGGGCAACTGCAGTGCCTGCCCAAGCAGCATACCCCGTTCCCTACCCTGGACCCGCATCAGCATTCTTCGGCGGTGGTCAACGCGGAGTTCCTCGGCCGGGAGAAGGTGGCCCTGAAGACCGGTCCGCCGCAGGATTTGCTCAAAGTGGAGCTGAAAAGTGACGCGGGAACCTGGCAACTCTGGCTCGACGATGAATTCAAAGTCATGAAGATGTTGGTGGTGGGAGAGAACACCGAGGTGATCCGCGATTAGTCGGGGGCGCAGAACCACACCTCGCTGAAGGTCAGCCCCTTTCGGGAGTGGCTCGCGCTCTGTTGCAGGACGTACTATATCGTGTTGGGCGCTTAAAGAAGAACTCGTTTCGCGTGCGCACCGGAGCGGGTGGGATAACTCTTGACGATTCTTGATTCACGCACCTCGCGCGTGCTGTTCACGGCTTTCTTGTTCGCCGTGGGGCTGGGCTTTCTCTATGCCGCGCGGGGAACGCTGATTCTCTTCCTTTTCGCCATTTTTTTTGCCTACCTCATTAATCCCGCAGTGGTGCGCCTGGAAAAACTCCTCCACCGCCGCGCTTGGGCGATCGCTGTCATCTACCTTCTGCTCCTCGTTGCTCTAGGGCTGTTTGGTCTACTTGTCGGCCCCAGGATTGCCCGCCAAAGTGCTCATTTGGGAGCGTCGCTGCCGGGTTTCATGGACAAGGCCAGCAGCGGTCAACTCTCCGGGCAGATCGGCCAACTTGCGGCACAAATCGGAAACGAGCACGGCTGGAGCCAGGACACCCAGAAACGTATTAAGAGTTTCTTGCTGAGTCACCGCGAAGACTTGTCTCACCTGGCGGAGCGCATAGGCGTTCGTGCAGCCGGAGCCGCCCGACAAGTGTGGTTGCTGTTTCTGGTGCCTATTCTTGCCATTTTCTTTCTGCGCGATGGTGGCAGCTTCCATGAAGTACTACTGACCCTCGTGCAGTCGCGCACGCAGCGCGAGTTTCTGCAGGATGTCTTCCAGGATCTGAACCAGATGCTGGCTCAATTCATTCGTGCACAGTTGACCTTGGCAGCCCTGTCGTTTGTCGCGTACACCTCATTCCTGGGTGCGACCCGAGTTCCGTACGCACTGATGCTTGGCACCGCCGGAGGCGCGCTTGAGTTCATCCCCCTGGCCGGCCCGTTGCTGGCCGGAGCGGTGATGATGAGCGTCGCCGTTCTTGCCGGATACCCGCATTGGCCCTTTCTGCTGCTGTTTTTGTTCGTCTGGCGCTTGCTGCTGGATTACGTAATCTCTCCCCGCGTCATGGGGGTCAGCGTGGAGTTGCATCCGCTGGCGGCATTGTTCGGCATTCTCGCGGGCGGCGAAATCGCCGGAATACTCGGCGTCTATCTCTCCATTCCGGTGATGGCCAGTCTGCGCATCGTCTGGCGTCGCTGGCGCATCTACGCCGAAAAACGCAAGTTCGGCCCCCTCAACGAGTACTCCTTCCCGCATGAGTTGGGAAGATAAACATGAGTTGGGAAGATAGAAAAGTTAGAAAAAGCGCGGCCACGCGCGCCTATTTCGTCTGAGGATCAGCGGCGGCATTCCCCTAAGAAATTTCGCTGGTATAAAATCAGCACTTATCTTGTTTATCAGAACTTGCTTATCAAAATATGTCGAATAAACTTCCTGTTGGAATTCTCGGTGCCACGGGCATCGTCGGGCAAAGATTTATCCAAATGCTCGAACGTCACCCCTGGTTTGAAGTGTCGTGGCTGGCCGCTTCCGATCGTTCGGAAGGCCGGCCCTATGCCGAAGCTGCGCGCTGGCGTTTGAAGACCCCCATCCCCGCCAACGTTGCCAAGATGACGGTTGCGCCCGCCAAGCCGGAAGGCGCCCCAAAAATTATTTTCGCGGCATTGGATGCCTCGATCGCCCGCGAACTGGAGCCTCAGTTCGCAGCCGCCGGTTGCGCCGTCGTCTCGAATTCGAGCGCGCTGCGCATGCAGTCTGACGTTCCCCTGGTGATTCCGGAAGTCAATGGCGATCATATCCGACTAGTCGAAAAGCAATTATGGCGCAGCAAATTGGGGGGCTATATCGTCACCAATCCCAACTGCTCGGCGATCGGCCTGGTCTTGGCGCTCGCTCCATTGCATCGCGCGTTCACTCTGGAGACGGTGATGGCAGTGACCATGCAAGCGGTCAGCGGCGCCGGATATCCCGGAGTGGCTTCGCTCGACATTCTCGGCAACGTCATTCCCTACATCGCCAAAGAAGAAGAGAAGATGGAAGAGGAAACGCAGAAATTACTGGGGACGCTGAATGGCTCGCACGTCGACCCTGCTCCCTTTGCCATGAGCGCGCAATGCAATCGCGTGGCCGTGGAAGATGGTCATACCGAGTCAGTCGCGGTCCGATTAAAGAAGAAGGCCGCGCCGGAAGAGATGATCGCCGCCTGGAACGATTTTCGCGCCGAGCCGCAGAAGTTGCGCTTACCCAGCGCGCCCGAGCAGCCGGTCGTGTACCTGACTGCTCCGGACCGCCCGCAACCGCGCTTCGACGTTGACCTCGGAGCAGGCATGACGACGGCGGTCGGCCGCTTGCGCAAGTGCAACGTCCTCGACTGGAAGTTCACCGTGCTGTCGCACAACACCATTCGTGGCGCGGCCGGCGCCGCCCTGCTCAACGCCGAACTTCTCAAGGCGAAGGGATACCTAGGTTGATGGGAATACCTACCACAGAGGCACGGGGACACGGAGAAAAGCCGAATCATGTCTGCAAAGTTCCGCGTTTTGAGAGCGAGCCGCGGGAACGGTTGAGACCGTGGGTGCTTCCATCGGTCAGCGACCGTCACCAACGAAATTCCTTGGTTCAGGTTTTCTCCGTGTGTCCGTGCCTCCGTGGTGGATGTTCTGCTGACTCCAAGGAGCACCCCCGCCCATGATCGTCATGAAGTTCGGCGGGACTTCCGTACAAGACGCGAAGGCAATCGATCGCGTCGCACACATCGTCCAGGGCCGGTTGGCCGACCGCCCCGTGGTGGTGGTCAGCGCTATGGCCAAGGTCACCGACTCGCTGCTGGCCATGGGCAAGGCTGCCGGTGGCGGCGATCGCAAGACCGCTCTCAAAATGGCGCGCGCCTTGCGCGAACGCCACTACGACACCGCCGGAGAGCTCCTCGGCACCGCCCTGTTCACGGAATTTCACGGCGACCTGGGTGCCGACTTCGAAGACTTGGACGAATTGCTGCGCGGCATCGGAGCGGTCGGTGAAATTACTCCCCGCACCTACGACTACGTGGCCTCGTTCGGCGAGGTGCTTTCCAGCAAGATCGTGGCGGCCGCTTTCATCGCCCGCGGATTGCGCGGTGCGCACGTGGATTCGCGCCAATGCCTGCTGACCGACAGCGGCTATACCCGCGCGGTTCCTCAGATGGACGAAACCAACGAGCGCCTGCGCAAGCGCGTGCGGCCTCTGGTCGAGGCCGGCAAGGTTCCGGTGATGGGCGGCTTCATTGGTTCGAATCGCGCCGGAATCACTACCACCATCGGCCGCGGAGGATCGGATTTTTCGGCAGCCATTTTTGGCGCGGCCCTCAATGCCGAGCGCATCGAAATCTGGACTGACGTCGACGGCATGATGACTACCGACCCACGCCTTACTCCCGAAGCACGGCGCATCAAGGTCATCAGCTTTGATGAAGCCGCCGAACTTGCCTACTTCGGCGCCAAGGTTCTGCATCCGGCAACCGTGCTGCCCGCGATTCAGCAAAATATTCCCGTCTATGTTCTGAATTCGCTGAACCCGACTTGCGAAGGGACGAAGGTTACGGCGCGTGCCCCGCGCTGCACCAATATTTTCAAGGCCATCGCGCTCAAGAAGAAGATCACGCTGGTCGAGGTCGCCGCACCTCGCCGTCTGCTGGTGCGCGGATATTTGAAATCTATCTTTGAGGCGTTTGATAAACACGAAGTCGCGGTGGACGTAGTTTCCACGTCGGAAGTCAGCGTCTCGGTGACGGCAGAGACCAACGAAGCGATTCCGGCGCTGGCCGCCGATCTGGCGAAGCTCGCGGACGTGAAGTACGAAGGGCGGAAAGCGATTGTCTGCCTGGTGGGCGAGAATTTGCGTGCAACTCCGGGAATCGCCGCCAAGGTCTTCGGCATCCTTGAGGATGTGAAGATCCGCATGATCTCGCAGGGCGCTTCCGAAATTAATTTGACCTTCGTGATCGAAGAAGACGACGCAGCCGAGGTGGTTCGGCGCCTGCACCACGCATTTTTCGCGGAGGCAGATCCGGAAGTGTTTGCATGAGGAGGAGCCTCTCTTTGCTCTCGCTGATCGGGTGCTGCAGCCTGGCATGGCTAATGACCTCCTGTTTAAGCACGATCAAGGCCGAACTAGCTTCACTTACGGGTGAATACGTAGCCGTGCTGAGCGAGACTGACGCTGGAGCGATGGATGGTCGGGCGTCCGCGGTTCGATTGGAGGAATCTATTCCCAGCCTTTGGGCGCGATTGCTAGGCCGGGACGGCGATACTGTTTTTAAAGCGGATCTCCCGTCTTCATCCGTAAGGTTTGATTGGACAACCAAATACGATCTTAAGGTCACGTGCAGCCCATGCGACAGAAATAAAATTCGGCTCCAAAGGACTGCGTGGAGGGCTGTGACGATTGCTTACGGGATAGACTCCGACAGTCATAAGTGAGTCGTAGGTTAGAGGACCCCGAAGCTTGTTCCGCGTTCTCAGCGTCTCGGCGGTGAAAAGGTGTCACCATGAATCTTCTAATTCTCGGCCGCGGCAAAACCGGGGCGCTGGTCGCGGAAGTCGCGGGTGCGCGCCGGCATCATGTGCGGGTTCTCTCGTCCGCTGAAAACGCCGGAGCCAGGGCGCTTGCGCCTGATGCAGTGGCCGCTGTCGACGCAGTAATCGACTTCACCTCGCCCGCGGCGGCCGTCGCCAATGCTGAGGCCTGCATTCGCGCCAAGAAAAATATCGTGGTCGGCACCACCGGCTGGTATGATCAGTTGCCGCGCTTGCGCGAACTGGTGCTCTCGGCAAAGACAGGCTTCCTCTACGGCTCGAATTTCTCCATCGGCGTGAACTTGTTTTTCGAAATTGCCGCGACTGCCGGCTGCGCCCTGAAGTACGATTACTCGGGTCAGATTTTCGAACGACATCACGCGCAAAAAAAAGACGCTCCTTCGGGAACCGCCATCACTCTCCAGAAGATTGTGCGCGAGTCCGGAGGTACGGAAAAAGAAGTCGAGATCGTCTCTTTTCGCGAAGGGGACGCGGTCGGCATGCACGAAGTCGTCTTCAATTCTGCCGGCGATCGCATCTACTTGTGCCACGACGCCAAATCCCGCCAGGGCTACGCCGAAGGAGCCGTGCGGGCCGCCGAGTGGCTCGCCGGCAAGACAGGGTTCTTCGAGTTCCGCAACGTCTGGCGGGAGCTTTAGGGCGGCCCCCGAGGTACCGCCAACCGCAGACAGTTGCCGAGCTTCGCTCGGCTAGGACGGGCGAGGGTGCCCGTCCCCACACAGGCAAACCCTATTCATGCAAGTGCTCGCTAGAAGAGTTATTCTTAACCCATGCAACTGCGAGGCTGTGGTACCGCATTGGTCACACCGTTCTCTCAGGACGGTGCTGTCGACGAAAACGCATTGCGCAACCTGGTCGCCTGGCAGGTCGAATCGGGCATCGATTTTCTGGTTCCCTGTGGAACCACGGGAGAAACTCCCACGCTCACCCACGATGAGTGGCTGCGCGTGATCGACGTAACCATCGAAGTCGTTGCCGGACGCGTGCCGATCGTCGCCGGCGCCACCTCCAACTCCACCCAGGAGGCTGTCGCGAAAGCGAAAGAAGTGGCGGCGCGGCCAGGCGTCAACGCCATCCTCACCGCTTCGCCCTATTACAACAAGCCGACGCAGGAGGGACAATACCGTCACTTCCGCGCGATCGCCGAAGCCGTCGACAAACCGATCATCCTCTATAACGTGCCTGGCCGCACCTCCGCCAACCTTGAGCCCGCAACTCTGACACGGCTGTGCGAAGTTCCAAATATCGCCGGAGTGAAGGAAGCCAGCGGCAACATGACCCAGATTGCCGAAGTGTTGAACTCGGTGCCAGAAACTTTTCTGGTGCTCTCCGGCGACGACGCCGTCACTTTGCCGGTGATCGCGCTCGGCGGTGTAGGCGTGATCTCGGTTGCATCCAACGAAATTCCGCGGGAAATGGCGGAGATGACTCGCGCCGCCCTGAACGCCACTCTGAACAACGACTGGCACACGGCACGCGCCCTCCACCGCAAATATCTTCCGCTGATGTTGGCCAACTTCATCGAGTCGAGCCCGCTGCCCGTAAAAGCCGTCCTCGCCATGATGGGCAAGATCGAAGAGGTCTATCGCCTGCCCTTGCTGCCCATGCGCCGCGATACGCGATCGAAGCTGCAGAAGATCGCGACCGAGGCCGGATTGATTGCGCGCCCTGTGGCTGCGCCTGCCAGTGCCTTTGAATTTTATGTTTACGAAAATTGGGCGGCGGGCCCGCACAAAGCGATTCTGCACCGCGCATCCTGTGGACAGTGCAGTTCCGGCAAGGGACGCCCCTCCGGGCACGATCCCAACCATTCACGCTGGCACGGACCATACGGCAATCTCGCTGAAGCGCGCGAGGCGACACATCAGATGCCGGGGGTTCTGATCCGCAGCGAATGCAAGTGCGTGGCGTAAAGGCAGCCTTCAGCAATCGGCATTCAGGTGGTAGCGCTGAGCTGGAGTCGCGCTAGTCAGATAAAATTTGTCATCCTGAGCGAAGCGAAGGACCTGCTGTTTTCGGCAGCATAAGAATGCTGAAGTTTTCCGACGCGAAGGCAGGTACTTTGTCGCTTGGTAGTCTTCGTTCTCGATTTTCCTATGCCCAATTCCCTAGTCACTCTGAAGTCGGCCATTGAGCGCCTGTCGATCGGAGAAACGACCGGCAACGCCGCCGAAGCGCGTCAAACTTTTTTCGACTTTCGCGCTGCTCTCACTCGCGGCGAGGTGCGCGCCGCCGAAAAAGTCGCCGGACGCTGGATCGTCAATGCATGGGTCAAACAAGGAATACTGTTTGGCTTCCGGCTCGGCGAGCTTAAAGAAATGTCCGACGGCGACGTGCTCTCTTTCGTCGACAAAGACACCTTCCCTTCCCGCCGTCTGACCCTCGCCGATCGTGTTCGTCTGGTGCCCGGCGGATCGTCCATCCGCGAAGGCGCCTACGTTGCGCCGTCGGTCATCTGCATGCCCCCTATGTTCATCAACGTGGGCGCCTACGTGGATGAAGGCTCGATGATCGACTCGCATGCCCTGGTCGGCTCCTGCGCGCAGATCGGCAAGCGCGTGCATCTCAGCGCCGCCGCGCAGATCGGAGGCGTGCTGGAGCCCATTAACGCCGCTCCCGTGATCCTTGAAGACGACGTGTTGGTCGGTGGCAATTGCGGAGTGTACGAAGGCACACTGGTCGGCGCTCGCGCCGTCTTGGGCGCCGGAACAATTCTGACCCGGTCCACGCCGCTCTACGATCTGGTGCGCGGCGAAATCTACAGGGCGACAGCCGATCAACCGCTGGAAGTGCCGGAGAATGCCGTGGTCGTCCCTGGATCGCGCGCTGTGACGAAGGGCAAGGGAAGATCTGGCGACTGGAACCTCTCGCTCTACACGCCGGTGATCGTGAAATATCGCGACGAGAAAACTGAGCGCGGGATTGAGTTAGAAGAGTGGCTAAGGTAGAAGACCGCGCCTCGCCGTGTTCTTCTGTGCCCTCTGTGGTTAGGAAGTTTGTCGGGGCGCACCCGGAAGTTGCATGTGTTGCGCCGCAAGCTGCCGCCGCAATTCAAGGTGCCTCGCGCGGAAATGCGCCCGCGCCCGCTCGCCCCATGCCCGCACGAAATAATAGTTCAACGCGCATCCGATGGCCGAGCTGGTAAGAGGAATCAAGCGCCCGGCCCATTTCTCCGCCACCTCGGCGCCAGCCTTGGCCGCAATTCGCTGAATCACGCGCGGCACAAAACGATTGATCACCTCTTTTTCCAGCAAATCGCGGCTGATGTCGACACCGGCGGCGCTAGCCGCAGCAATCCATAACTCGGCGATTTCGTCCTCGGTGTTCAACTCGAACCCATAAATCAGGCTGAGCTTCTGGATCATACGCATGGTGATGGCAGAAAGAATGCCAAGGTCCGGCACGATGGTGAGGAAGCCGCCCAGACCAAACCCGGCGCCCTCCACCGCCGCCATCTTCATGCCGCCGCGGATCACCGAGTCGGCCGCATAGTCGAGGCGTTCCATCTCCAGAGTGAAAACGCCCTGAAAGCTGGCCAGCGGTAGCCCGTGCGCCACGCGCAGCTGCATAAGGAAGCGCCCCGGATCGACCTTGATCGTCTCATAGGCGTGGGTCAGGCCTCCGCGGATCGCGCCTTCGACGCGCCGCCGCATCCACGATTTCCTTTCGCCGGACATTTTCAATTATGAGTTTATCAGCCAACCGCAACCACGGCTCACCCTGTGCTAGCATCGACTTTACTAATGTCTAAAGGAAAACTGCATATAGTTCCACTAGGCGGGATGGGCGAGTTCGGTATGAACTGCATGGCCATCCGCTATGGCGATGACATCGTCGTGGTTGATGCCGGTCTGATGTTTCCCGAGGCCGAGTTGCTGGGCGTCGACATCGTCGTCCCG
>Ga0181532_10006062_pt1 | contig 10123 bp, 6 predicted proteins | sample PEATcosm2014_Bin_33_FD_119768 | JGI IMG/M metagenome (GOLD analysis project Ga0181532, IMG submission 119768) | Peatland microbial communities from MTU Mesocosm Facility, Houghton, MI, USA - PEATcosm2014_Bin11_30_metaG | ecosystem: Environmental > Terrestrial > Soil > Wetlands > Peat | place... | reverse complement strand
CATCCGAGTCTTGCCGTTACCGAGTTGATGCGCATCCTGGTCGACCTGCACAACATCCGCTGGGACGATGCGTGGAAAATCACGGTCGCGACGCTGTCCTACACCAACCACACGCTGCTGCCGGAAGCGCTCGAGACATGGCCGGTTGAGCTGTTTCAACGCCTGTTACCGCGTCACCTCGAGATCATCTACCGCATCAATGTCGGCCACCTTGCGCTTGCCGAGGAGCGCTGCCCCGGCGACGTCGATTTCCGCGCTTCCGTCTCCCTGATCGACGAGAAATCCGGAAGGCGCGTGCGGATGGGGCAACTGGCTTTCGTTGGCTCCCATCGCATCAACGGGGTCTCGGCGATGCATTCCGACCTGATGAAGGAGACCGTGTTCCACGATCTCAACCATCTCTACCCCGGCCGCATCACCAACAAGACCAACGGCATCACCTTTCGCCGCTGGCTAATGCTCGCCAATCCGAAACTCACCGACCTGCTCCGCGAAGCCTGCGGCGAAGCCGTGCTCGACGACCCTGCCCGGCTGCAGCAGCTCGAATCCCGCGCCGGCGACAGCGCGTTTCAGGAACGATTCCGTAACGTCAAGCATCACAACAAGGTTGTCCTCGCGCGCCTGATCGGCGAGAAGAACAATATCAAGGTCGATCCGGCCGCGCTGTTCGACGTGCAGATCAAGCGCATCCACGAATACAAGCGGCAACTGCTTAATATCGTGGAGGCGATCGCGCTCTATCACGCGATCAAGGACAACCCGCAAGGAAACTGGGTGCCGCGCGTCAAGATTTTCGCCGGCAAGGCGGCGGCAAGCTATCGCTACGCCAAGCTGATCATCAAGCTGATCAACGACGTCGCCGAAATCGTCAACAACGATCCCGTAATCGCCGGGCGCCTGAAGATCGCGTTTCTTGCCGACTATAATGTCAGCCTGGCGGAAGTGATCATTCCGGCTGCCGATCTCTCCGAACAGATTTCGACCGCGGGCATGGAAGCCTCCGGCACCGGCAACATGAAACTCGCGCTCAACGGCGCTATCACCATCGGCACCCTCGACGGCGCCAATATCGAAATCCGGGACCATGTCGGGGCAGATAACATCGCGATCTTCGGCATGGAAGCGATGGACGTGGTGGTGCGGCGCAAGCAGGGGCTCGACGCCACCGATGTGATTCGGCGTTCGCCGGGCTTGTCGCGCGCGATCAACGCGATCGGCAGCGGCGAGTTTTCGCCCGGTGACGCCAGCCGCTTTGAATCGATCGCGCATGCGCTTCGCCACCTCGACCATTACATGGTGAGCGCGGATTTCGATTCGTACTACGAAGCGCAGCGCGGCATCGACATACGCTGGCAGACGCCGGCGGCATGGACGCGGGCGTCCATCCTCAACGTCGCGCGGATGGGCTGGTTCTCGTCCGATCGCACCATCGCCGAATACGCCGAGGATATCTGGAACGTGCCAGTAAACGGACACGCGCCGATTGAGCAGCTTCGCGCCGAAGGTTAGAGCCTCTACTCCCTGACGATGCCGTCGCCCGCGGCTTCCAGGCGGAATGCGGCAGCGAACAGAGCGCGGGTATAGTCGGTCTTCGGGCTCTTGAACAAATCCGAAGCCGGGCCCTCTTCAACCACCTTGCCGTCACGCATCACGATCAAGTGGCTGGCAAGCGAAGCCACCACGCGCAAGTCGTGCGAGATGAACATGTAGGTGAGATCGCGTTTGCGCTGCAGCTCGCGCAAGAGATCGACCATCTGAGCCTGAAACAGCATGTCGAGCGCGCTGGTCGGCTCGTCCAGCACCACGAAGTTGGGCTCCAGCACCACGGCCCGCGCAATGCTGATACGTTGACGCTGGCCGCCGGAAAATTCATGCGGGTAACGGAATCGCGTCGCCGGGTCGAGCCCGACCTCCCGGAGCGCCCGGATGACGCGTGCTTCCCGATCGGCCTCCGAAAGGGACTTCTGGTGCACGGTCAGACCTTCGGCCACGATGTCGCCGACCGACATGCGGGGGCTCAACGCGCCGAACGGATCCTGAAACACGATCTGCATGTCGCGGCGAAATGGGCGCATTTCCTCAAAGCGCAGGCCCTGGATGTCTTTTCCCAGAAAGACAATCGGACCGTCGGAGGAAATCAGTCGCAGCAGCGCCAGCCCCAGCGTGGTTTTGCCGGAACCGGATTCTCCGACAACTCCGAGCGTTTCGCCCTTGCGCACCGACAGGCTGACGCCGTCCACTGCCTTGATGTGCCCGACGATCGATCGCATAAAGCCGCGCTTGATCGGAAACCAGACCTTGAGGTTATCGGCCGACATCACGACAGGCGATTCCGGTCGCGGCGGCGCCGGATCGGGCTTGGGCTCGGCGGCAAGCAGCGCGCGGGTATAGGGATGCTTCGGCGCGGTGAACACCTGTTCGACCGGCCCTTGCTCGACGATCTTGCCGCTGTTCATGACACAGACCACGTCCGCAATGCGCCGCACGATGCCGAGATCGTGGGTGATGAACAGAAGGCTCATGCCGAGCCGCTTTCGGATGTCGGCAAGCAGCGCAAGGATCTGCGCCTGGACCGTTACGTCAAGCGCGGTGGTCGGCTCGTCGGCAATCAGCAGATCGGGCTCGTTCGCAAGTGCCATTGCGATCATGACCCTCTGGCGTTGACCGCCCGATAGCTGATGCGGATAGCTTCCAAGCCGCGCTTGCGGATCGGGAATGCCGACTTGAGTCAACAGCTGGAGCGTACGCTCGCGCACCATTCGGCTGCCGATGTCGTTGTGAAGCCGCAGGACTTCGCCGATCTGCGCCTCGATCGTATGCAGCGGATTGAGCGAGGTCATGGGCTCCTGAAAGATGATCGAAATATCGTTGCCGCGGATACTCCGTATTTCGTGCTCGGAGAGCTTGAGCAGTTCACGGCCCTTGAACAGAATGCTGCCCGAGGGATGCGACGCGCTCGGATATGGCAAAAGCTTCAGGACAGACAACGCACTGACGGACTTTCCGGACCCGGACTCGCCGACCAGCGCCACGCATTGGCCGCGCAGAATCGAAAAGGAAATGCGATCAACGGCGGTCGAGGCGCCGCTCGGCTGGTGAAACGCTACCGAGAGATCGCGAACGTCGAGTAAAGGCTGGTTGATGGCGTCCATGAAGTTGCCTTACCTGAACGTCTTGCGCGGATCGAAGGCGTCGCGCACGGCCTCGCCGATGAAAATCAGAAGCGACAACATGATCGCGATCGAAAAGAACCCGGTGAAGCCGAGCCACGGCGCCTGAATATTGGCCTTGGCCTGCGACAGCATTTCGCCGAGCGAGGGCGAACCGGGCGGCAGGCCGAATCCCAGGAAGTCGAGTGCCGTGAGCGTCATCACCGATGACGAGACGATGAACGGCAGGAACGTCATCGTCGCCACCATTGCATTCGGCAACAGGTGCCGGAACATGATCACTGGATTCGACACGCCAAGCGCGCGCGCTGCCTGGATATATTCGAAATTGCGGCCGCGCAGGAATTCGGCGCGCACAAGGCCAACCAGCGACACCCAGGAAAACAGCGCCATGATGCCGAGCAGGATGAAGAAGCCCGGCGGCAGCACGGCCGATATGATCAGCAGCAGATAGAGGTAGGGAATCGAATTCCAGATTTCGATGAAGCGCTGGAAGGAAAGATCGATCCAGCCGCCAAAATAGCCCTGCACGCCCCCCGCCGCGATGCCGACGACCGAAGAAATGATGGTCAGGCAAAGGCCGAACAGTACCGAGATGCGAAAACCGTAGATCAGTCGCGCAACCACGTCTCGGCCCTGGTCGTCGGTGCCGAGCCAATTATATTCGAGGTCGCGGCAGCTCTGGAGACCTTTCTTCTGCACCACCTCCTTGCACTGCGCTTCCGTCAGCATCCAGGTGGGCGGCGATGGCGCAGGCGTCGGCAGGTCGAGGTTATGCGTATCGTAGGAGTAGCGTACCAGCGGCCACACGATCGAGCCGCCCTTGTCGGCGATCAGCTTTTGCAAAAACGGATCGCGGTAATCGGCCGCGGTTTCGAAGTCACCGCCAAAGGCCGTCTCCGAATAGGTAACGAAGGCCGGCCAATACAGATGGCCGTCGTACTCGATCAGGAACGGCCGATCGTTGGCAATCAGTTCGGCAAACAGGGAGACAAAGAACAGAAACAGGAAAATCCAGAACGAGCAGAAGCCGCGCGTGTTCGATTTGAAATTCTGCCAGCGCCGGCGGTTTAGCGAGAGCGGCTGAAACACCTGGCCCGTCACCGGCACGGCTTCGCCGAGCGGCGACTGTATCTTTGTCTCGGGGGGTGGGGCGCTGGTGAGGGTCATCAGACCTCCCGCGCCTCGAAGTCGATCCTCGGATCGACCCACATATAGGTGAGGTCGGTGATCAGGTTCACGACAAGACCGACCAGCGAAAAAATGTAAAGCGTGCCGAACACGACCGGATAATCGCGGTTGAGCACGCTCTCGAACGAGAGCAGGCCAAGCCCATCGAGCGAAAAGATGGTCTCGATCAGCAGCGAGCCGGAGAAGAAGGCGTGGATGAACGCGCCCGGAAAGCCGGCGATCACGATCAGCATGGCGTTACGGAAGATATGACCGTACAGCACCTGCCGCTCGCTGCAGCCCTTGGCGCGCGCCGTCATCACATATTGCTTGCGGATTTCGTCGAGGAACGAATTCTTCGTGAGCAGCGTCATGGTCGCGAAGGCGCTGAGCGCCATCGAAATCAGCGGCAGCACGAGATGCCAGGCATAATCGATGACCTTCCAGTACCAGGGAAATTGCACCCAGCCGTCAGACGTCAACCCGCGCAACGGAAACAGATTTAGGAACGACCCACCCGCGAACAGGATGATCAGGAGGATCGCAAACAGGAAACCCGGAATCGCAAATCCGACGATGATCACCGTCGACGTCCAGGTGTCGAACGGCGATCCGTCCTGGACCGCCTTGCGAATGCCAAGCGGGATCGAGATCAGATAAGTGATGAGCGTCATCCAGATGCCGAGCGAGATCGAGACCGGGAGCTTCTCCCTGATCAGTTGCACCACGCTGATGTCGCGGAAATAGCTCTTGCCGAAGTCGAAACGGGTATAGTTCCACACCATCAGGGCAAAGCGTTCCGGCGCCGGCTTGTCGAAGCCGAACTGCTTTTCGAGACTCTTGATGAAATCGGGATCGAGACCCTGCGCGCCGCGATATTTTGAACTCATCGCGTCGGCAGCAGCGCCACCCGGGGCGATCGGCCGCATGTCACCGTTGCCGCCGGAGATGCGGGACGTTGCGCCGGTGTCTGCGCCCGAGAGTTGCGCGATCACCCGCTCTACCGGTCCACCGGGCGCGAATTGCACCACAACGAAGGCAACGAGCAAAATCCCGAGCAGGGTCGGGAGCATCAACAAAATACGGCGGACAATATAGGCGCCCATCGATTATTTCGCCTGCTCGAGCTTCGCGGCCTTGTCGGGCACGGACCACCAGACGTCTGGAGCGCCCACGCCTTGCGCGTAGCGCGGCAATTTCGCCGGATGGCCGAATAAGTCCCAATAAGCGATCGGGTGGCTGGTGCGATACCATTGCGGCACCCAATAGCGCCCGGCGCGAAATACCCTGTCGAAAGCGCGGCAGGCCACGGTCAGATCGGCGCGGTTATCTGCCCCAATGATTTTCTCAACCAGTGCATCGATCGCGGGATTGGCGATGCCTGCGAGGTTGTACGATCCCTTGGTCGCGGCCGCCTGCGAGGTGAAAAACGGGCGCATGCCATCACCAGGGGTCGCTGACATCGAGAACCGCTCGATGGTCATGTCGAAATCAAAATCCTCTACCCGCGCACGGTACTGCACAGGATCTACCAGCCGCACGCTGGCCTCGATGCCGAGCGTGCCGAGGTTTTTGACATAAGGGGCATGGTGCGGCTGGATCGACGGCTCATCGATCAAAAACTCGATTCTGAAGACCTCGCCATTCGGCAACAACCGTTTGCCGTCCTTGATGACGACGCCTGCGTCCAGCAACAGTTGCGCCGCCTTGCGCAACAGCGCGCGATCCTGCCCCGACCCGTCCGATACCGGCGGCACAAACGGCGCACCGAACACCTCATCCGGGACCTGGCCGCGGAACGTCTCGAGCAATTTGAGTTCTTCCGGCGACGGCGGTCCGCTCGCCATCATATCCGAGTTCTGAAACGGCGAATGGGTTCGCGCGTAGGCGCCATACATGATGGTCTTGTTGGTCCACTCGAAATCGAACGCCTGGATCAGCGCTTCGCGCACGCGCGGGTCCTTGAATTTCTCGCGGCGGGTATTGATGAACCAGCCCTGAGCGCCGGATGGCGTCTCGTCCGGCAACGTCTCCATTTTGACGCGGCCGTCCTTGACGGCAGGAAAATCGTAGCGCGTCGCCCATACCCGCGCGGTGAATTCTTCCCGGTACAGATAGCTTCCTGCGGTAAACCCCTGAAATGCGACGTCGCGATCCCGGTAGAACTCGTAGCGCACAACATCGAAATTGTAACTGCCGCGGCAGACCGGCAAATCCGCCGCCCACCAGTCCTTCACCCGCCCGAACTCGACAAAACGATTGACCTCGAATTTGCCCACCTTGTAGGGGCCCGAGCCCAGCGGAACATCCAAAGACGATTCATCGAACGGCCGCGTGGCGTAGTAGGCTTTTGAAAAAATCGGCAAGCTTGCGACGTAGAGCGGAACGTCACGCGCACGTTTGGGAGCGAAGGTGACGACGAGCGTCGCATCGTCCGCAGCCTCTGCCCTGATCATATCCCGCAACTGAACGATGATCAGCGGATGTCCCTTTTCCTTCAGTGCGGTGAGCGAAAAGGCGGCATCCTGCGCAGTCAGCTTTGAGCCGTCGTGAAATCGCGCTTCCGGCCGAAGGGTGAATCGGTAGGTCAGCTTGTCGGGCGAAATCTGCACCGACTTTGCAATCAGGCCATACATTGCATCGGGCTCGTCGCCGGCGCGCATCATCAACGGTGCGAAGGTCATATCCATGCCCTGCGCACCTTCGCCCTTCAGGATATAGGCGTTGAACGAGTTGAAGGTCTGGTAGGACTGGTTGTAAGCGCGAACCGAGGGGATGAGCGAAAACGTCCCGCCCTTCGGCGCGGCGGCATCGACGTATTCAAAATGATGAAAGTCGGGTCCGTATTTCAGGTCACCGAACACCGACATGCCGTGCGCCTCGGTGCCCGCGCCGGCCGAGCGCGCTGGCCGTAGCGAAGCTGCGCTCAAAGCGCCGAGGCTCAAGCCCAGCATATGCCGGCGGGACAAGGGCGCCATGCGTGGAAATCTCCTCAAGACCTCTTGCCAGTCCTGGCGGCTTTTTCAGCGTCAAACCACCATAGTGATGGCAGGCCGGAGCGCGCATATTTTGGCAATGGCTCGGCGTGAGAGAAGCGGTCCCAGCGCGCATAGCGGGAAAAACCGTAGGTGAATTGCGGCACGATGTAGAAATTCCAAAGCAAGACTCGGTCAAGCGCCCGTGTTGCGGCCACCAACTCCGCGCGGCTCTTGGCAAAGATGACCCGGTCGATCAGGCTGTCGATCGCAGGATTCTTGATCCCGATGGTGTTCCGCGAACCGGACACATCGGCGGACTGCGATCCCCAATATTCGCGCTGTTCGTTGCCGGGAGAAAGCGACTCACCCCAGACATCGATAATCATGTCGTAGTCGAAGCTGCGCTCTCGATTTTCATACTGGGCGCTATCGACGATGCGGATCGAGGTCGTCACCCCAATTCGCTCCAGCGACGGCTTGTAGAACAGCGCAATCCGTTCGTTAGACGGATCCTGGACCAGAATCTCGACAGTGACCGGCTTTCCTTTGGCATCGACGAGCTTGCGATCCTTGATCTCGTAGCCCGCCTCTTTCAACAGCCGCATGCTTTCCCGCAAATTGGCACGCACCGCCTCGGGATCGCCGCCAACCGGATTCCGATAGGGTGTGGTGAAGACTTCGGCCGGCACCTTGTCGCGCACCGTCTCAAGAATTGCGAGCTCTTCGCCTTCCGGCAAACCGGATGAAGCAAGCTCCGTTCCATGGAAATAGCTGCTGATGCGCGTGTACTGCCCAAAGAACAGCTGCTTGTTCATTTCCTCGAAGTCGTAGGCGAAATTGAAAGCGCGACGCAGCCGCGCATCCTTGAACTGCTCACGTCGCAGGTTGAGAACAAAACCCTGCATCCGCCCGCTGTCGCTGATCGGGAACTCCTCCTTGACGGTCCGCTTTTCGGCCATCGCCGGAAAATCGTAAGCCGTCGCCCATTGTTTGGCCGAGTTCTCCGCAATCCAGTCCACCTGATCGGCCTTGAAAGCTTCAAGCGCGACGACATTGTCGCGAAAAAATTCGAAGCGAAGTTCATCGAAGTTGTTCTGGCCGACTTGAGCCGGAGTCGTCGCACCCCAATAGTCCTTCACCCGCACCAACCTGATGGAGCGGCCGGCGACAAACTCGCCAATGCGATAGGGTCCGGAACCAAGCGGAGGCTCAAGCGTCGTCGCCGAAACATCGCGCTTCTTGCCCTCACTGTCGGTGCCTTCCCAATAATGCTTGGGCATCACCAGGAGTTCGCCGACGATGTGCGGCAACTCGCGATTTCCGGGTGAATCGAACGTGAACCTGATGTCATGCTCGGCAACCTTTTCCGCCTTCGTCACGTGGCGATAGTACGAGGCGTACATCGGGCTGTTCTTCTTCAGCGCGTCGAAGGAGAAAATGACATCCTCCGGCGTGACCGGCTTGCCGTCGTGCCAGCGGGCTTCCTTGCGCAGGCGATAAGTGACCCAGGCAAAATCGTCCGGGTGGGACGCCGCTTCCGCCAGCAGACCATATTCGGATGCGGCTTCATCGTGCGACCGCGTCATCAGCGTTTCATAGATCAGGGCCGCAGCAGGCGCGATCGAGCCTTTGACGCCGGAGACCGCGAAGTTGAAATTGTCGAACGTCCCGATCGAAATCATGCGGGTGATGCCGCCCTTGGGTGCATCGGGATTGACATAGTCGAACCGCTTGAAGTCAGCCGGATACTTGACTTCGCCAAACAACGACAAGGCATGCCGCCAGACCGGCTCGCCTGCGGGCGATTGCGCGTGGGCTAGCTTGATGCTCGGAAAACCGGCTGCGATGCCGAGGGTGGGCGCAATCGCGGCTGCCGCGCCGCCCTGCAAGAGATGTCGTCGGTCAATTGCCAAAGAAGTATCCTGTGATTACCGGCGCTATTGAAGCGGCAGTATAAGGCAAGGTTTCGGCCGATTAAGTTGCTTTTTGCTCATCATAGCATCCCTTGTGCGGCGAAAGGTCCCGGTAACGAAAACGCGACCGGCGAGGTCGCCATCACGTTCCCCAGCCTGGGCGGGAACTATTGGAGGGTACGCAAAACGGCCGGGCAAAGCCCGGCCGCCGCAAGCGAGATTAATGTGAGACAGCGGCCGCTACTTCGCCGCGGTCGGCAAAGGCGCGGGCTTATCGGACAGCGAGTTCAGATAAGCGAGCACGTCAGCGCGCTCGGTGTCCTTTGGAATACCGGCAAAGCCCATCGCGGTGCCCGGCACAAAGCCCTTGGGACTGGAGATGAACTGATTGAGGTCGTCGATGGTCCAGGTGCCGCCCTTGGCCTTCATGGCTGCCGAGAAATTGAACCCGCGGCCCTCGCCCTTGTGGTCGCCGACGATGCCGTAGAGATTCGGGCCTACGCCGTTCTTGTCGCCCTTGGCGAAGGTGTGGCAAGCGACGCACTTCTTCGCCGAGGCTTCGCCCTTCTGGACCGACGCCGTCTGCAACAGCTTCTCGATCGGTTCGGGAGCCGGCGCTGCGGCCTTTTCGCTACCCGCTGCCTCTTCCTTCACGGCAATCTCGTAGCCCGGCTTTGCCGGCATGACGGGAGCGAAAATTGCGCCGGCCGCGAAACTCGTGACCAACAGAACGATACAGGTCCCAAGGATGGCACCGATAACTTTATTGAGTTCGAAGGAGTCCATTTTCGATCAGGCTCCAGGCCGGAAGGTCGACTTAAGGCCGGCTGAACGGCCGCGGAAAAGCATCAGGAATCAGGCTTTCGCACCGCACCCGAAGCCACGATGAGAT
>Ga0181532_10006061_pt1 | contig 10125 bp, 10 predicted proteins | sample PEATcosm2014_Bin_33_FD_119768 | JGI IMG/M metagenome (GOLD analysis project Ga0181532, IMG submission 119768) | Peatland microbial communities from MTU Mesocosm Facility, Houghton, MI, USA - PEATcosm2014_Bin11_30_metaG | ecosystem: Environmental > Terrestrial > Soil > Wetlands > Peat | place... | reverse complement strand
GGCTACGCCGGCTTGTCCTCGACAATCTCCACGGAACAGCGCAAACCCTTCTTGGCGCTGCCAGCCAGCAACAACGAACGGATAGCGTTGATCGTCACGCCCTGCCGTCCGATGATCTTGCCCACATCCGACTGGTCCAGGCGGAGCTCATAAACCGTCATGCCCGCGCGTTCCACCGGCGTGACACGCACGGCGTCCGCGTGTTGCACAAGTCCTTTGACGACGTATTCCAGAAACTCCTGCATCGCGCCCCAAAATTATATTCAAGCCACCGCGGCCACCTTGCCGGCTTTTTTGAGGAAGCTGGCGACGGTGTCGCTGGGCTGCGCGCCCTTGCTGATCCAGTATTTGGCGCGGTCGAGGTTAAGGGTGAAATTATCGCCTTTTTTCAACGGCTGATACGAGCCAAGTTCCTCGATGAACTTGCCATCGCGTGGGCTGCGGCTGTCGGCCACCACAATGCGGAAAAACGGAGCGTTCTTGGCTCCGACGCGCTTCATGCGAATTTTTACTGCCATAAATATTTCAAAAGAGCGCAAACTGTACTTGCTGGTGGGGGTGGTGGCAAGTTCTGTTTTGAATAAAAAACGCCGCTTGCCGTCCGCGCCAATCGCTGCTTTGCTGATGCCCATGAACCGGCCGTATGAAGAGATTCTCGATGGGGCGTCACTGCCGCGTTCCGCGCCGGGCGATCGCCACGAATCGATTTGCGACCGGTTGCACGCGGTGATGACGGCGAGCGTGGCGAACCTGCCCAGCACGCAATTGCTTGCGCCGCGCACGAGAGTCCAGGTTTCCCGCTCCACGGCGATTTGTCCCGACCTCGCGCTCGTGACGGTCGCCACCGGCAAACTCTGGCTCGCCGTGGAAATCATCAGCCGCGACGACCACCGCACCGACACGGTCGTCAAAAAGGAGCTCTACGAGAAGATCCGGGTGCCGCGGTTGTGGATGGTGGACCCGCGCTACGACAACGTGGAAATTTACCACAGCACGGAATGGGGGCTGGCCTTGAAAGGCATCCTGGCCGGCAGCGAAATGTTGACGGAAAAATTGATCCCCGAATTTCAAATCGTCATCGCCGAATTGTTCGCCACACAAAAAACGGCGAATTAATTTGATTGAACAGAATCGTTAAACGTGATGTCTTATACCCCGTAAACCTGAATCAAAAAAACCATGAAAAAAATCGCCTTAACTCTGGCCGCTGGAATATTGCTGGCGGGATTAACCACGCGCGCGCTGGCCGCCGACAGTGCGAACAAGGAAGTCACCATCACCGGCACGATGGTTTGTGCCAAATGCACGCTGCACGAAACCAAATCGTGCCAGAACGTCGTGCAAGTCATGCAAGGCACGAACACCGTGAACTATTATCTCAAACAAAATGACGTGAGCAAGGCCGCGCACGACCCCATTTGCGGCGGCAGTTCTGAAAAAGTCACGGTCACCGGCACCGTCAAAGAAAAGGGCGGCAAGGAAATGATGACACCGACCAGGATTGACGTGATCAAATCCTGATGCTTTCGACACTCAACCGCCGCCGGATTTTTTCATCTGGCGGCGGTTGAATTTTACCACGTCCTCGTATTTCACACCGCTGCCGCCGAAAATGTCCAGCGCTGAGCCGATGGTCAGATCAATCCTGCCTTGCCCCAGCCGCGTGACTTCCTCCAAATCCGACAGGGAATTTGCGCCACCGGCGTAAGTCGTCGGAATGGTGGTCCATTTACCAAGCTTTTCAACCAGTTCGCGGTCAATGCCGCGGCACAATCCTTCTACGTTCACCGCGTGGATTAAAAACTCTGCGCAGCTTCCGGCGAGCTTTTGAAGCGTGTCCTGCGAAATGGCCAGTTCCGTGAATTTCTGCCAGTGGTCGGTCACGACAAAATAATCTTTACCGCGGCGGCGACAACTCAAGTCCAGCACCAGCCGGCTCTTGCCTGCGGCCTTGACCAGTTCGCCCAGCCGTTCCCAATCGACGCGGCCTTCGCGAAACACCCAGCTGGTAACAATGACGTGTGACGCCCCGTCGTCAAGCCAGCTTCGTGCATTGTCCAGGTTGATGCCGCCGCCGATTTGCAGTCCACCGGGGAACGCCGCGAGGGCCGCGCGCGCTTCCATTTCATTGCCCGGACCGAGCATGATGACGTGGCCACCGGCCAGCCTGTCGCGCCGGTAAAGTTCGGCGAACCACGCGGCGGAGCGGTCGGAGACAAAGTTCGTGCGCGCGCCGCCGGCTTCGCCGAGCGTGCCGCCTATGATTTGCTTCACTTTGCCTTCATGCAGGTCAATGCACGGACGGAACATGTGTCCAAACTAGATTCACCCGGCTCAAATTCACACTAAAAAATTGACGGCGCGCGTAAAGCAGAGAATCTTGTGCATGTTTCGATTCGTGAAAAGGATGTTTTTCAAACTTCGCGCGAGTGGCAGGTTGTTTTTTGCCTTCGCGTTTTCGTGTTGTCTCGTTTTTTCCGCCAACGCCAAACCCTACGGCCTTGCCGTACGCCCGGCCATCGGCGCTTTTCTGAACGGCACGATGCCCGAGACCGCGCCGGGCATTTCGGGCAACTGGTCGGCAGTGGTCGCGTTCACCAACCTGCTCTTCACCAACTCCGTCGGCCTGACGCCGGTGCCGGGCACGGACGAATTGTGCGTGTGGGAGCGCGAAGGCCGCGTGTGGACGTTCCCCAACAACCAGGGAACCACGCAAAAAAAACTGCTGCTCGACATCCACAACCAATGCCAGGGCTGGGACGATTCCGGCCTGCTTGGGCTGGCGTTCCATCCGGGCTTCGCAACAAACCATTTCGTTTTCGTTTATTATACCTGGGTCAAGCCGGGCACGGTCGCCGGCGATCCCAATACTCGCCCGAACCCGATTCTGCCCGACACCTACCATGACCGGCTCTCGCGTTTCACACTGGACGCCAACGGCATGGCCATTCCCGGCTCCGAAACGGTGTTCATTGACCAAACCGACCAGACCATCTGGCACCACGGCGGCGGCATGTTTTTTCATCCCGCGAACGGATTTCTCTACCTGACCATTGGTGACAACGCCAACGGCGACAACACGCAAATCATCGATCGCAGCCTGTTCTCCGGCGTCTTTCGCATTGACGTGGATTGCCGCGGCGGAAACGTGAGCCATGCCATCCCGCGCCAGCCGGCCAATGGCGTCACGGCGGATTATTTTATTCCCAACGACAATCCGTTTGTCGGCCAATCCAACGTGCTCGAGGAATTTTTCTGCCTGGGCCTGCGCAGTCCGCATCGCATGACCTACGACCCGGGCACCGGAAGAATTTTCATCGGCGATGTTGGCGAAAGCGCGCGCGAGGAAATTGATGTCATAGAACCGGGCGAATCCGGCCTGAATTTCCAATGGAACTACTGCGAAGGCACGCTGGGCGTAATGAAATCGCCCTACATCGGCATCAGTCGCGGGCCGATTCTGGATTATCCCCACACTGACGGACGAGCGGTCATCGGCGGCTACGTTTATCGCGGTGAACATTTCGCCACGGACCTCGGCGGTAAATACATTTTTGGCGACAATGTCTATCGCATGATTTGGGCGCTGGATGAAACGACCACCCCGTTCGAAAAGAATGTTCTTTGCGTCTTACCGAAAGGCAGCGGCCCGAATTCCGGTTCCGATTACACCGGGCTTTCCTCCTTCGGCACCGACGCCAGCGGCGAAATTTACCTGTGCCAGATGAGCAGCGTGGGCGGACGCATCTACAAACTCGCGCGTGGCGGCCCGCCACCGCCAGCCAAACCGTTCCCGAAATTACTGTCGCAAACCGGCGCGTTTGGTGACTTGGCCACTCTCGCGCCGGCGGCCGGCTTGATTCCTTACACGGTCAATTCGCCACTGTGGTCGGATGGCGCCGTCAAATCACGCTGGCTGGCGCTGCCGGCAAACGCCACCATCGGCTTCGCGCCCAATGGCGAATGGACTTTCCCCGCCGGCACCGTGTTCGTGAAAAATTTTGAACTGCCCGTGGACGATACAAACCCCAAAGTCCTCCGCCGGCTCGAAACGCGCCTGCTTGTTCGCGACACGAACGGCACGGTCTATGGCGCGAGTTACAAATGGCGCGCCGACAGCAGTGACGCCGACTTGATGACCGCCGGAACGAACGAAGACATTGTCATCAAGACCGCCACCGGCACGCGCGTTCAGCGCTGGTTTTATCCAGGCCGGCAGGATTGTCTGACCTGCCACACGCCCGCGTCCGGCGGCGTGCTCGGCGTCAAAACGCGCCAGCTCAACGGCAATTTCAAATATCCCAACGGCGTCACCGACAAACAACTGCGCGCCTGGAACCACATCGGCCTTTTCGACACGAACCTTGATGAACGTCAAATTCCGCGCTTCACCCGGCTTGTCACCATCACCGACACCAGCGCGTCGCTGGAATGGCGTGTGCGTTCCTATCTCGACGCCAATTGCTCGCAGTGTCATCGGCCCGGCGGTGCTGAGGCGTTTTTCGACGCGCGCATTGATACGCCGTTGGGAAAACAAAATCTTGTCAACGGGCCGGTGGGAAATCCGCTCGGCATTTCCGGCGCGAAAATCATTGTCCCGCGCGACATCGGAAAATCCGTTCTGTTCCATCGCATCAGCATTGCCGGCAATTTACAAATGCCGCCGCTGGCCAAGAATGTCGTTGACCACAACGCGGTTTCCGTCATCGCGAAATGGATTGATTCACTGCCGTCCACCATGGCCGTGCTGCCGCCGAACTGGAAGCATCGGGACATTGGCAAAGTCGGGCCGGTGGGCGATGCTGGTTTTCTGAACGGCCAGTTCAACTTGATTGCGTCCGGCACCGACATTTGGGAAAGCGCCGACGCGTTTCATTACGCATACGCATCGCTGGCCGGCGACGGAGAAATCATCGCGCGCGTTGTCTCGATGCAATTCACCGATCCGTGGGCCAAGGCGGGCGTGATGTTCCGCGAATCCCTTGCGCCCGGCTCGCGACACGCGCTGATGGCCGTCACTGCCGGGGGCGGCTCGGCGTTCCAATGGCGCCCGACGGCGGACAACATCAGCCGCAATACTGACGGTCCGGCAAACAGCGTTCCGTTTTGGGTGAAATTGTCACGCGCGGGCGATGACTTTACCGGCTACGTCTCACATGATGGCACCGACTGGCATCGCGTGGACAGCATTACCATTCCAATGAACAAAACCATCTACGTCGGGCTGGCCTTGTCCGCGCACAACAACTCGGCATTGAATTCGGCGCTCTTCGACCACGTCACCGTCACACCGTGAATTATTTTTTAACCGCGGATCACGCGGATGGGCGCGGATAAAATCCGAACTGGATAATTGGATGGCTGGATAAATGGATGAATGGATGATTCCACGTCCACCAACAATCCAATAATCCAGCAATCCTTTGTTTATCCATGCCCAAACCGCGCTTGCCAATCTCCGTCAAACGGACTATTCCCAATCTATGAATCGGAAGCTTGCCGTGGTTACGCTAGTCGCGTTGGTTTGGAGTAGCCTCGCCTTCTGCGGCGAGATTCATGACGCGGCCCGGAATGGTGACTTGGCAAAGGTCAAGGCGCTGCTCAAAGCCAATCCTGATTTAATTTCCAGCAAAGACACCCACGGTTTAACACCTTTGCACTGTGCGGCACTTAAGGACCACAAGGACGTGGCGGAATTGCTGTTGGCCAACAAAGCCGAGGTCAATGCCAAGGACACTTTCGGCGGGACGCCTTTGCAAATCGCGGCGTATCACGGCTACAAGGATTTGGGGGAATTGCTGCTGGCCAACAAGGCCGATGTCAATTCAACGAATAATCTGGGCGAGACGCCTTTACACCTGGCAGCGATGAAGGGCCACAAGGGCGTTGCGGAATTGCTGCTGGCCAACAAAGCCGAGGTCAATGCCAAGGACAACGAAGGCATATCGCCCTTGTCTTTCGCGGCGGGCAACGGCTACAAGGATGTCGTGGAATTGCTGCTGGCCAACAAGGCGGATGTCAACGCCAAAGGCAATGAAGGCTGGACGCCTTTGCACTGTGCGGCCATGAACGGCCAGAAGGACGTGGCGGAACTGCTCCTGGCCAACAAAGCGGATGTCAATGCCAAGGACAACGAGGGCGAGACGCCGTTGCACATGGTATTGGCATTAGCAACTGATAGTCGCTACAAGCCGGAGACGGAGTTGGGGAAGCGCAATAAGGACATGGCGGAATGGTTGCGCCAGCACGGCGGCCACGAGTAATTTGTTTTTGTAGGAGACGAGGTCACGAGTCTCACTTTTTCCGGATTTTCAATCAGAGCCTCCTCACGTCGTCTTCTACACTGACCCAGTTCCCGCCTCGACAATGGCGGATTTTTTCCTAAACTGATTGAGATGTCTTTGTCGTCTCAATCGTTGGTCATTGCCGGGCGCACATTTCAATCACGGCTCATCATGGGCACTGGGAAATTCTCGTCGCCGGAAGCCATGCGCGACGCGCTCGCTGCCAGTGGTGCGGAATTGGTCACTGTCGCCCTGCGCCGCGCCGATTTGTCCGGCCAGCGCGATCCGTTCGCAAACATCCTCGAATTCATTGACCCGAAAAAATACCTGCTCCTGCCCAACACCAGCGGTGCGATGAATGCCGAGGAAGCCGTCCGCCTCGCGCGGCTGGCTGCCGCCGCCGGCCTGCCAAAGTGGGTGAAGCTCGAAATCCATCCCGACCCGCGCTTTTTATTGCCCGACCCGATTGAAACGTTCAAGGCCGCCGAGATTCTGGTAAAGGACGGTTTCACCGTTTTGCCTTACATCAACGCCGACCCGGTCCTGGCGAAGCGATTGCAGGACATCGGCGTCGCTACCGTCATGCCGCTCGGCTCGCCCATCGGCTCGAATCGCGGCGTGCAAACCCGCGACCAAATCCGCATCATCATCGAACAGGCCATGGTGCCGGTGGTCGTAGATGCGGGGCTGGGCGCACCGAGCCACGCGGCGGAAGCCATGGAAATGGGCGCGGACGCCGTGCTGGTCAACACCGCCGTCGCTGTTTCGAGCGACCCGAACAAAATGGCCGTGGCGTTCAAAATGGCGGTTGAAGCCGGACGCGCCGCTTACGAAGCCGGGCTGGCGGCCATGCAAGAAACCGCCAGCGCGACGAGCCCACTGACGGCATTTTTGGATTGATTGAAAACCGCTAATCCGCGCTAATCATCGCTGATGCTTCAAGAAATTAGCGCCAATTAGCGAAGATTAGCGGTTAGAAAATTATGAGCGCAAAAATTTTATCCACTTCACGAGCGCGGCAAATTCTGAAGGCTGCGGCGAAAACCCGCGTGCTCGTCGTCGGCGACGTGATGCTCGACCAGTTCATCTGGGGCAGCGTCGCGCGCATTTCGCCGGAAGCGCCGGTGCCGGTCTTGGATTTCGAGCGCGAAAGCTTCATGCCCGGCGGCGCGGCCAATGTCGCGCGCAACCTGACCGCGTTGAACGTGCCAACCGAAATTTTCGGCGCGATTGGCCACGACGATGCCGCTCACCGGCTGGGAAGACTTCTGGAAGAGCAAAAAATCGGCTGCTCCGGATTGGTCGCGAATCCTGCGCGGCACACGAGTGTCAAGACCCGCATCGTGGCGCACAAACAGCAGGTCGTGCGCATTGACCGCGAAACGCGCGACGGTTTGGACGCAAAACTGACCGGACGCCTGCTCGCCGGACTTAAAGCGAAGCTTCCGCGCACCACCGCCGTCATCGTTGGCGATTACGGCAAGGGCGTGGTGACCCAGCCGTTACTGAACGAAATCAAATCACTCTGCCGTGTGCGAGGCATCTGGCTCAGTTTCGATCCGAAACCGGTGCATAACCTGAATTTATCCGGTCTCTCGCTCATCACGCCGAATCGCAAGGAAGCGTTCGAATTGGCGAATCTGCCGGATGAAACCCGCAACGCGAATCCGCTGGCGGACAAAAATCTCATGCTCGTTGCGGAACGATTGCTCAACGAGCTGCGCCCGGCGGTGCTTCTGATCACGCTCGGCGAACAAGGCATGCTGCTTTGCCAACGCGGGCAAAAGCCGTTTCATATTCCTACCGTTGCGCAGGAAGTGTTCGATGTTTCCGGCGCGGGTGACACGGTCATCGCCACGTTCACGCTGGCGATTGCGGCGGGGGCGTCGCCGCTCGAAGCCGCGATTCTTTCGAATCACGCGGCCGGCATCGTCGTTGGCAAAATCGGCACGGCGACGACGAGTCCGGAGGAATTGCTGAAAAGCTTTAACAGGTAGGGAAGCGCGGCCCGCGCGTCCGCGGACGGCTCGGCGAGCCGTCCCTACCGTCAGTGCATGAACATGGGTTTTGAAAAGGTAGGGCGCGACACTCCGTGCGCGCCGGTGTCGGTTGGTGGGGCGAGGCTACCGACGAGCCGGCTCGCGGGGACACTCACCCACCGGCGGCGGGCAAAGGATTGCCCGCCCTACCATCCGTGAAATGCGTGAAATCCGAGTAATCCGCAGTCCAAATGAATTCGAAAGTCACTGTTGACGCCATCCGCGCCATGAAAGCGCGTGGCGAAAAAATCGCCGCGCTCACGGCGTACGATTTTCCGATGACGAAGCTGCTCGACGAGGCGGGCATCCCGCTCATCCTCGTCGGCGATTCGCTTGGCATGGTCGTGCTTGGTTACCCTGACACGACGCACGTGACGATGGCCGAGATGGAGCACCACGTCCGCGCCGCCGCCCGCGCCAGACCGTGCGCGTTGCTCGGCGCGGACATGCCGTATCGCAGTTACGGAAGCGTTGCGGCGGCGGTGAAGAATGCAAAACGGCTCGTTGCCGCCGGCGCGAAGTTTGTGAAGGCCGAAGGCGGGCAAAAAATTCTGCCGCAGGTCCGCGCGATTATTTCCGCCGGAATTCCGTATTGCGGGCATCTCGGCATGTTGCCGCAAAGCGTGCTGCAGGAAGGCGGCTACCACGTCAAAGGCAAAAATGAAGTGGAACACCAGGCTTTGCTGGCCGATGCAAAGGCGTTGGCTGACACGGGCGCGTTTGCGATTGTGCTCGAACTGGTGACCCCGCTGGTTGCCGCGGAAATCACGGCGCGCGTTCCCATTCCGACCATCGGCATTGGCAGTGGCGACGGTTGCGACGGGCAGATCCTGGTGACGTACGATTTGATTGGCATGTTCCCGTGGTTCACGCCACGTTTTGTGAAACCGCGCGCGAACTGCGCGGCGGAAATCAAACCCGCCGTGGCGGCCTGGAAAAAATCGGTCCGGCAGCCCTGAAAAAACTTTCTGGCAGGCGGGGTGTTGAATAAAACAGATCAAAGCAAATGGAACTGGAAACATTGATTGAATCGGCGGCCGGCAACGCGGCCAGCGACCTGCATCTGGAAGGCGGAATGCCGGCGGCGTTGCGGGTGCGCGGCGCCTTGCGGGTGCTGGGCGAACCCATCGCGCCCAAAGTGTTGACGGAGATGGCCCGTGAACTTATAGGCGAGACGCAGTGGCCCGTTTTTCTGGAGCGGCGTTCGTTTGATATGTCCAGGACGATTTGCGGCGTCCGTTGCCGGATCAATATTTTCCATACCGCGCGCGGAGTCGGCCTGGCCATCCGCCTGCTCAGTTCCTTCCAAGCCACGATCGAAAAACTCAATCTGCATCCCGACCTCAAGAAACTGGTCAAGAACACGCATGGCTTGATTCTGGTGAGCGGGCCGACCGGCTGCGGCAAATCCTCAACCCTGGCGGCCTTGATTCAGGAAATCAATCTGACCGAGACCCGCCACATTGTGACGGTCGAAAGTCCGATTGAATATTCATTCCGTCCGCGCCGTGCCTTCATCCGGCAACGCGAAGTAGGGCGCGACACGCCGAGTTTCGAGCAGGCTTTGCACGATGCGCTGCGGGAAGACCCGGACGTGCTGATGGTGGGCGAGATGCGCGACCCGGAAACGATGCGCCTGACATTGAGCGCGTCGGAGACCGGCCACCTCGTTCTGGCGACGGTCCATTCCTCGACCTGCGCCGAGGCATTGCAACGGGTGGCCTCGGCCTTTCCGGCGGAAATTCAGGGCGCCGTCTGTGCGCAACTGGCTGATTGCCTCGTCGCAGTCATTTCGCAACGGC
>Ga0181532_10006058_pt1 | contig 10129 bp, 8 predicted proteins | sample PEATcosm2014_Bin_33_FD_119768 | JGI IMG/M metagenome (GOLD analysis project Ga0181532, IMG submission 119768) | Peatland microbial communities from MTU Mesocosm Facility, Houghton, MI, USA - PEATcosm2014_Bin11_30_metaG | ecosystem: Environmental > Terrestrial > Soil > Wetlands > Peat | place... | reverse complement strand
CGGCTTTGTGAAAAGCCTTGACCATATTCTTGAACTCAAGATGTTGCCCATCATCATCAACACTCGAAGCATACTGCGCATGAGATGCGAAGAAGTTGAGAGGCATGTATCCCCAATAGTCACCCTCGTGAGGATCGCGCTCGATCAAATGTGCGATGCTTGCTATTACGGTTACTCGGTTTCAGGGCAGGCCGTTGTTGGCCTCCGCAGCTTCGATCGCGAAAAGGTTCTTCTCGATCCCTATGCGAAACGGGTTTTCTTCCCGCCGGGATTTGACCGCAAGCTGGCGATGAAGCCCGGGCCCAATCATGAAAAGGCGCCGCTTGGAGTTTTGCCCAAACAACAGGCCGTTTTCGATTGGGCTGAAGACCTCCCGCCCCGACCTGAATCGGACGCGATCGTCTACGAACTTCACGTCAAGGGGTTCACGAGGAATCCCAATTCCGGTGTGCATCCCTCGCGAGCCGGCACCTATGCCGGGCTGATCGAAAAGATCCCGTATCTGAAAGAGCTTGGGATCACGGTCGTTGAACTCATGCCCATATTTCAGCGCGACCCCCAGGAGGGTGACTATTGGGGATACATGCCGCTGAACTTCTTCGCACCTCATGCGCAGTATGCATCGAGTGTTGACGATGATGGGCAACATCTTGAGTTCAAGAATATGGTCAAGGCTTTTCACAAAGCCGGAATCGCCGTGGTTCTCGACGTTGTGTACAACCACACCTGTGAGGGAGATCACGTTGGCCCTACCTACAGCTTCAAGGGTTTCGACGCCGCAAGTTATTACATGCAGTCCTCTGACCCGGCCAGCCCATACGCAAATTACTCGGGCACCGGAAACACGTTGAATTTCAACCAGCCGCACGTGCGCAAAATGGTGATGGACAGCCTGCGGTACTGGAAGAACGAAATGCACATCGACGGGTTCCGCTTCGATCTGGCATCGGTGTTCAGCCGCAATGCAGACGGCTCGCTGAATTGGGGAGATGCTCCGATATTCAGCGAAATTGCCGCCGACCCCGAGCTGGGCCGAATGGCGTTGATCGCGGAGCCTTGGGACGTCGGCGGCTATCAGCTCGGACGTGGATTTCCGGGCACGACCTGGCTGCAATGGAACGCGCGGTATCGTGACCATGTCCGCCGTTTTGTGCGGGGCGACGCCGGGATGGTCCCGGATCTTATGCGTTGCATTTATGGCAGCGATGACTTGTTTCCCGATACCCGTGAGCATGCCTATCACGCCTTCCAGACCGTCAACTACATCGATTGCCACGACGGCTTCACGCTCTACGACCTGGTTTCCTACAATCAGAAACACAACTGGACGAACGGCCATGACAATCAAGACGGTATGGACGCGAATTACAGTTGGAACTGCGGACATGAGGGAGACGAGGGCGCGCCAGCCGAGGTTCTTGCACTACGCCGGAAACAAGCCAAAAACTTCTTCTGCCTGCTCATGCTTTCGAACGGTATCCCGATGTTCCGAGCGGGTGACGAGTTCCTGAACACTCAACTCGGAAACAACAACCCATATAACCAGGACAACGAAATCAGCTGGCTGGATTGGAGTCAGCTCCAGGCGAACCGGGACATCTTCCGCTTCTTCAAAAGCATGATTGCGTTCCGCAAGTCTCATCCTTCTTTATGTCGCAGCAGGTTTTGGCGCGAGGATATTTCCTGGTACGGCGTTGGACCCACAGTCGATCTGTCGCCAGAATCACGCAGCCTAGCGTTTTGCTTGCATGGCGCATCGCAGGGTGATGACGATATCTACGTGATGATTAATGCCTATTGGCAGCCACTACAGTTTCAAATCCAGGAGGTTGCGCCCGAGGATTGGGTCAGAATTGTGGACACTGACCTGCCGAGTCCTGATGATTTCTCGGAATCGGGTTTGCCCCTACAGCAGTCAAGCTATCAAGTAGCTCCCCGATCCATGGTTGTCTTAACCCGACCCTGACCGAAGGGCGTTCCGCTGCCGACTCGTGGCCAGAATCACAGACATGCACGCCCCTGAGAATGTTAAATTAGGTCGCACACCCGGAGGCTGACACCCCGACGGATTTCCTCTTTTGTGCGCCCGCCGGGCTCTTTACCGCCGTTTGTGCGCTACGCTTTCTAGCGCTGTTCGCAACTAGGGTAGAAATGGCTTCTCACCAACCATTTCGGCGTTGCTTCAAAGGCCAGAGCTGCATGATTGCGGCCACGTTGGGCGCTTGTCTAACCTGCGTATTGTTATTGGCCGGCACGGTTCACGCCCTCGATCCGAACAAACGTCTCACCCAGTACATGCATACCTCCTGGCGAATACAAGACGGGTCTGCGCCCGCCGGAATGTTTTCAGTTGCACAGACCTCAGATGGCTTCCTTTGGCTCACATCCGTTTCCCAAGGGATGTACAGGTTTGACGGGATTCGGCTTGTACCGTGGACTCTGCCGGTTGACGACAGGACAATTGGCCACATCGTGAGCGTTCATGGCGACCACGCGGGTGGACTCTGGGCAGTAGGGGAGCATGAAGTCTTTCACCTGAAGGGTGGGGTAGTCGTTTCTCATTTCGCGCTGGAAGGACAGGTCAGAACTGGCAACATCAGTGAGGACCCTGACGGCTCGTTATGGACGCTGCAAGCAGGTTTCAACTTGCAGGCACCCCTTTGCCATGTTACCGACCATGGGGTGAAGTGTTTCGGAGAATCTGATGGGATACCGCTCCCTACGGGCGGCCAAGCCTTGTTGGCCGATGGGAAAGGCGGTTTCTGGCTTGGGGGGCAAAGAGCCGTTGTGCATTGGCATGCGGGTGTTTCGGAGGTTCACCCGATTGAGGCGCTGAAGACGAATAGCGGCGATGGCGTGAATGCCCTCGCACGTGATTCGAACGGAGCCCTCTGGATCGGCTTAATCGCTCAGGGACCCGGGAAAGGGCTTGGAAAACTGGAGAACGGTGTTTTCAAGTCTTTCGTCGCCCCTGGATTCGATGGCAGCAAGCTCTCCGTTTTCGCTTTGACCCTCGATCGGGACGGAAGCCTCTGGGTTGGCACTCTAGGCAACGGACTGTTTCGCATTTGCGGGGATGTTGTCGAGCACTATCGGCGGGCGGAAGGCTTGTCCGGCGATTTCGTGAACGATCTATTTGCAGACCGAGAGGGGATCCTGTGGGTCACGACAACGAATGGAATCGACAGCTTCCGTGATCCGCGGGTAGCTACGTACTCATCCTCGGAGGGGTTGGGGAGAGAGGAAGCGGTAGGGGTCTTGGCCACTGGAGATGGTACGGTCTGGGTTGCAAACGCCGACTCTCTCGACAAGATCAAGAACGGGACGGTCACCTCAATTCGAGGCGGAAATGGTCTCCCCAGGGACCAAGTCTCGTACATGCTCGAGGATCGAGCCGGAAATCTATGGATAGGAGTTTATGACGGTTTGTACGTGTCCAGGAATGGACGTTTCCGCCGTATCTCGGAACCGGATCATCAGGCGCTGGGGCTGATACTCGGAATGGCAGAGGATGTCGATGGCAATATTTGGGCCGTGTGCTCAGGTGTTACTCGAAAGCTGATACGAATACGCGATTTCCAGGTACGGGAACAGTTTCCAACGTCGAAAGTTCCATTGGGAGTGATCGCGCCGGATCCGCACGGAGGGATTTGGATTGGCCCTCGCATGAAAAGCGGAACATTTGTGCTCTTTCGCGATGGTGTCCAGAAAGGATTTCCGACGGGTTCTGCTGCCAATCTGCGCACCAATCACCTGACTGTCCAGGCAGATGGTTCCGTCCTGGCATCCTTCGACGATGGGCTCGTCGGACTGCGGCAGGGCAAAGCGCAGCGGATGACGACGAAAAACGGGCTGCCCTGCAACGCGGTCTATTCCTTCATTGAGGACAAACAGAAAGGCTGGTGGCTGCTCACGGAGTGTGGCATCGTCGAGCTTCCCGATTCCGAGCTCCAACGGTGGTGGGCCAACCCGGAAGCCGTTTTGCAAACAAGACTCTATGACGCCCTGGACGGAGCGCGTCCGGGGGCATACGGTATCAGATCAGCGGATGTGTCTCCGGATGGGCGAGTGTGGTTTGCGACCGGTTTCGTCGTGCAGATGGTGGACCCCGCAAGGGTCTCGCAAGCCGCGCTGCGTGCTTCGACCTACATTGAATCTGTCATCGTTGACCGACAGAAATTCGCAGCAACGGAAGGCCTGAAACTTGCCCCGCACCCTCGCGACCTGCAGATTGACTACACGTCGCCGACGTTCACGATTCCACAGAAAGTGAAGTTCCGTTACCGGCTCGACGGCTACGACCACGACTGGAACGAGGCTGGCACGCGGCGGCAGGCGTTCTACACGGAATTGCGTCCCGGCAAGTATTCATTTCGCGTGATCGCAAGCAATAGCGACGGCGTCTGGAACGAGAGCGGTGCCAAGCTGGATTTTTCCGTCGCTCCCGCCTACTACCAGACGAATTGGTTTCGCGCTCTCTGCGCCAGCATCTTTTTGGCGTTGCTCTGGACGGCTTATCAGTTGCGTGTCCGGCAACTGCATCATGAGTTCGACATGACGCTCGAGGCCCGCGTGGGCGAGCGCACACGGATTGCAAGGGACCTGCACGACACTCTGCTTCAGAGCGCACATGGGGTGTTGCTCCGATTCCAAACGGTTTCCCAGTTGCTGCCGGATCGCCCGATGGAAGCGAAAGAGAAGCTCGACAATGCGATCGATCAGACCGCGGACTTCATCACCGAAGCTCGGGATCAGGTGCAGGGATTGCGGGACTCCACAGTACAGAGCAACGATCTCGCGCTAGCCATAAGCACTTTGGGGCAAGAACTCGGAACCAGCTCAGCCAATCACCGGCCTGCATTCCGTGTCGCCGTTGAGGGCGAGTCGCGAAATCTGCATCCCATCCTCCGAGACGAGATCTACAAAACGGCTGCCGAGGCGCTGCGGAACGCCTTCCGCCACTCTCAGGCACGGCAGATCGAGGTTGAAATCCGCTATGACAACGAGCAATTCCGACTACGGGTGCGGGACGATGGAAAAGGCATTGATCCAGCAATCCTCTCGGGCCAAAGCAGTGAGGGACACTTCGGCTTGCCCGGGATGCGGGAACGCGCCACTCTTATGGGAGGTAAGCTAGTGGTGTGGAGCGAAGTCGATGCTGGCACGGAAGTGGAACTGCGCGTTCCTGCCAGTGCCGCCTACGCAACAGCGCAGAGACATTCGTGGTTCACACGTAAGGCGAAAGCTTGAAGTAGGACCTCATGAGCGCCGGCATCTCGCAAATTCGAATTCTTGCCGTTGACGACCATCCAGTCGTGCGCCAGGGCGTCGCCGGTCTGATTGGCATTCAGACTGATATGGTCTTGGTGGGCGAGGCATCCAACGGACGCGATGCCATTCAGCAATTTCGGACGCACCACCCAGACGTCACGTTGATGGACTTGCAAATGCCGGAAATGAACGGCATCGATGCGCTCATTGCGATTCGCAATGAATTTCCCGACGCAAAGATCGTTGTGCTGACGACATACGCAGGCGATACACAAATTCTGCGCGCGCTCAAGGCTGGTGCTCAGGCCTACCTGCTCAAAAATACGTTGCACAAGGAATTACTGGAGACAATTCGCGCCGTCCATGCGGGAAAGAAGACCCTCTCGCCGGAAGCGTCGTACCAAGTCGCCGAGCATGCGACGGATGACGCCCTGACGCCAGCCGAGGTCCTTGTCTTGAGACTCATCGCCGCCGGGAATGCGAATAAGCAGATTGCGGATCAGCTCTCAATCACCGAGGAAACCGTCAAAAGCCGGGTGAAGTGCATTCTTTCTAAACTCGGCGCCAACGATCGAACGCACGCTGCAATGATCGGCCTGAAAAGAGGAATCATCGAACTGTAGTCCCGCCCTAGCTTGCTTCGACTCCGCAAACGCAAAGCCCTAAAGAGTGACGATCCCGGCTCTATTTGGGGTGTCGATTCACCTCGGCAATATCGGAAACTAGTAACGTCTAGACGGGTGCGTTTTGCGACGCTTATATTCCACATTCGCTGGCGGTTGGCCCGGTGCAGGTTTACTGCTCATGCGCGTGGTCGTTGGCTCCGTGCTGATTGCGCGGGCGGGCCTAACGCTGTGGAGCGATCCACCACCGATGAATGTGACAATTCCCGCTGCGCTCTTAATGGGAGCGGGAATACTGCTAGTCGTAGGCTTATGGACTCCAATCGTGGGAACTTCCATAGCATTAGTTGAAATCTGGAAGATGCTTATGATAGCCGGGGACAAATGGGTCTGGCTGTTGTTAGCAACTGCCGCTGCCGCTCTCGCCATGTTAGGACCGGGGTTATTCTCCATCGATGCCCACCTCTTCGGGTGGAAGCGTGTCGAAGCTCCGCCCCGCAAAACGAGCTCTCACTCTCGTTAAGACTCCCCCCATCCCACCAAATTTCTTGCCTCAGAAGAGGGTGACATTCGTTCCCTCAAGAGTTTGTGATTTTTCCCGATCTGGGGTCGTGCCCAAACAAAACTGAAGGCACAATGGCTGCGTCATTACGACAACAGTTTGGTGGCGCTTATGTGGAAGATCACAACTCGCGGGTTCACGCTACAGGAAGTCCTCATCATGGCTGCAATGAATGTTGCATCCGCGGATCGCGACCGACAAAAGCGAGCGAATGATCTGGCGCAGCCGCGCGCACCTAGACTCACTCGGAAAGATCATCGAATTTTGCCCGCAGACGAAGAGAGCAGCTTAGCTGCTATGTACCTTTGAGGAGGAGACTATGGGGTGCGCGACGATTGATTTCACCGACATCGGAGATGTCGCAAGAACGAGCTTTGTCGAAGCGGGCGGGCTCGGAGACCAGCAGCTTCATCTCGAAACAGAAATCAGCTCTGAGTACGGCTTCGAAGGCATTGTCGGCCAGAGCGCAGCCCTGCAGAGAGTCCTGGAGCAAGTTGCAATCGTTGCACCCACAGATTCCACCGTCCTGCTCCACGGCGAGACGGGCACTGGCAAGGAACTGATTGCCCGCGCCATTCACAACCTCAGCTCCCGGCGCGAACGTTCTTATGTGCGAATGAATTGCGCGGCCATTCCGTCGGGCCTATTGGAAAGCGAGTTGTTCGGGCACGAGAAGGGAGCCTTCACTGGAGCTCTGATCCAGAGAAGGGGCCGATTCGAACTGGCCGATGGAGGTTCGCTGTTTCTGGATGAGATCGGCGACATCAGCCTGGAACTCCAGCCGAAACTATTGCGTGCCATCCAGGAGCAGGAGTTCGAGCGGCTGGGAAGCTCCAGGACAATCAGCGTGAACGTGCGCCTCATCGCCGCGACCCATCGCGACCTGGGGGCCATGATCAAGGAAGAGAAGTTCCGCGAGGATCTTTTCTATCGATTCAACGTCTTCCCGATTGAGATCCCGCCGCTGCGCGAGAGGCGCGAGGATATTCCACTCCTGGTGAGCTACTTTGTGTCAAAGGTAGCGGGGCGGATGGGGAGACAGATAGCCTCCATCCCCAAACGCGCGATGGAGATGCTGACGAACTGTCCGTGGAAGGGAAATATCAGGGAATTGGCAAACTTCATCGAACGGGCTGTGATCCTCACACGTGGCGAGGAGTTAGAAGTGCCGCTTACAGAGCTAGCTGTCTCATGCGACACCAATGTTGCTGTTGGAATGGCCTCTACGTTTCGACAAGCGGAGTCTTCTGTAATCATTGACGCACTGAGAGCCGCGTCGGGACGCATCGCAGGCAAGGGGGGAGCCGCCGAACGGCTGGGATTGAAGCGTACGACGCTACAAAACAAGATTCGTCGCTTGGGTATCTCGAAGGCTACTTACAGCTCTTAGATGCTTTCATGTATCTGCCGTGCACTCGCTTCTAGCAATTTACGGAAGCTAGTTTCCAAGATGTAGCGTTAGACATCCGTTGAAGCCTTGAAGCGCGATAAGCCAGCCGGGGGCAAAGGCAATGAGCGAGAAGAAAGACAGAGAACGCGTAATCGCCGAAATCACACTTTCGCATCTGATGCGATTGGCAAACGAACAGGGTTGTCCTGTGAGCCGAGAACAGGCTCTCGCATTTCTCAATCAGGAGGGGCAGGCGTTTGAAATGTGGAAGCACATGATGAAGGCCGCTGAGGACTTCATCGCATGCAGCTTATTGCGTCATTCCCTTAGTCCCGGAGGACACCACATACCTGCGGCTCAGCATCGCCCGTCGCGATCGATCAGCACTGTCGCGCACTAGCGTGTTTCCTATCCGCTCCGCTCACAGTACAGGCAATGTGGAGGCAAGGGAAGCACGCCGCCAAATCAGCGTTGCAGGTATCTTGTCAGGTCACCATTGATGGCAACATCATCTTGGTCGGTCGTCAATTTCGCACTCATGCAATCGTAATGTTTGGTAGTTCTCTAACGGGGCGCCCGAATCTGGTCGCCAGTTTGCATAATCTCTCGGCTACTTCGGACGTGCTCGCATAGCTAAAGTGCTCCTGCGCTTGTTCGAGAAGAATGTTGTACAGCAACCGGGTTTCGTCGTCGTTGAGTTCGATAGTCATGGATGTCCTCGCAATAAATAGTTGGCCCAAGTCCACTGGTGCTTCCGAGCCAAGTATCCGAACCTGTGGACTTCTGCTTTGCTCCAGTGCTCGTTTCTACACGGCGCGCGAAGCGTGGTGATTCTCCTCCACCGCGTTCACGGGTCGCTCTTGAAGCCACGTCAGAGCGCGACAATTGGCGCCGAGCACTGCTGCGCGGGACACGTTCAGGCGTAAAGCACAGTCTTGAATCGACGATCGGATTGCAGCTCTGAGTACCAGGACTGCCCGACACAGCGGATCCAATTCCGCAGTCAGCGTTTGGGCGTCGGTTCGGAGAATGAGGTCGAGACTAAGCGCGCGTTCTTCAGAATCACCGCGCCATAAGTGCTCGACATGTGGGCATCGTAGATCCTTGTAAGCAGCTTCGCAGCTGCGAATCGCGTCTGTTCCGTGTGATATCGCACTGGCAATGGTCGCAGCCTTGGCCCACTCGAAAAGCCAATCGCGGAAGGGACTGTTTCTTTGAAGTGTCAGCTCACAAGTCTGGACAACAAGCTGGTCCGCCGTTGCCTGGTCGCCAATGATCAAGAACGCCAGCCTGCCCAGAACATTGCTTTGATTTTGGAAGCAGGCACGATTTCGGCGGGCGATGCATGATTGCGGGCATCGACTGCCTCTATGCTCGAGTGAAACCAGGACATGATTCTCCTTTTTCTATGCCGCCTTCAAATGGCCTCAACGGGATTGGATTGCTTAATTTGTGAGGGCTTCTCCCCGCTATTCCACCCCGCCGCTTGCGGCGCTCGGATATCCTCTGCGTCGGCGATAAGCCCAGCCGGTCGCATGCGGCAATTGCATAGACACTGCCGGCGACAAACAGTGTGCCGACACTAGCCAGCCACTTCAGCAACTGTTCGCCCACGGAATCGATATAGCTCACCTCGCTGAGGTCGACGATCAAACCCTTGGGCAGTACGTCCTTTGTGACCATGCACATGGCCTGCTCTGCCCAATCTGCGACGAGTTTGCCTTCCAACTTCAGGGTCGGACCACTTGCTAACCACTGGATTTCCGCACGAAACATTGGCTTGCTCCTTGGCTTGATCCTCGCAACGCCTGTCGTGCTCTCCCTGAACCCGGTGAAACGCACGTGTCGTGCCAATGTTGGCCGCTGTTATGTGATTGATCTAGCTGCCTCGCCGTGGAGATTGGTTCGCTCGAATTGACGCAATGCGGTCCATTGTCCGCATGCGGGCAGGAGACCCTGGGGTTGGAGCCCGCCCTTCGGAAGGGAACTTCGAGGAGTTTTGCGCGAACGAAATGTTGGAGCCTCTCATCACAGGAGTGCCGCTGCTGCTCACCCTCATCGCCAGGATTCGATACCTGTCGTAATTCGCTCCGGTCTTGGCGAGCTTCGGTGTAGGAGATGTTCTGCAAGACGGCGAATGTTGCAGTCATGGTCGTCGAGGGCCGCAAGGAGCTCCGCGTATGCGGCCAGATTCCTTTTGGTGCGCCACTCCAAATGGCAAGCAAATAAGTACAAGGCGTCGCGATGTCCGATTTTCACCGACATGCCGTAAAGGCGATTCTG
>Ga0181532_10006056_pt1 | contig 10132 bp, 7 predicted proteins | sample PEATcosm2014_Bin_33_FD_119768 | JGI IMG/M metagenome (GOLD analysis project Ga0181532, IMG submission 119768) | Peatland microbial communities from MTU Mesocosm Facility, Houghton, MI, USA - PEATcosm2014_Bin11_30_metaG | ecosystem: Environmental > Terrestrial > Soil > Wetlands > Peat | place... | reverse complement strand
GGTCACAAAAAAACGAAAACAGACTAACTCAGCGAAGCATCAAGACCCGAACCAGCAGGACCGATGAGCGCCGGAGATCAATCGGAAGCCCCGGGAAAGGCCGAAGTGTGCGCATAATCTGGGATAAACGATTCTAGGTTGTTAACCTTAAAATTATCTATCATTTACTATAAAATTATCTTAATATAATCCTAGATACGCTCGAGTACCGCCTTAAGATACTTCCAGAAGCTCTCCACCGTCGAGATTCGAACCCGCTCGTTCGGGCTGTGCGGATCGACGATGGTTGGGCCAAAGGACACCATTTGCATCTCCGGATACTTTTCGCCAATGACGCCGCACTCCAGACCAGCGTGCATGGCAATCAGCTTAGCCGGTTCGCCGAAGAGGTCCTCATGCACAGCCTGCAGCTTGCGCACGATTTCGCTGTTCGGCTCGGGTTTCCAGCCGGGGTAGCGGCCGGAGTGCTCCACTTCGAACCCCGCTAGCCGGAATACTGTCGCCACCATGCGGGCGGCGGCTTGCATGCTGCTCTCGATAGCGCTGCGCTGGCTGGTGACCATCTCTACCACGTCGCCTTTGGTCGAGATAATCCCCAGGTTCGTCGAGTTCTGCGTTAGTCCGGGAACATCAGGGCTCACGGCCAGAACACCGTGAGGCACACTCACCAGCAAAGCCACTGTATTTCTTGCATCAGCGGCGTCGAAGGCTTTTTCCGGCCGCAAGACTTTCTCCACGGTAATTTGCAGCCCGGGATCGAAGGCGCCAAGGTCCAACTTCGCCTCGCTTTCCGCCTGCGCCGCCAGCGACGCCAGTTCCTTCTCGCGTGCCGCATCCATCACCACGATGGCGACAGCCTCGCGCGGTATCGCATTCTGCGCGCTTCCGCCGTTGATCTCGGCAATCTCGATGGGCAGACGGCCCAGCACATTCTGGAGTACGCCACCCAAAATCCGCAGCGCATTTCCGCGACCCTGGTGAATATCGACCCCGGAATGGCCGCCTTTCAGGCCGGATACCTTGATACGCCAACCCGCATCGGCGCTCGCCGGATGAAGCGTGACCTTGCGGCGCGCCGTGGTCTTGATGCCGCCCGAACAGCCGATGCAAAGTGTCCCTATCTCCTCATTGTCCAAATTCAGGAAATACCTAGACTTGAGCAGCCCGCCGGGAAATTCCGCCGCGCCCGTCAGACCGCTCTCCTCGTCAATGGTGAAGACGAATTCCAGCGGACCATGCGCAATGTCCTTGCTCTCCATAACGGCGAGCGCCGCCGCCACTCCGATGCCATTGTCGGCGCCCAGGGTCGTGCCGTCGGCCTTCAGCCAGTCGTCATGGCGCACGACTTTTATGGGATCGGTGTCGAAGTTGTGGGCTGTGCCTTCGTTCTTCTCGCAGACCATGTCGAGATGGCCCTGCAACAGCGCCATCGGCGCGCCCTCACGACCAGCATGTGCAGGCTTGCGAATTACGGTGTTGCCAACGTTGTCGTGTACCGCCTCCAGGCTGCAATGTGCTGCCACGCCCAGAACGTAACTGCGTGCTGCTGCCTCCTTGGTTGAGGGGCGAGGAATCGCCGCCAGCGCGTCAAAGTGCTTCCAAATAGCCTTCGGTTCCAGATCTACAAGTGCTGTTGTCACGGTGTGCTCCGTTGAAAGTGGTATGAAACCATCGTACCGCAGTGGATAGTGGGCGTGAACAGTGGATAGAAAAACCAAGATTGTGCAGTCGGCGATAGACCGCTTCGCCGGTGTTTTCGTCGACTGGGCTACCTGGACCCGCGACTCTTCTGGCCGTTACTGCTGCTCCCAGCCGCCGCCGAGGGCCTGGTAGAGCTGAACGTAGTTCTGCAACTCCGTGTACCACGCCTGTTCCAGGTTCAGCGCTGAGGTGAAGTACTGCTGTTGGTAGTACTGCACCTCAAGAAAGCTGGTGACGCCGCCCTTGAAACGCACTTCGGCAAGGTCGGCCATCTGCTTGTAGGTGTGCGTCTGCTCCTCCAGTTTCATGCGGTACTGGCGCGACTGGCTGTAGCCCACCAGGCTATTGGCGACGTCTCCAAAGGCTTGCAGCACGGTTTGCTTGTAGACCAATTCCGCTTGGTCGCGTTGCGCCCATGCTAGCCGATAATTGGCCCTGATCCTGCCTCCCTGGTAGAGAGGTTGGAGGGCCTGCCCGCCCACAGACCAGAAGGTCGCGGGCCCCTGAAGGAAACTGGTGATGGCAGTGCTTTGCGCGCCGAAAGTGCCGGTGAGTGAGATTTGCGGAAAGAATGCCGCCTTGGCCACGCCCACGTTCGCATTAGCAGCGACCAGATTCTCTTCCGAGCTGCGCACATCGGGCCGCCGTTGTAGAAGCGCCGAAGGCAGTCCAGCCGGCACTTCGGGCAGGTGCGGCTGATCAACCAGGCTCAGCCCGCGCGCTATATTTCCTGGGTTCCTACCCAGCAAGATACTGATATTGTTCTCCGCCTGCTCGATCAGCTGTTGCAGGCTGATGACTTCCGCTTCCGCCTGTTCGACCAGGCTCTCCGCCTGATACACGTCGGTAATTGCGGATTCGCCGCCATGGAACTTGATGTTGTTGAGCTTCAGGATTTCCTGGTCGGCCTTGACCGTGTCTTGCGAGTACAGAAGTTGGGCGTCATATTGACGCAGCAGAAAGTAATTGCTGGCCACGGACGAAATCAACGTTGTCTGCACCACCTGCTGTCCATACTGCGTTGCCAGAAGCGTGGCCCGTGCAGACTCGGTCGCCCTGCGGTATTGTCCCCAGAAGTCGAGGATGTAGGACAGCGACAGGGATGCGGTATCGACGGTGGGAGCGTTCGGAAACAAGGGCTCACTACGCACGTTGTTGATTCCGAAGCTGCCATTCACGGAGGGCAACTGGTTGGCGCGCGTGATCCCGAGATTGGCATTGGCTTGCAAGACACGCGTGGCGGCAATCTTCAAGTCGTAGTTATTGGCGAGCGCCTCTTTGATGAGCGCCTGCAGTGTTTCGTCCTGGAAGACAGCCCACCATTTCATCTCGCCGAACTGTTCCCCGCCGCCGGCCTGCTGGGTCGTAGCATCCGGCGCGAGGCCGCGATACTGGTCGGGAACGTTCAGCGTGGGACGCTTGTAGTTGGGACCGACTTTGCAGGCGCACAGCGCCAACAGCAACACAAAAACTGCGCATGTTCTCGTGTTAGTCATCGCCAGCTCCTTCCGGAACCGGCCCGATTCCCTCTTTTGGTGGCTCGTGTTTCTTTCCTGATATCCATAGTCCAAATCGTTCCACCACGTCGAAACTGACGGGAATGAAGAAGACGGCAAGCAGCGTCGCCGCCATCATGCCCCCAATCACACAAGTGCCCAGCACTTGCCGCGAGATGGCGCCGGCGCCGGAAGCCTTCCACAGCGGCACACAGCCCAGAATGAAAGCAAATGCTGTCATCAGGATGGGGCGCAGTCTCAACCTCGCGCCGGTAAGAGTGGCGTCGATCAGTGACTTGCCTTTGTCGTATTCCAACTTGGCGAACTCAACGATCAGAATGGCGTTCTTGGCTGAGAGTCCGATGAGCATGACCAGTCCGATTTGCGCGTACACGTTGTTCTCGAGGTGGCGGTAAAAGAGGGTAATGAACGCTCCGAAGACGGCAATCGGTACTCCCAACAGCACGCTGAAGGGCAGCGTCCAGCTCTCATACTGCGCCGCCATAATGAGGAAGACGATAAAGAACGCAAGGCCAAAGATGACGCCAGGTGAAACGCCTTGCGCCGCTTTTTGTTCCTGATACGACATACCGCTGTAGTCAAAGCCCATCTGAGGGGGCATGGTTTTGTGGAAGACGTCCTCCAACGCGGCCATGGCCTGACCGGAGCTGTAACCCGGCGCCGCTGAAGCGTTGATCTGCACGCAGTTGAACAGGTTGTAACGCATGACGAACTCAGCGCCGGCGCGCGGATAGGTACTGGTCAAGGTGCTCAGCGGGACCATTTCGCCCGTTGCATTACGAACATAGAACTTGCCGAGGTTTTCCGCCTTGGTGCGGAAGTCTCCATCGGCCTGCACGTAGACCTGCCATTGCAGACCGAAGCGATTGAAGAAATTAATCAGCGAGCCGCCCATGAAGGTCTGGATGGTCTCGTATAAGCCGCTCAGTTGAATCTGCTGGGTCATGGCCTTGGCGTTGTCCACGTTCACACCGACCTGGGGAACGCCAAACAGGGCGGTGGTCATCACGCCTTGCAGTTCCGGACGCTTGCGGGCCTCAGCCATAAAGATTTGTGTGTTCTTGCCGAGAAAATCAATGCCGCTGCCGGACCGGTCTTCCAGAATGAAGGTGGCGCCTCCCGACGTTCCCACGCCCGGAATCGCGGGAGGCGGAAACGAGAACGCAATTCCGTATGGCACTTTGGAGAGCGCCTGTTGCAGGTGGGCCTTGATTCCATCGTAGCTGGTCTCCGGAGTCTTGCGTTCTTCCCAGGGCTTCAAAGAGATAAAGAAGAAGGAACTATAGGTAGCGTTCACCCCGCTCAACATGCTGTAGCCCATGACCGAGCTCACGTATTGTACGCCGGGTGTGTCCATGATGATCTTTTCGACCTCCCGCGCAGCCTCGGAAGAGCGCTGCAGTGAGGACGCGTCGGGCAGTTGCAAGCCGCCATAAACGTAGCCCTGATCTTCGTCGGGGAGAAAGCTCTTCGGCAGGCGCTTGCCGTAGAAACCGGCAGCGACAGTCAGCAAGCCGAGCAGCAGAAAAGCGATGCCCGCCTTGCGGATCAAATGATGACAAGCGCCCACATATCCGTCGGTGGCCTTGCCGAAGACATTATTGAACCCGCGGAAGAAAGCGCCCAGCGGTCCTCGTGCTGGTTTCCTGGGGCGCAGCAGCATGGCGGAGAGGGCGGGGCTGAGCGTAAGCGCGTTGAACGCAGAGAAAAGAACCGAAATTGCGATGGTAACGGCGAACTGCTTGTAAAGCTGTCCGGTGATGCCGGGGATGAAGGCCGTGGGCACAAACACCGCTGCCAGGATGAGGGCGATGGCAATCACCGGGCCGGAGACTTCCTCCATCGCTTTGACACTAGCATCGTGAGGTGAGAGGCCGTGCTCGATATGGTGTTCCACCGCCTCCACCACAACAATGGCGTCGTCCACCACCAAACCAATGGCTAGCACCAGCCCTAACAACGAAAGGGTGTTGATGGAGAACCCAAGCATGGGGAAGACCATGAAGGTTGCGATCAGAGAGACCGGAACCGCGAGCAGTGGGATCAGTGTGGCCCTCCACCCCTGAAGGAAGATGTAAACCACGAGAATGACCAGGACCATAGCTTCGCCGAGGGTCTTATAAATTTCGTGGATTCCTTCGCTGACCGCGAGCGTGGTGTCGAGCGCAGTGATGTATTCCAGTCCCTGAGGGAACCTTCCTTTCGCCTCGTCCATAAATTTGAGAACATTGGCGCGGGTTTGCAAAGCATTGCTGCCGGGAGTCAGGTACAGTGCGATGAGGGCCGCCGGCTGGGCGGGTTTAGCTGGCTTCCTCTCCTCCGGCACCGTTCCCAGCCGCGCCATATAGGAATAGTATTGCGATCCCATTTCCACCCGCGCCACATCTTTCAGGCGCAGGATGGAGCCGTCCGGCTGGGCACGGACGACAATCTCATTGAACTCCTCCGGTGTCGGCAAGCGTCCGGGTGCACGCACGTTATAAGTAAACTGTTGCCCCTGCGGAACAGGTTGCCCGCCAACCTGGCCGGCGGGATTGACTTTGTTTTGCGCCTTGACCGCATTGGTTATGTCGGAAACCGTCACCCCCAGGCTCGCCAGCCGGTCAGGATTCACCCAAATGCGCATGGCATAGGGACCAGCGCCGAATATCTGCACTTGTCCCACGCCGGAGATACGAGTCAGCGCGTACTGCAAATTGATGATGGCGTAGTTGGCCAGGAAGACGTTGTCGTACGCGCCGCTGGGAGAGTAGAGGTCGAGCAGCATGAAGGGTGCCGTCGTGCCCGGCTGTACGATCACTCCCTGCTGGTTCACCTCGGCGGGCAGTTGCGAATTGGCTTGCCCGCTCCGCATCTGTGCCAGAATCTGGTCGGTGTTGATGTCGGTCCCGAGCTGGAAATCGATGTACAGCGTCATGCCACCGCCCGAGCTGGCGCTCAACGAATACATGTAGTTCATGCCGCTGACGCCCGACATCTGCTGCTCAATGGGCGTGGCCACCGATTCGGCAATGGTTGTAGCGTCCGCGCCGGGGTAGGTTGCCTTCACCTGGATCATGGGGTCGGCGATGTTGGGAAACTGCGCGGTAGGCAGGCTAAGCATGGCGACCACGCCGGCCAGGACCATCAAGATGGCGATGACGATGGCGACGATGGGCCGGTTAATGAAGAATTTCGACATGGTCAGTTGCTCCCTGCCGTCTGTGCAGGTGGCACATACGGCTTGGCACTCACCGGAACGCCTTCCCTGGCCATCTCGGGAACCGCCGCCGCAAACTGCTGGACTTTCTGGATGCCTTCCACCACAACCTTCTCGCCCGGCTTCAAGCCTTCGCTGACAATCCAGTTCGTGCCGACTCGCTCTCCCATCTTGACCGGGCGAAACGTCGCCTTGTTGTCAGGCGTGAGCACAATGAGCTGATACTGCCCCTGTATCTCGATGACCGCAGGCTGCGGCACCAGCAGCGCGTCCTTGTTCACGCCGCTAGAGATCCGCACCCGCCCGAAGCCGCCGGGACGAAGCACAGCGTCGGGATTGGGAAATTCGGCGGCCATCTGGATGGTGCCGGTCTGGGTGCCGACCTGGCGATTCACATAGATGATCGTGCCCTTCTGCGGAAAGCGCTCATCGTTGGCCTGGATGAATTCGACTGGCGGGTTTACTGAGCCCCGGCTAACCTTGCCGGTAATAATTCCGGTGACCTGGGGCGCTAAGCGGAGAAAAATGCTCTCGCTGACATTGAAGTAGGCCCAGATGGGATTGACCTGCGAGACGGTCGCCATTTTCGTGCTGGTTCCCACCAAGTCGCCGATCTGGGAGTTCGATACGCCCGCGATGCCATCGATGGGCGAATAGACTTTGGTCCAAGCCAGATTCAACTCTGCATTCTTCTGGTTAGCCTGTTGGGCGAGAACCTCTGCCTTGAATGCAGCCTGATTGGAAAGGTCGGTGTCGAGTTGCTTTTCCGGGATGGCGTTTTGCGCGGCCAGGGGAGTGTCACGATTAACATTCGTGGTCGCCTCGGCCAGCTTCGCCTGCGCTACCGCAACCTGGGCCTTGGCCTGATCGAGCGCAGCTTCGTACTGCCGCGGGTCAAGCTCGAACAGGAGCTGGCCCTTCTTGACGAAGAAGCCGTTCTGGTAATCCTGCTTGAGCAGGTAGCCCTGCACCTTGGGCGTGATCTCGGCATTCACCGGGCCGTTCAGTTGCGCCACCCACTCGTTGAAGATGGGCACGTTCTGCTGCACGACCTCGGCGACCAGGACCTCGGGCGGGCCGGCCTTTGGCTTTTCCTCTTTCTTTTCGCAGGCGGTGAGCAGCAGCAGGGCCAGGGCAAGGAAGCCCAAAATGATTGCGCTTCGATTGCATTGGCGCCGTATCCGCGCTGGTTGTTTGCTCGGGCTTGCGTTCTTTGGTTCCGGCCCACAGCCTTGAAGCTCAGGTCTGGTTCGCATCAACATTCTCCTAGACACAACCCCGCGAGACTTCGCGCGGGCTAACAGTTCAAAGGAATATGTAACTTTAGTCCATGAAGCCCGTGCATGGCTACTGGGGATTTCCCTAGAGCAGGATTCAGAGTTGCGGTGGTCTCGGAGCTGCCTCGAAGTTGCCATATCGTGCGATCTCATAACGGCTGTCATCTTGAGTGACGAGCGCAGCGACGAGTCGAGAGACCCTTGACAGGTCAATAATTTGTTGCGAAACCGAACCCCGCAACTGACCAACTGCAAGGACATTCCACTCGCGGCAACCGAATCAGATAATATCGAAGTCTGGCTAACCGCCAACGAGCGACTATGGCACTTTATCTTGTAACTGGGATTGCAGGTTTTATTGGATCATCGATCGCCCGCGAATTGATACGCCGCGGCGAATCGGTGCGCGGCATCGACAACTTCAGTACGGGTAAACCGGAAAACTTGGTTGATCTCGGCGCCGGCATCGACTTCCGTCAAATCGATCTGGTTGATCTGGCTGCTGTAGCTGAGGCATGCCGCGGCGCGGACTACGTCCTGCACCAAGCGGCGATTCCATCCGTGCCGCGCTCGGTTGCCGATCCCATCGCGACCAATCGTTCCAACATCGACGGGACCCTCAACCTGCTGGTTGCCGCTCGCGACGCAAGAGTGAAGCGCGTTGTGTATGCATCTTCGTCTTCGCTCTATGGCGACACGCCGACCCTGCCCAAGCGCGAAAACATGGTTCCCAATCCCATTTCGCCCTATGCCGTTTCGAAGCTGGCGGGCGAATACTACATGACCTCGTTCTGCCGCGTGTACGGACTGGAAACGGTCTCGCTGCGTTACTTCAATGTGTTCGGCCCGTATCAGGACCCCACGTCGATGTATTCCGGAGTGTTGGCGATCTTCATATCCAAAATGCTAGCGGGAGAGCAGCCGGCCATCCACGGCGATGGGGAGCAGAGCCGCGATTTCACCTTCATTGACAACACTGTTGACGCGAACCTTCGCGCCTGCCACGCCCCCGCCGCCGAGGTGGCCGGAGAGGCTTTCAATGTCGCCACCGGTCGGCGTATCACGTTGAACGAAACCTATTCCCTGCTCCAGAAGCTAACGGGCTACAGCGGCGCGGCAAAGCACGGTCCGGAGCGCGCAGGCGACATCAAGCATTCGCTGGCCGACATTACTCTGGCTGAGAAACGTCTCGACTACCATCCGGCGATTGACTTCGAGGAAGGGCTGAAGCGCACCGTCGCGTGGTACCGTGAACGCGCGGTCGCGAGGGCGCTCAGCGCATAGCTCTCGAATTCGTTATCAGCTTACTTCAGTCGTCAGCCACGCGAGATACTCCGTGCCGCCGCCGTCGATCGACAACTCGACGCACTCGGGCACCTCGTACGGATGCAGCTCCTTAAGAACCGCCTGCAGCTGCGCTGTGCGCTCTGTGGTGGTTTTGATCAGCAGCAGATACTCCTCTTCGTGCTCAGTCTTCTCCTTCCAGCGATACACGGAGCGAACTGGGCCCACAATGTTGACGCAGGCAGCCAAGCGACGCTCCACCAGTTGATGAGCAAGTTTGTCGGCCCAATCTCTCGAGTCGATTGTGGTCAGCACAATGCGCGCGTTCGTCATGCGAAACCCCAGTGGATAGTGGTCAGCGGGTAGTAAATAGTCAAAATATGTTCCATTATTCACCCCTATAGGGGTATCCAAATCATAGTGGCAAGAGCAAGCCGCGCCTTTCGCAATCCACTATCCACGGTACCCGCTGCTCTCGTTTATCTAACTTGGTTCTTTCGCCGGACGTTCGCTTGACGAAGTATGGGAAGAGAAGTCCACTAGGGAGTCGAGGGGCAAATCCGACGGAGTTAGCCACCATCGCTCTCCGTGGTTCTTCGAGTAGAGGTTGAACAATGTCTTCTACCCGCATCGCCGGAGGTTGGTTCTTTGCCATGCGTCGTGTTCTCGCGACGATCTGCATCGGCCTCCTTGCCGTCCTTATTGGATATAAGGTGGTCTTCGGCCCCAACGGCATGAAAGTATGGGAGGCCAAACGAATCGAAGTTGAAAGGCTCCAGCAGGAGATTGAGGTCGAGAAGACCAAACACGAGCAACTGCAACACCACGTTGACCTCCTGCAACGAGCAGATCCCAGCACCATCGAGAAAGAAGCGCGCGAACAACTGGGCTTCGTAAAGCCGGGTGAACACGTGCTCTACGAGCCTCCTCCCAAGTCTGACCAGAAACAGCCGCCGTCGGTCGCCGAGAACGAAAGCCCGAAGTAGTCAGCACGACTGCCGGGAAGATTGTTTTTCCCTGCTACTACTAGTCTACTTCTCGGTGCAAAATAGCGCTTCCAGAGAAGCTAATTCGTTGTACGAGCGGCAATTCTTCGGTTCTAAGACAGTGACTTTCAGATCGCCGGGAGGAGCGCACCGATCTTATGCTGGCTG
>Ga0181532_10006050_pt1 | contig 10136 bp, 8 predicted proteins | sample PEATcosm2014_Bin_33_FD_119768 | JGI IMG/M metagenome (GOLD analysis project Ga0181532, IMG submission 119768) | Peatland microbial communities from MTU Mesocosm Facility, Houghton, MI, USA - PEATcosm2014_Bin11_30_metaG | ecosystem: Environmental > Terrestrial > Soil > Wetlands > Peat | place... | reverse complement strand
TGTTCTAAATCAGAAAGGGAATCGGGCATATGGTGGTCCTCCTATCCCGAGCGTATCTTATACGCAAGGAAATGGCCACCCGAAAACGATATTAGTCCCTTCTCCCTTTAAAGTCGCCCGCCCAACGTATTGGGCCCCCTTGACGATATGTGGTGGCAGTGGGTCACCGATGTGGGCGCTCCCGGACCTGACCGAGGCTTGGGCGGCAAGTATCTGATCCTGCCGCCCGGTTATGATGGCCCGTTACCGGAGGGTAGCTACAACATCAGCCGTTCCCGCACCACCCGCGTCTTGCTTCTAGGCCGAGCGTTTCTTGAGAATAACGACCCGAGACCAGCAGTCGCGATGATCAAGTAGCGAACGAAGATTTATCCCTACAGCCCCGGGGCATTCGGCACGAGCATCGCGGAAATCCTGACTGGCAAAGTCCGGCCCGGACGAATCGCCGAACCGCCAGCGCAGAAATTTGTCGAGGGCAGCGGCGTGCCGTTCAATACTATTCCGGCGAATGACTTCCACTACTTTGAGCAAGTCAATGCGCTCGTGCAACAGGAGCCACCAGACTCGCTTGATCCTGAGATCATGGGTTCGCTCGCGGCTATCGGCATTGTGAAAGGGCAGCCATTCAATCCCGATGACCGCATGAAGAAGATTCTGACGGACGCCGCCGCAATCGGCACTGCGACGGGAAGAACTTTGAACCGGCGTGCACGGGAAGCCGAGGGTTTCTTCTATTATCCCGCCTCCGCTTGGACGAACTACCTGTTTGTCGGTGGGTACAACTTCGAGACGCCACCGCCGCAGGTGAGTTCGACCGGGGTAATCACGCCCTATCCACCAACTGGTTACCGCACATTGAACCCAAGAACAGCTATGTTCTTCTACGCCACTGGCATTACCCCGGCGATGTGCATGCGTCTGACAGGTCTAGGTTCGCAATACCTAGGCGCATTCACGGATTCCAAGGGCGAGTATCTCGATGGCGGCAGGACTTACAAGATAACGCTCCCGCCAAACATTCCAGCGGCAAAGTTCTGGTCATTCACGGTCTATGACAACCAGACGCGGTCCATGCTGGACACTCCGCAGCGTTTTCCTCGTGCAGGTAGCCAGAACTACCCGACCCCGGCTGCGGTGCCGAATCCTGACGGCTCTACAACTGTTTATTTCGGCCCGACCAAACCCACAGGCGTAAAGGACGGGAACTGGATTCAGACCACCCCGGGAAAAGGTTGGAACGTGCTCCTTCGACTCTACAGCCCCCTCGAGCCGTTCTTTACCAAGACTTGGCGACCGGGCGAGTTCGAACAGGTGAAGTAAGAAAAACAGCCAGAGGACGTAGTCGCGTAATCGAACAGCTTAGTGCTAGACCGACGGCCACCGGGCTATTCCTCCGTGTACGCCACGAGCGACAAACAAATATTTTCCGCCTGTCAAAACTGCGGCTGTTAAGTATTGTTATTTAAAAGTGCTAGCTGATGCCTTTCGCGTGGGGTTTTTAGCTTACCCTTCGTGAGCCGGGAGTGAACCAGATCTGTGAGGATAGGCCTTGTCCACGACGCACGTTCCTGACAAATCGTGGCCTGACGGCAACGATCTCGAACCGGCAGGCCATTCGTCGTAAGCGAGCTGGCGGTCATCCTGTCACGCTCGGACATCGGGCCCCCTCGCCCTTCTGGTTCACACGGCGATGTAGGAAGTTACAGTCGGGTCTTGTTATCGGCTTTCCGTGTATGTGGCCTCGAAACCCCTTGAGGCCAGTAACAGACAGTGGTTTCAAACACCGCTGTAGCGAAGAAACGATCTGCGCGATCGAGTCTAGCTCGGGCTTTCCTTCAGCCTGTAGGAGGTGCTCCTACCTCCCGCCTCCTCTTGTTCGAGGATACCCAGCTCAATCAACTCGTCGATGTCTCGAAGAGCCGTGCGCGAGGAAGCTTTCGTCAGCTTCATCCACTTTTCGCGGGTTAATTTTCCCTCGCAGTCGCCGAGGAGTTTGTTCAGGACTTTCCTTTGTCTCTGGTTGAGGGAAACATTCTTCTTTTTCAGATCCAGCCAGAAAGATTCTTTCACGAGGGCACTGCTCGTGATCAAGTTCGAATGCTCAATCGCACGGTCGAGGCATTCAAGAAACCACCTCAGCCATTCCGTGATGTCGAGCGAACCAGACTGTGTTTTTTCCAGAATCTCATAATAATTCTTCCTCTCTTCGAGGATCTGCGACGACATGCCATAGAAACGCTGCACGCTACCATCCGAACGCGCCAGACACATCTCGGCGATCGCCCTTGCGATTCTTCCATTGCCGTCCTCAAACGGATGGATCGTCACAAACCAAAGATGCGCAATTGCCGTTTTAAGAAGAGGGTCTTTTTGCTCGTTGCTTTCAAACCACCCGAGAAACCTCTCCATTTCCGCATCAAGGCGATTAGCAGCAGGGGCCATATAGTGGACTTTCGGACGACCGATGGGCCCTGAAATTACTTGCATGGGACCTTGACTGTCGTCCCGCCACGCGCCGACGCGCAGCTTGTCAGTTGTTCTGCGGACTCCAGGAAACAGGTGCGCGTGCCAGTCAAACAATCGCTCCTTGGTCAGAGGCACCTCGAATCTCTGCGTTGCGTCCACCATCAGTTCGACGACACCCTCGACGCTGCGATCCTTGTGCACCTTAAGCCCCGCCAAGTCGAGCCCGAGTTTCTTCGCGATGGAGGAACGTACGCTTTCCGGGTCCAACACGACGCCTTCAATGGCGCTCGACTTGATCGTCTCCTCGGTCAGCACTTTGAGAGTCGCCGTCCATTGCGACGCGAAGCCATTGCTCTTCATTCTTCCGAGTAGCAGCCCTTGCCGCAGCCTCACTTCCGAAAGCAGTGGGACTATGGCTCCTGAGTCCCAGGTAAATCTCGGCCACTCAGCAAGTTCGTGGATGTATGTTCTCGCCATAAGCTCGCCATTTACCTCGCCATCATCCTAGCATATTCTCGCCATAAGCTCGCCACTATTCTCGCCAGGTTTCGTTCACATCTTACAAACTTCCCCAACTGCGCAAGCTGATTGCTGCTATGTGCTTGATTTGTTTAAACCTGCGGCCATCGCTAGCACACAGTCGCGCCAGGTAAAGAACGACCTGTCACGCCCGTTGCCCCGGAACCCTCTCGCTCAGGCACTTCTGGACGAGGCGAAGAGACGGACACCCCGGAACCAAGCCGGGCGCCCAGTGGAAGTGCTGCCGCGCCCGATGCGTTACGGCGAGACAAATATGAAAGGCTTTCTCGAAGTGTCGACCGCCAGGTCCATCACGAGCGCGATCGAACCTACCTGCTACCGCACTTAAGGTTTGGTCGTTACGTTCGTTTCCCTTGGGGCAGCGAAGAATTATCGCAATGGCTGGATCGCCAGTTGGTGGGTACGAGCAGGGCAGGTCATTAAAAGGAGGAAATGATGACCAAACCTGTTCGATACCAGGAAGGCTATCTGTACGCTCGGCACGGAGCTTGGTTCGTGCGGTACCGTGAGCGCGTGCGGCAACCCGATGGCTCGATCAAGGAGCTACAGAGGGCGAAGAAACTGGGCAGCGCGAAGGATTACCCTCGCGAATCTCAGGTCAAGCCCTTGTTCGCGGAGTTCATGCGGAAACTGAATACTCGAGCTTCATCGCCAGAAGCCTGCATGACGCTCAAAGACTTTGTCGAGCATTTCTATTTGAAGTACATCGAGGAAAAGCGCGCGAGCACTAGGAAAAGTTACAAGGAAATATGGGACAACCACATTTCCGAACGCGTCGGACACATTCGAGTGCGTGAGTTTCGCACGGTGGATGCCAGCAGAATGCTAAAGGCAATTGCCAGTGAAAATGAGCTGACTCGGACGACCCTACAGCATATTAAGGGCGTCCTGAGCGGAATCTTCACTCACGCGAAGAACGAAGGCGCATTCGACGGCGAAAACCCCGTTCGGGATGTCCATATTCCAAGTAACGCGCGCGAGCCCGGCGAGACGTTTGCGTACAACCTGAAACAGATTTGTCTCATTCTGGATTCTCTGCCACTGCTGCCCAAGGCAGCTGTGGCCACGGCGGCCTTTGCCGGGCTCCGCGAAGGTGAACTGCGAGGGCTGGATCGGGCGGATTACGAAACAGATGCCCTTCGTGTGAATCGGTCGGTTTGGAAGACTTTTGTGAACAAACCGAAGACTCGCGCAAGTGCAAATTCCGTCCCGGTCATTCGGCAGTTGGCCGAGATCCTGAATGACTACAGAAAATCCATAGGGAATCCAGCGACCGGAGTCATGTTTCACAACGGTTCCGGAACCCACATGGACTTTGACAAATTGGCCCAGCGAATCATACGTCCTGCCATCGAAAAACTTGGCTTGGAATGGTATGGTTGGCATGGCTTCAGGCGTGGCGTCGCGTCGAATTTGTATGAGCTTGGCGCGGACGAAAAGATCGTCCAGCGTGTCTTGCGTCATGCGAAAGCGCACGTAACCAAGGATCGTTACATTAAGGCTTTTGACCCGGCAGTGCTTGCGGCGATGAAGAAAATGGAAACGACTTTGGACGCCATGAATGCTTGTGCACCAACTGTGCACCACATTAACTAGGGCAGTGTGGTAAGCTATTGAAAGTAAACGCCGGAGAGGTGGCCGAGAGGCTGAAGGCGGCGGTTTGCTAAACCGTTGTACGGGCTAAAACCTGTACCGGGGGTTCGAATCCCCCCCTCTCCGCCAGTATTATATTTCCCAATAAAATAGGCCATATTTTGCATGTGACTCTACTATGCTACTATTTTGGCAGCATTTGGAGAGCTCCATGCCTACTCTTAGCCTCTACGTCAGAGAGAAGACCCCCGCGGGCACCTGGCGGTATCGAAGGGTAAAGGAAGGACGGGGTGTGAAAACGGGGGACCACTCAGCGCCATTTTTTATAAGGCCATTCGAAAATGGCAAGCAGATGTGGAAGACCCTAGGCGCTCAATCCTTCAAAGAAGCCAGGGAAGAAGCCAATAACCTGGCTGTTGCCCTACACGCCCGATCCAAGGGTCTCACAGTCTCCGAGGCCGAATCCCTAAGCGACGCCAACCGAATCCCCATCAAGAATGCCGTCGAACTTTATTTGGAGCAGAAGAGCGGCAAGGCGATCAAGACAGTTTTCCAGTACCGCTTGACGCTCAATGAATTCATGGGAGCCATCGGACCAAAAGTACGATTCCTCGATGAGATCACCGAGAATGTGCTCCGCTCGTACAAGAAATCGATGGTTGCCAAGGGTTACGCGGGGAAGACGATCGATACCCGCCTGAATATAGTGTTCTTCCTCCTAAAGAAGAACGGGATTAGCGCTCGAATCCCAAGAGACGAAATGCCTGTCGTAGAAGAAGAAGTGGCTGTTCCGTACTCGGAAGAAGATCTCAAGAAATTGTTCGCGACGATGGACGACGAAGAGGCGATACGCTACAAGTTTTTTCTCGGAACGGGATGCCGAGACAAAGAGGTTACGTTTGCGGCTTGGAATGACATCGATTTTGATAAAAAGGCGTACCACATCCGCCGAAAGGAAGATGTCCAGTTCACACCGAAGTCGCACGAGTCGCGTTCTGTTCCCCTACCTGATTCACTCATCAACCTATTAAAGTTCCGCCGGAAGAAGGCCCTCCACGAGCGCTGGATTTTTGTAAACGAGGAAGGACGGCCTGACAATCATTTCCTACGAAAACTGAAGCGGATCGCATTGCGCGCCGGTTTGAACTGTGGGCAGTGCAGGACGAACATCACTGTGGGCCGGTTTGACAAAAAGAAAGTTGTCGAGGTTTCTTGCAAGAACCAACCTGTCTGCCAGCATATCTATCTGCATCGTCTTCGGAAGACGTGTGCCACTCGTTGGCATGAGGCCGGAGTTCCCATTCGTACCATTCAAGTATGGTTAGGGCACAAGAATCTGGAGACCACTATGATTTATCTTGGAGTTACGGATTCTGGAAAACTGCGCGGTAACATTAATGCCGCGTTTGATTCATGGAACTAATTATCCTATTTCTTCCGTGAGTTCATCCTTGGCCTGGGCATTTCTGCGTTCCACGTAACGATCGAGTTCTAAGCGGTCCACAACTCGGCGCTTTCCCAGAATAAAAGATGGAATCACATTGTCCCTCAATAGCATTTCAATTTGCCACGTCGTTGCACTTAGGTACTTGGCTGCATCCTGAACGCGTAGCAGGCGAGGGACCACTACTGCCGGAAGAGAGATAGAGTCTTCCCGCAAGATTACGGCTACCGAAGTCTCTTTGGTGTTTGTGGTCGCCATAGCAGGTTATTGCACATCAGAATTCGACGCTTTTAGACAACGACACTTCAAACGAATCCGTAGCCGGGTCGTATCGGTTGATTTGGAGAACTTCCGAGACGAACCTGCGTCCCGGGCGACGGTCTAATTGGACTATGACATTCAGGGAATCGCCAATATTGCTTTTTATGGCTCGATAGGGCAGTTCGATACCACTTTGCAGAACACAACTTGTGAATCTGGCAATCGCTTGTTGTGCTGAGCTTGCATGAACCGTGGAAAGTGTACCGGAATGGCCAGTGTTCAGGAGTTGCAGGAGGTCGAAGGCTTCGCCGCCGCGAATCTCTCCGAGGATGATGCGATCGGGTCGGTGGCGAAGAGATGCCTTCAAAAGGTCTCTGATCGTGACGGCCGGAAGATCCGACTGGGCTTGTCGAGCCTCGAAACGGACGAGGTTTGGCTTATCAAGTTGAATCTCGGAAGTATCTTCAATGAGAAGAATTCGATCGCTATCTGAGATGAATCTACCCAGAGCAGCGGCGAGGGTCGTTTTGCCAGTGCCGGTACCACCGCTAATGAGGATGTTCTGGCGATCCTCAACAAATGTCTTGAGACGCAGTGCTAGCGGTTCATCAAGGCTTCCGTGTTTAACAAGGTCTTCTATCGTGAGGTGACAACTGTTGAATTTTCGTATTGTGAGAGTGACGCCGTGGATGCTGCAAGGTGGAATCACCGCAGCGACCCGGCTCCCATCAGGAAGCCGAGAGTCGAGGATGGGCTTCTGTTCCGAGATGTCGCCCCCAAGCCGTCTGGCGATGTTCTTGACAGCGACCATCAGAGACTTCTCACTCAACTTCAGGTCGGGTACTTCTTGAATGGCACCGGCCCGCTCTATGAAGACGCGGTCCGCCCCGTTGACCATGATTTCGCTGATTGTGTCGTCCATGATCAGATGCTCGATGGGGCGGAGAAATGGGAGGATCGTTTCGAATCCGATCATCAGAGTTCACCCCGTGCGAGTTGCTCGAAGTAAGTGCGATTGACATCGTTGTAGTAGGGCTTCAAGTAACAAAACATGGGTGGAAGCGGATTCAATCCGTCGTAGGCAATGATCACGGACTGGGCATTCCTCAACTCGGTGAACGTCTTCATGTCGAAGCGGAAGTCACTGTGGGTGTTGTAGCTCTTTGAAGTCGTCACGTTGGCGCGGTTCGAGAGACTCTTTCCTGTAAAGAAGCTCACATTTGAGTCGTGTCCGCTCTCCGATATGTTGTAACTAACCTTGAGGGTGTCCTCTTTGCCGCAAAGTTCACTGGCGGTTCGAGCGGAGAAGTCGTCAGACAGCGCCAAGAAGATCTTTGTCCTAAAGGTTTGGAGCAAAGTGCGCCAACTCTCCCCGGGAAGTGACGACCTTAATGAGCTGATGCTTTGTGTCGCGATGATGGGGATGCACTTTGGCTGACGTGAGAGGCTGAAGAACTTTTCGTCGCCTGTAGGCTCGCTCTCTCCAACCGTTGCGAAGTGTTGGTATTCATCGCAGATGAAGAATACCTGTCTGAATCTCCGTTCCGGATGTGCCTCCATTTTCGGTACGCGATTCAGAACAGCCCTTTGGAAATCGAGCTTGAGCATGACGCCGAGCGCGCGGGCGAGCCCAGCGTTCATGCCAATCGGAAAGTTCAGTGCGCAAACTGCGCCCTCCTCGACGAGCCAACTGAAAGACGGCAGCGGCTTGCCGAATTGAAATTCCGCGTTGGCCTTAGCGTCATAGCATTCCTTTGGGGGGCAGAAAGTCCGTTTTACGTCGGGATTGTCATCGAAGAGCGAAAGGAAGACCGATATGCCTTCGACGATGGATGTTCTCAGTTTTGGCTCGATGCGTCGCCAGTCGTTATAGAACCACCGCTTTACTGCCCCGAGTTGTTCAATTTTCCTAACTTCCTCCGGAGTCTTATCAATGTGAGGGCCAGTAACGACTTCGACGCGGAGTTTTGCTAGGGCGTCTCCAACCTCGTCGTTTTCTTTAACCTTATATAGGTTCAGTTGGTGGTCGAATTCAAATGCCAAATTCTTCAGCTCGGTGACGTGTTCCGCATAGAGTTCGGGTGAAAGAAAGAGTAAGGGTTTGCCTACCAGCTTTTCTTCTGTTTCCGCGATTCGTTTTTCTAGAAGCTCCGGGTCGATCGCGCATTCATAGACATCAAACAGTGTGACGTAGTCGTAGGAGATCTTGTGGAGCAGGATGATGAACTTCACGAGATTCGTGTAGGCCTGCTGCCAGAACGGCTCCTTCCCTTTGCCGAAGAGATTGTTCAAGAGTGTTGCGATGCTGTAGGCGAGCGCGTACGCATCGAGGTCGTTGTGAAGAGGGTTGTAACGATATTCAGAACCAATCTTGATCTCGATATAGTCTTCGCCACGGCCATGGCGTTCGAGGATGCTTCTCACCTTGTGACAGAAGTCGCCTTTCACCTCGAGCACGAGGCCGCCGATACGTTCGGCTTTACTGCTCGCTTTGTAAGCGATCAATTGCTCTGCGAAGGGGTACATGCAACAGCTTGTCTTTCCAGTCCCAACTGCTCCCAAGATGGCGATCCCGGTGAAGAGACCGCGCTCCGGGATCGTGAGCCACCTGGGATGCTCAGACGGACCCGGCTTGCGTGGGTTGTGAACCTCGCCTATCACGAGGCTGAGATCTTTGCGAAAGCGAGGGTCAGGATAAGTTTGAAGTCGCGAAGGAACGATACGTCGCTTCGCCTTCAGCGTAAAGATGTAGAGGCCGGAAAGAAGAATTGAAAAACCGATATACGGCGTCGTGAACAGCATGATGAGGTACGAGTACTTGATGGCCGTGAACGCGGTCGCTGCCTTCACGGCCATCAACTGAAGGAAGACGTTGCCTTCAGGGAACGGCGCCGTGAACCAAAGTGCCATTCCCGTCGCCGCCGCGAAGACAAAGGCGAGGAAGTTTTTTGAATCGATTATTCTCTGGATCATGACTTTGCCGAGGATGCCTTGGCCTTCTCTTCCGCTGAGTTCTTCTCGGAGGTGGTCCTTGCTCTTAGCCAGCGCTTGAACTCGTAGTCTTTCTTGAAGACCAGGCTGAGCGCGGTGGGAACAACGTGATCGGGGGTGCTATCGATAAATTCACAATACGACTTCAGCTTAGTGAGAACAGGTTCCTCAAGTTGAACTTCGAGCGTGACAATCTTTGGTGGTGCTGCTGGCTTCTTAATAATGGACATGACTTCCTCCTGGGTTGGGATTTGTTGTAGGGACTCTTTTGGGCGCGGCAACGTAGAATGCAAAGGGCGGTAGCGATCCCCGGAGCCCGAAGGGACCGAAGGTGGGGTCGCTACCGCCCTTTTGACGTTTTTTGCCGCGCCCCCATTTTGGGTTCAGGGCTTGTTATCTGTCTGCTTTGAAATGCCTTAGGTCGGGCGGTTGCGGAAAACCGTAAGGAAAACCGTGAGGAAAACCGATTTCATGAAGCTTTTCCGGTGACTTTCGAGTTCTGGCCGAACGAAGAATAGTCACGAGGGAGCTGGCAGGTACGAAACCGTACTTCCTGCCTGCGAGACGAGCGGTTTTCGATTTCCGCGACCAACTGCTTTTCCGTTAGCACGCCCGAGTGCCACTTCTTGTAGGTAGACTCGAACGGTTCACCCACGAAACATTGCCTGGCATGCTTCAGAAATTCCAAGTCGGAATTATTCAGGCTGCCATATCGCTTGGCTTCCCATGCAGAACGCAGAGTGAAATAGCGAGCGAGTTGTGATGACAGCTTCCCGGTTTGCGTTTCGACCGTCTCCTTGAAAAGCTTCTCGGCTTTAGCACAGAAGATCGTGCTTGGCCC
>Ga0181532_10006049_pt1 | contig 10136 bp, 11 predicted proteins | sample PEATcosm2014_Bin_33_FD_119768 | JGI IMG/M metagenome (GOLD analysis project Ga0181532, IMG submission 119768) | Peatland microbial communities from MTU Mesocosm Facility, Houghton, MI, USA - PEATcosm2014_Bin11_30_metaG | ecosystem: Environmental > Terrestrial > Soil > Wetlands > Peat | place... | reverse complement strand
GGAGGCGTGGACGGTCTGCTACGACGAACTCGCCGACGAGATGAAGGCGGCGGCCGGCGTCTGACGGCGATCTCCCCATTGGCGCTGAATAAGACATCGCTTGGCGCTCAATGGGACGACCTCGCAGCTGCTTCTCTCGTACTTTGTGGCCGTCAGAAAATAGCGCGCTAAGGAAACAAACCGTTTCGTCACGTTGCGTCACGCCCCTGCGCGCGCGGCAGCCAGCCCGCCGTGCCGGGGGCGGCGCCGCGTAGATACGAGTGAGCGGCGTGCGCAGGCGGAGGAGAAAACATCGTGAATGCGGCGCAGCAGGAAATTGTTCGGACGACCTTCGCCAGGCTGGCGGTGATGCCGGAGGTGGCCGGGGCGCTGTTCTACGAGCGGCTATTCGCCGCCAACCCGAGTCTCCGGCCGCTGTTCAAGAACGACATGCGCATTCAGGGTGTCAAGCTGATGGCCATGCTCGCTATGGTGGTCTACAATTTGCCTGAGCCGGGTCAGGTTCTGCCTGCGATGCATGATCTCGCCGTCCGTCATGTCGAGTACGGCGTCAAGCTCGCTGACTACGACAGGTTGCGGGAAGCGCTCCTCTGGACCCTCGAACAGGCGCTGGGGGAAGACTTCACGACCGCCGTCCGGGAGGCGTGGACTGTCTGCTACGACGAGGTCGCCGGTGAGATGAAGGCGGCGGCCGGCGTCTGACGACGATCTCCCCATTGGCGCTGAATGAGACGTCGCCCGGCGCTCAATAGGACGACCTCGCAGCCGCTTCTATCCTAATGCTCCCGCCGCCGAAAAAAAACGACAGCAATGCTCATCTGAGCCTCTGAAAGGCGTAGGCTGAAGCGTAACCCACGATGTCCAAGAGCCACCTAACCTGCCTCGGAATTGGCAAGAGATCGGACTCGGCCATCTGGTTGTCGCTCAACAAAGTCGCGAGGACGGTTGGTACGAGCGATTGTCGTTGAGGCCAATGGGGACATGCTCACGTTACGTTGGCGAGACTGCCCGCGCGAACGACGAAATGTCTGCCATCGGCTTCCCGCCAGGTCGCGGAGCTTTTTCCGGTATCAAGAGACATCCGAACGTGGCCGCTCACCATAGCAGCCGTTCGCAATGGACCGTTCTCTTCGCGTTTGGCGCAATTTTCAAAAAAAACGAAAATCTGGGCAGGTTTTCGAAAGCGCGCGCTCAGTCTGAAGCTATACTTAACGACGACGTGACCTTCCAGACTTTTGCCCAGAAAGATGCGCCGAGGCGATGCGAACGCGCGACTCGAGGAATAAATCTGGAAGGGTGTGCGAGCGCCTCATCAGATCGGCCTCATCTTTCGCGGCAGCACTCATCACCTTCGCTTCGGGTTATGTCAACCACTGCACATGGCTACACGATGACCGTTGTTTCAGGCAACGCTAAAAATGGAAGACTCTAATGTTCGCTCGGTGCTGGATCGAATGCCGATCAAGGAGGCGTGGCTCACTTGGACCAACAAGAATGAACTCACCGAGCGATCGAGGGCCGAGCAGGCTCTAGGCCCTCATAGGAGGATGATCATGACGCGCATCTCGACATTCCGCTTAGTGAGCGGCTCGTTAGCCGCGCTTGCGTTCGCAGTATTGGTCGCAGTCGTGGGCAGCATGGCCCTCGCCGCGCAGGACAAGTACACTCTGCAAGTGCCGAATGGGCTCCCATTCTCTGACTTCAAGGGATACGAACACTGGGAGGTTGTCTCCGTCAGTCAAACTGAAGAACTGCTCAAGGTGGAAGTCGCCAATCCCACGATGATCGACGCCTACAAGGCTGGCGTTCCCGGCAACGGCAAGCCGTTCCCCGACGGCTCCAAGATCGCGAAGATCGAGTGGAAGCCGAAAAAGATGACGGAGTCCCCCTTCTCAGTGAGGGTGCCGGACACCTTGCAAGACATCTTTTTGATCGAGAAGGATACCAAGAGATTCCCCGACACGAAGGGATGGGCCTACGCCGTGTTTGACTACGATCCCGCGTCCGACACGTTCACGCCCGATGCGAGCGGAACCGTCAACTGCGGGTTCGCGTGCCATACGATAGTGGCGTCAAAAGATTACATTTTCCACTCGTACCAGAAGCGGTGAGCGGGCCACAGGATTGTTATCACGCCGTTAAGCGCATGTCGGTGATTGGAGCAAACATGCGTTCAGTTTTGTGACGCGAGGACAGCCGTGCATCGCCTCAATCGGCGTCAGCTTCTTGGCTCTAGCGCGATGGCGCTATTGATGTCGTCGCCAGAAGCGCGCGCCACGATTATAAAAGGCGGCTTGCCGTGGAAGCCCGGATCGGCCGATCCGCCGACCGCGGTGTCGCCCGGCGGTTGGCATTACTTTACGCCGCAAGAGGCTAAGACCGTCGAGGCGTTCGTCGACCGTCTCATTCCACCTGATCCGCAAACGCCGGGCGGAAAAGATATCGGTTGCGCGGTATTCATTGACCGGCAACTCGCCGGTTCCTACGGGCGCAACGAAAACCTCTACATGATGGGCCCGTTCCAGCGGGGGACAAAGCAGCAGGGTCCGCAATCGCCGCTGACCGCCGCGCAGCAATACCGCAAGGCGCTCGCTGCACTAGACGATGCGTGCCGCAATGAATACAGCGGCAAGAGCTTTGCGGATCTCTCCGACGAGCAGAAAGACGAAGTCATCACCGGTCTCGAGAACGGCTCTTTCAAGCTCGATGGTTTCGACGGCCAGAGCTTCTTAACCCTCATTCTTACGGACACGCGGAACGGGTTCCTCGCCGACCCAATTTATGGCGGCAACAAAGATATGGCCGCGTGGAAGATGATCGGCTTTCCAGGCACGCACTATGACTACCGCGACTGGATCGACCGTCACAATGAGCGTGTGACGTTGCCGACTGTCGGCATCGCCAGTCATCCAAACTGGTCAAAGTGAGTATCTTCGACAACGGATCGATTCGACCCTGTCCGGTTTAATTTGAATCCATTGCAGTGAGAACCGACAATGGCGCGAAGGCTTCCCGGAAAAGACGCGGTTATCATCGGCTTGGGATGGACCGGCTCCATTCTTGCGCACGAATTGACGCAAGCAGGGCTCGACGTTGTTGCTCTCGAGCGCGGACCGTGGCGTGACACGGCCACGGACTTTCCCATTTCCTATGCGCAGGACGAGTTGCGCTACCGCTTGCAGCACCAGCTTTTTCTGCAGCCGGCGCAGATGTGCGTGACGTTCCGGAACAACGCTAGTCAAACGGCGCTGCCGGTGCGCAACTGGGGCGCTTTCATGCTCGGCAACGGCGTCGGCGGCGGCGGGCTGCACTGGAACGCCGAGACCTTTCGCTTCTTGCCGACCGACTTCACGGCTCGCTCGCATTTGACGCAGCGCTACGGTGAGAAGTTTCTGCCGGAAGACATGACCATCCAAGATTGGGGCGTAACCCACGATGATCTTGAGCCCCACTACGATGACTTCGAGTATTTGTGCGGCACGTCGGGCACGGCCGGCAACCTCCAAGGCAAGATCCAGGATGGCGGCAATCCATTCGAGGGCGCTCGCTCGCGGCCGTATCCGACGCCAGCCCAGAAGCAGGGCTACGGCCATACGCTGTTCGCCGAGGCCGCGAAACAGCTCGGCTACAAGCCGTATCCGCAACCTTCGGGGAACCTGTCGCAATCCTACACCAACCCGCTGGGTGTAACGCTCGGACAATGCACCTTTTGCGGCTTCTGCGAGTGGTTCGGCTGCGCCAACTATTCAAAGGCCACGCCGCAGACGACCATTTTGCCGGTGCTACTTCGCAATCCGAATTTTGAGGCTCGTACCGAATGCGAAGTGACGCGAATCAATCTGGATAACACCGGCAAGCGAGCAACCGGCGTGACTTACGTGGACCCCTCGGGCGAGGAATTCGAGCAACCCGCCGATCTTGTCCTGCTATGTGCGTTCCAACTATTTAACGTCCAGCTTCTGCTGCTGTCCGGAATCGGTACGCCCTACGATCCGCGGACCGGCAAAGGCCAGATCGGCCGCAATTTCACCCACCAGACAATGTCCACCGCGGTCGGCTTCTTTGACAAGGACAAATACAATTTCAACCCGTTCATCGCTTCGGGCGCGATTGGCATGTGTATCGACGAGTTCAACGGCGATAACTTCGATCACGGGTCTGCGGGATTTGTCGGCGGCGGCTATATCGGCCAGGTTCGCACCAACGGTCGTCCGCTCGAGAGCATGGCGGTACCGCCAGGCACGCCGGCCTGGGGCGCGAAGTGGAAGCAGGCGCTGCGCGACAATTATCTTAGCTCCGTCATTTGTGGCGGCGCGTGTCACGCCTCGTTCTACAGCTATCGGGACGTCTATCTCGATCTCGATCCGACCTACAAAGATCGTTTCGCCCGGCCTCTCGTGAGGCTCACGATCGATTTCCACGACAACGAGCTCAAGATGAGCGCATTCCTCACTGACAAATATGCCGAAATCCTCCAACAAATGGGCGCCAAGGAGGTGGTGAAGCAGCCCCGCAAGGGACCGTATGATGTGACCGACTATCAGACGTCGCATCTGTGCGGCGGCGCCATCATGGGCGACAATCCAGACAACAGTGCGCTGAACAGATATTTGCAGAGCTGGGATGTCCCCAATCTGTTCGTGCAAGGCGCCGCCGCGTTTCCGCAGAACGCCGGCTATAACCCGACTGGTACGGTTGGCGCGCTCGCATTCTGGTCGGCGAAAGCGATCCGTTCGCAATATCTCAAGAATCCGGGACCGCTCGTCCATGCGTAACCTGAACCCAATGCGCGGAGCGCTTTGCGGTCTGGCGCTGGCGCTGTCCTCCGGTGGCGCCGTCGCCGGCGATATCGACAAACAGGACTTTATGCAAATCGAACGTGGCCGGTACTTGACCATTGTCGGCGATTGCGCCGCCTGCCACACACTTCCCGGCAGCGGACATGCCTACGCGGGCGGACGAGCCATCGAAACGCCCTTCGGTGACATCCTTGCACCCAACATCACGCCGGACCAACAGACCGGCATCGGCGCATGGACGGACGATGAATTCGTCAACGCTATGCAGAACGGCACCGGCCGTAACGGCAAGCTTCTTTTTCCGGCAATGCCTTATACCTATTACACCAGGGTCACGCGCCAGGATGTGCTGGCGATCCGTGCCTATCTCAACACTGTTCCAGCCGTGCAAAATGCCGTGAAGGCAGATCAGTTGCCGTTTCCGTTGAACATCCGCCAGTCGATGATCATCTGGAAAAGGCTGTTTTTCCGACCAGGAGAATTCCGCCCTAACGCTGGCAAGAGCGAGGAATGGAATCGGGGCGCGTATTTGGCCGAAGGTCTCGGCCATTGTGGACTGTGTCACACGCCGAAGAATTTTCTGGGTGGCGACGAGACAAGCCGGATGCTTCGAGGTTACGCATTGCAGGGCTGGTTTGCCGCGGACATTACCGATTACGCTCGACGCGGCCTTGGCGCCTGGTCGAACGACGACATCGCCACGTACCTTAAGACCGGGCACACCCCAACAAGCATTGCCACCGGCCTGATGGCCGAAACGATCAGTCAGTCGACTTCGCACATGAGCGACGCCGATCTGAAAGCGATTGCGACTTACCTGAAGGATCAGCCAGGCCAGAGCGCCGACGATAATCCAGCGCCGGTCCCGTCGGATCAACCGGTCATGAAAATCGGCGCCAAGATCTACGCGGACGAGTGCTCCGGGTGCCATGCGGCGAACGGCAAGGGAATCCCCAGTTTGTTCCCGGCGCTCCACGGCTCGGCGGTCGTTCAACAGACCGATCCCACTTCACTCATGCATGTAGTGCTACGAGGCTCACGCGGCATCGCCACCGACGCGGCACCGACAGGTGCAGCGATGCCGGAATTTGGATGGCTGCTTAAGGACGACGAGGTCGCTGCGGTCCTGAGTTACATCCGCAATTCCTGGGGCAATGCCGCGCCGGCAGTGAGCGCGGGGGAGGTGGCCAAGGCCCGGCGTGCGTTCGTCGAGCGCAACGACTAACACGGTCGAGGTCGAGCCGGTGCAAATTCAATAAGAACTCGGCGACCACAGCACTTTCAGTTTCTAGCATCTGCGGTCCCCTGGGAACGGAGGGTATGATCCATTTGCAGGTCTCCTTACGTCATGATGCGGACGAAGGACACTGCAAAAGGATTGAGGCGGCTCGCCGTATGCTTGCTAAAATTCGAACTTTGGCTCCCTGTCATTTAAGACGTCATCTCGTTGCTTACATCGTCGATACCGCGTGGAGTGATCTTCTTGGTCTTGCCGAGCGGTCCACCCATGCGGACAATCGCGCTCTGGTGCTTTTCGACCCATGCCTTCCATGCAGCAATTCCATCGTGTTCCTTGCCTGCCGTTCCGCTTCCCGGCGCTGTCACGGACAATGAAGCAAGCATTGTTCGCCTCGTCGATCGTCCAGGGCGGCGGGAACCGGCGCGCGGGCATGGTGCGACGATCCTAGTGGTTTCGGAAAGCCCCAAGGCGGTTCGGCCGGTCATTAGAGCGGCACTATGCTAAGGATTTGGCCGTCCTTCACGTCGAGCTGGTCAAGATATTCGGGCGACGCCTCGCTATCGATCGTCAGCGTGGCATCGAGCAGATTCTTTCGCAAACGTAAAGTTTCAACAGCTCGGACTCGATCGGGTATCGCCACTGCGTACCACTCCTTCAAGGGAGCGCCAGTGTCCTCCTGCTTCCTATGCGCAATGATTATCCAGCCTTTGGCCATGTAAATCAGTATGCGTGCTCTGGCGATCCCGGCAAAACGGCCCGGCCGATCACTGCTGAGCGCAACACCCCACTCCAAGCCTCCCGACCTTCGCGAATAAGAAACCAAACGATACCGAGGGAGGCCACCGCGTCCACCCACCATGTACCTATGGCAAGCTGCACAAAGAGAGCTGCGACCACCACAAGGGAAAGCCAGCCGCAGGTGATACTCTCGGCTGCATCAGCCTTGAGCGCGCGACTGCCAAGCGTTTCGGCAAGGGTAAGCTTACGGCGGGAAAGGAAATACATTATCGGAACAGCGAGCACGCATAGGAGGCCAGGCAGCGAGAACTCCGCGCCTGGAGCGACCCGAATGAAAACCGCCCTGCTAATGCTCTTCTTTGCCGCCACCGCGAGCCCGGTGGTTGGCAAACTCTGAAATCACCTGCGAGACGGTCCGCGCCTACGTGAGGCAGGTCGGTTTTGTGCAGGCCAAGGCGCAGGCCCGTACCGCTGGGACGACAGCGACGCAAGAACACCGAGCAAGTCGCTGCTTCGCGAAGAGGGACTGACCTCGGGCAAAGGTCATGCCGCCATGGGGGCTTCACCCAGGCAGTTTTGACGGAATTAGCCGAGTAAATCGCGATGAGATTGGCGCTCAGTAACCTGAGCCAACTCACCCCGTTGCGAAGCCGAGGGCGCACAATACATTTTGGCCCGGTGTCGTGAAAGCAAGAATCCCTGCCGCAGCGGCGACCACGACCAGCACCGCAACAAGTTCCTTCATGACCTCTCCTATGGCGCTCCGTGCCCAACCCGGCGAAATTCAAGCATAATCCGTTCCACTCACCGGGGAAGCGAAACGGCGCACGGGTCGGCGGTGGCCTAACGTTGGATCACCCAGTAGGTGGCCCCGTCCTTGACGCGCGATATAAGGCCGCGACGAGCTGCCGTAACCGCCCGGTCGACAATCTGCTTGAAGTCCCGCAAGGCCTTGGGTTCGTCAAAGACGTAGCTATGGCCACTGATCGCGACGTCGACCGATTCGACGCTGTCGATGACGAGAATATCGGCGCCGCCGCTGCCCGCCCTCGGCGCCCGGTGATAGCTTTCGGAAATCAGGATCGCACGATCATATTTCGAGGCGTAAAGCGTCCGGGTTGTCGCGACCTCGCGCGCGAGCTTGATCTGCTCTTTAAAAACATCCTGCGCGACGTCGGGCGCGGCAAATATGGCCTCGCCAATGGGTAAATTCGCTCGGGCTTGCCCGAAATCGCGAAGAATCTGCAAAAGCATGCGACTACCCATGCTGTGGGCGGCAAAATCAAGCTGCAGATCTGGCGCGGCCTCCGCAATGTCACGCACCAGTCTTGCCAGGTGCGGCTCGCTCCAGATGACTGAATCCTCGTCGTAGGCATAGCCAAAGGCCGAACCTTCCGATGGCCAGCTCCAGGCCACGATCGTCCCTGTATAATTGAGATTAGCGGCAAGCTTCAACACACTCGTGGCGACATACTCGAATGAATTGTTGAAGCCGTGAATTAAGAACAGCACTTTAGACGAGCCGCTGGCCCGCGCCTGTTCGACGATCAGGCGCACGCAGTCGCTCTCGCCCTTGGGGAGAGCTTTTGGCGCCGGCGGCAGAGTCGGCGCCGCCATTGACGGGGACGGCACGCCGAGCACGCCGCAGGTCGGCCCGAAAGGTTCAAGGCGTCGTGAACCGAACCGTGTCGCATAGTCGAGAGTTTTGTTGTCGTTGCGATCGGTGACGAAAAGCACCGGCGGATTTTCTCTGTTGCGGGGTGCCGGAGAGGCCTCGGGCTTGTCGCCTGTTTGACTGGCGACCTCGACCTGTGCCTTGCGCCACAGATCCATCCGGCCTTCAAGCGCTTTGGCGCCATCGTCGGCCGCGACCTTCGCCAGCCGTATTTGTGCGGAATGGTCCAGATTGGTCATTTCTATGTTCAGGTTTTTGCGCATTGCGTCTTCCCGAGCCAGGATTTCGCTGTTGGACGCCGCCAGCGCCGCTGCCGCAGCAGCTTGCCAGGCCTTTTTCTCAGCCTCGCCGAGCTTCAGCCAGTAGTTCGGCGCCGCTGCCAGGATTGCGATCGTCGGCCAGCCGATCGTCAAATAAAGCTTGTGACCGTATGTCGCGACAAACTCCCGGGTGGCGGAATCGAGTTGCGTTTTAAAGCCGGTGGTCGGCCGACTCGGCGTCGACTGGTTCGCGTCCGCCGCCATCTTCAGATTGTTGAAATCGTCTTCCGTGCGAATGGGGTCTTTGGTGAGGAAATAAGTGATGCTGTGATTCCACAATTCCAAAGGGAAAAGGCCGGAGCGGCTCGCACAGGTGACGACGGCTTCTTTCAGAAATGATTTCTGCATCCGGATGACTTCCGCGGCCGATTTGAACATGAATGGCTGCGCTAAAAGGGCCCCCGCTTCGGACCCCGACTGATCCAATGCACGCCGGTCCGGGCCGAAAACGACCAGATCGGCTGCACCGGATTTCACTGCATCTTTGGCTTCCTGCTCGCTCCAGGTGGACAACGGCGCCGGCTGGATCTCAATGTCGGCCAGCTCCTTGGAGGCCAGCAGCAATTTCAGGAAAGTGTCTTCCAAATAGGTCTGAGGGACCGCTATCCGGACCTCGGCGGCGAAAGCACAATGCGAAATGAACAGAATGACCAGGGTCGAAAACGCACGGCGCAGCATGGCCGACTCCGCAGCGAAATGTCAGATCCCCAGCCAAGTCACCCGAAGTGGTGTGAATATTCGCGCTTTTCCAGCCTTCCGGCAAGACAAGCGAGCTTTGGCGGCATAGGTCTATTCTCTGCACGCGCCTGAGGTCGAATGTACCGGTAAAGGCAAGGCGCACAGACCCTACGAGTTCGGCGTCAAGGTAAGCGTGGTGACGACGCTACATCGTTCGCGCGGCGGTCAGTTCGTCGCCCACGTTGCCGCATTGCCTGGCAACCCGTACGATGGCCACACGCTTGCGACCGTTATCCCGGCCATGCAGACGCTCGTCGGCAATACGCTCGATCGCGCCATCGCTGATGCTGGCTATCGCGGCCACATCGCGCCGCCCGATTATAAGTTCAGGGTCTTTACCGCAGGTCAGAAGCGCCGCGTCAGGCCGCAGATCAAACGCGAGTTCAGGCGACGGGCCGCCATCGAACCGGTGATCGGTCACCTCAAGGCCGAGCACCGTATGGGCCGCAATCATCTCGCTCACCGCGCCGGCGATGCCATCAACGCCGTGCTCGCCGCCGTCGGCTATAACTTCCACCGCCTGGCTCCGGTGGTTGACGTCTTGTTGTGTAGAATCCTACTCGCGTTCGCGGCCAGCACTCAGTTCAATCCCGCCTGAAATCTGAGTTCTTCACGGACGACTAATT
>Ga0181532_10006048_pt1 | contig 10137 bp, 8 predicted proteins | sample PEATcosm2014_Bin_33_FD_119768 | JGI IMG/M metagenome (GOLD analysis project Ga0181532, IMG submission 119768) | Peatland microbial communities from MTU Mesocosm Facility, Houghton, MI, USA - PEATcosm2014_Bin11_30_metaG | ecosystem: Environmental > Terrestrial > Soil > Wetlands > Peat | place... | reverse complement strand
TAGAAGATGACGGCGAAGTGGTCCCAGCAGTCACCGACGTATTCGCGCTTGCGGCCACCGGTGCCGTAAGCGCGGATGGGCGCGGCGTCGAGCATCCAGCAGGCGACGTCCAGCGCATGGATGTTCTGCTCGGTGATGACATCGCCGGAGAGGATGCGGTCCACGCCCCAGGCGCGCAGGCGGACTTCGGGGTTCTTGGGGTCCTTGCGGAGCATTTGGTCCATGTTCCCCCACGTGTCGCCGCATTGGTAGTTGGCCTCGGCCGAGACAACCTTGCCGAGTTCGCCATCGTGAACGGCTTTGACGGCCTGTTGGTAGAGCTTGTTCGCGCGGGTCTGGAAATCCACCAGGAAACAGAGCTTGTTCGCGGTGGCCTTCTTGCCGGTCTCGGCTATGGTTTGGCAGCCGGGCACGTCCACGGCGATGGGCTTTGCCAGATAGACGTGCTTGCCGGCATCAATCGCGGCGGCCGCTTGCTCGGGATGAAAATAGGGCGGGCTTTCGATGACCACGGCGTCGAGCTTCTGCTCCAGGAGCTTGCGGTAGCCCGAAAGGCCGGTGTAGCGGTTGGCGGCGGGGACTTTGAGCTTCACGCCTGCCTCGTCCGCGTGGTCCTGGAAGTAGTCAGCGACGGCGACGAAGTTGTAGCCGCCGTGCTTCTGGAAAAGGCCGGCGACCCATTTGCCGCGGTTGCCGCAGCCGATCAGGCCGATGTTTACCTTCGAGTTGGTCTCGGCGCTGCGCAGCAGCTCGGGCTTTAAGACGGTGAAGGCCAACACCGAGGCGCTGCTTCCGGCAATGAAGCGTCGGCGTGTGATGGGGCTCGTAACGTTGTGTGAATTCTCATGTTCGGTTGTACTCATTGTTCGTCCTGTAAGTTTAAATGCGGCTATCCAGGTGTAGCGTAAGCCTCCGGCTTGCGAGCGTCCAGGCAACGCTTTGGGTTGCCGCGCCGCCTCCCGCTGCAACCAGCCAGCGGCTTATTGCGACAATCACAAGCCGGAGGCTTACGCTACTACCTGAACAGTGACATTTGGGATTCACTGGCTTTCGGACCCTTGGGCCTCGACTCGGTAAAGGTCCGTCTTGGTCCGGAGAAAGAGCGCTTTGCCGGCAACTGCGGGCGAGGCCATGAAGCCGTTGGCGAGCGTGTTCGTCGCCAGCACCTCGAAGGTGCGACCGGGCTTGAGCACTGTGGTCGTGCCCTGCTGGTTGAAGAAATACAGGCGCCCGTCGGCGTAGATAGGCGAGGCCGCAAACTTGCCACCGATGCGCTCCGACCAGACAGCCTGGCCCGTCGCGGCGTCCACGCAAGTGACGTAGTTCTCCTCCGCCGCCATGTAGATCAGTCCGTCCACCAGCAGCGGCGAGGCGTATTTGGCCACGTGCGTCTTGAATCTCCAGAGCACGGCGGAATCGGTCACGTCGCCTTGCCCGTCCGTTTTCACCGCCCACAGCTCCTTCATCGAGAGGCCCGTTACGAAGTAGGCAACGCCGTGGTCGAACAGCGGTCGGGGCGCAACGGAGTAGTCGTTGTATTGCACCTTCCAGAGCTCGCGGCCGGTTTGCGGATCGTAGCCATAGGCGGCCTTGGCGCCGGAGCTGAGCATCAGCGGTTTGCCCGCAGCGGTCACGATCAAAGGCGTGCTGTGGGCCTTGCGCAAATCGCCGTCGCGCGCCATCGGCCCCGGCACGTTCTCGTCGTTCCAGGTGACGGAGCGGTTTGTCTTCCAGACGGTTTTGCCGGTCTGCTTGTCCAGGGCGACGTGATACTGCAGGTTCACGCCGTCCAGGGTCAGGATCAAAAGGTCCTTGAACATGATGAGCGACGAGGACGGGCCGCGATAATGCCGGCAGGGAAGATCATCCCGCTTCCAGATCACCTTGCCTGTGCTCGTGTCCAGGCAAGCCGTCCCGAAGCTGCCGAAGTGGACATAGACCCGGCCCGGCTCGATGACCGGGGACGGCGTGGCGTAACAGTTCATGGAGGCCCCATTGCCCAGGGGCTCCGGGTTGTCGCTGTGGAACACCTTTTCGTTGAAGAGGATCTTGCAGGTCTCGGCGTCCAGACCGATGGCGAAGAAGTCGTGGCCATCGTCGGTAGCCGTGGTAAGCCAAACCTGGCCGCCCAGCACCACCGGAGTGGACCAGCCTCGATACGGGATCGGCGTCTTCCATTTGACGTTGTTGGTCTCGCTCCAATGCAGCGGCAGGCCGACGGTTTTGGTATCGCCCGGACCGGCGGCATGGCCATCGCTCCAGGGCCCGCGGAACTCCGGCCAATCGGCCCGCGCTGCCAGCGGCCCTAAGGCCAGGAGCATCAGTGCAAGAAGGTAATGGCGGGGGCCCCGCTTGGTCTGACGGAAGTCTTTCCGACGATCCCAGGCTCGGCTCTCAACACGGCTCATAGCTGCAGGTTGGTATGATGGCGGCGGCAAGTCAATGGTGCTGGGCACATCGGGGGCCTGAAATCCGAAAGTGTATTGACAAGTCACGGCTGCTCGCGCAAGAAACGGGGGTGGATTGATAACCTTTGGGGAATTGGGACGCGGGGGCCATTGGCCGGCAGCCGCGCCCGGGTTGAAATGAATGAACAGATTTATGCGAATGCGACTCTTTCATATTCTCGTTGGTTTGATGGTGGCCGCCACGTCCGGTTTGTGGTCGGGCAGGGCAGCCGATAAGGATGCTGCGGCCGAGTTGCCGGAGCGGCGCATCGTTGCCGCCTTCCAATATCCAGGCGTCACGCTGGGGCCGGATGACAGCGTCAGCGTTGACTTGCTCATCAAGAACCGGGGGCGGAGCGATGAGACGGTGCTGGTCGAGGTGACCGAGAAGCCCAAGGATTGGACGGCCGAGATCAAGCGTTTCACCACGCTCGTCACGGGAGTGTTCGTGGCGTCGAAGGAAGACCAGACGCTAACACTCAGCGCCAGGCCGTCCGACAAGGAGATCAAGAAACTGCCGCCCGGCACTTACCCTTTCGCGGTCAAGGTCCACACTGCCGACGGGGCGCTCGCGCAGACGGCGGCGGTGACCGTCATGGTCGTCTCGGCGGAGAAGGCAGCGGAGCGGGTGAGCATTGACACGTCCTATCCGACGCTGCGCGGGCCCTCGGGCGACAAGTTCTCATTCTCGCTCGACGTGAAGAACGACACGGGGCAGGACGCCGTATTCAATTTCCGGGCAACCACGCCGCCGGGCTGGGAGGTCTCGTTCAAGCCGGCCTACGAGTCCAAGCAGATCAGCTCGCTGCAGATCAGCGCCAACTCCAGCAAGACCGTCGAGATGGAGGTCACGCCGCCTTACAACGCGCAGGCGGGCGAATATGACTTCCACGTGGAGGCGCAGGCGCCCAAGGCCAAGGCGGAGAAGGACCTGAAGGTGGTGCTCACCGGCACCTACGGGTTGAAGGCCGGGACGCCCAGCGGGGTGCTCTCGCTAGTGACCGAGCGCGGGCAGAAAGCTACCATTACCTTGCTGGTGCAGAACAAAGGTTCGGCGCCGCAGCGCGAGGTAAAGTTCAGCGCCTTCAAGCCGGAGAACTGGAAGGTGGAGTTCAAGCCCGAGAAGCTGGAGAACATCGAGCCGGGCGCCTTCAAGCAGACCGAGGTCACGATCACGCCCGCGCGGCAGGCGTTGGTGGGCGATTACTCGGTGAGCATCCAGGCCGAGGGCGAGAAGGCCAGCCAGGACACCGAATTCCGCATCACGATCAAGGCGGCGTCGGCCTGGGGCTGGATCGGCGTGGGGATTATCGCGGCGGTGATCATTGGGCTGGCGATCATCTTCCGGGTGTTTGGGCGGCGGTAGTATGCCCGCCATTATCCAGACCGATGGCCTGACCCGCCGCTACGGCCGCCAGACGGCGGTGGACGGGCTGACGCTCGAAATCAACGAGCGCGAGGTCTTCGGCTTCCTGGGCCCCAATGGCGCGGGCAAGACCACCACCATCCTTATGCTGCTGGGGCTGACCGAGCCTACCACCGGGCACGCGCGCGTGCTGGGCTTCGACCCGGCGCATGACCCGCTGGAGATCAAGCGCCAGGTGGGCTACCTGCCGGAGAATGTCGGCTTCTACGACGACCTCACTGGGCGCGAGAACCTCCGCTACATGGCACGGCTGAACCGGTTGCCCGAGGACAAGGCGCGTGCGCGAATCGAGGCGGCGCTGGGCACGGTGGGCCTCGAGGGCGAGGGTGACAAGCTAGTGGGGGCCTATTCGCGCGGGATGAGGCAGCGGCTGGGCATCGCCGAGCTGCTGATCAAAGAGCCGCGCCTGCTTATCCTGGACGAGCCGACGCTGGGCCTGGACCCCGACGGCACGAACAAGATGCTCGACCTGATCGTCTCCTTCACCCGCGAGCGGGGCATTACGATCATGCTCTCTTCGCATCAATTGGAACAGGTCCAGCGCATCTGCACACGGGTGGGCATTATGATCAAGGGCAAGCTGGTGGCGCTGGGCACTATCGAAGAGCTGGGGAAGCGCAAGCCGGGCGACGCGGCGCAGCCGAGCCTGGAGGAGATTTACATGCGCTACTTCGAGGAGACCTGAGCCATGTGGACCATTTGCCGCAAAGAGCTGGCCGACCACTTCAGCTCTGCCCGCTTCCTCATCCTGTTCTGCCTCGTCGTCATCGTGGCGCTGGTATCCACCTACCTGGCGGCGACCAACGTAAAGGAAGCGCTGGAGGGCACGTCCAAGCCCGCGCAGGTGTTCCTGCTGCTGTTCACCACGCCCGGGAAGTTCATCTCGTTGGTGCAGTTCATCGCCTTCTTCGGACCGCTGCTGGGGATCATTATGGGCTTCGACGCCATCAACCGCGAGCGGCAGCACCGAACCCTGGCCAAGCTGGTGTCGCAGCCCATCTTCCGGGATGCGGTGATCAATGGGAAGTTCCTGGCGGGCGTCATCACGGTGAGCATCGCGTTGGTGGCCCTGCTGCTATTGCTGTCGGCGACGGGGCTGATGACTGTGGGCGTGGTGCCGGGGCAGGAGGAGATCGGGCGGCTGGTGATCTACCTGGTGGTCAGCATTGCCTACGTGTCGTTCTGGCTGGGGCTGGCGATCCTGTTCTCGATCCTGTTCCGCTCGCTGGCCACGTCGGCGCTGGCAGCAGTGGCGTTGTGGGTGTTCTTCTCCTTCTTCATGGGGTTCGCCTCGGCGTTGCTGGCGGACGCGGTGTCGCCCGTGAAGAACGCGGATGACCCGGAGGAGGTCGTGGCCAACCAGCGCGTGGCGGATGCCGCCAGCCTGGCCTCGCCCGCGGTGCTCTACTCACAGGCCACCTCGACCATCCTCGATCCGTATCGCCGCACGCGCAGCAACGTGGTGCTGACCGGGCCGATGGAAAAGCTGTCGCTGGAGCGCTTTGAGAACCCGCTGTCGCTGGACCAATCCATCCTGGTGGTGTGGCCTTACCTGACGTCGCTGGGGGCGCTGACGCTGGTGTGCTTCGGGCTGTCCTACATCATCTTCCTGCGCCAGGAGATCCGGTCGGTGTAGGCCGGTGTTTCCGCGGTCCGGTAGAACCCTAACCCGCAGGCGGGATAGCCAATGGCCAATCGCAAACGGCAAATGGCAAATTCAGGAAGGCGCCGGCAACCTGCGGGCGCCCCGGCTCGGCAGTAGAATATAAACTGTGAAGGCCATTTACCGAATCGGCTGTGCCCCAAGGCAGGGCAGTGCGTCTCGCCTGCCCAGGGAAGGACGTGGCAACGGCCAAACCTGGGCTTTACTTGGCCCCCGCCCCGGTCAGAACAACCGGCACCGTCCACCAGAGGATCTTCAGGTCCAGCCACAGCGACCAGTTATCAATGTACTCCAAATCCAGCCGCACCCACTCCTTGAAATCACTCACCTCGCTTCGGCCATTAATTTGCCATAGGCACGTCAGCCCGGGCTTCATGCTCAACCGCCGCCGATGCGCCAAATCGTTAAACCGCTTCACCTCGTCCACCGGCAGCGGCCGCGGCCCTACCAGGCTCATCTCTCCGCGCAGCACATTGTAGAACTGAGGAAACTCATCCAAGCTGAACTTGCGCAGAATCCTGCCCACAGGGGTCACCCGCGGATCGTCAGTGACCTTGAACACCGGCCCGCTCATCTCGTTCATGGCCGCCAGCTCGTGCTTCAGTTGCTCGGCGTTGGATACCATCGTGCGAAACTTGTAGATCGTGAAGGGCCGCCCGTTCAGCCCTGACCGCCGCTGCCGGAACAGCACCGGCCCCGGCGAAGTCACCTTGATCAGCAGCGCCACCAACCCTAGCGGCACCGCCAGCAGCACCAGTGATACCAACGAACCCACAAAGTCCAGCACCTGCTTGGCCACCCCTTGCCACGAAGCCTCGGGCACCGATCGAAACACCAACACGGGCCAGCCATAGAAATCATCAAAGCTGGTGTGCGATACCTGCGTCTTGAAGAAGTCCGCCACGAGCCATGCCTCCACACCCTCCAACTCGCAGGCCCGGATTGCCGCCTCGACCTGCTCAAGATACACGTGCTTGGCGCTCAGAATCACCCCGTTGACTGAATGCTCGTGCAACAACTCCACCAGGCGTGCCACGGGGGATTCGTTCAGGTCCAAAGCGGCCAGCACCTCTACTTCCTCCGGCGACTTGGCTTCCAGCTCCTCCGCCATGATCCGGCTTTCGTCCGGTGTGCCCACCAGGATCACCCTCCACCGATATTGTTCGCGCGCCAATTGACTGCGGCGCGCCCATCGCAGCAATTCCTCCTTGGCAAACATCATGCCGAAGCTGATGAAACCGAACCAGACCACCACCCAGCGCGGGATAGTCATCTTGAACAGGAACAGCGCCACCACCAGCACCAGGCTCGTGAACAGGCATCCTTTGAACAGCAGCCAGCCAGTCGTGTGGCGCGAACACAACAGTGGGCGCCTGTAGAAGCCCTGCGCCTCCAGGATCAGGGGCGCGACTGGAATCAAAACCAAAAACAGCACGGCATACGGCTCGAAGGGCTCCTCCTGCGCGGCCAGGCCGAAGAGATCAATGATGTCGGGGTTCGTCCGCACCTGGTAGGCGACCCAGAAACTGAGGGCGAACAGCGCCGCGTCCAGCAATTGCTGGATTTGTGTCCGAATCTGGCGGTCGCGGCGCAGCATGGGCTAGAACAGCGTGTAGATAAACGGGGCCAGCCCGGTGCCGGAAAGCAAGACCAGCAGACCAAACATCAGCAGCATGATCAAAATGGGCAACAGCCACCATTTCTTGTTGTGCGCCATGAATCCCCATAACTCCCGGAAGAAACCGCCGCGGGCGTGCTCAGCGGCCGCTCTCTCGAACTCGCTTTGTGGTCTCTCTTTCATACGGCTCAATCGGTATCACACATGCGGTCCAGTGGGTGTGTGGGTTCGGTTTAATACTGTTGTAGATAACTGCGCAGATCCTCAGGCGTGTGCTTGGGCAACCAGAATGTCGCTTCAGCCAGCCGCCTGCGCCGCAGCAGATCACGTCCCCGCATCCGGAAAAGCACGGCCACGGGCGTGAGAATGGCATAGAACATCAGCAGTAACATCAACTCGGAAACAGCCCACCCGATCGGAAAAGCCAGCACCATCCAGCCCACGAAGATCCAGCGCACCGTGGCGGGTTTCATCAGTCCCAGCGCGCCGATCACCACAGCCATGCCCATCAAGCCCAGTCCGACGCCGGAGTGGTGGCGGACCAGGTATTGGTGCGCGCCGAAGGCCATGAAGAAAATGAGCCAGGCCGCGGCAAACTGGCGCAAGGCCTTGGTGCCCGGTCGGAATGGAATTTCAGACCAAGTCATGCGGTTATATCAACTGGAGGAAGGGTAGGCACCAGCGCGCGGTTCAATCAAGCTCGAATTGAGCCAGATACTTCTCACGCTCGGTCGCGGTTGCCGCCTGGTTCATTTGCTCTTTGCGCAGCACGAAATCCTCCAGCACAAGCGCGTCCATGTCCGTGGCCAGGAAGCAACGGTAGGCTTCCTGCGGCGTGCAGACGATAGGTTCGCCGCGCACGTTGAAGCTGGTATTGACGATGACCGGGCATCCGGTGAGCTGCTCAAAGGCTTTGATCAGGCGATAATAGCGCCCGTGCCGCCGTTCGTCCACCGTCTGCACGCGCGCGCTGTAGTCCACATGCGTGATGGCCGGGACGCTGGAGCGCACCACGTTGACGCGCTGGCGCAGGTCCGGCGCCGCGGCCATCTTCTGTCGGTCGGCCTCGGACAGCGCGATCCGATGTTTCTCCAGCACCGGTGCGACCAGCAGCATGTAGGGGCTCTCCTGGTCGGGGCGCATGGCGAAATAATCGCTCACCCGTTCCTGCAGGACGCACGGCGCGAAGGGCCGGAAGCTCTCACGGAACTTGATCTTCAGGTTCATCGTGGCCTGCATCGTGGCATTGCGGGCATCGCCGATGATGCTGCGCGCCCCCAGCGCCCGCGGCCCGAACTCCATCCGACCCTGGAACCACCCAACGATCTTGCCTTCGGCCATGATCTGCGCCACGCATTGCAGCAGCTCGCTTTCGTCCTGATAACGCTGGTGCGGCGCCTGCATCTCGCCAAGGAACTGCTCGATCTGCTGGTTGGAGTAGCGCGGCCCGAGCAGGCTGCCCTTCTGCTGGTCGTGCCCATCAGTCTGGCGCGGTCGGTCCAGCAGGTGGAACCAAACGAAGGCGGCAGCCCCCAGGGCGCCGCCCGCATCGCCCGCCGCGGGCTGGATCCATATATTCTCGAACGGTCCCTCGCGCAGGAGGACTCCATTGGCGACGCAGTTCAGGGCCACGCCGCCGGCCAGCACCAGGTTCTTCATCTGTGTCTGCCGCTGCGCTTCTCGCGCCATGCGCATCATGATTTCCTCGGTCACCTTTTGAATGCTCGCCGCCAGGTCCATGTGCCGTTGTTCGAGCATGGATTCCGGGCTGCGGGGCGGGCCGCCAAATAACTGGTGGAACCGGTCATTGGTCATCGTTAGCCCCTGGCAGTAATTGAAATACTCCATGTCCATCCAGAAGCTGCCATCGGGCTGCAGGTGGATCAGGTGCTTGAGGATCGAGTCCTGATAAAGGGGCTGGCCGTACGGAGCCAAGCCCATCAATTTGTATTCGCCGCTGTTGACCTTGAAGCCGCAGTAATAGGTGAACGCGGAGTAGAGCAGCCCGAGTGAATGCGGAAACTGCAACTGCCGCAGCAGCCGCACCTTGTTGCCTTCGCCAACGCCAAACGTAGCGGTGCTCCACTCACCCACGCCGTCAATGGTCAGGATGGCCGCCCGGTCAAAGGGGCTTGGGAAAAACGCGCTGGCGGCATGGCTTTCATGGTGGTCCGTGAAGACCAGGCGCGCGCGGCGCGCGGCGTTGAACCGCTGCCGTAGCGTGCGCCGCATGTGGAGCTTGTCTTTGAGCCAGAGCGGCATCGCCAGCCGGAAGCTCTTGAACCCCGCGGGCGCGTAGGCCAGGTAGGTTTCCAGCAGCCGGTCGAACTTGGTCAGCGGCTTGTCATAAAAGGCGATGTAGTCCAGCGCCTCCGGCTTGACGCCTCCCTCCTTCAGGCAGTAGGCAATGGCATTGGCCGGGAAACCCGGGTCATGCTTCTTGCGCGTAAACCGTTCCTCCTGAGCGGCGGCGACAATATCCCCATCCACGACCAGTGCTGCCGCGCTGTCGTGATAGAAGGCCGAGATACCTAATATAGCCGTCATGCCATGTGCTAAGGCCATAATGAATAAGCCCCTTAGTGGTCATCGTAAAGCAGGTTCGAGAAAGGGCGCACGCTTTCTCCGAGCCGCTAAGTGATTGGAGGTTACCCAACTGCGTAGGGCATGTGAGAGCGAACATGGAGGGCTCAGACCCGGATTAAGTGCCACCCAACGCCAAAACATGAGTAAATCAAGGGTACATTAAGGGTTAAAGAAGGGTACATCAAGGGTACAACATGGGATGAACACGGGGCAAACAAGCCAGCAACCCGCCACAGCGCCCGCAGCCCCCTCGAGCTGGCGGGACGAAAGCAATCGGCCTTCAATGGCCCTCATCATCTCGAACTCCACGTGCCACCTGGCACCCGCACGTTGTCGAAGACCGGCGACCCGCATCACTCGCCCCTGGCTACCGTGCAGCGCCCCATGTTAGTCTCGG
>Ga0181532_10006047_pt1 | contig 10138 bp, 8 predicted proteins | sample PEATcosm2014_Bin_33_FD_119768 | JGI IMG/M metagenome (GOLD analysis project Ga0181532, IMG submission 119768) | Peatland microbial communities from MTU Mesocosm Facility, Houghton, MI, USA - PEATcosm2014_Bin11_30_metaG | ecosystem: Environmental > Terrestrial > Soil > Wetlands > Peat | place... | reverse complement strand
GCCGGCATCGCCGGGGAAGGCGACGTCCTCCTTGCCTGGGTCGGCGGCCGCCGGTCCGAAGTCGTAGTAGATCTCCGAGCACGGGCCGCAGGGGCCGGTTTCGCCCATCTGCCAGAAATTGTCCTTCTCATCGAGGCGGAAAATGCGGCTCTTGGGAATGCCGGTGACCTTCTGCCAGAGCAATTCGGCGTCGTCATCCTCGCGGAAGACGGTGACGTAGAGCTTGTCCTTGGCGAGGCCGTACTCTTTGGTGACCAGGTCCCAGGCGAACTCGATGGCTTCGGCTTTGAAATAGTCGCCGAACGAGAAATTGCCCAGCATCTCGAAGAAGGTGTGATGGCGGCGGGTGTAGCCGACATTCTCGAGATCGTTATGCTTGCCGCCGGCGCGCACGCATTTCTGCGAAGTGGTGGCGCGGGCGTAATCGCGCTTTTCGACGCCCAGGAAAGTGTCCTTGAACTGATTCATGCCCGCGTTGGTGAACAGCAGCGTGGGGTCGTTCGCGGGGACGAGCGAAGAGCTGCGCACGATGCGATGGCCGCGGGCGGCAAAGAAGTCGAGGAAGAGCTGTCTGATTTCGTGACCTGTCACGGGGATTCCTTGTGGAGTGGAGTAAATTCAATTGTAGCGAACGGCGGCGGGCGGGGCGTTGGGTTCGTTTTGCGGATTCTATTCGGTTGCTGGATGTGCGGGTGTTTATTTTCATGATTTTGCGGCGGGCTGTTGGGTTCGTTTTGGGTTCGCTTGGGTCCGAGGAGTAGCCTACTCTGCGAAGTGGTCGGCGATGCTTCAGCTTTAGCACGGGGCCTGGTGGATGACGGGCAGGAGGATCGCTAAGTGGCTGGAATGGTGGGAAAGAAAAGTGGGAGACGGGCTGTGATCGACCGGGTGAAATCGCGCGGGCATCAGTCAGATCGCCGTAATTGGTTAGGGTGGCGATTTCGTTCTTCCGCACTGCGCGGCTGAAGGGTAGTCCGCTAATACCAGAATTAGCGGACTACCGGCTGAGGGATCTTTGTGCTATCGCATGTGATATCATTAGCCTCGGAGGCGATGGCTGCGACTGGTTCTCGATACCGACGTGCTTGTGGCAGCTTTGCGAAGTGGCGCCGGGGCTTCCAGACAGCTATTGATAGGCGCCCTGGATCGTAGGTTTGAGGTGCTCGCTTCGGTGCCATTAATCCTCGAGTACGAGGCGGTTTTGACTCGGCCGGAGCACCTGGAGGCGAGCGGCCTGACTTCCCGGCTGGTAAACGACGTACTCGATGCGTTCGTAAAGGTGTCGATTCCGGTGCATCTCCGGTTCTTGTGGCGTCCCCGGCTGAAAGATCCGGCCGACGAGATGGTGCTGGAGACAGCGGTCAACGGTGCAGCGGATTGGCTGGTAACTTTCAATTTACGCCATCTCGCCGGCGCTGCCCAGGAGTTTGGGATCCGCGTGGCGCGGCCAGGCGATGCGTGGGGGGAGGTCCGGAGAGATGAGAAGAAGTAATGTTGCTTTGCGCCTGCAGGCGTCGATATTGGAGGAGGCGCGTCGCGTTTCTGAAACCGAAGGCGTCGCACTCAACCAGTTCATCAATGTCGCGGTGGCCGAGAAGTTATCGGCCTTGCGGACCGAGGAGTATTTCCGGGAGCGTGGAGCAAGGGGCGATGTGGCGAAGGCGAAGCGTCTCCTGAAACGTGCAGGCCGCGGAAACCCTCCGTCGCTCGGTGACGAACTCGACTGAACTGAATCGGCGAAAGGGATACCGGCGGGTCGGCCGTTACTTCTCCGTTATGCCTCATGTCGGCCATAGCCCCAGTCTTTCTGCCGTCTGGATGGGTTTGCGGAAACTATCCTTTGAGACCTGGCAGCGGGAGCGAAGGATGTTCGCTCCAAATCCCACAAGGAATCACAATTCGTAAATTATCTAGCGCCGCTCTCCGATGCCGCCTTCTTTCGGAACTCCTCTTGAATCGCACGCGCATTGTCCACTTCCCGCAGGCGGCGCGCCTCCTCCTTCGTCTTCGGCCTGGCGAGCCGCGCGCGTGCCGGATCGAAGACTCGAGTGTCGGAAGCCAGCGATACGAACGGCTCGCTATCCGCACGATCGGTGAACATGTCGCTCATATCGGCGGCCAGGGCGTCCTCCAAATTCAACGCTCCCAACCCGAGTAACTCGTAGATGGTCTTCTGGACGCTCGGCATGCTGCAGTGCCGGTGCGAAACGAAGCCGCGCCGCGCATAAGGGCTGATCAACAGCACGGGACTGCGGTGCGCGTCGACGTGATCCACTCCGCTCTGCGCGTCATCCTCGATCACGAAAATGGCGCTGTCCTTCCAGATCGCGCTGTGACTGATCTTCTCTACGATCTTTCCCAGCGCCAGATCGTTGTCCGCCACAAAAGAGGCCCGGTAGGGATAGCCATCCGGCGGACGCGGATCGGCGGTGTGATCGTTCGGCAGGCGGATGACCGTCAAGGCGGCCATGGTTCCTTTCGCCAGCCGGCGGTCCGTGTCCTTGGCGAACTCGCGGTAGCGGAATTGATCGGGAATGCCGAGGTTGAATGTGGGATAGGCGCGGTCGCTCGATTCGAAGACCGGCCTGGGAACAGGAGCATTCAACACCAGCCGCTGCCCTTCCGGTTCGGCGCCATCCTGCTCGTCCGCACCTTCCACCTCGATGCCTTCGCCGTAATTGCGGATGCTGAGGCCGGCGCCCGCAATGTGCTCCCAGAGCGAGCCGAACTCGGGCTCGTCTTCCGGCATGGGGCTGTCGGACCCGCCGTTCAGCGCTCGCCGTCCGGGAGCGGAACTGAACGCATCGTTGTCGCGCCGTCCCCCGTATCCCGACGTCCACGCCATGTTGAACCACGGCGTGGGCGCCATTCCAAAGGCCCAACGGTGTCCGTCGACGGAGACATCGCCGTCGACGAAGAAGCGGTCGCTGGTGGCAAATCGTCCGGCCAGCGCGTGGGCGTTGGGCGTGACGCTGACATCGGTCAGTTTCGGCTCTTCCTCCGTCCAGCCGTGCAATCCGAAACGCGCCAGCGAGGGATCGCCGTCGAGGTTCGGCAGATCTCCGAAGGTCTCGTCGAAGGTGCGGTTTTCGCGAATGATGAAGAAGACGTGTTTGAGGCGCGGCATTTTCGCGCCGGGCACGAGCGCCGCCCGATTGTTGCGCACTACGGCCGCGGTGGATTCCGCGAGCGCGGATTCGTCGAGAGGCATTGGGAGCACGGAGAGGCTGCCTAGCTCCAGTTCGCCGATGTACCGCCGGGAATCTTTCGGCTGGAATCCTTTGCCTCCGTTCGGACCAGCGCCCTTGCCTTTGTTGTTCACGACATAAAGCTTTTGCCGATCGGGAGCGAACGCGGCGGCGGCTGGAAACCAACCGGTGTTCAGGTGTCCCAGGACGTGGCCCGAGTCCTTATCGATCACGGCGACGGCGTTCACGCCTGCCTCGGTCACATAGAGGCGTTTGGCATCTTGCGCCAGCCCCATGGGCATGACACCTCGTAACGGCCGGCCCCTGGCATCCTGGTATTCGGCCCCTGAAAAGGGCGTGAGCGCGATCTGGCGCTCGATCTGACGACCGTCGGGAGTGATCACCACCACGGAATCTTCGTGCGCCAGGGTAACGTAGATGTGCTGCCCGCTCGCGATCACTCCGGACGGCGAGGCGCCTCCAATGACACCTTTCAAATCGTCATGGATGGCGCTGCCCAGACGCAGTTTCGCGGCGGCTACCGGCTTGGCGGGATCGCCGATATCGTACGTCCAGAGGGAACTCCCGCGGATGTCGTTTTCGCTCCCCAGTCCGGGAACGCGATGGCCCTCCGCTTGAACGCCTCGCCGCGCGCTGTTCGACGGGTATCCGAAAGGCGGGAAGTGCAGCCCGGTACGCAGCGTGTCCCCTTTCCGCGCACCCTCAATGAGTTGGTATTCGAACAATCCCGAGTTCGTGAGATAAAGGCGCTTGCCATCTTCCGACAGCGCCATTGCCAGCGGATTGGCGCCGGTAGGAATGGACGCGATGCGCTCGCGAGCCGCGGTATCGATGACCACCACGCGCCAGTTTCCCTGATCGATTACATAAAGGAAACGGCCGTCGGCCGAAAGCGTCAAATTCGCGGCGAAGCTTTCCGCATAGTTCGCGCCCGCGGTGGCGCCGTTCAACTCGATGCGATGGATGCGCTGCCAGGTCTCGGTGGACCAGACATCCACGGCGCCCGTGTTGCCAGTGGCATCGTAGAGCAGTCGCCCATCGGGGGAATAGGCGACGCCGGCGTGCACCTGCACGTCGGGATCGTTCTTGGTGGTTGGGGGGATGTTGGTGACGTGCGGGTCGGCGGAGTCGGGATGATCAATAATGGCGAGGGAAAATGGCCAGCCGATACACGGCATGGCAATCTGTTGCCCGTCGGGCCGGACGGCGAGAGCGAACGGAAAGGGGGCCACCGCGATCCAGGCGCCCTGCGGCGTGATCCGCCGGCCATTGGGCAAACGAGCCTCAATGGAGGGCGCGCCTGCCACTGCTGCCACGGCCAGAATGGCGCAGACGATGGAAACGAGTGGCAGTCGTATAGGAGCTAAACATAGCGTCATAAATAATTGCGTGTCCACTCCCTTGCGGTCGCGGCTCTGTAACGGGATCGCACTGGGGCGCGCGCAGAAACCAATGAGGTCCCGTTTAGTGCGGTGCGTTCGAAATTCCGCGTAGTATGCCTCCGCCGGAATCCGCTCCCTCGCGGGACGCCCTCTGGGCCCGGCTCAGTTCCGAGTCCGATGATCTTCAAGTCGTTCCGAGCTGGGCCTACAGAGCACCCCGCCTGGGAGTAGTCTTCCGACATAATAGGCATTCCGAATGACGCACACACTAGAACTCGACGCGCGCGCCCACCTGGCCGGTGCGGTTGCCGCCAAAGTCGGCCGGCCGCGCGCTGGTGATCTGCCCCACGCTGGGGTTGTCGATCGCCAAAACCGGATTGGCGAGATTCAGGTGATTCAGCACGTTGGTGAAAGATCCTTCCAGTTTAATCCTGACGCGCTCATTTATGGCGAACCTTTTCGGCAACCCGGCGTTTAAGTTCACGGTGCCCGGACCGACCGCGGTGCCCATCCCGGCGCTGCCGAATCGTCCGATGGGCGCGCCATTGCCCGGCGATCCGATCAGGCAGGGCGAGCCGCGCTGGCAACCGGCAACGCCCGGCCAGGTGTGGTGCCATTGATGGCGTTTCGGTTTCCCTCGGTGTCAATCGGCGTACGTCGGATATATCAGTCCCACGCAGATCTGGTCCTGCTGGAGCCTGATTCCTTCAGGACTGTTGGAAAACCGAAATCCACGGGTAGGATGAATCCGAATTTCTTCCAGAGCATTGGGCGGTTCGTGAATGTACCTCCAGCGTCCCGGACGGCTGCTGTGGCCCGCATGCCTCTATAATGAGGTGTAGCGCAAAGGAGCGTCTCCGTGCGAATCCTTCTCGTGCTCTTCCTTGCCGTGCCGCTCGGCGCGCAGCAGCACACCCCAGCCTGGCCCACATCGCCCGCTAACTGCAATGTGGATGGACAAGTCGTCGACTCGGTCACGAGCCTGCCAGTAGCTGGCGCGGTTGTCACCATTTATAACAAGCACGCCTATCGGGTGGATGGCGGGATCGCCATCTCAGGTACCGGCCTCCAACCGCCGGAACAAGTGCCGCAGGAAGATCCGCGAAGCGTGATCTCCGGCGACAACGGCCGGTTTTCTTTTGCGGGCCTCGAGCCCGGCATCTACATCGTGGGCGCCATCAAAGAAGGGTATCTACGCTCGCGATACATGACACCCAACCCGGCATTCTCCGGGACTATCACGCTGGAACCCGGCACCGATGCTCACGATTTGCCGATCCGCCTGCGTCCGCAAAGCGTGCTGGCGGGACACATCCTCGGCGCCGGCGGAGCGCCTCTGGCGGGCGCGAAAGTCGGCCTCGGCAAACTCGCTGTCGGCCGGGATGGGCGTGCCATGTCGATTCAGGCCTCGGTTGTCACGAACCAGCGCGGCGAATACCGGATCGAAGGGCTCGAGCCGGACGAGTATTACGTCCGCGCCGAACCGCCTGCGCGCGGGCCGAACACCAGTGGCGCCGCCGGACCTCTGTACATGGTTTCCTTCTATCCCGGGAGCGAGACGGCCGGCGATGCCCATACAGTGAAGCTGTCGGAAGGACAGCACCTGGAGGGCCTCGACATGACGCTGCCGCAAAGACAGGGCGCCACCATCCGGGGCACGGTCGCGGCCACCGATGGAGCCGTTCCGAGCTTAGTGCAGGTTACCTCGAAAGAATTCGGTGTCCTGGCGGGCACGGTCGGGCGAACGGACGACGGAAGTTACACCTTCGAGGTCGGCGGCCTGTCTCCGGGCTCCTACTGGTTGCACGCCCGGGCGTTCAAACCCGGGCGCGCGTACGACGCCTGGATGCCGGTGGACCTGGATTGGAGCGGCCACAGCGGAATCGAGCTGCGCCCGGCGCCCTCGGTAGATCTCCATGGTCATGTGGAATTCGACGGTCCGATGGGCGGGGCACTTTCGAGAGTGCGGCTCCTTCTCGATAATTCGTACAGCGCCGGGAATTCATGGATTTGGATTCGCCTGCAGGATGATGGCACGTTCACTTTGAACGGCGTCCCCGCGGCAGTTTATCGAATCACTCCTGAATACACGGACCGCGGCTATTTGCAGGCGGTCCGCATGGGAGGGGTCGACGTTAGCGAAACGGGCCTCGACCTGACGCATGGCGATCCCTCGGGCGAACTGGTTTTGTCGTTCAGCACGGCCAGCGGCTCGGTCTTCGGCGACGTGGTGGATGAGAACGGGAAGCCGGCAGCGGGCACGATGATCTTTTTGCTACCAGCCGTTATGCCCGCGGATCCGCAGCTTGCCCGTGCCGCGTCCAGATATACCGTCCCGGACCGCCGCGGGCACTATGGGTTCATCGGCATACAGCCCGGAGATTACCGTCTGCTGGCATGGAGACAGGCGGTGGTGAACCAGAACGCCGTGCTGTACGACCCCGATTACCTCAAGCGTTTCGAGGCCCAGGCTCACGCTGTCCAAATCGGACCCAACTCAAACCAGACGATTCAACTGCAGGCCATACGCTAGCGGCTGCAGCGGCATCCACCCGGCGCAATACAACCGACGCTTGCTCCGTGAAGATCGATCCGGCGTCCACTCTTCTCGCTGGGAACCCGATGACGTGCCGTGGCTGCGCCGCACCACGACACACAAAGGTGTACTTTTTCTGTGCCTGAAGGTGGCTGTCTCTGGACTCTGGCTCTGCTGAACTGGCGCCGTGGTGTAGTTTCCGGATCGTCCACAACGCCGTCTCCGCCATGCAGCTCACGCCGCCGATCCGGCCACCCCCATTCCTCAGTGGACAGGTGAAGAGCCCCGCTTGACAAACTGAACTGAACCGTTCAGTATTGATTGAAGAGGGCAGCCACAATGATCCGCGTGAGCCATTTAGTCAAAACCTTCGGCACATTTACCGCCGTCAACGACGTGTCTTTCGACGTTGCCGAAGGCGAGATCTTCGCCTTCCTGGGCCCGAACGGCGCGGGCAAAACCACCACCATCAAGATGCTGACCACCATGCTCAAGCCCACCAGCGGCGAGATGGAGCTGGATGGACTCGATCCCCGCGTCCACCAGAACGAGGCGCGGCAGCGCTTCGGCATCGTCTTCCAGGATCCCAGCCTCGACGGCGACCTGACCGCGGCCGAGAATATGGAAATCCACGGCGTTCTCTATCATGTGCCGCGTAAAGTGCGCCATCAGCGCAGCGAGGAACTATTGAAGCTGTTCGAACTGTGGGATCGCCGCGGGGACCAGGTGAAGAAATTCTCCGGCGGCATGAAGCGCCGCCTGGAGATCGCGCGCGGATTCCTGCACACCCCGAAGATTCTCTTCCTCGACGAGCCGACGCTGGGGCTGGACCCGCAGAGCCGCAACCAGCTCTGGACGCACGTCAAGAAAATCAACGAGACCGAGCGCGTCACCGTCTTCCTCACCACGCACTACATGGATGAGGCCGACCGCGTGGCGCACCGCATCGGCGTGATCGACCACGGCAAGCTGGTCGCCCAGGGAACTCCCAAAGCGATCAAGGAGCAGACCTGCACGGAGAACCTGGAAGATGCGTTTCTGAAACTCACCGGGTCCACCATCCGCGAGGAGAGCGCGGGGGCGGCCGACCAGATGAGGCAATTCGCCAAGATGTGGAGCGGAGGCAGACGATGAGCGCGATTTACATTCTGTGGCTCAGGGAATTGAAGCGATACACCCGGTCGCGCGTGCAGATCGTGGCGTCGCTCGGCCAGCCCATGCTCTACCTGTTGGTGCTGGGGTTCGGAATGGGGCCGGTCTTTCAGCGCGCCGGAGCGGGCAGTTACCTGCAGTTCGTAGCGCCGGGCGTGATCGGGATGACGGTTCTCTTTTCGTCGATCTTCTCGGGGCTCGGCCTGCTGTGGGACCGGCAGTTCGGATTCCTAAAAGAAACGCTGGTAGCGCCCGTGCCGCGGCTGCAGATCATGATCGGACGCACGCTGGGCGGCGCAACCGTGGCCGTCATACAAGGCTTGCTCGTGACGCTGGTGTGCGTGATTGCGGGCTTCCGGCCGGTCAACCTGGTCATCTTTCCCGTGGTGCTGGTGTTCATGATCCTGATCGCCGCCGTCTTCGCGGCGCTCGGCGTGGCCATCGGTTCCAGCCTGCAGGACATGCAGGGCTTCCAGCTCATCATGAACTTCCTGGTGATGCCCATCTTCTTCCTTTCGGGCGCGCTGTTTCCGCTGGCCGGTTTGCCGAAGGCGCTGACGTGGGCGACCTCGGCCGATCCGCTGTCCTACGGGATCGACGGCATGCGCTCGGTGCTGCTGGGGGTCTCGCACTATGGCGCGGCGCTCGACGTGGAGGTGCTAGTGGTGGTGGCGGCGGTGCTGCTGGTATTCGGAGCGCATCGCTTCTCCAAAATCGAGATCTAGCCATGGCGCGTCCGCGAAGCCAGGAAGCACACGAGCGGGTCTTACTCACGGCGCTGGACCTGTTCGGCACGCGCGGCATCGACGCCACCAGCATGGACGCCGTGGCGCACGCCTCGGGAGTGAGCAAGGCGACCATTTACAACCATTGGGCCAATAAGAAAGCGCTGCTGCTGGATGTGATGTTGATGCTCCACGGGCTCAATCGCGACGCGGAGGAGGTGGACACGGGCGACATTTGCCGCGATCTGGCGACGGTGCTGAGCCGGCGGCCGCCGGACCAATTCGACGCCGCGCGCGACCGCATCATGCCCGCGCTGGTGGCGTACTCGGCGGTGCACCGGGAATTCGGAGAGGCGTGGCGGCATCGCGTGATGGAGCCCGGCCGCCAATGCCTGAAACGAATCCTGCGGCGGGGGATCGAGCGGAAGCTGCTGCCGGCGACGCTCGACCTGGACGCCGCCATGGCGCTGCTGCTGGGGCCGCTCCTTTACATGAAGATCTTTCACGATGGCGCTCGCAGCCAGGACATCGGCGCAAAGGTAGCGGCCGCTTTCTGGCGGGCTCACGCCACTGCTGGAAGCACGCCCGCACCGGCCAAGGCGAGGCGTTCTTCCGCGAAGTAGGACGGTATGAAAACGATAACTTCGGCCGACGGAACGCGGATCGCATATTGGCGGGAAGGCCCGGGGCCTGGCCTACTGCTGGTGCACGGCGGCATCTGCGATCGTTTCGCCTGGAACTTCGTAGTCCCTCTCAGAAGGGGCAAAATATTATGGGCCACGAAGGAAGAAGAGAGTTTCACGCAGAGACACAGTAGCCACAGCGCGGATAGCTGCAACCGAATCCGGGGGGCGCTCCCATCATGCGGCTTTCGTTAGATGCCAAGGGAAAATCCTGTTTTCGCGCGAGAAGAAGGTCTTCGGCGTTGCGGACTCGCATAGGGCGTGACGACAGCCGAGTCCTTAGGTTTTCCGCGTCTCTGCGTGAGGAGAGGATTCCCGGTTCGAGTCGCCAACACTCGGCGGCATTCACTTACCAGCTATTCTGCCCCCACAGGACTTCCGGGACCGTTCTTAGAAGGATCCCCACATACATTCCTAAGCTACGATTCCGCACAAATTCGAGGTCCAGCCG
>Ga0181532_10006045_pt1 | contig 10139 bp, 11 predicted proteins | sample PEATcosm2014_Bin_33_FD_119768 | JGI IMG/M metagenome (GOLD analysis project Ga0181532, IMG submission 119768) | Peatland microbial communities from MTU Mesocosm Facility, Houghton, MI, USA - PEATcosm2014_Bin11_30_metaG | ecosystem: Environmental > Terrestrial > Soil > Wetlands > Peat | place... | reverse complement strand
TTGATACAGACCAGCGGTCTGAGGCGCGCCACTCTTCGAGCGAGCCCTGCATGCTCGGCCGCTGCCACGACCGCACCGACGTCCTTATAGGCACCGGGTGCCTCCTCGGCCACGCCGCGTGTCGACGGCGACCGAATCAGAATCCCCTGTGAGGCGAGATCATCGACGATCTTGCGCCCGCTCCATTGCTTGAGCGCTGCGTGGCGGGAGAGCGCACGGCCTGCCCCGTGACACGCCGAAGAGAACGCCTCCGTCTCGCTGGTCGCTACGCCGACCAGAACGTATGAGCCCGTGCCCATGCTGCCGCCGATGAGTACCGGCTGACCGACGGGACGGAGTGCCGCAGGCAAGCTCTCGTGTTCCGGTCCAAAGGCTCGGGTTGCACCCTTGCGGTGAACGAACAGGTCGCGGCGCTTTCCATCCACGAGGTGGCGTTCGACCTTGCAAGTGTTGTGCGAAACATCGAACAAAAGGCGCAGGTCATTGTCTGGAAAGAAGTGCGCGAAGACCCGTCGGACGTAGTGGCCGAGAATCTCGCGATTGGCGAGCGCGCAGTTGATCGCTGCCCGCATCGCGCCGAGATAGCGTTGACCGACCTCCGAATTGATCGGTGCGCAGGCGAGTTCGCGGTCGGGAAGATCGATGCCGGCCTCCGCCGCGGTCACCACCATTTCCTTCAGGAACTCGGTTCCGATCTGATGGCCAAGGCCGCGCGAACCACAGTGAATAGTGACGACAATCCCGTCCTGTGCGAGCCCAAACACGTCGGCGACGGCGGTGTCAAAAATCTCGGCCACCGCCTGGACCTCGAGATAGTGATTGCCGGAGCCAAGCGTTCCCATTTCCCGGCGCTGGCGTTCCTTGGCACGGTCCGACACACAATCGGGCCGGGCACCAACCATCCGCCCTTGTTCCTCAATCCGTTCAAAGTCGCGCATATCTCCCCAGCCCCGCGCGACCGCCCACTGGGCGCCCTGCGAGAGCATGGCTTCCATTTCAGCACCGTCCAGCGTGATCGCGCTCTCGCTGCCCAGTCCGGCCGGGATCTGGCGAAACAGTGAATCGGCGAGTTGCCTTTGCACTGGAAGGATGTCGGCGACTGACAGCCCCGTCAGCATCGTGCGCACCCCACAGGAGATATCGAAGCCCACGCCGCCGGCGGAGATCACGCCGCCACGATCCGGATCGAAGGCCGCCACGCCGCCAATCGGAAAGCCATAACCCCAATGTGCATCCGGCATGACATAGGAGGCTTGCACAATCCCGGGCAACCTTGCGACGTTCACCGCCTACTCGAAAACCTTGTCATCCATGTCCTGGATCAGGTTTTCGTCAGCATAGATGATTACCGGGACGCGCATCGTTCCCGATGGCTCGACGCGCCACGTCGTGCCATCAACACGCGCAAATCGAGCAGAGTCCATCGCAGACCTCCATCATACATCGACAATGCAAGCAGCCGACCATCTGCCGTCGGTGTCCTTGGTGACCTTCAGCGCGGTATAGGTCGCACCCTTCGGTTCACAGGTCGGAGCGTGCCGTTCGACGTCAATCGGCTCGCCCCATAGCGTCCCTTCAAGGCGGTTATTTTCAATTCGGACCAGAAAACGTCCAAACAGCATATTGCGAACCGCCATCTCGTAGATGATGGCGTTGAGCCATTCGACGAACAGCAACTCAAGGTCCGGCGCCTCGCACGTCAATTGAACGGCGACGTGTGGATTCACCTCGGCGCGCGTGACGACGGCGGTGAGCGCGTAAGCCGCCTGCTCGAACGCCTCGGCGGGTGTCGTGCCCCATCCCCGCAGTCCGACGTCGGCATCATGCGGAAAATGCTCCCACTTCCTCCTCTGCTCGACCGGCAACGCAGAACTCATGATCGTTCAACCTGGCGCCTCCATCGAGGCTGTTAAAGACCGCTGCTAGGAAAGCAACAAACCGACGGCGTCACTTGATCTCGCGCAAATACGCAGGCCCGCCCTGGTAGAGAATGCCAAATAATCAGGGAGATAGTCATGCCAGCCCTTCAAGATCTCCGCGTCGCCGTATCCGAGACAGAGGCTTGGGTCGATGACATCATGCGTCGTCTCGGCTGGCACGACCGCGAGCGGGCCTATCAGATTCTGCTGGTAACCCTGCATGCGTTGCGTGACAGCCTTCCGCGGGACGAGGCGATCTACATCGGAGCGCAACTGCCGGCATTGTTGCGCGGGCTCTTTTATGAGGGATGGCATCCGGACGGCCACTTGGCGGCGAAGAGCCGAAGCGCCTTCCTCGAGCGTATTCACGACGGCGTCCATCACGACCCCGGCATCGATGTGGAAGAAGCCGCTCGTGCAGTGTTTGCCGCACTTGCCACGCGCTTGCCCGCGGGAGAACTAGAGGACGCCAAGGCCGCCACGCCAAAGCCGCTGCACAATCTTTGGCCGAGCTGATTTAACCATGAACGTCGCGGCGCTCCCGACTGATACCCGGCCAGAGCGATTCGTGAGGCTGTTCTTGTGCGGCGACGTCATGACGGGACGGGGCATTGATCAGGTGCTCGCGCACCCCTGCGACCCCAGGCTCCATGAAGACTACGTAACTTCCGCCAAGGACTATGTCAGTTTGGCCGAGCAAGCCAATGGCCCAATTCCCCGACATGCCGAACCTGCGTACATTTGGGGCGCAGCACTTGATGAATTGGATCGGATGCGGCCGGACGCCCGTATCATCAACCTGGAAACGGCCATCTCCCGCAGCGAGGACTACGCCCGAAAGGGCATCAATTACCGCATGAGCCCCGAGAATGCCGACTGTCTCTCTGCCGCCGGGATCGATTGTTGTGTGCTCGCCAACAATCACGTCCTCGATTGGGGACAGAGCGGTCTGTTGCAGACGTTGGCGGCGCTGGAACACCTGAAGATCAAGGCTGCTGGCGCAGGTCGAAAGGCCGCAGAGGCCGCAGCGCCGGCTGTGCTTGCCACCAAGGCGCGGGTACTTGTCTTTTCCTTCGGCACTGTGACCAGCGGCATTCCCCGCAGTTGGGCCGCCACGCCGGACAATCCCGGTGTCAACCTCCTGACCCGGCTTTCCGAGGCGGACGCGCTGCGCACCGCCGAACATATCCTCAGCATGAAGCGGCCGGACGATCTGATCGTTGTCTCAGTTCATTGGGGATCGAATTGGTGCTACAAAATCCCAGCCGAACAACAGCTCTTTGCACGCACGCTCATCGACAGGGCCAATGTGTCTATCGTTCACGGCCATTCGTCGCATCATGCGAAGGCCATCGAGGTCTACCATAACCGGCTCATTATCTATGGTTGCGGCGATTTCCTCAATGATTATGAAGGCATCCGTGGGTACGAGGAATTTCGCAGCGATCTGGCGCTGATGTATTTCGCAGATATCGAACCGGCGACCGGAAATCTCGCTGCGTTGGAGATCATCCCCCTTCAAATCAGGAACTTCCGGCTTGATCACCCCTCGAGACAGGACATCGAATGGATGCAACAGACGCTCCAGCGCGAATGTCTCCGGCTCGGGGCCAGCATCATGCTCGATCCCGGCGGCCGGCTCGTCCTTTCGTGTCCCACTCCAGGATAACGTCGCCGGCGATCAGTCTTGATTCAGGTCAAGAACACCCCGCTGGTTTCCGCGTTTAAAGCATTTTACCGTTGTGTGGAGGCAAGATTGGCGAAGCACGGCAGTGAACCGTCTAAGGACGTGGATCTGCTTACGCCATGAACCAGTCTGCTGAGGAAGCATGGCGGAGGGGCCCGTAGCTGCCCTGTCCGAGCACCCCGGAGGAGACTTCGGTTCGACGGATGGGAGGCGCGGGCCCTGCGCATTCTGAAATCCTGAGTAAGGTTGGCTCGCTTCGAACGCTAGCTATGCCCGCGCCCGATCAGGCATTGATCAAACTTCCGCCAGCACTGATTTCTTGAGCCAGATCAAAGGGAATAACCGCCGCTTGTCGTAATGAACAACAAGAATGCGGAGCATCGCGATATGGAATCTTTTCCCGTAGATATCGATCCCAAACAGATCGTTCACTGGGTCATTGCCGAGCATCGGGTCTCGCCTTCGTCTCTGAAGACTAGCGCCCGCCGCACGACCGAGGTGCGCCAGATCCCCGCTCGCGCAGACCTTCACCTCGGCGATGAGGAACGCGAAGACCTGAGTGAAGTCGCCACTGTTGCGACCTTGGAGATTGCGCCCGCCCATCCATCAGATGGCTGGCGAATGAGCGTTACCGTCGAAGACGAGATCGGTCCGCGTGGGCCCGGTCGGGGCACGGTGGTGGAAGATGATGAGCAGATTGACCTTGAAACCTTCAACAGCCTGTTCATTCGCCCCGAGCGAGGAATCGCGACGGTCGTCGCCCAGGCAGACGATGCCGCAGCCGAGGCCCGCTTATCCAGCCTGCTCGCCTCCATCGAGACTGATCGGCACGGCCCCGGTGTCCGCAAGACGTGAGCCAACTTCATCGCCGCGTATTCTTGTGGAGTTGATGGTTGAAAAAATGATCGCCTTGAAACTACCGACGGTCAGCTTTGGCGCCACCTCTGCAGTTGTAACGAGCATGGGCGTGATTATCGGTTTCGGGGCTGGCGGAATATCTAAGTCAACAATTATAGCTGGGCTTCTCATCGTTGGCCTTGCCGATAATCTTACGGATTCATTGAGCATTCACATCTATCAAGAATCCGAAAGACTCGAACAACGCGCTGCGTTCAGAGCAACGATTGGCAATTTTGCAACTAGACTAATCATTTCGCTGAGTTTTGTGGCTCTGGTGTTCTCGTTTTCGAGCACGAATATGTTGTTGGCCTGCCTAGGATGGGGTGCGCTGCTGCTCGCGGATCTGACATGGCTCGTCGCAAAGAACCACAATGCAAATGTAGCGACCGAACTCGTTAAACATCTCGCGGTGGCGGCTGCCGTGGTAGCTGCGAGCTTCGCTACAGGCAACCTTATCAGTGCTTACCTTCAATAGGTGGGGTGAGCTCCCGGTTTTTCTCCTTGTTCGGACGAAGTTCTTTTTGCTCTTCCTGTGCCAGCAACTTGAGGAGCACTTCCCGCTCCGCTGCGGTGTGTGGCTCCTCAAGGCATTTCTTATAGAGGACAAGGTTTTCCCGATGGATAAACTTTTCCATGACAGCCTCCCTGAGGCATGGGATCTAGCCCCATGAGACGCCGCCCATCGCGCATAGTCGAGTCATCAATATGGACAGTTTCGAGGCAAAGCGCCGCGGGTGAAACCGCCTTTCCCCTCGTCGCCCGTCAGAAGGCCTAGGGTAAGGTGTCGCTGCTACGCTGTAACTCCAGAGAATTTAGCAATCGCTTCCCGCATGACAAAGCGCCGTCAATGGGACATCAGGCAGCAGATCGGGCTGGACGCCAGGAGATCGCTAGTCATTCCACCGAATATCCATTCGTTGAGCCGGCTGTGTCCGTACGCCCCGGTCACAAGCAAATCAGCTTCCTCGTCCTCGGCGAACCCGATGATCTGATCGGCACCTGATCCCAGCAACTGCGTTTCGACCCGACCTTCCGCCTTGATCCGGTGCCGCGCCAGGTAGAGCACAACGTCATCGACACCATGACGCGCGGCCTCCTTTCGATCCTTCTCGCAGATTTCAATGACCGTTACGCGCTTCGCCTCGTGCAGGAATGGCAGCGCGTCCTGAATCGCCCGCCGTGACTCACGCGTATCCTTCCATCCGACCACAACATGGTCCGCGGTGAGCGATTTCACGGACCCAGGCACTACCAGGAACGGGCGCCCTGCCCCCAGAATTGCCGCCCCGCTATCAGCGGCGCTATAAAAATCTATCGAACGGCCGCTTTTTTCGAGCACGATCAGATCGGCACATCGCGCTTCACTAATCAGGGTCTCCGTGGGGATCTCGAGCGCCGATCGCCATTCAACCTGATGGCCAGCTCCCGCGGCTGCGCGGAACTTGTCTTCGGCCTCAGCCAATCTTGCCTTCATCTGTGCTATATCGAATTCCGACGCATTGTCGACGAGTGCCACTCCCTCCGCGACAAATGGCGGCGTGATCGCAAGAGCTGATAACCCGATCAGCTTTGCGGAGAATTTGTCTGTGAGGCCTGCGGCGACGCCGACAAGCGTTTTCGAGACGTGATCGACATTGACGTAAACCATCAGCGTTGCATAAGACATGGCGCCTTTCCCCGTGTGCGACAACAAATGATTGAGCCACCTCCTGCAGGGAGCCTTTGACACACATCAAGGTTCGGGCCTCACAATTGGTCAGTTGAGAGTAGCTCGAATATCCGTCCGCGGCGCGCTTCGGCCCTTGCCTCCCCACGTCCAGAGCCGACTATCGACAATAGCGCCGCCTACCATCGTAACCCAGATATGGTCCACGGATCGGATCGAACGAACGATGGCGTGAAAGGCAATAGGCCTCCCAGCCCGGTGCGCCGTAACCGATCGGTCCAACATATAGCGGAGCGTCATAACCAGGATAGTAATAGGGATATGGGCCTTCATGGTAATACGGCGCAGCGCGCCAGGCCACCGATGATCAATCCCGTCATCAAACCCGCAGCCCCTCCGCTGTGACGCTACGTTCATCGGGTTTTGCCAGTTTGGTCAGCATCAACCAGGGCAGCAATCCGGAAACGCCTGGCGCATTACCTGGATGCCCGGTCTGGCGAAAACGGTGCGCAACGGCGCGAACTCCGAGTCGCGTCCCCTGCGCGGCAGTTACGATTTTCCTGCAACCTGGCTTAACGCGCGGGCGACGGCGGCTAACAACTCGACACGACTCACGACGCCGACCACGGAGCCACCGCAGACAACGAGGAGCTGCGCAATATGGCGGGTATCCATCAATGCGACGACCTCGTCGAGGCTCGCTTCGTCATCGACGCAGACTGGGTCGGGCGTCATCACCTCACGGACCAACCGGGCACGCATGCGTCGGCGGGCGGGTGTATCTTCTTCGACGCCGAGCAAGTCTTCCAGCCAATTTCCGGGCGGCGGACTGATACCGAGCTCGGTCCGGTGCAAGAAGTCGCCCTCCGAAATGACGCCGACAAGCGCCCCGTCGTGGTCGATCACCGGCAGACCGCGCTGATTGGTCTCAATGAGCGAATGCGCGGCGTCCAGGATCGGCGCATCGGGTTTGATCGTTGCAAAGGAACGACGCATAATATCGGATACGTTCATGGGCATATCTTTCGAATAAGCAGGGCATTCCACCGCCGTCCGCCTAATTGTCCCGAAGCCATGATTAGCGGCGGAAGACCGCGCACGGTTGAGGTGGATCAAATCACGCCTGCGCTTTTGATTTTTAGTGGCTTATGGCCTCGGTAGCCGGTCATTTCGGAAGCTGCGGGAGAACGCCCATGTTAAAGAATCTGCTTGTCCACATCCCCTCGGAAAGCCTGATTCGCCCGGTCGTCGACGGCGCAGTCTCGCTGGCGATGGCATGCGCCGCGCATCTGGATGCAGTTTCGGTCGGCTATGAGACCGCAAATGTAGGTCTTCCCGTCGACGGCGGCGCAGCTGTCGCGGCGGTGTTTGAGATCGAACGTGAGCGGGCGTTGGCGCGGGCCAACGCCGCCCTTGCGATCTTTGAAACCGAAGCGCGCAACGCGGGCATAAGCTATGGCCTCCGGGCGCTCACGGCACTCCCGGGCGAAGCCGCGGCAACGGTCAGTGCCTCAGCACGGCTGTACGATTTGACAATCGTGCTGCAGCCCAAGTCCGATCGCGACACTTTCGACAACACCATGCCACAGGAAATCCTTTTTCAATCCGGTGGTCCGGTTCTCTTCGTCCCCCATACGCATAAAGGCCCTATTGAACCGAGACGCATCGGGATCGCATGGGATGGAAGCCGCCTGGCAGCACGTGCCCTTCGTGATGCCGCGCCATTCCTTGCTCGCGCGCATGCCATCACCATCATCAGCATCAACGAGGCGGAGACGCCAGCTGATGCCTCTGCGGCGACGTTGGCAGCACATCTAGCCCGGCATGGCCTTACGGCGCAGATCGAGCGCTGGAGTGCCGACCACGCGGATATCCAACAGACCATTCTATCGATCGCAGCCGACGCGGGTCTCGATCTGATCGTCATGGGAGGCTACGGCCATTCGCGCCTGCAAGAGCGCATTTTGGGCGGCGTTACGCGCGGCATGCTTCAGTCCATGACCGTGCCAACATTGATGTCGCACTGACTGTCGCGCCAGGTACCGTGCCGCAGACTTAAGCTGTCTGCCAGGTCTCTTTTTCCTTGGCGGCGGACCGCAGCCCCCGGTCATTCTCGTCACGGCACGGCTGCGCATCGACGATCGACCTCCTCCGCGAGAGCTATCAGTCCGGGCGATATGGTGACCGGGACCGTTGTCCCGTCACTCAGGCGGCGCAACAACTCGGGCAACTGGGCAAGGCCTTGCGCCGCCTTCTGCCGGATGTCGGCCAATATCGGCGGCGAAGCGAGGCGTTGGCCGCTTCGCATAACGGGTACGAGCAGCGCTTCGCCGGCTTGTTGATCATCATGGAGAGCCAGCACATCGCCGGCGATTCGTCCGTCGTCTCCAAAGCTGCGCCAGACCTGCTTGCGGCCGGGCCATGTGGCCTTTCCGACCGATCGTTTCCGTCGCGCTATTCCGGCATATTCTTGAAGCTTGTAGGCGCAATCGAGCGCCGGCGCGTCAGAGGATGTGGTCAGGCTGGTGCCGACGCCGAATCCATCGATCGGGGCGTTCGCATGCATCATCCTTGCGAGTTCGTCTTCATCGAGCCCCCCGCTTGCGAAAATCGTCACATCCTGCAGACCTCCGTCGTTCAGAATGCGCCGGACACTCTTCGGCAACACGATCATATCGCCGCTGTCGAGACGGACCCCACGCACGGCGATCCCTGCTTTCGTCAGAAGAGGCGCCAGTTTGACGACTTTTCGGGCGGCACTTTCCGTATCGTAGGTGTCGATCAGCAAGACAAGATTGTCAGGCCGCGAGTGGGCAAACGCTGAAAAGGCGGCTGTTTCGTCGTCGTGCGCCTGGATGAAGGAATGTGCCATGGTCCCGAAGACCGGAATGCCGAAATCCTTCCGGGCAAGAACCGTCGCGGTTCCGGCAAACCCCGCTAGATAGCTGGCTCGTGCCGCCATTAGCGCCGCTTCTGCGCCATGCGCGCGTCGAAGCCCGAAATCGATAAGCTGCTTGCCGGGAGCCGCAAGGACCATGCGCGCCGCCTTGGAGGCGACCACCGATTGAAAGTGGAGAATGTTGATCAGGCGGGTTTCGACCAGTTGGGCCTGCGGCAGCGGCGCGGTCACGCGAATGATCGGTTCGTTGGCGAAGAAGATGGTACCTTCCGGCATGGCATCGACATCGCCGGTGAAGCGAAAGTGCTTGAGGTAATCGAGAAACTCATCCTTGAACCGATAGTTCTGCCGGAGCCAATCGATCTCTTCTTTCGAGAATTGCAGGTTCTCAAGAAAGTCGAGGGCCTGCTCCAATCCTGCTGCCATGAGAAAGCCTCTGCGAGCCGGTAGCCGACGCGCGAAGAACTCGAATACAGCCGTATCCGTTTGCCCGTGGTCCAGATACGCCTGAAGCATGTTCAGTTGGTACAAATCGGTCAGCAAAGGGCTTGTCGCAGGATACATGTAGCCAGTCCGATCTGAGGTCGCATCTAACGGCAGTTACCAACCTACCCCTTGCAAAGGAATGGAAGGTCTTACCGCGAAGGGTACATTACCGCATCACCAAATTCCTGATCATTTGATCTCGCTCAAGCCCGGAACCCTTGCTTGCGCCCATAAAGCTCCATCTTTTGAATTTTCGTGAGGCGTATGATGGCCGAACTCCCAACTCTGTCGATTTCGCCGGAAAAGGCGTACTTCATCGTCGCTAAAGCACGTCAATTCGACGTCAAGGACGGCGTCACCGACCCGGAATCCGGTTCCAATGCCAGCGATGACGGCATGCGTTCCGTGCTGGAGGACCGTGCCGACGATCCGGTTCGCACCGAGCTAGTGAGCTTTATCCACGATTTGAACGACGACGAGCAGATCGATCTCGTTACCCTCACCTGGCTCGGCCGCGGCGACGGAGATATCGAAAATTGGGACGAACTTCGCGCCGAAGCCGCCCGTGCACATAATAAGCGA
>Ga0181532_10006044_pt1 | contig 10141 bp, 10 predicted proteins | sample PEATcosm2014_Bin_33_FD_119768 | JGI IMG/M metagenome (GOLD analysis project Ga0181532, IMG submission 119768) | Peatland microbial communities from MTU Mesocosm Facility, Houghton, MI, USA - PEATcosm2014_Bin11_30_metaG | ecosystem: Environmental > Terrestrial > Soil > Wetlands > Peat | place... | reverse complement strand
TGTGCGTGCGATGACCCGCTCGATCAATAAGCAGGGCGCTTTGCTGGCCATGGATGAATTGGTCGTCCCGGGCCAATCCCTCCTGATCGTTAATGAAAACACCAATCGTTCCGCCGAAACGCGCGTGGCACATGTCAGACGGGAACGCGACGGAAAGCTGCACGTGGGCCTGGAATTTGTGAATCCAGACATGAACTTCTGGATGATGACCTTCCCACTTCCCGGTGCAAGACCGCTACGCCGTGCCGCGGGCGCCAAGAACCAGGACTGAACCCACCCTACGAAATCTCGTGCTTCCGGATCCGAGCCTTGCTTAGAAGTTCCTGAAATGAGAATGGCACCGGGGTGTACTCCACCACGGTGCCATCGGATGGGAAATGTTGACTAGGAGTGTGACGCGACGATGCGGATCGCGTCGTCCACGTTGTGGACCGCGCGGTCGATATGGCCAAAGGCGCGCTGCTGCAGGCCCTGGGCATAGCCATTGTCTTCTTCATGGGCGATGTCCTGGTGAGCTTTTTCCAGCAGTTGCTTGGCGCGATGCAATCGGCCCGTGTGGTCCAGCCCGGCATCAACAGGCGGATGATCGTTCAGGTCCTTGCCGTCGTCGATCGAAGCCTTCTTGATTTCGGCAATCGCATCATCGATGGCGTGGATGGCTTCCTTCTCTTCGTGCCGCAATTCGCCTCCGTCGCGGACATCCAGATGGGCGCGAGCTGCGCGAAGATCAGAAAGTGCGTGCAGATATGCAGGGTGCTTGCCTTGAGCAGAGGCATTGCCTGAACCGAAACCCAGGAACAAGGCGAAAACCAGTGCAAATACCGCGAGTTTGGCGATAGACCTCATCGTCGTTAGTTCTCCTTGGCAGATTTTGAAAAGGTGCCGATTTGCTGAACCGAGTCAACCTGGGCGGCTCCACAGTTCGGGCACTTAGCCACATTAACCCTGTGGCGCGCGTATAGTTGCGGCTTCGAAATCGGCCTTGCGCAATGGGTTTCCTGTCCAGAGGGTCAGGTTTCAGAGCCCGGCCAATCTTCCGGTCACTCTCTTCCTCATGGCTCAGCGGCGCGTCTTCCTCGTGGTCGTCTTTCGCTTGGCACGTTTGCATGGCATGGCCCCAGAGGCGATCGACTCCCGAGTTCCTCGAGGCATTTTTGCGACCACCAGCTCGTAGGACCGCTTCACGAGTGCCGCAACCTCAGCCAGCGGCAGGGTTTCCGGTGTTTCAATGGCGATCCATTTCGCACGTGCCAGGTATGGTGCCGGGATGATTCCCTGGCGTTCGCAAAGTTCGGCGAATTCCTCAGGGTCTGCTTTCAGGGATAGCCAGAGTCGCGCCGGTTCGAGTGGCGTAACTGCGAACATTTTGCCACCCACTTTGAACAGCAGATCGTCACCCCATTGAACCTGTTCCGTGGCACCCGGTAAGGCCAAACACATTTTCCGCAGTTGATCGAGTTGCATCATTCAGGCACCGTCATTGGAGGCGGGAGGGCATAGTCTAGCGCGGAAATTTTCCCTGCGGAAGCGGATTGCATCCAGGATAACTGGGCAAGGAAAAAGGAAGAGAGAATATGAACAAGAAATGGCTGGCCGTAATGCTGGGGACGATGTTGCTTTTTGGATTCCACATGGCAGCGCAGCAACCAACCACCAAGCGCGAACCAATGACGTTTTCTCTCGATTGCGCCGGTGGCGATTGTCCCTTGTTGAAGGGAGCGCCGCAAACCAGCGGCATGCGTGGGGGATCCGTAAAATTGAATCCCGGCGAGAGCGTGGGCTGGCACGGCACGGGACAAAACGAAGAAGCACTTACGATACTGCAAGGCACGGGCACGGCGAACATCGATGGCCGCGCGGACGTGCCACTCCACGCAAAAATGCTCGCTTACATCCCGCCAGGTACGCGGCACAACGTGACCAACACCGGAACCGAACTGCTCGAGTATGTTTGGATCGTCGCCCCGGCTGGAAAGCCATAGTTCGGTTCGCGGAAGCCTGGTTCGCCGGACGTAATGTGACTGCATAGATATCTACGAACTGCAGGTCCATCAGTGCAGGCCTTCAATTACGTATTCCGCGGAGATCTTCCGGGCGTAGCGGTAGGCATAATTCTTGCCATCGCGTGAGGCGATGACTACCGGGCGTCCCATGATCGAAGAAACCTCTGAGAGAGAGACCGTGTGCAGAAGAGTTCGTTTAGAACCGGCAAGCTCAACGCGCCAAATCTCGGCTGTGTCCAGGGGGCCATTGCGCCTGACGAGAAGGGCCGCATCGTCGGAAGTGAAGTCAAAGGGACGGTCACCTTTTTGTAGTTGAGGAATGTCGCGGGGTTGCCCCCCATCGAGCGGAAACAATTGATATTGTGAGGCGTCGGTGTTCGTGGTCAGAAGAAGCTTGCCATTCGTCGCGGTGGCAATGCCGCGGATTCCCTCGGGTGTGATCGGAGTCTCGCTGCCGTTCAAATCGATGACATAGGTACGTTCGGGGTGGCCGGGCTCATTTCCGACCGAGAACACGCGGCCATCGGGAAAAAAGCGGGCGCTGAGGTGACTCAAGTTGGAATGTGTGAGTTGGCGCGACTCACCTGCGCCTATGGGAAGAAGCAGAAGCTGGTTCGCACCAGCCGACGTGCGGCTCAGTGCCCATTTGCCATCGATGGAGAGATCCATGGGGTCGCCGTCACCGAGGCGCACGGCCGGTGAACCATCCATGTCGCGGAGGAATGTGCCATACTGCGCGCCGCTGTGTTGATCGCCAAAAAGAATCTGCTTGCCATCGAAAGAGAATCGCATCGTAGAGGCCCAATCCATCCAGGTGAAATCGCGGTCTTTGGCGTTACCAGGAGTGGAGACCATCAGAATGAGCCGGCTGTTGACGTCGGCCACAAGCACGCGGCCATCCGGGAGCGAGTCCTGGATATCGATGTCGCCGGGAGCGGAAAGCAATGAGCGCACGCGACCGGAGAGTGATGTTGCGAAGAGCGAGCGATAAACGCCTTCGGCGACGGCGCTAAACCAGATTTCGTCCCCTTTCGGAGACCACGCCAGCCCTTGCGTGGAAGCGTAGGAACCGCTCAGTCTCATGCGGTGCCCTTCAAGGTCGATGACGGAAGCAAAGCCCTGATCGTCACCAAAAGAAGGGTGATCTAGGAAGGCAATCCTTCTTCCGTCGCGCGAAAAACGCGGATCGCTTACCCAGCCAGGAGTTTCGTAGAGCACTTTGCCCGCTGGGTATTCCAGGGTATAGACGTGGCGCTCACGAATATAACGAACTACCGCAAAGTCTTTGCCATCGGGCGCCCAATCGGCGTACTGGACGGAATCAAGGATTGGCCGTGGTGCACCTCCGCCAACCGGCAGCCGCGCGAGCGTTCCCGCGCGGACATAGCCTGGCCCAACACTCTGAAAGTTCTGGATCACGAGCAATTCGCCGCTAGAGGAGACCGAAGCAAGTGCATCCGCCTGCACACCTAAAGGACGCATCCCCTGGCTATCCATCCGGGTCGTGTAAAGAGCCATGGTGGAATCCGAACCCCAGCGCGAGGCGCAGACGATGCTCTGCCCATCGGACAAGAACCGAGCCGAGTCCACAGAGCCCTGCTGGAAAGTGAGCTGGACAAATTTGGGCGGCGCCCGATGCGCTGTGGAGCGGGCAAGGAACCAAGTGGCCGGAAGCAGAAGCGCGAGAGCCAAGGCACCGAGACCTGGTAGCAGCCAGTTGCGCCTTGCTTTCGTGGGAGCCGTTTCGGCGAGTGCGGGAATTGTGGTGGAAGTTCGCGTGCCACTGAGCTCGCTGAGCTGGAAAGCAATGTCGCCGGCCGACTGGAACCGCTGCTGCGGCGTTTTTTCCATGCAATGGTGGACAATGCGATCGAGAGCAGGCGAGACTTCGCGATTCGTGGCAGTGAGTTCCGGCGGTTCGTGATTGAGAATCGCGCTCATGACATCGGCGGCAGTTTCACCGTGGAACGCGCGTTTGCCGGTCAGCATTTCGTAGAGAACCACGCCGAAGCTGAAGATGTCGCTGCGTGAGTCCGTCGGCTTCCCGCGAACTTGCTCGGGCGACATGTAGCCAATGGTGCCGAGAACCACGCCCGCCTGAGTAACGGTTTGCAAAGTGACGTTCACGTCAGGCGAATTTGCTTCGGTGAGCTTGGCGAGACCGAAGTCGAGAATCTTTACTCGGCCGTCATTGGTGACGAAAACATTGTCGGGTTTGAGATCGCGATGCACGATGCCGCGTTCATGCGCCGCCGCCAAGCCATTCGCAATCTGAATAGCGTAATCGAGGGACTTGCGCTCGCGAAGGGCGCCGGAGGCCAATCGCTCGCGCAATGTAGAGCCCTCGAGCAGCTCGGAAACGATGAAAGGTGAGGTTGCCGCCGCGGCAGTGGCGGAGCCGGCTTCACCGCCTGGTTCGGCCACCGGGGCTGTTCCGACGTCAAATACGGTCAGTAAGTTCGGGTGATTGAGAGCCGCAACGGCTCTGGCTTCTTGCTCAAAACGGCGCAGGCGATCCTGATCGCTGGCGAATGAACTGGGCAGGATTTTAATGGCGACATCGCGATGGAGGCGGGTGTCACGCGCGCAGTAAACCTCGCCCATGCCACCTGCGCCGAGAAGCGACTGAATTTCGTAAGGACCTAGCTTGGTTCCGGAGTTAAGGGCCATCGGTGGGCGAGATTATAGAACATGTCGGCCTCGGATGAAAATTAGGGAGGAGTTCTTTGTGTTCTCTCCCTGATTCCGGATGTGCGGCACTAATGTTGGATTAGCGTTGACTGGCTGGCGACGCATTGCCATGTGCCGTTCATCTTAACCCAAGTATCCGAAAACCGTCCGCGGCGGTTGTACGGCTTGCCTTTGTTCATCCCCCTCTCGCGATACACACCGGTCACAACGGCACAATCCCCAAACACATGCGCGGTCTGCTGCTCATTTGTGATTTGTTCCGGAGCGAGACCTTCACTCTTTACGTTCGCCAGGAATTCCTGCTTGGAGGAAATGCTACCGTCGTAGTCGATGTACACCAGTTGCGGAGCCAGCAATTGGTCGAGAGCAGCGACATCTTTCGATTGCTCCGCGTGATTCCAGGCGGTTTCCAGGGCCAGGATGCGCCCCTCATCCGCCCTGCTTTCTTGAGGGAGGCTCGGAGAGATCAGGGCAAGCGAAAAAAGCACTAGGGGAAGTCCAACGGCAAGGCAGAGTTTCATCCGAGTGTCCCTCCTGGCAAATAGTTCACCTTTATCCTACACTGCCAACTTTACACCGAAGGGCTCAGGTCGCGAACTGGTCAAGATTTGTATTCAAGGCCGGCAGGAGCAAGTTTCGCCAGCGCCACCGCCAGTCTAGACGGTTTGCGCCCCTGCATTTCCGACCGCTCCTTCGAGACCACTGCGGCGCGCACCAGATGAGCACCCAGGAAGCGTATGGGCTCGGGAGGAAAATTGTTCAAGCCACGGCCAACCAGCGGATGATGGCTCCATTCGTCTTTCCGGTCCAGAGCGAGGCTCGCAAGGATGCGTCCGCCGATCACGCTCGGACCTACTCCATTGCCGCTCCACCCAATCCCGAACACAATGTTTTTTTGATTTTCGAGATAACCGAGCCGCGGCAAGCTGTCCGGAGTTCGATCAATCGGCCCGGACCAATCGTGAGTAATGGGTACATCCATCCATTGTGGGTAGTAGCGGCGGACGTCTGCAGTAACTTCCGCGGCCCGTTCTGCATGACGATCGAACTTTGCGCCAATGTTTCCACCATAAGAGATGGTCCACCCGCCCTTACCGAAGACCACGCGACCGTCACGGGAGATGCGGTAGTAGTCGACCATGGTTTGCGAATCGGTGATGGAAAGATCGGCGTGCCACCCGCTCTGCGCGAGCAGATGTGGAACCGGGGCTGTGGCGATCATGTCGCTGGAGATGACGGCGATGGCGCGGGACAGTTCGGGAATGGAAGCCGCCCACGCGTTTGTAGCGATGACTAGCTTTTCCGAGCGGATGCTTCCACTGGTGGTCTGGATCGTTATGGGTCGCGAGCGTGTGAAGGAGTGAACTTGCGTGTGTTCGAAAATACAAACTCCCTGCTCCAACGCAACACGCCGCAGTCCGCGTGCCAATGCCGCCGGTTGAACGACGGCAGCGTTGGCGATGAATACTCCCCCGCGATGGTGGGATGATCCGGCCCGGCGCGCGACCTCGGCAGTCTCCAAGCGGCGAAACGCATCGACGCCGTTTCGCTCACAAGGACGCACCACTCTTTCCCAAGCGCCGCTCTGCGCGGAAGTCGTCGCGGACCAAAGCCAGCCGCCCTTGCGGAAATCGGCGTCAATGGCGTGTTGTTGACAGAAACTCGAGATTTCATCGATCGAGCCTTCGGAGGCTTGCGCCACGCGAAGGGCCTCCTGGATGCCGAAGAGGTTCTCGAGGGAAGACAGCTTGGACATCCAGGAGAGAACTAAGCCGCCATTTCTGCCGGAAGCCCCGCTGCCACAAATGTCCTGTTCGAGCAGGACTACGGTGCAGTTAGGGGAGTGCTCTTTGATGGGCAGGGCGGTCCACAACCCGACGAAGCCGTCGCCAACAATTGTGATGTCGGCTGTGCAGGTGCCTTCGAGTGGAGGGGCGTCGGGGGCGTCACCGGCAATTTGCTGCAGCCAGTAGGAACGATGGCGAGTTTGCCGGGACAAGACCTACTGGCCCTTTTCGTAGGGCAAGCCCTTCTCTGCCCAATCCTTCGCAAAACTGTCAGGCAAAATCAATACACGAAGCTTCGCAAAACCCATTTCGCGGAGCGTGGTGAAGGCTGGGCGAACATTTGGGCAGTGTTCCATCGGGCAGCACCCACAATAAATGACAAGATTGGTCGAACGGGGAAGAGAACCGGCCCATGCCTTGATCTGCGCCAAGCCGTCAGTGCTGCCGCCGCTTCCGTGAAACTGGGCTCCCTTGATGTGACCCGCTGTATAGAGACGCTGAAAACCCACGAACAGGACGGTGGGAGAAGACTTGTTGTCCGCCAATTCCCTGACGAGATCGGCCGGCTGCACAGTCTGCGCTGCCGTCCATGGATTTGCGGCGTCCTGGGCGCGCGTGAGCGGAAGAGAGAATGGAGCCAGGGTGAGCAGAAAAAGAACGGCAAGCGGAAAGGTCAGCCTTACCAGGCGGAAAACAGTATCCATCTTCCTCCTCCGGGAAATGCTGCAGCTATTCTAGCGCCAAAGGAAAAGGCGCCGCTGAAAGAAAAACTCCAGCGCGGCCAGAAAAGCAGAGGGGAAGCGGGCCTTCAACGGCGGTCAGACGGGAAACAAACTCCCGCTCATCGGAAAGCCACGAAATCTATGGTTTATCGGCTGGCGCACGTATGAACTTCAGAGGCTGGTCGTATCCCTCGGCATAAATCAAGAGAAACGGCTCCTGATAGGCGAAGCGCGTGGCGGCGCCCAGCGCCTTCAGATAATTGTCTTCCTGTGCGCTCACATCGTTCGCCAGGCACGCCATGCGTGTGGAAGCCAGCGCCCCCATTTTCAGCGAGTCTCCGGCAATGACCACCGAGCCCGTAAACCGGTTACAGGAACCGTTCCCGGCAACGCGGCCTGCTTCGGGGAATGCCAATGTTGCTTTAGAGTTGGCAATCGCGGGAACACCCGCAAGACTTACCAATCGCCATTCCGATCCGGGCAACGAGATGTTGGTGGAGGCAGGAACAGGCGGGTTCCCCACCGGCTTGCGAGCGGAAGAACAGGAAACAGTTGCAAGTGAGATTGCGCCAAAGAACAGGGAAGCAATGAGCCATCTCAAAGACGCCTCTCCTTATTGGAAATCAAGAGTAACCAAAAGGGGCCGAAGATGATCGGGCAATCTCCGGCCCCGCGAAAGGCACTGAGCGGTTTACGCAGTTTTCTTGGTGAAAAATGTCTTGTAAAGGTACAGCAGTAGAACGGCACCGAGAACGGACATGATGAATCCCGCTGGCTGTCCTTCCTGGTACCAGCCCACGAGCCGTCCCAAGTAACCGGCGACGAAGGATCCGGCCAGGCCCAGGACCATGGTGATAATCCATCCGCCTGGATCTTTTCCGGGCATGAAGAACTTGGCGATAGCACCGATGATCAAACCGATTAATGCAGTCCACAGCAGACTAAACATGAGGGCAACTCCTTCTTGAGGATCAATTTGTTGAGCATTAGAAATTGCAATAGTCGGGCGGCGAATCACCCGGGTATCTGCCAAAAACAAGCAGCAGAATAGGAGTTTCTTTTACCGGTGGGGCGGGAATTGCAGTTCGTAGGAAGGACTATATTCCACTTTGCAGAAGAAGCGCAATACGTCAGTGGACTGATTTGAAGGAATTCAAGTTGATAAGTTGCGGCGGTTATTTTTTCAAGTCGGCGCGGGTGCGAATCAGCTTGGCCGCTGTGGTGCGCAAAGTCTCCGGCACGTTTTTATTCAAGGACAGCTTTTTGACGTCGGCAACGTTGAGCATGGGGAGCATGTGCAGCGTGACGTCCAGCGGGCACTTTGGATTGTTCATCAAATTGCGTACAACCACATAATTTTTCCGGAATACGCGGTTACTGGCGATGAGACGGAGGATTTCATCCGTCAGGTTGGCCATTGCCGCGAACCCCTCCACTTCCTGGTCGGTCAAGCGCGGTGATTGAAGAACCGCCCGCTGCACCACCTTGTTGTTGTCACGGATGAGCGTCCGGCGAGCGCCGGAGTCGCCTTTCATCGCAAATTGCACGCGTTGCGCCACGGTCATTTTGGCGATTTGCTGCAACAGGGTTTGCCGCCGTTGGGGATCTGGTTCCGCTTCTGCCGCAACATCCGCAAGGTGTTTCAAATCGTCTGAGACAGTAGTGCTCTGCAGCTCATGAAGCGTGTTTTTCTGATCCGCCGTGAGATGCGGCGAGTGCTCCAACGCCGCAGCGAGCAAGTGCGATGCCGACACGCGATCGAGCTCTTCCACCAGCGCATGCACCTGTGCCGCCGAAAGATGCGGAACCAAGGGCACCAGATGTTCGCCCGGACATTTCCTGTTCGCAAGCATGCCGGAGACCACACCGGCATGACCGGGAAAGCTCTTCCCCGCATAGGCGAACAGAGCCGGCACGGCATTTTCGCGTTTGAGGGACTCCACGAAAATCTCCGGCGCACACGAAAGCAGCGTCTCCCCAGCGCGCGTGGCAATCATTTCGTCTTGATCGTGGGTTAGAACCGCCAGAATTTCCACGCGTTCAGCCGGAGCGATGTGCGCGCTGCCTGCTCCGCATACGGCGAGTTTCCGTTCACGGGGTGCGCGCCCGTGCCGGAGATCTTCCAGAACTTCAGGGCTGAGAGTTTCCACTGGTTGTCTGCCTTAAGTCCTTGCGACTCAACTTTATTGTACCGGACGCACTGGGAACGCCAAGGGGAGGCATGGCCTGGCCGTTCAATTCCAGCAACACCGCGCTGGAGTCCTCTGCCGTAACCTGGAATCCCTCGCTGGCCGTGAAATGGCGATTTTCTCCTGCCGTTAGATCGTTATCGAATACCACGTTGCCGTCGGACTGGACCTGCAGGTGAGTGGCGGACCCGGCAGACACAAATAGATCCAAGGTTGCGGGAGAAGGAACCCCTGACGGTGGGGGTGGCGCGGTCGAAGGCGGTGCTGTGGCAGGCAAATTTTGCGGCGCGAGCTGCGGCAGGACGGGCGTGCCGTCCCTGCGTGACTGCTTCAAGCTGTGGTGTGCCGCGTAGTATTTCCACCCGTAAATTCCGCCCGCAACCAGCCCGGCGAGCACGACCAGGATTCCCAATACAATCGCGGCAGTCACCCATTTCGGTGGCGCAGGGATTCTATTTTCAGGGTGATCGTTGGCGGTTGAAATCTTCGTACCATGTGCCAGGTCGTACTCCGCCAACAGTGCTTCTTCGTCGAGTCCGAGATACCGGGCAACCGATCGCACGAAACCGCGATTGAACACGCCCCCCGGGAGTTTCTCCCAGTCCTCATTTTCCAAGGCTTCCAGGAAGCGTGGTCCAATACGGGTCGCCGAAGTGATCTCTTCCAGCGTCACCTCCCGCAATTCCCGCTCGCGCTTCAGCCGTTCGCCGAAATTTCCCCTGGCCATGCCCTCTTCCCGCAAAGATTCA
>Ga0181532_10006038_pt1 | contig 10148 bp, 4 predicted proteins | sample PEATcosm2014_Bin_33_FD_119768 | JGI IMG/M metagenome (GOLD analysis project Ga0181532, IMG submission 119768) | Peatland microbial communities from MTU Mesocosm Facility, Houghton, MI, USA - PEATcosm2014_Bin11_30_metaG | ecosystem: Environmental > Terrestrial > Soil > Wetlands > Peat | place... | reverse complement strand
TCTGCCACCCGCGCGCCCGTTCCTCAAAGCGCTTGCCAATCGCTGTCGAGCGCCCCAGCAACCCATCTTTCTCAATCGTTTCCAGCGCGGCCAGCGCCGCAACACAGGACATCGGATTGCCGGCGAAGGTGCTTCCCAGCCCGCCCGGCTGTGGCGCATCCATTATTTCCGCGCGGCCAGTGACTCCGGCAAGTGGCAGCCCTCCGCCAAGCGATTTCGCGGTCGTGATAATATCCGGCTCCACGCCGTAGTGTTCGATCGCGAACATCTTTCCGGTTCGTCCGATTCCGGATTGCACTTCGTCGGCGATGAACACAATTCCATACTTCTTGCAGATTTCCTTCACAATCCCGAAGAATTCCTTCGGTGGCGCCACAAATCCGCCCTCGCCGAGCACCGGTTCGGCGATAACCGCCGCCACCGCATCAGGCGACACCACCCGCTTGAAGGTGTCCTCCAGATGATGCGCGCAGGTCACGTGGCACGCGGGATACGTAAGGTTATAGGAGCAGCGATAGCAATACGCGTACGGAATCCGGTAAATGTCCGTGGCAAACGGCGCGAACCCAGCTTTATATGGATTCGTCTTGCTGGTGAGTGACATGGTCATCCAGGTCCGCCCGTGAAACGCGTCCTCGAAACAAATCACCGCCGGCCGCTTCGTGTAAGCCCGAGCGATCTTCACGGCGTTTTCCACGCACTCCGCCCCGCTGTTCACGAAAAATGTTTTCTTCGGTCCGCTGATCGGCGCCAGTGCATTCAACTTTTCCGCCAGCGCGATGTACGACTCGTAGGGCGTCACTCCAAAACACATGTGCAGGAACTTGCCAATCTGCTCCCGTAGCGCCGCTTCCACTCGCGGGGCGCGATGCCCGCTGTTCAGGCAGCCGATGCCCCCGGCAAAATCGAGATACCGGTTTCCATCCACGTCCTCAATCCATGCCTCTTCGGATTTCGCGGCAAAGATGGGAGACACAAGATGTGGCCCGCGCGGTATCGCCGCTTCCCGCCGCGCCAGGAGCGCTCTGGATTTGGGCCCGGGTACTTCCGTGCGCAATTGAATCGTTTTCATGGTTCGTCTTCCCCTTCCAAATTTCTGACGCAATCCTTTCGCGCGATTGGTCATCGCAGCAAACCAGTCTGCGCGCTCAGTACCAGCCAATCGGTGCTTCATCCAGGTTGACGTACACCTGTTTCGTTTCCAGATACTCTTCGAGCCCCCACGGCCCAAGTTCCCGGCCAAACCCGGACTGCTTATACCCGCCCCATGGCGCTTCCACATACGTGGGCTGCATGTGATTCACCCAGATAATTCCAGCGCGCATGGCCTTCACCACCCGAAACGCCTTAAAAATGTCCCGCGTCCACACCGCTCCCGCCAGCCCATAGGGTGTATCGTTCGCAATCTTGATGGCATCGCCTTCGTTCTCAAAGGGAATCACGGAAGCGACCGGCCCGAAGATTTCCTCACGCGAAATGCGCGCGTTGTTATCGACGTCATAAAAAATCGTTGGTTCAACGTAATAGCCCTTGCCGAACGCTTTCGCCCGCCCTCCGCCAATCGCGGTCTTTGCTTCTTTCTTGCCGAGCTCAAGGTAGGAGCTCACCCGGTCATATTGCTCCTTGCTGACCAGCGGCCCCATCTTGGTTTCGCGTTCGAGCGGCGGCCCCAACTTGATTCGCTTGGCCTTTTCCGTCATGGCTTCCACGAACTTCGAATAGATTTTCTTCTCCACCAGGATCCGGCTGCCCGCGCTGCACACTTCCCCCTGATTGATGAACACGCCAAAAAGCGCGCCATCGACCGCAGCCTCCCAGTCGGCATCCGCGAAAAACACATTGGGTGATTTTCCGCCCAGTTCCAGCGTGACGCGCTTCAGCGTGTCTGCCGCGCTCCTCACGATAATTTTCCCCACCGCCGCGCTTCCCGTGAACGCGATCTTGTCCACTCCCGGATGCGCCACCAGAGCCGCACCGGTCACTTCGCCAACGCCATTAATAATGTTGACCACGCCCGGTGGCAGCCCGGCTTCCTCCAAGTAGTTCGCGAACTCCAGCGCCGTCAGCGGCGTCTGTTCCGCCGGCTTCAGCACGCAGGTGCACCCCGCCGCGATTGCCGGGGCCAGTTTCCATGCGGCCATCAGCAACGGAAAATTCCAGGGAATGATTTGCCCGGCCACTCCCACCGGCTCGCGCAGCGTAAAACTCAGCGCGTTGGCCGGCACCGGCATAACGCTTCCGGTCACCTTGTTTGCCAGTCCGCCGTAGTATTCAAAGCAAGTCGCCACATCTGAAATGTCGAACTCCGCCTCGACAATCGGCTTGCCGCAATTGCGGGCCTCGATTTCCGCCAGCGTTCGGGCGTTCTGTCGGATTTTTTCCGCCAGCTTGAACAGGATGCGACCGCGATCCTGCGCCGTCGTCTGTGGCCATGGGCCGCCATCGAATGCAACGCGAGCGACCTTTACAGCCTTATCAGTGTCCGCAGTGTTGGCGGAAGCCACATGTGCGATCACTTCCTCGGTCGAAGGATCGTAAACAGGGAACGTCTCATTCGAGGAACTGCTGACCCATTGCCCATTTACATAATTCTGGTAAGTCTTCACCGTTGGTTTCGCTGTACTGGACATTGTCCGCCTCCGAACTCTTTCGTCAGAACACCGCTCAGCCGTGCCGAACCTGCACAAAATCCCTCGAATTTTAGCCCCGGAGATCTCTCCTACCTCGCCGATTCTTCCGCCAATTTCCGCGCTGCTTTCCGACTCCCATAGATGTAGAAGAAAAATGCCGCCAGGCCGATAAACAGCAGCGTTCCGCCTACCATCCAGATTTCATAAGAAACGAGCGAAGTGATCTGCTGCGCGGGGAAATAGGCCAACAGGATTCCCAGGACCGTGGTCACCAGCCCACTGATGCCCGCGAAGATCAGTGTCCCTTTACCGTAGTGCCCGCGCTCGAATTTGCGATCGAACGCAATCTTCAGCAACGCCCCGAACACGTACAAAAACGGGATCAACTGCAGTACCACGGCCAGCGACAGTAATCGCTGAAACGATTCCTGCACCCGCCCGGTCATCACAAAGTTGGCAATGACCAGAATCAACGAAACGCTCGCGTGCACGATCAATGCCGCGTACGGTGTCGCATATTTCGGGTGAATCTTCCCAAGCCACGCGGGCATGTACGAGTCCAGCCCCGCCACGAACGGAATTCGCGCCGAGCCGCCCAACCACGCCGAGCCAATCCCCGCAATGGACACGCTGAGCAAAAACGCGAATGGCGCGACAATCCACGAAACCCCAACCTGACCCGCCATGTGACTCACCGCTTGCACGATCCCCTGGAGCACGCTGATGCTGTTTTTGTCCACCGCCACCAGCAACGTCAGCGTCGCTCCTATATAAAGCAAGCCGGATAGCACTCCGCCCCAAGTCACCGCGCCGGGCAATGTCTTCCGCGGATTTTCGATTTCGTCGCCCATGATGGATGCCAGTTCCAATCCCACAAGGCCAAAACAAATCACCCCGAATGAATTCAACACGAATCGTGGATTCGCTGGAATCTGGAAATCCGACCAGTGAATGTTCGTGCCGAACTTCGCGCATACAATCACGCCGAGCCCCATCAGCAAGAATGCCGCGCTGAATGTTCCAATCCCTCCCAGATTGTTGATCCATTTCCCCACGCCGAGGCCCACCACGTTCAGCACAACCAGGAACGTCAGCAGCACCACCGAAGCGATCAGCGCGAATGCACGATTGTCCGCCAGTCCCTCATGCCGGGCACCCAGCACAAACACCGACACCCCGACGAAGTACAGCATGACCGTCGGCACGTACATCATGTTGTTCGTCCAGTAGCACCACCCGGACAAAAACCCGTGGAAGTCCCCAAAAACTTCCTTGGCCCACAGATACACGCCGCCTTCTCCGGGATAGCGATGCGCAAGCTCGATCACGGCGATCCCTTGCGGCCAGAAAAAAAGGATGAGCGAAATAATCCACAACCAGATGGTGACCCCGCCGTTCGCGGCTATGGAGGGCAAAACGTTCAGGTTGAAAACCGCCACCACAAACAACAGCACCAGGTCACGCCGCCCAAGGACTCGCTTCAAATGTGGCTGCCCAGCGTCCGAAGCAGCCACTACCGCCGTCCCCTCCGTGTCCTCACTGCTCAATCTGTTCGCTCCTTAGTCGCTAGAGGTTTTAGCCTCCAAAGCCAATGCAGGACGCCTGGAGGATCCTGTTCTTCCTCCAGCTCATTCCCTTCCTTGACTTCCTTCTTAGTGTCCTGCAGCGCCAACGAACTTCAGCCCGCGCTCCTGCTGCGTCTTCGCCAAGTCCGGCGCCACTTCTTCAAACACGGCCAGATGCTTGTCGATATCCGCCTCGGTGTGCTGCACGGAGATGGTCCACTGCTCATCCCACCAGTACGGCATCGCCAGCACTCCGCGGTTCACCATGCCGAACCAGAACTGCCGCCACAGGTCCACATCGATCTTCGTCCAGTCGCGGTAATTGTGGATTTCCTTCGGATACAGCATCAGCGCACCGTTCACGCCCGCTTGCGCCACATACGCTTCCAGCCCGGCCTTCTTCAGGATCGTCCGGTAGCCTTCCGCCAGTTTCTTGCCGAGCTTGTCCACGTGGGCGTAGTTCTCACGTGTCAGCACTTCGCGGAATACCGCTAGTCCCGCCGCCATCGCGAACCGGTTCGTGTTGTAAGTTCCCCCGTGGAAAACCTTATGTTGCACGATCAGGTCCATCACCTCCCGGCTTGCTCCAAATGCCGCAAGCGGTACGCCCCCGCCAATCGATTTCGCCAGCGTGATGATGTCCGGCTTCACACCGAAGTATTCGCTTGCGCCGCCCCAACCAAGTTTCGCCCCGGTCTTCACCTCGTCGAAGATCAGCAACGTGCCGTTCCTGGTGCAGATTTCGCGCAAGCTTTCCAAAAATCCGGGCTGCGGCATGCAAATGCCCACGTTCATCATGATGGGTTCCAGAATGATCGCGGCAATCTGTCCCGGGAATTGCTTGAAGCGATTCTCCACGCTCGGCAGATTATTGAAAGTCGCTACCGGCACGTTGTCCAAAACCGACTGGATCACGCCCAATCCGCCGGGCACCGAATTCGGCGCGTTGATGTCGCCGTAATCCTCTTCCTTCGGCTTCACGCTGACGAGCGCCGTGTCGTGCAACCCGTGATAGCAACCTTCGAATCGCAGGATTTTGTCCCGGCCGGTCGCCGCTCGCGCAATCCGGCACGCGTGCATGGTTGCTTCCGTACCGCTCGAGCCGAATCGCACCATATCCACCGGATAGCGCGCGCAAATTTCTTCCGCAAGTTCCAATTCCATGCCATGCGGCATCCCAAACGTCGCGCCATTCGCGGCCGCCCATTGGACAGCTTTAGCCACTGCCGGATGTCCGTGTCCCGCCATCAGCGTCCCGAAGCACAAGTTGTGGTCGATATACTCGTTTCCGTCGATATCCTTGATCTTGCTCCCGTGTCCTTCCGCGACAAAAATCGGATAGGGATCGTACGCCCGGTAATTGCTCGCCACTCCCAGCGGGATGCGTTTTTCCGCGCGCTTGTGAGCTTCCGCGGATTTCGGCGTGCGCTTCTCATACAAAGCCATTTCCTTCTGTAGCATCTCGTGCATTTTCAAACTCCATCCAGGTGGGCCTTCCTGTGGTCACCTGTGGCAGGTCTGTTCCCTGCGGTCAGTGTAGGGGCGGCTTTACGCCGTCTCTCTCAGCGAGGAAAACGTCGCGGCTTCTGCGGCAAATTGCCCCCTTATTTTACGCCTTTCCCTGCAATTCCCGTAGGCGCAACCTGCGTGTCCATTCGTTCGCCGAAGCGTCGGCGCCCGTCTCCACAAGAAAGCGCGGCCGACTCAACAAGCCGCGCCTCTCGCTCGGTTCGCTTCCGTATCAGAACAGGAACTTAATCGCGAACTGCATGACACGCGGATCTCGAGCCTTGAGAACCTGACCAAACGTAGAGTCGCTGAAGTTCCCATCAGGATTCTCGAACTGCGTGTGGTTCCATGCGTTATAGAACTCCGCCCGGAATTCAGTGTTCAGTTTTTCCGTGATGGGCGTCGTCTTCGCTATTACCAGGTCGGTGTTGCTCAACGCCGGACCACAGCACAGAGCATGCGGTGTGTTTCCAAATGTCCCCAGTTGTTGTGGGCAAGGCTGTCCCGTGGTTGGATCACAGAAGTTGCTTGGATTAAACCAATAATTGCCTGCCGTAGTCTTCGGGTTCTGTCGCTGAAATGGCGCGGTTGCGTAAGGAGTATTGGTTGACTCAAAGAAGATACTGCTCTGCAATTCCGCGTCGTTTTCATCCTGCACACGAATCGGGAACCCGCTCTGATAAGTGATGATGGCAGAAAGTTGCCATCCATTCGCGACCTTCCCCGCGAATCCTTCCTTCTTCGGGATCGGCAGTTGCCAGACAGGGCTGAAAACGAAACGGTGTTTGGCATCCAGCAGCGACAACCCTCGCGTCGCACTCTGATTGATCGGATTCAGCTCGTTTTCGAACGACGCGCCTTGGTCGATGGCCTTGCTGAACGTGTACGATGCCTGGAATAACAGTCCGTGGGAGTAATTCTTTTCCAACGAAACCTGCAACCCGTTGTAATTCGAATTCGCTATTGTGTCTTCCGCAAATATGTTGCTGAACACCGGCACTCCGTCGGCTGGACAACCCCCTCCTGTGAGGGGATCGCAGTTCGGCGACGAATACGGCCTCAATCCAACCAGATTGATCGGCGTCCCTCCTGGCGCTCCAGTGATGGTGCACCCGGCGGGATTCTTAGGATTGAGGTACGGGCAGGGGATATTGGGTCCATTAGGATTCGATCCCGGAATGTACGGCATGTTAAATTTTGCTCCAGCTGGGAGCACGAAAGAATAAGAATTGTCTGCGCTGAATGTCCCGCAGGTTCCTGCACCCATGTAGGTGTTCAATTCCAGGCACGTTGCCGGATTCCCGTAGTTCAGGTCGTGCGAGGCGAGCAGGTGATGCGCCTGTGTCCCGACAAACGCCACCCGCAGCAACATATCAGAGGTCAACTGCCGCTCAATCGTGAAATTGTATTGCTCTGCATATTGTGTCCTCAGGTGCGGCTGAAATTCTCCGAACAGCAAAAGCGAACGGAACGCCGACCAATCAACGCAACCCTTCGGACCTGCCGGATCGAAACAAGGGGTCGACGGTGTCTGAGTGATGATACCTCCTGCGTTGTTCGGAACCTGCACGCCGTTCTGTCCCAAAAACGGGGTATTGAACAGTGGACTGGACGAGAACGCGCTTACACCGAATGGCGGCTCGGCGCTGAATTGCTCCATAACCAGCTGTTCCATCGGGTTATAGAAAATCCCGTAGCCTCCGCGAATCGTGGATTTCCCTGGTCCACCGGCCAACGCCCCCAAAAGTCCGTCATTCCAGCCAGGGCTATACGCCAGACCGATTCTTGGCGCGACTGCCTTGTAATATGTTGCCGTTAATCCCTGCTGTACTCCCTTATCTCCGGGAAACACCAATCCCGTAGGGAAGTACGCGTAGTTCGCTGTTCCTGGTTGGCAACTTCCCGCAGAAGTCCCTAAATTGGCCGCGCTCGTTGCCGATAACCAGCACGGGTACAGCGTTGTATCCTGTCCCGGCCGGAATGTTTGCAGGCGATTCCCGCTATCAACGTATGGCGTATTTAGTTCCCAACGCAGTCCGTAGTTCAGCGTTACATTTGGCCTGATTTTCCAGCTATCCTGCGCGAACAGATACAGACCATAATTCGTCAGATCTTCGGCCTGCGCTGCGCCCTGGGAATAGGTTGTCGGCACTCCCAGGAAGTAATCCGGATAGGAATCGGCATTCGTATTCGACGGATTCAACGAATTGTTTGATCCGCCGTTCTGGAACGTGAAGGATCCGTTGATGTTGTAGTAGAGGAATTGGTCGAACTTCTGCAACCGAAAATCCACACCGAATTTCAAGCTATGCGTTCCCATCACCTTGCTGTAATTGTCCGAAAATTGGTAGGTATTTCCCGTTTGTGGCAGTTCACCCTCTGTGTTATTCCCGATCGCAAATCCGCCGGCGGTGCTTATGAACGGCACACCCTCTCTCCCCGGAATGTTGGTTGTTATTCCAAAGCTTTTGTTGTTGGGGTCGGCAAAACAATCCGTCGCAGATACATACGACCCGCATGCATCGTGCAGGCTCGGAAGAATATTGACCGGATGATTCAGATTCCCCTGGCCCTCGCGAAACCAGTTGAACCGTAATTCATTTACCGCGCTCGACCCGATTGTCGACGTCTCGCTCAAATTCACCTGCTGCACCCGAGTTTTAAAGATTCCTCCGAATCCAGGCACGTTCGCTCCGGCAGCCTGGAAATTCGAAAACGGCTGAGTCTGATTCGTGTCATCGAAATAGTAGTAAGCCGTGAAGTGCTGGGTAGTCGAGAAATTGTGATCGAACCGGATTGTGAATTGGTCATCGTTCTCAATCAACGGCGGCGTATATGACAGAGTGCCTGTCCCAACCGGTGCCACATAGTTCTTGTAGAGTGCATTCGCTGTCGGATCAAAACAAGCCGTGGGAACCTGGGAGTTCGGGAAAATCGTGCTATAGGGCACTGGAACTGCCAGTGGCGAACCACTTGGCAGACCCGCCAGTGTCTTGAGTGCCGCTGCTCCCGCCGGCGAAACAGCATTAATGGCGCTTGCACATCCAGTGCGGCTATACAGGGCGTTGGCGAACGTCGGGTCGGTCACTGCTCCAGTAAACGCTCCATCTCCCGAAAAATTCCCTGCCGCCTCCCCGGCCGACGGTAGAAAAACCTGGCCGGACGATATCCCCTGCTTTAGCCGGTTCCCCTCGTACGAACCAAAGACGAAGGTTTTATCCTTCTTGATTGGCCCGCCCAGTGTGGCCCCAAACTGATTCTGTTGGTATTCGGGAACCGATGGGTCAAAGAAACCTTTCGTGTTGAGAACGCTGTTGCGGAAAAATTCGTAGACGTCGCCGTGGATATTATTGGTTCCGGACTTGGTCACCACATTCACAACCGATCCCGAGTTTCGTCCGTACTCCGCGTCAAACGTGTTCGTCAATACTCGGAATTCCTCAATCGCATCCGGTGACGGCTGAATCGCTGGCCCGTTCACGAAGATGTCGTTGCCGTCGCCCCCGTTCACCATGTAGTTGTTCGACCGGCCCCGGCCACCGTTCACCGAAACTACCCCGGGGTTGTCGCTCCCGTAAAACAGGTCCGCGCCCAGCTGCGATTGCACTCCCGGCTGCAATTGCAGCAGCTGATATGTATTTCTTGTACTCAGCGGCAGCTCTCGCACGGACTGCTCCGTCATCACCGCGCCCAACTGCGTCGTCGTCGTGTCTATGACCGGGGGCGCTCCCGTCACTTCAACCGTCTCCGTCGCGCCACCTACTTGCAACGCTACGTCCACGCTCGCTATTTCGTTCAATACCAGCACGATTCCCTTCCGCTGGTACTTCTTGAATCCCGTCCCGGTTATGTCGACCTCATAGCTGCCCACGGGTACCTCCAGGAACAGGTATTCCCCGGTCGCCGACGTCGTCGCCTCACGCGTCGTGTTTGTGTCTTCATTGATGAGCGAAACCTTCGCCCCGGCCACAGCGGCTCCGCTCGAGTCCGTCACCGTTCCCCGGATTCGTCCGCCCGTGCTCTGCGCCCTCCCGGAGGGCGCCCCAAGAATGCAGCACGCTCCGAAAATCACGGTAAACAGTACACTGCGGAAACACACGAATTTGAATTCCTGGCGCTTTCCTGAACTCATTGAACTCACCCCTGTTCCCCGAGAACCGTTTTCCCTGTAAAACCGATTCTTCGTGGTTGTAACCTGACCGTGAACCTTACTATAATCCAGCAAAGTTAGAGAAAGCCGAGACCCGTGTCAAGCAGAAAGAATTTGTCCACAGCATCGGAATCTTTGCCGGCCCAGCGTCTCCTCCGCATCTCGGAGGTCGCCCGCCGTCTCGGCATTTCTTCCTCGGCTTTGCGCGCCTGGGAAGCGCTCGGGCTCGTCACTCCCCAGCGCACCGCCAGCCACTACCGCATGTACGCCGAGGCAGACGTCCGTCTCCTCCAG
>Ga0181532_10006037_pt1 | contig 10148 bp, 7 predicted proteins | sample PEATcosm2014_Bin_33_FD_119768 | JGI IMG/M metagenome (GOLD analysis project Ga0181532, IMG submission 119768) | Peatland microbial communities from MTU Mesocosm Facility, Houghton, MI, USA - PEATcosm2014_Bin11_30_metaG | ecosystem: Environmental > Terrestrial > Soil > Wetlands > Peat | place... | reverse complement strand
GTCTGATGCATCCCGCCGCCGACAAGTTGGGCGTCCGCCAGCAGTTTCGGCACTCCCAACGCGTACGAGATGAGTTGGCAGAATTCCTGCGAGGCCAAAAGCTGGTTGAGCTGACGAATCGGCTCGGGAAACCGGGTCGAATCGGTGACTTGGACTTTCCCCTTCTCGTTCACCGCACGAAACGAGCGACCGACGGCAACCGCCTCCTCGTAGGGAGGAAACGCGTTGGCGACCCGCTCGGCAAAGTCCGGTCGCAAGAAGTTGTCGATTAAGAAGTTCGGCACGGGGGTCGAGCGACGAACCTGATCCCGCAAAGCCTCGCGGTCGATCGGATTCAAGAAGTCGGCCGGATTCAACAATTCACCGAGGGCCATCGGGTTTCGGCTCCGCCAATTGAGTTCACGGATCAATCACCAATCGCCGCCCTACGATTGGACCGGGTCGCCCGCAAACTCCGCGTGTCCTTTCGCATTTGACAATACCGGGCTTCCGGCCACAGGTAAATGCTAGGAACCGAGTCAAGGGCCAAAAAATGCGGACTTGGCGAGGGCTTTTCGGCGTCGCCGGTCCAAGTTGCAGTCCGTCGTGGGCACGCACGACCGGGAAACACCGTTTACCCTGGTCGCTGCCTCGCGGCAGTGCGGGTTCTCATCACTTTCCTTTGAAGCATCGAACCACATTCCCAGCAGTGGAATCGCTGGGCGACTATGTTTCACTCTGAGGGCGATCCGCCACGCGCCTTTCACCTTCCTCCTTCATCATTCCACGTTCATCCTTCATCCGATCTCTGGCTGGACTCTAATCCGCCCGGCAGCTACCTTCAGCGCGCCATGACTGCCCAATCTGCTTCCGCTAGCTCTGATCTCCAGCTTCCGGAAGATTCGACGGCGGATTCTGCTTCGGCGGCTCCCGGAGCCGACGCGATGGCCGTCGTCGTGGCGCAAGTCGAGGCTAGTCCGCCGAGTCTGAAGTCTCTGATTGTCCGCGGGTCGGCCATCACGATGGCCGGGTTCGGCGGCGCGCAAGCTCTGCGATTGGTCAGCAGCGTCGTGCTCACGCGGTTATTAAATCGCGAGGCCTACGGTCTTTATCGGTTGGCCAATGTCTTCCTCGAGGGACTTGCGTTTTTCACCGCCATCGGGTCCGGGCCGGCCGTGATTCGGGACCCGCGGGGGGACGAGCCGGCGTTCCTCAACACGGCTTGGACGATGCAGACCATGCGTGGCGTGGGCCTGTGGTTGGCGGCCTGCGCCCTGGCCGTGCCCTACGCCTGGTTCTACCGACAGCCGATTTTGTGGTTCCTGATTCCGGTCGTCGGTTTGACCGTCTTGTTGGACAGCTTCGATTCCGTGGCCATCCATTGGTCTTTTCGCCACATGCAGCTGTTCCGCGTCACGGCGCTGGAGTTTCTTCGCCAATTAACGGCCCTGTTGGTCACGATCTCGTGGGCCTTCCTGAGCCCGACCGTTTGGGCCTTTCCTGCCGGCGCGATTATGGGCTGTCTCGTGGTGCTGGTCCTGTCGCATGTGGCGCTCCCCGGTCCGAGGAGCCGCTTTCATTGGGACCGCGAGGCCGCGCGATCGCAGTACCATTTCGGCAAATGGGTCTTTGTCAGCAGCGTTCTGGAATTCATCGCCCGCCAGATGGACGTGCTGCTGTTGGCCTATTGCGTGGACATCGGGAAGATCGGCGTCTACGGAGTGGCGCTCAACCTCGCCGAGCCGTTGGCGACGTTGAACATGCGGCTCTCGCGTCAGGTTTTGTATCCGCTTTACAGCAAGACGTTCCGCGAACGCCCGCTCGAACTGAGCCGCATCTTCTACCGCACGCGGTTAGCCGTCGACCTGTTGCATCTGCCGGCGCTCGGCGTGGCCATGATGGCCGGGAGCGGAATCGTCAAGCTGCTCTTGGCCCCGGGTTTCTGGGAGGCGGGGTGGATGTTTCAAATTCTGTGCATTCGCACGGCCATGAAGTGTATTTTTAATCCCCTGTCGGTCTGCTGCACGGCCATCGACGCCTTGCAAAGCATTGCCCTGAGTCTCCTCGTGCGGATGATCTGGGTGGTGGTAACGGTCCCTGTCGGGTGGCGCGGCTGGGGCTTGCAGGGCGTCATCTGGGCTGTGGCGTTTTCGGAGGCGCCTGTCTTGGCCATCTTGTATTGGAGGCTCTGGCGAGCGCAAGTTGTGCGCTGGTACCGCGAACTCCTGACGCTGGCGATGGTGGGGGCCGGATGTGCTGCAGGCTCGTTGTTGTCCGACTTTCTTCCCTGATGCCGATCCGATGAATCTCCAACCAAACGGCTTAATCGAAAAGGACGCGGCTCAGCGCGTGTCGCTGCCCCTGCGGCTCCTGGGCGGCCTGATGCGATCGCTGCCCACCGACATCCGTCGTGCAAGCGTGATTTGGCAGGCACTCTACAGAAGGATCGGGGGCGGCGGATTCGCGCCGGATGAGAGCGTCGACCAGCGCTGGCCGCGCGGCCTGCAGCAGCCGATCCGCGGCAAGCATCGCTTGTTGATGCGGCTCAACCTACAAAACTGGTCGGACCGCCGCGCCTATTTCAGCGGCCAGTATTACCAGCCCGACATCAGCCGTCTCTTGGAAGAATGGCTGCGGCCGGGCGATCAATATGTCGACGTCGGAGCGAACGTCGGAATGACGGCCCTTTTGGCAAGCAGTCGAATCGGCCTGACCGGCAAGGGTTTGGCCTTCGAGCCAAATCCTTCCGCCTTCTCCCGCCTCAAATTGCACTTTGAGATAAACGGCATCACCAATTTCCAGCTCGTTCCCTGCGCCGTCGCCGATTGCGAATCGGTTCAGCGGCTTTTCGTCCCGGGCGACGAAATGCTCTTGGGAACGTTCGTGCCGGAAAAAGTCGAAGGGACGCCGGTCGAGGTCCGCACGACGCCGGCCGAACCGTACGCGGCAGCGCTCGATCCGTTGAAACCGACGCTGATCAAGATCGACGTGGAAGGCTACGAAGTCCAGGTTTTGAAGGGTCTTCGCTCGCTGCTCGCCTGGCCGTTCGTGATGGTCGTTATCGAGATTGCCGATGCGAAACTGCGGCGGGCCGGCCATTCGCGCAACGAGCTGCACGCCTATCTGGCTTCTTTCGGTCTCTTGCCACACACAATTCACATTCACTCCAGCCGGTGGCGGAAGGATCTCGAGCTGCGCGCGCTGGACGGTCCGTGGGAGATCGACGAATATGACGCTCTCTTTGCGCGGCCCGGATCCGACGTCTTTCGCCATCGAATCGAGCCGATGCTGCGAGTCCGTTGAATACGTCCGGCACTGGCCATGACGACGGCCAGTGCCCTCGCTAATTGGGACGGAGGGCCACCGTCCATTCGGGCCAGAAAGGATTCGATGTCGTGCATCATCCCCAATGTCTGGCGATGGTGACGCCCGCGTGGCCACCCGGCGCACAGCCGAACGGGATCGTCACATACACGTCCCATCTGGCGCCGGCTTTTCGCGACCGGGGCGTGCGACCCGTGCTGCTGGCCTGGGAAGTCGTCCCGGGACCGCCGAACCGACCGTCCGCAAATAATATCGGCGACGTCGTCGACATCTCCGAGTTTCAACCCGGCCGTGGTTTCCTGGGCAAAGTGATGCTCAAGACTCGCCGGCTGTTGCGGCCCTTGGATTTCGGGGACGCTAAGTTCACGATGATCGAGCGGGCGGTCCGTTCCGCGCTGGCGCGATTTCCAATTGAAATCATCGAGATCGAAGAAGCCTTCGGATTGGCCAGCCGAATCATCAAGCTGAAACGCGTCCCCGTGGTGACGCGCCTTCAGGGTCCCTGGTTTCTCAATGGCGAGGTTCTGGGCGAGAAGAAGGACGCCGCCTTCCGCCAACGAGTCGAGCAAGAACGGCTCTCGATCGCCCTGGCGGACGGCGTCACCGCGCCGTCTCAGGACATTCTCGATCGCACCCGGGAGTATTACGGGCTTCCGCTCGAACAGGGCCGCGTGATTCCCTGCCCGATCGAGCCCCGCGCGGACGATCCCCCGTGGAAGCTGCCGGCATGCGATCGCGACCGAATCGTTTTCGTGGGGCGCTTCGACCTGCACAAAGGGGCCGACGTGATGATCGATGCCTTCGTCCGGCTGGCCTCCTCGCGGCCGACGCTGTACCTCGATTTCGTCGGACCTGATCGCGGCATCCCCAATTCGGCCGGCGGACTCGTGCGGATCGCGGAATATCTGGAACGCCATGTTCGAGATCCGGCGATCAGTCGCCGCATTGTCATCCATGGACAGAAACCCGCGACGGAGATCGACGCCTATCGCCGCCGAGCATTCACCACCGTCGTTCCCTCCCGCTACGAGACGTTTGGCTACACGGCCATCGAGGCGATGCGTTTGGGCTGCCCGCTGGTTGCAGCCGATTCGGGCGGACTCCGCGAGATCCTGCGGGACGGCGAGACCGGCCTTCTGTTCCGAAGCGGTGATCCGCAGTCGCTGGCCGCGCAGATCGAACGGCTGCTCGCGGCGCCCGATCTGGCGGTCCGCTTGGGCGAAGCGGCTCGCCGCGAGGTGAGCACCCACTACAACCCAGTCTCGATTGCGGAGACTACACTGGATTTATACGCTTCGGTTGTCGAGCGCTGGTCGTCGAAACTGGGCGCTCGAGTGGGCTCGTCGAGACCGTACGCATGACCATCCTGGTACCGATCACGCTGTTTGGATGGGTTCCGTGCGTCATGCTGATCTTCCTGTGGCTGCCCCCGCGCCGGGCCGTGATCGCGGCCTTCCTGGGAGGCTGGCTCTTCTTGCCCGCCGCAACTTTCCAGCTTCCCGGGATTCCCGACTACTCCAAGATGGCGGCCACCTGCGCGGGAATTCTGCTGTCGGCCCTGATTTTCGACACCGACACGCTGCTGTCGTTCCGGCCTCATTGGTTCGACTTGCCGATGCTTGTCTGGTGTTTTTGCCCGTTCGGCACGAACGCGTCGGAGAACATCGAGCTCTACGACTCGCTCTCGTGGTCCGTGAACCACATCATCACATGGGGGATGCCCTATTTCATCGGCCGGGTCTATTTCACCGATGCGGAGGCAGTCCGGGAGCTGGCGGTCGGATTCTTCATCAGCGGGCTGGTCTACATTCCGATCTGCCTGTTCGAGATCCGGATGAGTCCCCAACTCTCGAAATGGCTGTACGGGTTCGACACCGGGTTTTCCGGCCAGAGGCTCGGGGGCTGGCGACCGACAGGACTGATGGCGAGCGGCTTGATGCTCGGAATGTGGATGACCGCCGCGTCTCTGTGCGGGATCTGGCTCTGGTACACCGGAAGTCTCAAACGGGTCGGCCGCTATAAGGCCGGAACGCTCGTCATCGCGATAGTGGTGGTCACCTTCCTCTGCAAGTCGACCGGTGCCTTGGTGCTCCTGCTGGCCGGGCTGGGCATTCTGCTGGCAATCCGCTACACCCGCGTGGCGTGGCCCTATCTTCTGCTGTGTGCGATTCCCATAGCCTATCCGATCATTCGCGCCGGAGGCATGTGGGATGGGTCGCAGGCCATCGCCTGGTCGCAAAGCGCCGTGGGAGAAGACCGGGCGCACTCGCTACGATTCCGGTTCAAAAACGAGGATATTCTCGCCGAGAAAGCGCTGAAGCGGGCGACGTGGGGCTGGGGCCGGTTTGGAAAAAGCCGCGTCTATGACGAAAATGGTAAGGACGTCTCGACGACCGACGGTCTCTGGATCATTACACTGGGAATGTCCGGCATCGTCGGATTGACCGCTCTCACGACAATCTTCCTGCTGCCGGGAATCCGCCTCTGGTGGCGAATGAAGGCGGCCGATTGGTCCGACCCGTCGTTTGCCGCGGTGGCCGCTTTTGCCATCATTCTGGCGCTGTACGCGATTGATAATATCCTCAATGCGATGCTGAATCCCGTCATCACGGTCTGCATGGGGGCCGTCAGTGCCGCGGCGCTCCGCCGCATGACACCGGCTCCGGGAAATCCGCAAGCGGTCGAGCAGCAACTTTCCTTACGAAAGTCGCCCTATCGCCGCGCACTTTGGCCGCCTCAGCGGGCCCCCGTAGGAGCGGGTTCGCAGTGGAACGCCGGCGAACGCCCGGTCGGGCCTGCCCGCCATGCTCCGCAAGGGCCGCACTGGCGGCGCTGACATGGCCACCCCCAAAAGGCGCCGCCGCGGCTCTTCGTCCGCGACGGAGCGCGATCGGAAAACGTGGACGCAGCGACTCAACGAATCGCGACGCCCCCTCTTGCTCGGTGTGCTTCTAATCGTCGTGACCTTGTTGGTCTACGCGCAGGCGTGGCGCTTTGGTTTTGTGCTCATCGATGACCCGCTCGACGTCAGTCAGAATCCTCACGTTCAATCGGGCCTCTCTTTCCGGAATATCATTTGGAGCTTTACGGCCTTCCATGACGGCAACTGGATGCCGTTCAACTGGCTCTCGCTGATGCTCGACACCACGATCTTTGGCTCTCGTCCCAGCGGCTATCACCTCACGAACGTCCTGATCCATTTGGCCAATACCGTGCTGCTCTTCGCGTTTCTGGCGCGGGCCACCGGGTACGAACTCAGAAGCGCCTTCGTCGCCGCGCTCTTCGCGCTGCATCCTTTGCACGTCGAGTCGGTTGCCTGGATTTCGGAACGCAAGGACGTGCTGAGCACGCTGTTTGGCCTGTTGTCGCTCTTGGCGTACTTAAGCTACGCCAGCCGGGGCAGCCACTGGAGTCTCGCGGCTTGCTTTCTTTGTTTCGTTTGCAGCCTGCTGTCGAAACAGACGTTGGTGACGCTGCCGTTTGTGTTCTTACTACTCGACTTCTGGCCGTTGGGCCGTCTTCGCTTGGCTCCGGCACGGGCCGTTCGCAAGGAAGATGGCGAGCCGGAGAGCGCCAGCGCTGAACGTCGCACGAGCTCGGCTCCCACGCCCTCATTGGTGTGGCTGCTCGTCGAGAAGGTGCCGTTCCTCGCGGTTTCGGCAGCCTTCTGCGTTGTTGCCGTGATGGCCCAAGCGCCCAGTCATGCGGCCCGAGCTTTCACGACACTTCCCCTGACGATCCGCTGCGCCAACGCGGTGGTTGCTTACGTCGCCTATCTTGGAAAGACGTTTTTCCCACTCAACCTGGCGGTCTACTATCCGCACCCCGGCATGCAGGTCGCGTGGCCCGCCGTCTGCGGCGCGGCGGTGCTGTTGGCGACAATCAGCGTGGCTGCGGTCGTTTCGGTCCGTCGTTTTCCGTATGTGTTCGTCGGATGGGCCTGGTATCTGGGGACCCTGGTCCCCATGATCGGCATCGTGCAGGTCGGCGGACAGCAGATGGCGGATCGCTACACCTACTTTCCGTTGATCGGGCTGTTCGTCGCCGTTGTCTGGCTGATCTCCGAATTCATTCCGGCAGGCGCGCTCCGCGCACGGCTCGTGCCGGCGGCGGCGCTCGTCAGCCTGGCGGCACTGACTGCCACGACATACTTACAGGTCGGCTATTGGCGCGACGATCGGACACTCTTTCAACACGCGCTGGAGAGCACACGGGACAATTCATTCACCCGCAACAAGCTGGGATGCGCGCTGGTCCAGGAGGGCAAATTAGACGAGGCGATTCAACAGTTTGAAACCGCCGTCCGTTTGGATCCGCGTGCGATCGATCCGCAATTCAACTTGGGGCTCGTGCTGCAAAATCTCGGTCGGCTCAACGCGGCGGCCGAGCATTACCGGGCCGTCCTGGCGCTCAGCGAACAACACGCGAACGCCCACAACAACCTGGGGGCCATCCTGTTTGACGGCGGCCAATTCGCGGAGGCGAAGACCCACTTTTCCCGAGCGGTCGAGATCTCTCCGGATTTCGTAGAGGCCAACATGAACCTGGGGGCACTCTCTCTCAAAACGGGCGACTATGCAGCCGCGATCAACTACAGCCAGCGCGCGCTCGATCGGAACTCCCGTCTTCTCGACTGCCGTCGGACCATTGCGCAGGCCCTTTTGGCCCAGGGCCGAGTGGACGATGCCATCCTGCAATTTCAGCTTTTGTTGGAAGCTTCCCCTAACGACCCGCAAGCCAGTGCCGACCTGGCCCGGGTTCTCGCACGGCGCCGCGAACTTCGATAGTTGATCGAAGAAGCTGGCAGGCGGGGCTGCCTGCTCGACCGGGGAGCATCGACCAAAAAGAAAAGTGGGCCAGACATTCGCGTCGGGCCCACTTGCTTCTAGAGAAGCGACGTCGCTCTCAACCATTGCGCCGACATCCCGCGAAGAGAGGTCTGCGCCGCCTTGTGGCTGTCGCCGATGTTATCAGTACGATGGGATTCCGTGGTTGTTCGCGTTATCCCATCTCCGATAATCACCGCCGTACGAATTACCGTAGAACGACCCGCCGTAGTAAGGGCTGCCGTAAGACCCATCTCCGCCATACGTAGGATACGGAGCGGGAGCTGAATAGACAGGTCCGCTTGAAAAACCCGGGGCGGGCGCTGGTTCGGCCGAGAAACTCTGATAGGTCTGACTACCGGATTGAGCCGTTTGTCCCACCGCCGGCGTAGGACTGGCTTGAGCAGGCGCGGGCGGCACGGCCGCGGGCGCTTGCGATGCCGTCGCTGGTGCGGCCGAGGGACACGTGCATCCCTCATTTCCGTAGCCATAACCCCAAGGTCCGGCGGTCGCTGCCTGGACCGAAACACCGATGCCGCACACCATCAGGCCCACTGACAGAAGCTTCGACATTGTTCGTCTCCTCGATTCTAAGTGAAAGCGCTTTCGTCCGGCCGACGTCCATTGCGACGCAAGCCACTGCCTACATCAGTCTACGTCAGTAACTGACTCAAAATCTGAGGGCACAAATCGTTCCAGCGCCTCAAAATGCCTGAATAGTTGGCTTCGCTGATTGTGATCTCAGCATCGGGCGTTTTTCTCGCCCGCGGACGCAATCCCACAACCCGTTACTCACATGCGATTTAAGAGTATCCGCGCCGTCGGCACGGGGATTCCTAATGGTCACGCGAGTCTTCCCTCCGGTCGGTCTCTTCGGCGTTGTCCGAGTCCATGCGCAACACGGAACGGTTCATGCGTTTTGTCCTGGCAGTTTTGCTGACAGCCGTGTGGACGTTTCCATACCTTGCCGTTGCCGAAGAAGTCCCTTCTCGGTCGAAGACTTCGGCGCCGGCCCCCGCGGCCCGCATCACGCTCCACCGTTCCTCTTGTCCTTGCGGTCGGTGTTGTGTCGCCGAGACATCCAACTTTCGCGTCCAGTGGTGCACATCGGAGGAAAACCTTCGAGACCTCACCGACACCTGCGAACGCATGGCCGCGGCGTCGAAATCAACCTGGCTAGGGGAGGCGCAAACACGGCCTTGGACGCCGCAATGTGAAATCGTCGTGCATCGCGAAGTGAACGATTACGTGGCCTATTTGGGTCCCGGGAGCGAACAAACGTCCGGATGCGCGACGATCCGACTCGATCAAGGACGCGTCGTCATACGGCGAATTGATCTGCGGGCCGACGCTCTCGACTGGAAGTCCGAGAGTCTGCCACACGAACTGATGCACGTCGTGCTCGCCGACCGCTTCACGACCCGTCGGATTCCCCCTTGGGCCGACGAGGGCATTGCCATGCTTTCCGAGTCTCCGGAAAAGCGTGGGCGACGATTAACAGAGTTGCGTCGCGTCGCCGGCAACGGGATGACTTACGCCGTGCGCGATCTGATGCGCGTGCAATCGAGCCCCGAGCCAGCCTTACGGAACGCGTTTTATGGCCAAAGCGTCGCGTTGACGAGTCTGCTGCTGGAATGGGGGACACGCACACAGCTGCTCGCGTTCGTCGAAGCAAGTCTCGACCAAGGCCCAGACGCCGCGCTGTCCGCAGTCTATGGGAACCGCGTTGTGTCGGAGTTGGACCAACAATTGGGCCAGTCCATTTGGACCGACCGCTTCGTGCACCTGGTCACGCAGTCCGGAACTCGTACGACATTTCGGTCACAAGCCGCGGCGGCCACAAAATAAGACGAGCAACCGTTGTGGCACGTCTCCCCTGTTGCGGCATGGTCTCCTGACCATGCCACGCAGCCGACCGTAGGTCTCCTCTTCGTTTTCCTTCTCGGCAGCTTGAGATCGGTGATCGATCGCGGAATGGAGTGGTCAGGAGACCGCTCGACAACACGTTGCTCTCACGCG
>Ga0181532_10006034_pt1 | contig 10152 bp, 9 predicted proteins | sample PEATcosm2014_Bin_33_FD_119768 | JGI IMG/M metagenome (GOLD analysis project Ga0181532, IMG submission 119768) | Peatland microbial communities from MTU Mesocosm Facility, Houghton, MI, USA - PEATcosm2014_Bin11_30_metaG | ecosystem: Environmental > Terrestrial > Soil > Wetlands > Peat | place... | reverse complement strand
CAGCTTGCCCTGATCGTGCAAGACGACGCCCAGGTTGCTGTGGGCCTCCCAGAAGTCGGGGCGCAGGCTGAGGGCGTGGCGATAGGCGATGGCGGCGCGACGCAAGTCTCCCTGATCGCGATGGGTGATTCCCATGTCGAAGTAGACGTCGGCGTTGGCAAGAGAATTGGCGGGTTCGCGCTGCAGCGACTCGTCGAAAGCGTGCAGTGCGGCATCGTAGTGGCCGCCGGCGTAGAGCGCGAGCCCGAGGTAACGGTAGGCCTCGGCGTTGGCGGGATCGATGCTCAGCGCGGTGCGTGCTTCGGCGAGGGCATCCTCGGCATTGTCTGTCCGGTAAAAGAGATAAGAAAGCTGGCTGTGGGTTTCGGGGAAACTGGGCAGCAGGCGCGAAGACTCCCCAAATTCGTCGAGCGCTTCGTCGAAATGGTCTTCGCGGCGCAGAATGGTTCCGAGGACAAAATGCAGCAGGGCCTGGTTGGTGGCAGAGCCGGCGTCATTGCCCACACCACCGTGAAGCAGGGTGCGGATCTTGTCTTCGGCGGCATCGAAGTTTTTGTCGTGAACCAAAGCGGCAACCGCTGCTGCCGGAGTGGAACAAACGCAGGAGACGTGCAGGCGGCCAGCTTTCGCCCCGGCCTCCGAACCGTCTTTCACATCGACACTCTTGCGGGTGAGGCTCTGAATCAAGCCCGCGTCAGCCCCAGCCTTCTGCATGGCGCGGGTGCATTGCCGGTTGCATTGCGACGTGACCGGGCAGGATAGCAACCACGCTTCGTCCGGGGTTTGGGCCAGGCGTTCGATCCGTGCGCTCGATAAGCCTCCCGCCAGCCACAGGAAAATGGCATCGGCGGGCGCGGACGGAACTTGTTGAGCCTCCACGGAACCTGCCACCATCAATAGCAAAAGCCAACTTAGGACACAGCGTTTCACAAAGTCCTCCACCCCGTCTTGACGCGCGAGAATCGCCCTGTGGCCAAAATAGTCCAGCGGCGGTAACACCGGTAGGTCACTTAAGTACTTTTGAAGGCATGCCCAAACGGTGGGTGGCGAAAAAAAACTCCCGTGGCGAAAGAACTCGCGTGGCGGCAAAAATCCCGTAGAGACGGGGCTTGCCCCGTCTGGGATCACCAGAGAACTCTGGTTAGGGCACGCCCCGGGAAGGTCGCGACTTCACTTGTAACACCCATGACCTGACCCCGCACATTACGCTGCTGGACGGGGCCGCTACCATCGGACCGTAGCAGGGGTCTGAGCATAATGGTTAAAGGGAGAACAAACAGCGCAAAGTTGCGCTAACGCCTGATAACAGCAGTCACCGAGTTTCCCATCTTCTGCGTAACGCAAAAAAAAAACCGCCCGTCACCGAGCGGCAGTTCTGGCAAGCCGGAGCTTTAATTTCTCCACCACCTGCTTCACCGGCTTCAACTTGCTTCCGGCGAAGTTCCCGTCGCCGCCGTCGACCTCCGTAACCGACATTGTGCCAACCTTGAGTGAGTGGACGGATTCGGCGAAGGCGTAAGCACGGTCGTCGTCTTGGTCTGGCTCGCCAGCGTCAGCTTGAACACCGCCCCGCAGCCAGACGGCGCGGATGCTACTTGCGAGCTGGGGACGCCTTGGTGAGCACGTCATCCAACGGTTGGGCTGCCGCGGGAGCAGCTTGGTTGCCCTCGATGATATCCTTTGCCCCGATGGCTTTGCCATACAGAGATTTGTTGGCATCGTCATCGCTGTCCATCGACGCACCTTCGAGGGACACGCCGGCAAACAATCCTTTCGAACGTGAATAAGTCAAAACGTCGACGTTCATAGCAAGTGCGTTATACGACGTTGCCTGAGCGCCGGTGGGACCGGCAGCGGCGGCCGCGTTTGATCCAAGCTTCGTCTTTCCATTCAGGATTTGTTCTGCGCCCTTTTGATTCATCACCGTGAGCACAAAATCGGTCGCTGTGGACCCGAGTTGCACGCCAATGCTGGCCTGGTCGAGTCTGTACATCGCCGGAGTTCCCCAGGGGCCGTCCATTTTCGGACCTTTGCGGCAAACGAGCACGCCGCGTCCATAGCTGCCGCCGATGCCGACGGCAATTTTCTTGACGCTGGGAAAGATGACAACACAGTCGGCTTGGTCGAGGACATGGGTTGGCAGGCCCTTATCCCCGCCCAGCAATGCCCGCAAAACCGTGGCCGAGTTGGAAATCCGCTCTTCTTCTTTCTTCTGAGCAAACAGCGGTGACGCGACCGCCAAACAAAGTGCAAGCGCCATCATTCTTGTTTTCATTGTTTCGTCCTTTTCCATAATTGAGGATCGATTCTGAGTTGAAACTCAGGGTCGTACTGACCAGCCGTGCTGGGCATAGACCACTACCCACCCTACCACGCCGAGTTTTTCAATGCGCTGTAGTGCGCAACGGTTTGGCCGGTAGTGGAATGGGCCACACTTGATGTTCAGATGGCAGCACTGTAACGCATACTGGCAAAAAATGCCAGTTGTGCCCGCGTAGTGGGTCAGTCTAAATTTGCTCCGAGAGGGCACGGATTCAGCCGTGCCGTAACTGCCCCAAAATCAATAACGGCTTTACCCGCTGGGGGAAGCTGCCTTCCAAACTAAGCCGTTACCGGATCGGCGAGACTGCGGTGATCAGTTGGAGTAAACTATACGGTGGTACTGCCGGGTGTTTCCGCCTGGTACGGCCGCTGCGGAGGTTTTATGTTTGAGGGTCTATTTCAACCCATGCACCTGCTGGTGATCTTCTTCATCGCGCTGCTGGTATTTGGTCCAAGGAAATTACCGGAGTTGGGCAAGGGATTGGGCGAGGGCATTCGCGCACTGAAAAATGGTATGAAAGAAGTCGATACCAAGCCTGAAGTCAAAGCTGAAAATAAGCCCGAAGGCACGCCCGAAAATAAGGCCTGAGTCGGCGGCAACTTCCTGGTTGTCTGCGTGCCCGAACTATTGCCAGATCGGTATAATTCCAGCATCCAAATCAAATAAATTTTGGCGAGTGGGGAAGTTTGTAACTCACTTCTTCCGGTGGAATTCCGTCGAACCCGAGAACTTGCGGTAGGGATTCCATTCAATTTTCAATTCACCCAGGAGGTTTTTGTGCATAGGAAATTTGTGGCGGGTCTTCTTTTGTTGTTGGCGATTCCGGCGCTCGCCGACCAGGTGGTTCTGAAGAACGGAGACCGGCTGACCGGCTCCATCACGAAGTCCGACGGTAAGTCGCTGGTGATCAAGACCGACTACGCCGGCGACGTAACCGTGAAGTTTGACGCGATCCAAAGCATAACTTCGGCGGGCGACTTGAACGTCACGTTCGGTGGCAAGACGGTGGTGGGTCCGGTGACCACCAGCGGCGATGATGTGGTGGTCGCGACCAAAACGGCGGGATCGGTAGAGGCGCCGAAGGCTTCCGTCACCATGCTGCGTAGTCCCGCCGAGCAGGTGGCTTATGAGAAGAGTCTGCACCCAGGGCTGCTGGAAGGCTGGGCCGGCGGACTGAATCTGGGCCTTGCCGTGACCGCCGGTAACAGCGAAACCAAGAGCCTGAATACCGCGTTTAACGCCGTACGCACGGGCTTCCACGACAAGCTGCTCCTTTACACCAACTCGATCTATGCCGTTAACGACAAGATCACGGCAACCCAGCCCACGTCCGTAACCACCGCCGACTCGATTGGCGGCGGAGCGCGTTACGACCATGACTTTACGCCGCGCATATTCGGGTTTGTGAGTGGCGACTTCTTTGCCAACTCACTGCAGGACCTGAATCTGCGGTCGATTCTAGGAGGCGGCGTTGGCTTGCACGCGATCAAGAATGCTGCCACCACCCTCGATCTGCTGGCCGGATTGAACTACACGCATGAGAGCTTCGGAGGTGTTCCGAGCCCACTCCCGCCACCGCCCACCTACTCATATTCCGAGAGTCTGGCGGCCCTGACGCTGGGTGATGCCTTCACCCACAAGCTCGGCAAGAGCACACTCATTACGCAGAGTTTCTTGCTTTACCCGGACCTCAGCAACACCGGCCAATTCCGCGGCACGGTCAATCTGGGAACGGTCACCAAAATCAATAAGTGGCTGGGCTGGCAGAACTCGTTTGGGGACGTTTTTGACACCAACCCTCCCGCGGCGGTGCCTAAAATTGAGAGGAACGACATACAGTTTGCGACCGGTCTGAATATTTCTTTCACGCACTAGAGGCATAATCGCGCAAGAAATTGTCCGGCGCTCCTCCGCCTGCGCGGACGCCGGTCGCGCTCTTGTTGTGTCCCTGCCGTCTGATATATTGGCCTCTCTCGGAGGTGCGTCCATGTCTCGAAACGTGCGCTGTGGTCTCGTTCAGGCGAGCAACGCGCTCAATAGCCGCTCCCTGCCACAAGTCAAGAAAGCCATGATCGACAAGCACCTGAAGCTGATTGAGCAGGCAGCGAAAAAGAAAGTGAAAATACTCTGCCTCCAGGAACTTTTCTACGGTCCCTATTTCTGCGCCGAGCAGGATATTCGCTGGTACGACCTAACGGAGCGCGTTCCCGATGGACCAACGACCCAACTAATGCAGAAGATCGCCGCGAAACACGGCATGGCGATGGTCGTCCCGGTGTATGAGGAGCAGATGCCGGGCCTGTACTTCAACACCGCCGCGGTCATTGATGCCGATGGCAAATATCTGGGCAAATATCGCAAACACCACATCCCGCACGTGCATCCCGGATTCTGGGAGAAGTTTTATTTCACTCCTGGCGACCTGGGTTATCCCGTCTTTGAGACGAAGTTTGCGCGCGTTGGCGTCTACATCTGCTATGACCGTCATTTTCCCGAAGGCGCGCGTGTGCTCGGACTGAACGGCGCGGAAATTGTTTTTAATCCTTCGGCCACGGTCGCCGGGCTGTCGGAATATTTGTGGGAACTGGAACAGCCCGCGCATGCCGCGGCGAACGGCTACTTCGTCGGCGCGATCAATCGTGTTGGCCGGGAAAAGCCCTGGAACATTGGAGAATTCTATGGCAAGAGTTATTTCTGCAATCCCCGCGGCAAAATCGTCGCCCAAGCCAGCCGCGATAAAGATGAAGTGCTGGTCGCCGATCTCGATCTCGACCTGATCCAGGAAGTAAGAAGGGTCTGGCAGTTCTATCGCGACCGGCGTCCGGAGACTTACGGCGCGCTGACCACGCAGACGGGACAAACGACGGCCGCGGACTAAGCAAACTATTGGAGCAGTCTGATATCTGACAGCGAGGAACTCTTTACCACAGAGGAACACAGAGGAACACGGGGAAAGCATGACCCTAATTCTTCCCTCTGTGGTCCTCAGTGCCCCCTGTGGTGAGGAACTTCATCAACCATGTCCATGCCCTCGAGCATCGAATCCAGCCCGCTCTACAACGCAGACCTCGCGCCCGCCACCGCCGCGCGGCGCACCTGGGGCACTTACAGCTTTGCCGCGCTCTGGGTATCGATGTCGGTCAATATTCTGACCTACATGCTGGCCGCCAGCCTGATTCAGGGAGGAATGAACTGGAAGCAGGCGGTCGGAACCGTGTTCCTGGGCAACACGATTGTCCTGGTCCCGATGTTGTTGAACTCGCATCCGGGAGCGCGTTATGGCATTCCGTTTCCGGTGCTGGCGCGCGCTTCATTCGGAGTTTTGGGCGCGAATGTTGCGGCGGTTTTGCGAGCGCTCGTAGCCTGCGGATGGTTTGGCATCCAGACCTGGATCGGCGGCGAAGCCATCAACACCCTGATCACAACGCTGGCGCCCGCCTGGAGACAAGTCGCCCACAGCACCGCGATGTGTTTCCTCGCGTTCTGGATCATCAATCTGGCTGTCATTCTCAAAGGCATCGAATACATACGATTCTTGCAGGGAATCAGCGCGCCGATTCTCTTGGCTGTCGGGCTCTTGCTGCTGGCATGGGCCTACAAGTCGGCGGGCGGATTTGGCCCCATGCTTTCGGCGCCGTCGCGCTTCGTGAGCTTTTCCGATTTCCTGAAATTCCTGATCCCCGCACTAAACGGCACGGTCGGTTTCTGGGCCACGGTATCGCTGAACATTCCAGACTTCACGCGGTTTGCGAAAAGCCAGCGGCAGCAGGTGATCGGGCAGGCGCTCGGGTTGCCGACCACCATGACGCTCTATTCGCTGATCGGAATTCTGGTGACATCGGCGACGGTGGTGATCTATGGCACTGCGATCTGGGATCCGGTGCAATTGCTGAGCCGGTTTCATTCGCCGGTGGCGGTGGTGATTTCGCTGCTGGCGATTCTGCTGGCAACGCTGAACGTGAATATTGGCGCCAACGTGGTTTCGCCGGCCAACGATTTGTCCAACCTGTGGCCGCGAAAAATCAGCTTCCGCACCGGAGGCATCATCACCTGCTTTATGGGAATCGCGCTGATGCCATGGAAACTGCTCTCCAGTTACAGCACCTTCATCTTCGGATGGCTCGGCGGTTACGCCGCCTTCCTCGGCCCGGTGGCGGGGATCATGATCTGCGATTACTTCGTGATCCGGCGGCGAGTGCTGGTGGTCGATGCTCTCTACCTGCGCGGCGGCATTTACGAATACTCGCGCGGATTTAATTGGCTGGCAGTGATTGCGCTAGCCTTGGGAGCGTGTACGGCGCTGGTGGGACTGGTCGTTGCTCCGCTGCGCGTCTTATATAGCTATTCGTGGTTCGTGGGATTCGCGGTCTCGTTCCTAACCTACTACGCGCTGATGAAGGCCCGTGTGGTGACGGGGCTCCGCCCCGTCTAGGAATCATGACACTCTTGTCCGCGCCCCCGGGCGGAATTGCTGCAAACACGCGGACAGGAATGTCCGCGCTACACTCGATTATCCCCTCACTCCTGGAACGTCACGCACACGCCGTTGGGATCAATCGCCCCGAATTCCTTGGCCCCCCAAGGCTTGGTCTGCAACGGACCATTGGGATGCACCTTGCCGCCCCGCTCCTGGTATTCGGCATACAGCGTCTCAATCCCTTTCACGGCGAGACGCACCATGGTCTGGTCGCCGACTTTCCGGGCAAGTATTTTGTCGTTCATGCCCGCGATGTGCAGATAGGCGTCACCGCGGTTGATGCCGGCATAGGTCGGAGGGGTAGCGTCGCGAAAAGTTTCCGTGAAGCCGCAGACCTCCGTCCACCATTTTAGAGATTCTGCGGCGTCGGCGGCGGGGAGAACGGGGATCGCACCTTTGATGATCGGTTTCATGGACGAAGCCTTTAGACGTCCTCGATTGGACTGTTGAAGTCGTGGACCCTCACATAGTTACCAAGGCTGCGACCGTCGGGACCGTACTCGCCCGCCATGATTACGTCACGCCAATCTACCTGCAATTGCTGTATCTGGTCATCGAGACGTTTAAGGTCTCCGCCGGAGCTGACAACCACACACCGCAAGAGACGGGGGCCAGCAGGTTCACCCGTGTGAATCACAGCGGCACGCAAATGGTTCAAGGCTTGCTCTTTGTCCACATCTTTGAAATGAGACGAAACCCAGCGAACCACGTCGTGTGGAAGTTCCATACGTTCTCGCTCGCTCTGATCGAGGTATTGATTATTCTCAAACGTCATTGCAACTGGGATGCTAACCGTGAAAAGCCGGCAACACTTCTTTCTTGTACTTTTCCAGCGTGTCCTCTTCATCTCCGCACATCAGATAAATGTTGAACTGCGTCACGCCGGCGCTAGCGAGCGTGCGAATTTTTTCAATATGCGCCTTGGCGGGACCGAGCAGGCAAAAGCGATCGGTCACTTCATCCGACACGAAGTGCCGGTTGCTGCTGTCGACTTCGCAATGGTGAAGGTAATCGTAGTGCCCACGGTCGCGTATATAGGAGGTCAAAGCGGGCGGAAGTTCTTCCGGCTTGTAGCGCGAAACCAAATCGACGACGTGATTCGAAACCAGAGCGGGGAACCAGCGCACGTGTTCGCGGCCGATTTTCACGTCGTGGGAAACCCACACCGGCGCGGCCGCCATGATCTCGATCTTCCGCGGATCTCTAGCCGCAGCTTCGGCGCCTTTCTTGACGAACCCGACGCACCACGCGATCAAGTCCGGATCGGCGAACTGCAAAATAACGCCATCGGCGACGCGGCCAGCGAGCTCGAGCACTTTCGGTCCATATCCCGCAACCCACACGGGAGGAACGCCGCCGTTCGCCCAGGTCAAGCGCGTTTTTCCACCTTCGTAGTCGATCTCGCTGGCGCTGGTAAGATTGCGAAAATCTTTTATGGACTCTTCCAACTGCGCAACTGTCACCGGTTTTTTGCCCAGCACTCGCCGCGAGCTGTCGCCGCGGCCGATGCCCAGTTGCATGCGTCCACCGGAGATCAAGTTCAGCGTGGCAAACAGACTTGACGTTACCGTGATGTCGCGAGTCGCCGGATTGGTGACGCAGGTGCCGAGCCGCATGTTCTTAGTATTGGTCGCCATGAGAGTGAGCATGGGATAAGGTTCGAGCCAGAGGACGTGCGAATCGAAGATCCAGCCATATTCAAATCCGGCCGCTTCCGCCTGGCGGGTGAGTCGGACGATGCGCTCCACCGGCATGTCGGGCTTGATGGTGATGCCGAACCGCATGTAATCCCCTCGTTTGCCTTGCCGCCCGCGAAAAACACTTCACCGCCGAGACGCGGAGGTCGCCGAGAAAGGCCTTGAAAAGTAAACCCAAGAACGATTGCGTGAACGACAGGTCAGGCAAATGTTTCCGGGTCTTGCTACAAAATACAAAAACAAGATTTTCTCCGCGTACTCTGCGTCTCTGCGGTGAAAGCCTTCGTTCGGTGCGGCTACTTAGTTTCGGGAGTTTAGCATAAAATCTGTGCTGCGCTGTCACAGGAGAGCACACAGTCATGGGTTTTGACACCATCATCGTTAACGGTCGCGTAGCCACTGCCACCGACACTTACCCGAGCGACGTCGCGATCAGCGATGGGAAAATCTCCGCCGTCGGGCAAAGTCTGCCGCGAGAGAATGCCGGAAAGATCATCGACGCGGCGGGCAAATACGTGTTTCCCGGCGGAATCGACGTGCATACCCACCTCGACATGCCCTTCGGAGGCACTGCCAGCGCGGATGATTTCGAGACCGGTACCCGCGCCGCGGCCTTCGGCGGGACGACGACTCTGATTGATTTCGCCATTCAGTACAAAGGGCAAACGCTGCGAACGGCTTTTGATACCTGGATGCAGAAAGCGTCGGGCAAGGCGGTTTGCGATTATGCGTTTCATTGCATCATCACTGATCTCGCGGGCGCACAGCTCGACGAGATGAATGCCCTGGTGCGCGAAGGGGTCACCAGCTTCAAGTTGTTCATGGCGTATCCCGGCGTGTTCATGCTCGACGATGCCAGCATTTTCCGGGCTCTGCGCGCGACCTCCAAGAACGGCGGATTGGTCTGCATGCACGCTGAAAACGGCGGCGCGATTGATGTCATCGTGCAACAGGCGCTGGCGGAAGGGAAGAAAGCGCCGAAGTATCATGCCTTGACTCGTCCTACGACGGCGGAAGCGGAAGCCGTGTCGCGAGCAATTGCCCTTGCCGAAATGGCTGGAGCGCCGCTCTACATCGTTCATTTGAGTTGCAACGAAGCGCTCGAAAAAGTGCGCGAAGCTCGCGACCGCGGCCTTCCTGTTTACGCCGAGACTTGCCCACAGTATCTGTATCTTTCACTGGAGAACTTCGATGCGCCCGGCTTTGAGGGAGCCAAATATGTTTTCACGCCGCCGCTGCGTGAGAAGTGGCATCAGGAAAAATTGTGGAACGGGTTGAAGCGCGATCACCTGCAGGTGGTTTCGACCGATCACTGTCCGTTCTGTTTCAAAGAGCAAAAAGAACTGGGCCGCGACGATTTCACCAAGATTCCTAACGGCGGTCCCGGCGTCGAGCACCGCATGAGCCTTATTTATTCGGGCGGCGTTGCCGGCGGACGCTTCAGCGTGAATCGTTTTGTGGAATTGGTTTCGACGACTCCGGCAAAGCTTTTCGGCCTGTATCCGCGCAAGGGGACGATTGCCGTGGGCAGCGACGCGGACCTGGTGATTTTTGATCCCGAGCGCAAGCACACGATCAGCGCGAAGACTCACCACATGCGCGTCGACTATTCGATGTTCGAGGGAATTCAAGTGACGGGCATGCCCGACACCGTG
>Ga0181532_10006033_pt1 | contig 10156 bp, 6 predicted proteins | sample PEATcosm2014_Bin_33_FD_119768 | JGI IMG/M metagenome (GOLD analysis project Ga0181532, IMG submission 119768) | Peatland microbial communities from MTU Mesocosm Facility, Houghton, MI, USA - PEATcosm2014_Bin11_30_metaG | ecosystem: Environmental > Terrestrial > Soil > Wetlands > Peat | place... | reverse complement strand
CCGGGAGCAAAGCCGCGACCCGGAGATGCATCAGACCCGGAAGGGGAAGCAGTGGTATTTCGGGATGAAGGCGCACGTGGGAGTGGACAGCAAGACGAAACTTATTCACACGGCGGTGGCGACCGCAGCCAACGTTTCCGAGGTGGCGATCTTGCCCGATCTGCTGCACGGGGTGTGGGGCGATGGGGCTTATCAGGGGCAAACGGAAGTGATCCGCGAGGTGGTGGAAGAGGCGCTGGCTCCGGGAGCGTCGGTGGCGCGGGTAGCGCGAGCGCATGGAGTAAACGCGAACCAGGTGTTTCATTGGCGACGACTGTGTCAGCGAGGATTGCTAGGAGGAAAGGTGCAGCGACCGGCGGGACTGTTGCCGGTGAACGTATCCGAGAGTGCGGAGACGACGGCGATGGTGGCTACAGGTCCGGGAGCTGGACTGCGATTCATCCAAAGGCGGCAAACGCCATACCGATTGAACTGGCGAAGGGGAGAGTATGGATTGAAGGTAGCGCCGATGTGGAGTTGTTGCGGGTGGTGCCTCATCGGACCTTCGTATGAAGAGCCTTTCCCTTGTTGGTGTCTTGCTTCTGGTGCTTGGAGTGTTGTCTTTTTTCATATCGATTCCGCACCGCGAGAACCATGGTCTGAAAATCGGGGATACCAAAATCGGCGTCCAAACCGAAAGCAGCGAGAAACTGCCCTCCACTGTAGGTGTTGTTCTTCTGGCTGGGGGTGCCCTCGCCTTGGTTCTCGGATCGCGAAAGACCTAGAAGGAATCGTAGGACGCCGCCCGACTTCAGTGACTCTTTCGGGCAATCTGAAGAGACCTTTTTGTGTTCGCAGTTATAATCACGATGGAGCCGAGTCGGAATTTTGCCAGCCAAGATACATACTTTCTGGAGGACTGATCTTGCAGTGGTTTGCGTTCTCGTGCAGCTTTTATCCTGGCCGGCGCGCTGCGCCGCCTACTCCGTGCTCTCTCATGAAGCCATCATCGACTCTGCTTGGGATACCAACATCAAGCCCGTCTTGCTCCAGCGTTTCCCACATGCCACACCGGACGAACTGCGCCAGGCACACGGGTACGCCTACGGCGGCGCGATTATTCAAGACTTGGGCTATTACCCGCATGGCAGCATCTTTTTCAGCGATCTCACCCACTATGTGAAAAGCGGTGATTTTGTTCTTGCGCTCCTCCGCGACGCACGGGAATCGAACGATTTGAATGATTATGCTTTTGCGCTGGGCGCACTCTCCCACTATGCCGCAGATATCGCAGGTCATCCCATGGCGACCAACCGCGCCGTGCCCCTCCTCTATCCCAAGCTTAAGAAAAAATATGGCGACAGCATAACGTACGAGGATGACCCACTCGCGCATGTCAAAACGGAATTTGGCTTCGATGTCCTAGAAATAGCCCAACAGCGCTATGCTTCGGACAGCTATCACGATTTTATTGGCTTTCAGGTGGCGACCCCTCTGCTGGAGCGGGCGTTCCAGGAAACCTACGGCCTGCCACTGAAGGCGGTCCTTTCCGATGAAGACAAGGTCCTGAGTTCCTACCGCCGTGCCGTCAGCAAACAGATTCCAGAAGCCACGCGCATTGCCTGGACGCTGAAGAAGGACGAAATCCAGAAAGATGCGCCCGGGATCACAAGAAAGAAATTTCTTTACAACCTTTCTCGGGCAAGCTACGAGAAGCAGTGGGGCAAGAATTATCAACAGCCGACTTTTGGCGAGAAGTTTCTGGCGTTCCTCTACAAACTGATACCCAAATTTGGGCCGCTGAGAGTGCTGCAATTCCGCACGCCCACCCCGCAGACGGAGAAAATGTTTGAGCAAAGCTTCAATGCCGCACTGGATCGTTACCGGGCCTGTTTGTCCGACGAGGCAGCTGATCATCTTGAGTTGATCAACAACAATTTTGATACTGGCGGGATGACCGGACCCGGCACATATCGCATGAATGACGACGCCCACGCCAAGCTCCTCGGCATGTTGGCAGAGCAAAAATTTGCCGGGGCCTCACCCGCGCTGCGCGAGGAGTTGCTCCACTTCTTTTCCGAGCCTGACGCTCCCTATGCTACAAAGCGCAACGTCAAGGCCTGGGCCGCAGTGCAGTCGCAGCTCGAGCAACTGAAGGCCGCACCCCCGCCAGAGGTTTTGCCAACGCTCCAACCGGCTGCGGTACCTCCCCCTAAATAGGCGCTACGCCCAATTACGGAAACGAGTTTCGCTTTGACCGGATAATTGCCTGAACAAACTGCAAAGCCGGCGAAACTGAAACTGACAACCTGATTGAATTTTGGTCTTGAGCGCTACGGCTAGGTCGCAGGGCAGTTCTTGGAGCAGATCGCCTGCTACAAGCGCTCAGGACGAGCCACGATGACTCCCGAGTGTGAAGAATCCGGCGAGAAGTAGCGCCCACGCCGCTCCCAGCGAGATGCCGCTCACAACGTCAGTCGCATAATGAACGCCAAGGTACATGCGTGAGGCACCAACCATGATAAGCACCACCGCCACGGCCAGAAAAATTGCGGCTCTTGCGCCCGAGTGTTGTACATAATGGCCTGCGATGGTCGCGATTGTCAGGTAAAGAGCGGAGGTCGAAACCGAATGTCCGCTCGGGTATGAGAAGCCTGACACTACGATCAACTGCTGAGCCTCCTCTGGACGAACTCTTTCGATGATGTTCCTAGTCACGAGCGTCAATACTCCTGCTTCTGCTGAATCCGCGAGCAACTGGAGGGCGCCTAGTCGATCGCGCAACACCACGAGAGTGAAGGCGGAGAACAATACCACCAGGGTGATCGATCCCAGCGCTGTCACATCCACGGCCGTGGTCGTCAGCCAGGGAGTCCGCTTTTTGGCCACAGCGAGTAGGATCGCGCTGTCCATGGCACCAACCTCTCCTTCGATCAACTCCCTTGTAATGCGGAAACGAACATCCCGAATGCGAGCGCGGCACCGCCCAACCACAAAGAGAGGCTCCCGGCACGGGCCGAGAACAGAGTGCGACTCATGAATTCAACCTCAGGAACAACTCGCGACTCATCAAGCTACTTGCGATCGGCGTATCTGTGAGCAAGCTTGCAAGAGCTACAGACTCTTGCTTTTATCGCGCCGCCGGTGGCTCCTGGTCGGTGGGAATTTCGACTAGGTGGCGATAGAACGCAACAGCCCGGTTGACCGCGGAAGATTCATTTCCCGTGATCAGTCGGTTTGCGTTCTTTCCTGTGCGCACGATGCTGTAGTATCGCCAGACGTTTTCCGATTCGCGATCCAGAAAGTAAATCGACTGCATCTCACCCGGCTGGAAGAGAGTTATGAAGAGATAGTGCATCGTGCTGACGTTCTCGACATCGAAGACGAGCCGGTCCGCCGAAGCTTCTACAATGTGCATTCGGTAGGTGGCCTGGCCAGAAAGGTTATCGACCTGCACATAGTAGAGTACCTTGCCTTCCTTCATCTCTTCGGGCGTGAAGTCTTCACGGCGTTGACTAGGCTGCAAGCCGGTCAGAGCGTAGGCATCCACAATTAATGTTTGCCACCGCTTGTAAGTGGTCGACCAGTAACGCATGCCCGCGAGCTCTGAAATGGCCCCGATGTGGCGAAGCAAGTCTTCAGCTCCCGAGGTTTGATGAAATCGCGCGACCGTGGTTACCAACGTTGTGAAGCCCATCGCAGCCCAACCGGTGCACGCGGGCGGTTTCCAGTCGCGGCCGAATTCAGACCTGCTCCACGACTTCGCGATGGCCGAATCATTCAGACCAGGATAGGGCGGAACGGGTTCCTTTCCGCACGGCGGCTGCGGTCCTAATTGTGAATAGCCGCGCGCCTGGCAGACCAGCATTGCAGACAATAAAAACCAAACGCAGTGCCGGGTCCAAGTCCGGATAAGCGTCTGATGACGCGGATTTACGCTCATCTGAACAGTATAGTTGTTGCTCGGGCGCTCCACTTGGTGCCTACATCCCGGTGACAGAGGTGGGAGCTCAAATGTATCGTCGATGCACTCTTGCAGTAGAGGTAGGCGGGAACTCGGTGGAGCGTCACCGGTGCGGACTTAGTTCTTAGCCTCGACAGCGTACCGATCCTCCCCTTCCGGCGCTGCGAATATCACGCTACTCTATATTGACTTGGAAGGTTAGAGAAGGGTTACCGTATGCGACTGCATACCATAGCCCATCCGCTCCCATAATGAAGGAAACGTCCTGCGGGTAAAACCACGGCGGATACGCCCCACGCCCACGTCTCCCCGGAGAAGTACGGCTTGCGCCCGAAGCCGATGCGCAGGAACTTCTGCAACTGGCGTGTTCCTACCAAACAGGGAAAGCGCAGCCGTCCCGAAGAGTTCGATTGCGTTTGTCAGAATGGAAGGTTGCAGCGAATGCAGACCATTACCCACTTTATAGGACAGCCAGTCAAGGCTGGAAGGTGATGAGCACCACTTCTTCGGTCTGTTGCGGACCTGCTTCAAAGCGCCACTGCCGAACTGCATCGACAGAAACTTGCGCCAAAAGGGGATGCCCGCTGAGCACCTCAGCGGACACTACGTTGCCGTTAGGTGCGACTTTGACCACCAGTCTCACCGTTCCGCTGAGCTTCATTGCCTTGGCCATTTCAGGATAACGGGGTGCGAATTTTTGCACTGCCTTCCGGGGTGTTTCCGGTTGAGCCTGCTGCCCTAACAAGGGAGTTCCGGAGATGGGTTGGCCGCCCGAAACCCCTTGCGACACCGGCGCAGAGAGCCCTGGCCACGAAACTTTCGCGGAGAGAACTCCGTTGAGAGCGGCCTGATTCGTCGAGCCGGCGGGGATCGACGGCGGCTCGGTCGAGGCGGTCTCATCCGCGGGCGAATCGATGGAGCGCGAGGCGTTGTGCGATCCAATCTGCGAGCTGGGAACCTCGTGCGTGATGGTGAAAACGGCAGCAACGTCTGTCGGAGTTTTCTTTCCCGCGACCACATCCAGTTTTGATGCGAACTTCACGGGAGCTCCGGCTGAAGTCTTTCCGCTGGATGGAAACAGGGATTCGCCACCAGGATTCGCCTTCCAGAGTGGGTCATTATCGGGCGGATGTTTGTCGGGAGAATGTGCGGTTACGGCGTTGACGGTTGTGGTCACGACAGAAGACGGTTTCGCCGCATGCGCCTTGCCATCCGCTTTATCCGGACCTCGCCACCCAAGCCAGATCACCAGGGCAAGCAACGAGATCGCCACGAGGCCGATGGCGCCCAAAGCAAACGGTCGCGATCGAGTTCCCAGGAAAGTGAGAGCCACGTCCCCGACACGATCCGACGCCTGTAACAGGCTGGAGGGTTGCGGTGTCTCCACCGGAAGCTTCGGCAAGGCGGACGATGCGTCATGCGGTTGCGATGCGCGTGCGCGTTCCGCGAGCACCGCCAGTTGCTGAAGAAGAGCAAGATGCTGTTCAGTGAAGGCGACGGGGTGGGTGGAAAAAACTTCGAGAATTCCGTTGATCCCGCGCCGGCCCTGAATCGGCAAGACGGCAATCGAGCGCAAACCGAGGCTGCGGCAGACTTCCACATCGACGAGCGGATCATTCTCGGTATCTGCGCAATGCTGAATTTTACCGGTGCGCAAACACTCCCCCGAGATTCCAGTCTCCGCACCCAACTGCGCACCGAGAGCGGGAGCCGTGTCGCCACTGCGCGCGCGGCACACCATCGCGCCTTCCTTCCACATCGCAAGTGCGGCTCCGGAGGCGCCCGTCAGTTGTCGGGCGGCGTCTGTGATGGTCGCCAGTATCGGGTCCAGGCGGTGGTCCCCGGCTGCGATCAGCTCCTTCAGGGACGACAGGGCTGCGCTCTCGTCAAGGTTGCCGGACCGACTGGAGGAAGTCTCCGGCGAAGAATCGCGGCCAAAACCACCGAGTATTTTCCCGGAGCGAAACGGCTTTGATTGAGGCACAACCACAGGTCTCTCGGTCGGTAAATTTCCGAACAAAACCAGTAGAACACAAGCGGAGCTCGCGATTTAGCCGAAGTATGAGCCAACTCCGCGCGCCCGTCAAGACAAAGGCAATAGCGTACGCGATGCCGGATTCTTGAGCTGATGTCCTGCCATTATCGGCTCCGCGAGACCGCTCGTCGGTAGTCGTCTGCGGTTGTGAGATAACAGGGCAACACATCGTTGCGGTCGGTGGAAGGCGACGTAAGTGCGTCGCCTAAGTGGTGCAAGCCGGTTGGGCCGTTTTCGGCTTCAGGCCACATCATCTGCATAAGGCTTTCGTCGCATGTTGAATCTCTCGCGACGCGGAGCCTACGGATCTTCGAGGCATCGAAACCGTACTCCGACAACCGTCTTTGATACGGCAGAAACACGTAAACCAGCTTGATGAACTGCAACTCTTCCTTGTTAAGCCACTTTTCTGCAATGAAAACCTCGAAGTTGGAGAAGTAGGAAGAACGCGGAGGCGCCCATGCCAAACCAATCACGCGGAGTTGCACATCTTGATAAATCGGGTGCGATCGGTCGACGCCAGGCTCCGGTACAGACGAGGTGGGCATATCCTTTCCGACTCTAACACCACCTATTTTAGAGTTACCCTCGGTCGACGCGGGGGGCAATGCACTTTCCGCGCCAGCGCGAGCCAGCGAGCCGACCCGTCCTCCGGTGCCGTAGTTGCCTCCTGCCAAGGCCGGGACTGATGGCGGAGGGGGTACAACTTGTGATGTGACGTGATCCAGAGAGCTAATCCCTCTGCGTTGCCCCAAGTTTCCTCCGTCCTGCATTGATGGAGGTGGAGGCACAAGCTGGGAACCGCCAGCGGCTGCGGCTAGGGAATCACTCCGTCCCACTCCAAGTGAGTTGCCTGCGCCAGCGAGCGACGGCGGAGGCGGCACGACCTGTAAAATTCCGTTCTCCAGCGAAATAGCCCTTGCAGTTGCATCCAGCCTAGGCCCGGTCTGAATTGGTGGCGGAGGAGCGACCACCTGTACGCCAGTTGCTGGAACGACGCCTGTTGCCCTGTAGGTGAGGGCCGCACGATCATTTAGAGATGGCGGTGGCGGCACGATCGAAATTTCAGCGGCTCCTGCAGAACCACCTCCGACTTGACCGCGATCGATGAGTGTGGAACTCGTCACCAACCCACGTATGTCAGGGGACGGCGGGACGACTGTCGCTTTAGGTGCGTTGATCGTCCGTAATCCAGAACCGCCGCTGAGCTTCGGAGGAGGTGCAACGACGGAAAAATTAGGCAGAGGAGGCTGGCGAAACTGAGCTTCGAAAATATCGGGCAGCGGCGATACGGCAGGATCAAGTGCCGGTTTTCGGAAACGGCGGATCGCAAACACTGGTATAGCGGGGGAGGGCATAGTCAATTCGTCTATCTTTCGTCCATCAACTGCGCCGCGAGTGCCCGGGGTCCCGCGTGGCTCAGGGTCGCGAGCAGTGCCGATGAGTCCCTGATGTGCAGCTGTGTGCTGACGCTTCGGATATGCCGCCGGACGACTACTTTCGTACGCGGGGAAAGACTGAGAAAAAGGATAGTACGTGACGCGTGCTTCGCGAAGTAGTTGCGGGGAAGCCAGTGGTCCTCGCGGCCAAATTTTTGAGAGGCCGAACAACATCCCTACTACGATGATATGCAAGAAGACTGACTCGATAAACCGTTTCCATGGAACACGAGTTTCGATGAAGATGTCGTCCCAGCCATGCATCTGCCTCGATGACTCAGTCAACAGAGCCCGGGAGCGCAGCGATACCACGTCGGCAAGATTTCGGAAGAAGACGCGGTACGCGGGTTCCCACGCGATCAGCAATGTGATATCAGGACTGATATCGAAGTGAACATCTGCATTCGAACCGCAAATTGGTTCCTCGCTCGGCATGCTTTCAGCTGAGCCGACCCAGTTGGCCAGTTGCTGCAACCACTTGAGATGCAGATCAGTGAAAACGCCGGGAACGCTGGAAAAGACTCCTAAAATTCCCGAGATATCATCGCCGCGATAAATAGGGACGACGGCTACCGCGCGGATTCCGACCGCCTGGGAAAATTCAGGGTCAACACGGCAATCGGTTGCAACGTCCTCACACCATAGTGGTGTTCCCGAATCCAGACATTGCTTAGATACTCCGGAAGTGATGTCGACCGGAGCACCGAGCGGTGGCGCTCCCTCGCCTGATCTTGCCGAGCAAATTGTTCCTTGCTCTCCACTGAACGCGATCGCAGATCCACTCGCCCCTGTCAGTATCCTTGCCAGCTCCACAACTTGATTGACAAAACTCTGGAAGTCGGAGCCGCACGTCGGAAAGTATTGCCGCCCGCACGGCCACAACTTGGCAACAAGTCCGTCGTCGACCACGCCCCCGGTCAACGCCGGTGAACTATTCGGGACCATGGCATCTCGAACTGGGAGCGCGGGAGGGCATTGACGGACCATAGCATGTACTCACTGTTTCATCGGAGCGGCACGTCGTGTGCGGCCCATTCTGGGAGCGCTCAAATTAACCAATTCTAATCCAGAAGTTGGCGCTCAGGGCTCGCTGGTTGCACTCGTCAGTGTATATGGGCCAGTGATGGGCCCCGCAGCACTCCAAATCCCGAGTTGTCGCCTACTCGGAAGCGAGACTCTTTTGGTTGGCCGTATGTGCCCAAACAATCGAAAAGGAGTGCGCTAGATCGGCAGCAGTTAGTGTTCAGTCGGAAAATTGTGAGCGGCTCGGGCCTATTCGGATCCGGACTGATACCACTGACACCGTTTTCTCGGAAATGCAGCGAATTAGAGAAACTATAAGAAGCAGGAGCCGAAGATCGGCTTCGCTTGTAACATGCTTAAATAGAGGGTATTATCGCCGAAGTGTAGTGATCACTGGCACATACGGAGAACGGGGTAATCGAATCCCTCCCTCTTCGCCAGACCTTTCGATCCTTGCGCTTGCGGACCGTTACCCCGGTCATCCGCCACCACCTCGACACGCTCCCGCTCACAATAAGGCACGATATGCTTACGGAAACTCGACAATCGGGAAGGGCTTCAGTCATCGTGATGAGGAACCCAACGCGACGAAGGGGTGCGTTTTACGCGCTGGGGGAGCAACCATCTGAGCTATTAGAAAACCAGCGAGGACACCGACGCTTTGACACCCTCTCAATCGTATTTTTCGCTGGCTTCCTGTCGCCCATGGATTCCCAGATGCTGTGATCCAGGACTCGACGGTCGACCAAAAGTCGGCCAACCTTCCCTTACCGGATTATGTCAGGGTAGCTCGTCACCCGCCCGGGGAGGCGAGCTGCGAATGGAACTCCTCCTGCTATGATCGTCCGTCGAACGGAGCAACCATGCGCAAGCTGATTTTCTTTCTGTTTTTTCTGGCATTATCAACCACCATTGTGTGGGCACAGCAGTACGACCTGGTGTTCGAAGGTGGACGTGTCATGGATCCCGAAACCGGCCTGGATGCAGTGCGCAACGTTGGCATCCGCGACGGAAAGATTGTCCGCATCTCGTCCGAGGCGCTGAGCGGACGCCGTGTCATCCATGCCGGTGGGCTGGTGGTCGCTCCCGGATTCATTGACCTGCACCAGCACGGCCAGGAGCTGGAGAGCCAGCGCGTCAAGGCACTCGACGGCGTAACCACGGCGCTCGAACTGGAAATCGGCGCGCCTGACGTCGCTCAGTTCCTGAAAGCGAAAGAGGGGCAGTCGCTCATTCACTACGGCACGTCGGCCAGCCATGTGGCGGCACGGGCTCTGGTATTCGGAGTGCCGCTGCCGCCCGGAGAAATCCTGCCGAAGAACGGCCCCGCGACCGATCAGCCAGCCACACCCGAGCAGATCGAGGCTATACGGGAACGCTTGCGCGCAGAGTTGGAAGCCGGTGGCTTGGCTGTTGGGATGGGAATCCAGTACACACCGGGAGCAACTCGGCTGGAGGTGATTGAAATGTTCCGTCTCGCGGCCGAACGGAGACTTCCCATGTACACTCACATGCGCAGCGCGGGCCGCGTCGAGCCCGGCTCGGCCATTGAGGCGACCAGCGAAGTCATCGGAGCAGCCGCCATCACGGGGGCTTCGCTGCACATCGTGCACATTAACAGCACCTGCGCGCGCGACGCCATGGAGTGTCTTGCCATGGTCGAAGGAGCGCGTGCCCGTGGCCTCGATGTCACCACCGAGGCCTACCCCTACACTG
>Ga0181532_10006032_pt1 | contig 10158 bp, 8 predicted proteins | sample PEATcosm2014_Bin_33_FD_119768 | JGI IMG/M metagenome (GOLD analysis project Ga0181532, IMG submission 119768) | Peatland microbial communities from MTU Mesocosm Facility, Houghton, MI, USA - PEATcosm2014_Bin11_30_metaG | ecosystem: Environmental > Terrestrial > Soil > Wetlands > Peat | place... | reverse complement strand
CGCGACTTCGCGGTAGAAATGTTCGAAGGCTGGGATGCCTTCGCGGATTTGCTCGAGCGACAACAGATGCGCTTCGTAGCCGTCATCCAAATCGGCGGTGTTGTAGGCGATTTCGTCGGTCAGGTCGATGAGCTGGGCTTCAAGCGGCGGGCGCTGGTCGAGCAGATATTCGGAGAGTTCCGGATGTTGTTTCGCATCGTAATCGTGCGAGTGCTTGATGATGCCTTCGCGGACTTCGAAGGTCAGGTTCAGGCCGCGGAAGGCGGCGTAGCGCTGTTCGAAATCTTCGACGATGCGGAGGGCGTGCAGGTTGTGGTCGAAGAAGAGTCCGTGCTCACCCATGGCGGCGTCGAGCGCTTTTTCGCCGGCATGGCCGAAGGGAGGGTGGCCGATGTCGTGGACCAGGGCGAGAGCTTCGGCGAGATCGACGTTGAGGTCGAGGGCTCCGGCGATGGTGCGGGAGACTTGCGAGACCTCGAGCGTGTGGGTGAGGCGGTTACGGAAATGGTCGGAGTAGCGGCGGGTGAAAACTTGCGTCTTGGCTTCGAGGCGGCGGAAGGCGCGTGCGTGAATGACGCGGTCGCGATCGCGCTGAAAGTCGTTGCGGTAGGGATGGGGAGGCTCAGGGAAGCGGCGTCCGCGGGAGTGTTCGACGTGCACCGCGTAGGCGGCCAGCATGGGGAGAGTCTAGCACTGTTGATTGATGATTGTTGATTTCTGATTGTCGATTGAAAGACCGAGCACTCGGGCCTCAATCAACAATCAAAAATCAGCAATCAACAATGCTTCACTTAGTGTTTGTCTGATTCTTCTTTCGCCAGCTTCACCTTGGCGGCGTCGAGTTTTTGCTGAACTTTGGCGAAGGCTTCGGTGTCCTGCTCGGCGGGGACGGTTTTGTTCCATTCCTGGACGGAGCGCTCCCAGTGGGCGGCGGCGAGCTTGAGGCGGCCGGTTTTTTGGTAGAGGTCGCCGAGATGCTCCTGGACCGTGGGGTCGGAGTTCATGTGAGCTTCGGCCTTGGTGAGACTTTCTTCCGCCTGATCGTATTTGCCCAGCTTGAAGTAAACCCAGCCGAGCGAGTCGAGATAGGCGCCGTTGTTGGGGTCCAGGGTCAGGGCCTGCTTGACGTAGTTGAGCGATTCCTCGAGCTTCACTCCGCGATCGGCATTCATGTAGCCGAGATAGTTCATGGTGGCGGCGCTTTGCGGATCAGTGGGTGAAGTTGTGGCCAGAACTTTCTTGAACTCGGCTTCGGCCTGGTCAAACATTTTCTGGCGCTGATAGAGGTCGCCGCGCAGGAAGCCTACGTAGCCCTTGTCGTCGGGCTTGGTTGAAAGCTGCTCGGCCTTGGCGAGAGCATCGAGGGCTTCATTCCAGCGTTTGGAGCGGGTGTAGATGATGGCGAGGCGGAGATAGACATCGCGATCGTCAGGGCCACCCTTCAGCATGGAGCGGACGTCGGCAATGGATTTGTCAACTTCCCCGGTGTCGGCGAGTTGCGCGTCGAGCACCATGCGCAGGTCGCGGTCGTCGGGCAATTTCTGCACCGCTTCTTTGGCGACGGCGGTGGCTTGCGGCCACTGCTTGGCCTCGCGATAGGTATCGATAATTTCCTGATAACCCTGGCGGGTATTTTCGTCGCCCAAGGGCAGCATTTTGCGGAAGGTTTCGACCGCGGCAGTGTAGTTTTCCTGCTCGCGATAGACCATGCCCAGGCGCTCGATGAAGATGGCGCGGTTGTTACGGTCGGCCTGGCTCGATCCGGTCTCGCTTTTTTCGGTGCGCTTCACGAGATCCTGCAAGAGCTTGATGGCGTCGTCGTAGCGACCCTGCGCCTGATAAACGGCAGCCATGTTGTAGGGAACGTCCATGGTGTCGGGAACCAGAGTATCGGCGCGCTTCAGGCTCTCGAGCGCAAGATCGTACTGGGCCTGGCGGCGATAAATCTCGGCTATGCGTACGTAGGTTTGGGCGTCTTCGGGATTGGAGTCGGCGATGACTTTGTACTGTTCGAGGGCAGCGTCGAGTTGACCATCGTTCAACAGGTTTTCGGCTAAACCGCGAATGGCGTCGAGATTGTCGCGATCGAGAAAGACGGCGTGGCGGAAAGCATCAATGGCGTTCTTGTAATCCTTGCGCTGCTCGTAGGCCGCGCCCAGGGCGGAATAGAGCTTGGCGGAGCGCGCCGAGTCGGGGATGGCGCGCAGAACCTCGAGCGCGTGCGCGGTGTCGCCTTCGTCGGTGTAGAGCATGGCCAGCGTGGTCACGGCCTCTTCGGAGTTGGGATCGAGCTTGATGGCGATCTTGAGTTCAGCTTCGCCTTTTTGCAGATCATTGTTCAGGCGATAGAGGCGGCCGAGCAGAAGGTGATCATCGACGCTGTCGGGATCGAGCTTCACGATCTGCTCGTACTGTTCGATGGCCAGCTTCAGAATGTTATCGGAGCCCGAGCCTCCGGGCATGTCGCCCAGGGAACGCAGGTAGATGCGTCCGAGCAGCTTGTGGGCTTCGAGGTTCTTGGGATCGCGTTTGATGATGTCTTGCGCTTCTTTGACGGCCTCGGCGATGCGGCCGGTTTTTACGTAGAGTTCGGCCAGGGCGGAGGTCAGGAATTCGGACGAGGGATCGGCATCGATGGCAATGCGGTATTCCTCAGTGGCCTTGGCGGCGAGGTCGCTGCGGCCGTAGGCGGTGACCATTTCCTCGTACATGTGGGCGAGGGTGTAATGGTAGTAGGCGGCTGCCTTGTCGACTTTGCGTGAGGCAGACTGACTCGACGGAGACTGGCCGGGGGCAGACGGGGCTGGCTTGGCATCGGGAGTCGAGCCTGAGGGCGATGACGGGCTGGCTTGGGCGACAGCCGCGGCTGCGGCCATCGCGATCGTCATCGAGATGATTAATATGGGGCGAAAAATTCTATTCATGTGGACCTGACTGCGCTCCCGCGCGTTTCCGAAACCTCAGCTTATCTTTGGATGCAAAGCCGCCGGGGGAAAGGTGCCTCTTATTCTAACCCGGAGACTGGCGGGATGGAAAAAAACACTATGGGGCGGGACGGCTTAAGGAACCGGAGGTACAGGGACCGTGGGGAATTGCTGATTGCTGATTGAAAACCACTTAGCTCCATAAGTCCCCAGCTCGATACGTATGTTTACAATCAGCAATCAACAATCAGGGAATCAATCATTTAGTTAGTGGCGGAAGTGGCGGACTCCGGTGAAGAGCATGGCGAGTCCGAGACGGTCGGCTGCGGCGATGACCTCTGGGTCGCGTTGGGAGCCGCCAGGTTGGATGATGGCTGTGGCTCCGGCGCGGGCGATTTCTTCGACGCCGTCGGGGAACGGGAAGAAGGCGTCGGAGGCCGCGACCGTGCCTTTGAGCGGGAGTTGGGCCTTCATGGCGCCGATTTTGGCGGCGTCGACGCGGGACATCTGGCCGGCGCCGACCCCGACGGTCTGGCCATCGCGCGCATAGACGATGGCGTTGGATTTCACGTGCTTGCAAACTTTCCAGGCGAAGAGCAGGGCGCGGGTTTCTTCGGCCGTGGGCGGGCGTTTGGTGACTACCTCGAGATCGGCGTCTTGCAGGGGGCGGAGGTCGGCGTCCTGCACTAACAATCCTCCGGAGATATTTTTAAGCACCCAGTTTCGTGGAGCGGGGAACGCTTCGGTCCGTGGTTCGCTCACTTCGACCAGGCGGAGATTTTTCTTGCTGGCGAATTTCGCTTTGGCGGCTTCGTCGAACGACGGGGCGGCGATGACTTCGAGGAAGAGCTTGTGCATTTCCTCGGCGGCTTCGGCGTCGATGGGGCGGTTCACGCCGATCACGCCGCCGAAAGCGGAAACGGGATCGCATTCGAGGGCGCGCTTGTAGGCTTCGGCGAGAGTTTTGCCGGTGGCGGCGCCGCAGGGGTTGGTGTGTTTGATGATGGCGACGACGGGCGTGTCGAAGGCGGGGTCGTTGAATTCCTGCGCTAGATCCCACGCGGCTTGCAGGTCGACGATGTTGTTGTAGGAGAGTTCCTTGCCTTGGAGCTGGCGGGCATTGGCCACGCCAGTGCCGGAGCCGTCGGAATACATGGCGGCTTTCTGATGCGGATTTTCGCCGTAGCGCAGGTCGAGGGTTTTTTGGAACGTGAGACGTAGAGTGGGCGGGAACTCGGCTCCGGGCGGTTGAGACGAGTCTGGGGTGATGCGATCGAGCGTGGAGGCGATGGCGGAATCGTAGGCTGCGGTGGTGGCGAAAGCTTTTTGCGCGAGGCGCCATCTGGTGGCGTGGGAGAGCGCGCCGGCTTCGCGTTGCAGTTCGTCAGCGATGGCGTCGTAGTCGGCGGGGGACGTGACGATGGCGACGTCGCGAAAATTCTTGGCGGCGGAGCGGATCATCGACGGGCCACCGATGTCGATGTTCTCGATCAATTCTTCGAAGGCGACTCCGGGCTTGGCGGCAGTTTTTTCGAAGGCGTAGAGATTGACGACCACCATGTCGATGGGGGCGATGCCGTGTTCGACTATGGCGGCGACGTGTTTAGGATCTTCGCGGCGATGCAGAATGCCGCCGTGGACCTTGGGATGAAGCGTTTTGACGCGGCCATTGAGCATTTCGGGGAATCCGGTGAGTTCGGAGATGTCTTTGACGGCGACGCCGGAGTCGCGCAGGAGCTTGGCGGTGCCTCCGGTCGAGACGAGTTCGATGCCGAGGGCGGAGAGTTTGCGGGCGAAGTCGACCAAGCTGGTTTTGTCGGTGACGCTGAGGATAGCGCGCTGGATGCGGGACATGAGGGAGTGGCTTTCTTGGAAGTTGACCTGTGATTTTAGCAGGAAGGCGGTGGCGTCTGATGGGTAATGTCGGGCGGCCCTCGCTACTTCTCGGAGCTTGCTAGTTCTTTGGGTGCGGCCCGGTGCAGAGACTGAACGACGGCGTTGATTTCAGGCTGGGTGACACCCAAGGAATTGTTGTAGTCCTTTTGTAGAAAGAGCATCTCAACGTGATCGTCACCGGAGTAGAGGTCAACCACGACTGTATCCCGGCCTGCGCGAGGGTCGCCCTGCTGAAAGCCTGCGTAGGACTGAGTGTGCAAATTAAAGATTCCTGAGTCCGCCGCCTTTACCAACATCATCGATTTTGTAATGAGCACCATTTGCTCTCGAACGTGCGTGGGCTGCGAAAGGGACCAGTGGTGCATTTTGTCAGGGGTGAAGCCGTACACGCTGTTGACAAAAACGTAGTCGGAACTGGCGCTCCCTGGGCCGAAGATTGCTTCAAACGTCCGAGGCGGAGTCTTGAAATCCGTGGCCCACAGGCCGGCGAATTCTCGTGGTGGAACAACCTTGAGCCATAGACGCAGCCCTGAGTTAAAGACGCAGATAACAGAGCGCTTCTCGGATTTGTCCTTGGGGTACAGCTCGGTCCTGGACTGATCGAGGTCGCTCCATGGAACTTCAAAGTCATACCCGAGATAGGAGAGCCTCGTTCGGGCAGCTTCCGAAACCGTATGGTCTTTCAGTTCCGTTGGCACGACGCGAGCGACCGGCGGGACCTTTCTAGCCGTGTAAAACGAAAGAGCGATGGGCCCAATCCAGTAGGTGCCTGCAAGAATAACTGCGACCGTGATCGCCACCGTGATTAGAATCCGTCGCAGCAGTCTCACTATCGCCTCGCTTAGGTTTTCGCTTTAGCTTTGAGTTTGACGTGGCCGTTGGCGATCTCGACGGAGTATTCGACGTTTTCGCAGTGGTACTGTTTGCGGATTTGTTCGGTTTTTTTCTGGACGAACGTGGTGAACGAGTCGATGCTGCCAGAGACATTTTCTCCGGCTTTTTTCTTAGCTGCGACCAGGGTGTTGTAAAGGCGCTCGACCTGCTCGTGCTCGGCCTGGTCGACGCTGTGCAACGTGAAGTGCGGAGAGGAATTCGCGCCAGCGGCAGCCGCGGCCGCGGCATGGCTTACGCCATACACCGGGTGGTGCACTGCTTTGTGTTCATCTTCCGCGACTCGAATTCCCTGGACCGAGAGCAGAGCGTCTTGCGGGCGGCGGTAGCCTTCTTCGCGAATGCGGGACTTCTTGCGCCAGAGGTCGCTGTAAATGGCGTAGCGCTGGGCCATTTCGTTGTAACGGTAGCGCTGCGAGAAGCTCATCCGGCCGCCGTCGGAAAACTTGCGCAGCATGCTGAGCACCTTCCACTCAACGTCGGTGGGCGGACGCTTTTGCGGGTTGCTGAAATAGATCTCGTACTCGATCTTCAGCCGGCGCAGTTGCGTGTCGAGAACGTTCAGTTCCTCGTCGGTGGTCACACGTGTCTCCATGCACAGTCTAGTGAAGGAGGAGAGGCGGGGGCGAGGTGCCTATGGGTCACCGAGGGGCATGGTACGAAAGTAAGGGCGGCCCTTGGCTCTTGACCTTCGGCTCTTAGCTCAACCCACGAAGGACTCTTCGGATGAGATTCTCGGGAGCTGTTTGAACACACAAGGCAATGACGAGAGAAGCGATGGAGAGTGCGTTGTACCTAAAGGCGAAGAGCTAACGGCTAAAGGCTCATTTCGCAGAGTTCGACGCCATTTTTTTGACCATGGCGAGAACCAGTTTGCGGTCGCTATCGTTCAAGCTGGTGGAGTAGCGGCGGATCTGGCTGAGGAAGCGGACTTCGTCGTCGGAAAGCTGGGGCAGTCCCTTGGAGCCGTTGTTGTGGCCGGGTTCGGCGAAAAACTGCGACAGCGGAAGTTCCATGGCGCCGGCGATTTTGGAAAGCGTATCGAGCGACGGAATGGTGTGGCCATTTTCGACGCGCGACAGGTAGCAGCGCAGCAGGCCGGTCCGCTTTTCGATGTCGCCTTGAGACATGCCTTTCTGGAGCCGGTAGTTGCGGATGGTCTCGCCGATATTCATGGTTGGGAGCATGTTCGGATGTGCGCCATAGTAACCAGATCAGTACCTTCTGGCAAGTGGGAAATTCGTGCCATGAGCGGGACATTGGTGCCATACGAAAAGGGAATGGACTAGAGCGGTGCCCGATGGAGGATGGATCGTTGATTATACAGTGTATAAGCAACGGGTCGGGCGAAACCCGGCGTCCGGCACGGCTTCTCGAGCCTCTGGAATCCCCGCGCTATTTCTTTAGGTTCATGGCCAGGAAGTCCAGGGTGCGCTTCCAGGCGTCGGCTGCGTCGGCGGCGCGATATCCGTCTTTGTTATTTTCATTTTCGAAGGCGTGACCGGCGTCGGAGTAGATGGTGACATCAATTTTCTTGCCGAGTTGCTTCAGCGTCTGCTCAAACTTGTGAACGTCGTCCGGAGTGATGCCATGATTCTGCGCGCCGAACAGGCCCAGGATGGGGGCGTTGATTTTCTTCAGTGCCTCGATGTCGGTAGCGAGATGGCCGTAGTTGATGACGTCAGCGGCGAGGGCTGGTTCTTGCAGCGCGACGTCGAGCGCGTAACCTCCGCCCATGCACCAGCCGATCGAGCCGATGCGGTCTCTCTTGACGTTGGGCTGAGACGCGAGAAATTCGAAGGCAGCGTGAAGATCACGTTTGGCGCGGTCTTCGGGGACGCCGCGCATGATTTCATGCGCCATGTCGGGCGTAGCGGCGATTTTGCCGCGATACAGATCGATGGCGAGGGCGACGTAGCCCTGGTCGGCGAGTTTCGAGGCCCGGTCTTTCACCCAATCGTTCAGTCCCCACCATTCGTGGATCACGATGATCGCGGGGAACGGGCCGTGGCCTGCGGGCGTGTATAGAACGCCCTGCACAGTCTCGTCGCCGCTTTTGTAGGAGACGGATTTGCTGTCGGCGGCGAAGGCGGGAAGAGCGAACAGCAACAGAAGCGCTACGATCAAAGGCTTCATCAGAACCCTCCGGATTTAACCTTTCGAATGAGCGAAGAGCGCACGATCTCGAGCGCGGAAAGCGGAAAGGCGCGATCTCTGCCACAGGAGGGCGATTCCCTGCCCAATCGGAAGCAAGCAGAAAGAAAGGTAGGGCGACATGAAGCGGCCAAGCCCAGCTGCAGCCATTGCTACATCACACAACGCTGCGGCAAAGAAGATTACCGCTGAACGTGTGAAAGCTCGCAATTGTCGATCGCCCGGCGGGAGTCCCCAGACGTCGAACGCAGTCCAGTAAGTGCGGCGAAGAACAGAGCCAATTCCAGGAGATGCTGCCACGGCATAGCAACGAGCCACAGTACGATCAAGAAGAAGCAGGATATTCCGGCCGTTGCAAGCACGGGCTCAAGGTTGCGGCGGGGCATGACAGTGCAATTCTACTCACAATTCCAATTCCATGTATATAACTCCGGACATCGGGTTCGGACAGTAGGGGGCGATCTCTCGGAATCCGATTTTGCGGTACATGGCGACCGCGTCTTTCATCGCCGGTTCCACCGTGTCGAGCCGCATGCGGTGGTAGCCGATCTGACGGGCTTCGGCGATGATGCGATCGGCTAGGGCGCGGCCCAAACCTTTGCCGCGAAAGTGCGAACGCAGATAGAGGCGCTTCATTTCGCAAATTTCCGGGTCGAGCTGGTGCAGCGCCACGCAGCCCGCGAGCTGGCCTTCGCAATCCGCGAGCAGAAGGCGGCCTTGCGGCGGAGCATAGTCGCCGGGGAGATGGGCGAGTTCCTGATCGAAGTCTTGAAAGCAGAGGCTGAAGCCGAGGGACTGGGCGTATTCGAGGAAGAGCTCGCGGGCTTGCGCAAGCTGGTCCGAGGATTCCGCCTGAGTTAACGAAAGATTCTTCACGACAGAGGACACCAGGGACACAGAGGAATCTGGAGGATTTGGATGCCTGGCTTGCATTTCCTCTGTGTCCTCCGTGTCCTCTGTGGTGAAGATTCCGGAATCTACCCCATCAGCATGCCGCCGTTTACGTTCAGGACGTGGCCGGTGATGTACGAGGCATCGTCCGACGCTAGGAACGTCACGGCGCTGGCAACGTCTTCGGGGGATCCGACGCGGCCGAGCGGAATCTGTTTGATTGCGGTCTGCTTGAATTCGTCGCTCAAAACGGCGGTCATGGGGGTTTCGATGAAGCCAGGGGCGACGGCGTTGCAGGTAATGTTGCGCGAGCCGACTTCGCGGGCGATGGCCATGGTCAGGCCGATCAGTCCGGCCTTGGAGGCGGAGTAGTTCGCTTGTCCGGCCTGGCCCATCTGGCCGAAGACGCTGGTGATGTTGATGATGCGTCCCCAGCGCTGCTTCAGCATCGAGCTCATGACGGCCTGAATACAGAGATAGGCGGAAGTGAGATTCGTTTGAAGGACTGCGTCCCAATCGGCCCGCTTCATGCGCATGACAAGCTGGTCGCGGGTGATGCCGGCGTTGTTGACCAGGATGTCGATTTTGCCGAGTTGGGCGATGGCGGCCTTGATAGTCGATTTGATCTGCTCTTCGTCGGACACATCGAGAGCGAATGCGACTGCATTGCCACCGGCGGTGGTGATTTCGGCAACCAGTTCATTCAATTTGTCCTGATTGCGAGCGGCGACGGCCACCGTCGCGCCGACTTTGGCGAGGCGCAGGGCGACGGTGCGTCCGATGCCTTGGGAGGCACCGGTGACGAGGGCTACTCGTCCTGAAAGGGACATGTAAGAATCTCCCGACAATTTGCGTGGAATGATTGCGAACGCTGAATTATACGCGGGAGAGTTGGGACAGAGAACAGCAGTTGGATGGTGCAGGCCGCGGCCTTCGAGCCACGCTCGACTGGACAGGCGGGGGCGGCCGTCCCTACATGAACCTCTCTTGGAATCTAGAGGCGGCGAATCGGATTGCTATTCCACAAGGGCGCCGAGTAACATTCGAGCACTCATGCCACAGACAGCGACCAACGTGATCACGATGCCCGATCCTTCTAACAAGAACTCTTCTCCTGCGGATGCCGGGCACCGATCGATGGTGCGCGCCTCGGCCGGGAATACCGTGCCGATCGAGACGCCCTCCGAATCGCCCGCGAAAAATCAGGAGCCTTCGACCGAAGTCTTCGCCGTGTTCGGCGCTGAGCCGGAGATTCAGGCTTACGCCATGGCCAAGTATTCGCGATCGGCGCTGTCGATGAAGGAGTCACTGCGCGAGATCAGCACGCAGAAGGCGGAGAAATTTCTGAACACTTTCTATTTTCACTACGGGCACCGGTCGATTGCGGACCTGGCGCATCTGG
>Ga0181532_10006031_pt1 | contig 10159 bp, 6 predicted proteins | sample PEATcosm2014_Bin_33_FD_119768 | JGI IMG/M metagenome (GOLD analysis project Ga0181532, IMG submission 119768) | Peatland microbial communities from MTU Mesocosm Facility, Houghton, MI, USA - PEATcosm2014_Bin11_30_metaG | ecosystem: Environmental > Terrestrial > Soil > Wetlands > Peat | place... | reverse complement strand
CGGGGACATGGAGCTTCACTCTGACTGTCACCGCCTCGGAGATCGAGCAGATCGCGCCGACCACGGCGACAACAACGCCGGGCACGGCCTTCACGAGCCAGCTGCAGGTCTCCGGAGCACACGGAACCGTCACCTATGCCCAGACGAGCGGTGCCCCCGATCTGCGCGTCTCGCCCTCGGGCAAGGTCTCGGCGCCCGCCAACTTGGTGGCCGGGACCTACCGGGCCACCGGCACCGCGAAAGACAGCGCAGGTGACACAGGGACTTGGAGCTTTGCTCTGACGGTGGGCGTCGCAACGATCATCCAGGTCGCTCCGACCAGCGCGACGACCACTGCTGGAAAGGCTTTCACCGACCAGCTTGCCTTCTCCGGCGCTCACAGAAAGGTCACCTACGCACAAACAGACGGTGCGCCGGCACTGACCGTCTCGTCATCCGGCAAGATCTCGGCTCCGCCCACCTTGACGGCAGGGACCTACAAGGCGATGGGCACGGCCAAGGACGCGTCCGGCGACGCCGGAGCGTGGAGCTTCGCCTTGACCGTCACCGCCACGACACTTGCCCAGAGCGCACCGACCACAGCGAGCACGACGACTGGCAAGGCCTTCTCCGGCCAGCTCGCCGTCTCGGGCTCGCACGGAACGCTCACCTTCGCCGAGTTGACCGGTGCGCCCGATCTCACCGTCTCGTCCTCGGGCAAGGTCTCCGCCGCGGCAAGCTTGGTGGCCGGGACCTACCGGGCCACAGGGACCGAGCGCGACAGTCTCGGTGACACAGGGAACTGGAAGTTCGCGGTGACGGTCGTGGCCACGAAACTCACCCAGGTCGCTCCGCTCGCGGCGAGGATCACGACCGGCAAAGCCTTCACGGGCCAGCTGCAGGTCTCCGGCGCGCACGGAACCGTCACCTACGCCCAGTCGACCGGCTCAGCCGTCTTGAACGTATCGTCGGCGGGCAAACTGTCCACGACTGCCAGCCTGGTGGCAGGGAGCTACAAGGCGACGGGCATCGCCCGGGACGTCCTCGGTGACAGCGGGACGTGGAGCTTTGACCTGACGATCGTGGCAACCAAGCTCACCCAGGTTGCCCCGGACACGGCGAGGACGACGACCGGCAAAGGCTTCACCGGCCAGCTGCAGGTCTCCGGTGTGCACGGAACAGTCACCTACGCCCAGTCGACGGGCGGCCTCGATCTAAAGGTCTCGTCCTCCGGCAAGATCTCGGCCGCGGCCTCCTTGACGGCGGGGATCTACAGGGCCGGCGGCAGCGCGAGGGACACCCTCGGCGACACCGGCAACTGGAGCTTCGTCTTGACGGTCGTGGCCGGAAAGCTCACCCAGGTAGCCCCAGTAACGGCGAGCACGACCACGGGCAAGGCCTTCACCGGCCAGCTCGCAGTCTCCGGGGCGCACGGAACGGTCACCTACGCCCAGTCGACGGGCTCGCTCGATCTCAAGATCTCCTCCTCGGGCAAGATCTCGACGGCGGCCACATTGACGGCTGGGACCTACAAAGCGGGCGGCACCGCGAGAGACAGTCTCGGCGACACCGGCGCCTGGAGCTTCACCTTGACGGTCGTGGCCGGAAAGCTCACCCAGGTAGCCCCGGACACAGCCGTCAACAAGGCCGGCAAAGCCTTCTCCGGGCAGCTCAAGGTCTCCGGCGCCTTCGGCACCGTCACCTACGCCCAGTCGACCGGCGCTCCTCATGTGAAGGTCTCGTCCTCGGGCAAGATCTCGGCAGCCGCCGGGTTGGCGGCCGGTGTCTACAAGGCCACCGGGACAGCCAAGGACGCTTACGGTGACACAGGGAAATGGACCTTCACCCTGACCGTGAAGGGCACCAAGCTCACCCAGATCTCCCCCACGACGGGCACAACCACGGCCGGCAAGGCCTTCACGACCAAGCTGGCGGTGTCGGGCTCACACGGGACCCTCACCTTCACTGTCGCGTCGACGGGCACACAGATCCTTTCGGTCACCTCCTCGGGCACGGTCCTGGCCCCCGACATCTTCACGCCGGGGGTCTACAAGATCACAGGCATCGTGAAGGACAGCTTCGGTGACGTAGGAACTTGGAGCTTCGTTCTCATCGTCGAGGCAGCCGCGTTGCCCCCGGGCTGACGGTCGCGCCGGCCGGCCGAGGTTGGCACGGCGGCCACTTGGATCGCGTGGGTCATGCGGGCGTACCCGCCGCGCCCTGCCCGTGACATCCGGAGCGTCCGCGCGAACACGACGGGCCCCGACCGCCATGGACGATGGGCGGCGGCTCTCGTCCGTGCCCTCGCCCATCGTCCGGATCTCTCGGCAGTCGACTTCGGCCTGTGGCTGCTCACCTCGCCGGTCGGCCGGCACAGCTAGCGCTCGCGCAGTCGGGCGTCGAGTGTGTCGCGAAGCGCGTCGCCGACGAAGTTGAACGCGACCACCGTCACCATCACCATGAGGCCGGCCGGATAGACCTCCCACCAGTAGCCGTCCAGCAGGTATGTCGTGCCCTGGGACAACATGGCCCCCCAGCTGACCGCGGGCGGCGGCAGGCCGAAACCGAGGAAGCTCAAGGTGGCCAGGATGATGATGGCGTCGGCCACCTGGAACGTGGCGTTCACCGTGATCGTCCCGAGGGCGTTCGGGATGATGTGGCGCCCGACGATCCGCGAGTTGCGGCCGCCCGCCACGCGTACGGCGTCGACGAACTCGCGGGTGCGAAGCGACAGCGCCTCCCCGCGGACGAGGCGAGCCGGCCCGAGCCACGAGAGCAAGGAGAGCACCACGATGAGCAGCGGGACCGTCGGCCTGAACACCGTCGCCAGGTAGATGAGGAGGAAGATCGCCGGCACGGCGATCACGACATCGACGATGCGCATCATGACGGCGTCGATGACTCCGCCCGTGAAGCCGGACACGGCTCCCCACAGCGCCCCGAAACAGGTCGCCACGAGTGCGACCGCAAGGGAGATCTCGAGCGCGCTCTGGCCTCCGACCATGAGCCGCCCGAGGATGTCGAACCCGTTCGCGTCGGTGCCGAGCGGGTGCCCCGCACCCGGCGCCAGGTTCGTGAGGGCGATGTTCGCGTGCACCTGGTCACTGTGGTAGACGAGCGGGCCGAGGAAACAGAACGTCGCGATAACGACGACTACCCCGAGGCCTGCAGCCCCCGTCCGGTTCTCCATGAACGCGGCCACGAACGGTTGGCGCGCGCCGAAGCCGCCATCGCTCACGGCCGCGCGAACGATGCCGGGCTCCTCCCCGGGGAGGTCGGGGTAGGGCGATTGACCCACGGGGCCTGCGTCCGGCATCGACTGGGTCGTCTCCCGGACGATCTCAGCCATATCGGACTCTCGGGTCGAGCACGGCGTAGGCGAGGTCGGCGAACAGGCTGCCGAGGACTGTCGCCAGCCCGACGATCACGGTGATCCCGAGCTCCACCGGGTAATCGGCGTTGACAGCGGCGTTGAAATACGTGAGGCCGAGGCCCGGGAAGTTGAAGACGTACTCGACCACGAGCCCTGTCGTCAGCACCGCCGGCACGGACAGGCCGAGAAGCGTGACGACCGGCACGAGCGAGTTGCGAAGCACGTGGCGCAACAGCACCGCACGCTCGGGAAGGCCCTTGGAACGCGCCATGCGGACGTAGTCCTGGGCCAGGGTGTCGACCGCGGCCGAGCGCATGTAGCGGCCGAAAAGGGCCACGTTCACTAGGGTGAGGGTGATCACGGGCAGCACGAGCGCCCGGGGATCGGCGAGAACCCCGGCCGGGGAGGCAGCCTGGGGCGCCTCCGGCGGGAACACGTGCACGCCTATCGCCAGGCCTGCGATGAGCAGGAGCCCGAGCCAGTACGAGGGCATGGAGTAGAGGAGGAACGAGACCCCCGTCGCCACGTGGTCGAGCGCCCGATTGCGCCGCAGTGCCTGGGCGACCCCGAGCGGGATCGCGATGGCAAGCGCCAGACACAGGGCGACGCCTACGAGGATGAGGTCGTTCGGCAGCTCGTGGACTACGAGCGAATCGACGCTCTGGTTAAGTCGGTAGGAGTACCCGAGGTTCCCGTGCACGACCTGGGAGAGAAAAGTCAGGTACTGCGACACGACCGGGCGCTGCAGGCCGTTCGTCCTGTCGAAGGACGCTATCGCCCCCGGGCTCGCCCTCGGACCGAGGATGGCCCGGGCGAGGTTGCCGGGGATCATGTGCTCGAGGGCGAACACGAGCACTGTCAAGCCAATCAGGACCACCACCGCCTGGACGAGACGGCGCAGCGTGTACCCGATCACCTGCGGTGGTCCTGGTCTTGTCGGGGGTCGTGCACTGTCAGGCCTTCGTGAAGTACCACTCTTCGGGACTGATGAACCCGTAGGCGTTGGGGGAGAACCCGTGGAGGTTGGACTGGACCGTCACGAGTGTTCCAGGGCTCGGCTGCCAGAAGTTGGGCAGCTGGAGACGGACCTGGTCCTGGTAGGCGTCGAGGGCGGCTTTGGCTCCCGCGGCGGTCGTCTTGGTCGTGTCCACGATGAGCTTGTCGGTCGTGGCGTTCGAGTAGTTGGACACGTTGCCGAGCGCGCCGGTCTCGAAGATCTCCTCCCCGCTCGGATAGTGGTCCGGCTCGAAGACCCATCCGGTGCCGTACTGGCCGAGCTGCCAGCCGCAGGCCGGTTGGCTCGGCGTACAGCTCAAGATCGTGGAGGCGATCGTGGTCGGGGTCACCTCCTTCAAAGCGATCTCGATGCCCACCTCCTTGGCCACCGACTGCAGGTCGACCATGGAGCCGTCGGTGTAGACCAGCCCGCTCGGGTACATGAGCGTGAAGTTGAGGCCCTCGCCCCTGGCGATCCCCTTCCCGCAGTCCTTAGGTCCCGACCCCGGACGCCCACAGGTCGTGACACCGTTGGGGACGACCTTCCAACCGTGGTCGTAAAGGAGCGCCCTCGCCGCCGCGATGCTGAAGGGATACGGGTTCACCGATGCCTTCGCGTCCGCGTAGGGGTTGGGCGGGCTCGCGGGCACCGGGCCGTAGGTGGGAAGGCCGAGACCGCCGTAGTAGGCGTGGATCCAGCCCTCTTGGTCCACCAAATGCTGGAACGCCTCGCGGAAGTAGAGCTGGCGCAGGATCGGACCGACCTCCGGGTTGTTGAGGTTCGGCTCGAAGTAGTCGAACTGGAAGGGAAACCAGTCCACGAGCTGGTAGCCCTGAGACTTGAGCTCCCCCGACTGCGGCAGGTCGTTGTCGGGCACGTACCCGACCGAGATCTGGTCGCCCGAGGCGGTGCCGGGCCCTCCGACAGCAGAGCCTGCCCGCAGCACCGAGAACTCTGCCGCGGCGCTCGTGTAGGAGAGCTCGACGAACCTTGCGAGATGCGCCTTGTCCGGGCCCGAGAAAAGCCTGTTGGGCACGAAAGAGGCGGTCCCGTCAGTCGTGAGGCCGACGAGCTTCCAGGCTCCGTCCACCACGGACCAGATCGGGCTCGAGGCGTAGCTGCCGATCGCCTTGGCCTGGCCGTTGAGGAAGTTGTAAACGGACCTCGCGCCCGAGGCCGTGAGATCGGGGAGATGCTTCGCCGACGGCGAGGGCGCACGAGCAGCGAGAGACGTGCGATCCCAGGCGAGCGGAAGGGGCGTTATCTGCGACAGCTCGTTGTAGGTGAACCAGACGGGGTTGTACGAGGCGTCGAGCTCGAGCCGGACTGTCCTCGCGTTCAACGCCGTCGCCGAGGTCACGTTGTCGGGGAAGCCGCCGGGGACGTACGAGGCCCATTGGTCGCGGTTCGCCTTCAACAAGTTGATCCAGAAGATGACGTCGCGGGCGCTCACCGGCTCACCGTCCGACCACTCGTAGTGCTTGAGCGTGATTGTCACAACCCGGTTGTCGTCGCTGTACACCGGAGCGTTGCCGATCGACAGCGGGTAGTCGACCGAGGTGCTCCCCCGGTCGCCGAACCAGTAGAGAGGCTCGTAGAGGAGCGTCTGGAAGTCCGAGGTGTTCTCGACTGTGAAGTACTGGCCCGAGACGAGGGGGAAGATGTAGTCGGGAGGTGTCTCGGGTTCCTCTGCGAAATAGGCGCTCCCACCGCTCCGCGCCGTCGCGAGGCCCAGCGCGCTGCCGGTCGCTCCCTTCCCCGGGGACACCGCCCCGGACCCGCATGCCCCGAGGCCGATCGAGGCGGCCCCGAAAAGGGCGAGCCCGGCCGCCGCCTGCCGGAGGCCGGTTCGCGGTGTCCGTCTTCCGGGGTGCCTCGGCGCGGGAAAGACCGCGTCCGGAGCGGTGAGGGTGAGACCCCACCCGGCCCGGCGTAGCTCTTTCCCCGGAGCGTCCTCGCAGCTCTGCCCGAGTTCGATCCGAGGTCGCAGGTCCCTCTTTGGTGCCTTCGGGCTGGACGACACTTGCCACCTCCCTACGCCGGCATTACCCGGTCAGGTTCGAACGGTCGGTGGCACTCCGACCTGTTGGCCAGCCACCCTCTCAGCCCGGTGCACCCGAGCTCCCGTGCGCTTCTGCCTCTAGGCTAACGGCCTTTCGCCAGTTGCGTCCTGGCGCCTTTCACTCCCGGTGCGCCCTGGCCCCAAATACCCGCGCGCCGGCCTCGCACCGGCACGCGAGCCCCTTTGGGCACCTGGTCTTATGTACCGGAGCCGCGAATCACAAGATCGAACGATGTCATCGTGCGCGTGGCGGAGAAGTAGTGCTTCTCGGCCGCCAACCAATCCCAGTCCCAGTCCTGCGGCGCGATGCGGCCCTCGAGACGCCGCAGCCGGTCGGGCTCGGGCGTGTCCACGAAGATCGCCCGGTCGACGAGATCGCTGAGCTCGGGCGCCGACGAGCACACTCCCTCGACTAGGACGAGGTCCGCAGGCTCGACTCGTGTCAGTCGCCCGGAGATGGCGCCCGTGTCCCAGTCGAAGGCGTTGAACACCGCCTCGTGCCCCGCCGAGAGGAGCTCGAGGGCTTCGGCTCGCAACCTCGTCAGGTCGTAGAAGGACACGAGCGGTCTCGAGGCCTCCCCGAGGGCGGGCTCGCCGGCGCCACCCGCTTTGCCACCTGCGCCTGCTCGCGGCTGTCGCTCGGTCGGCAGGAAGAAGTCGTCGGTGCGCACGAGGCTCGCACCCGTCGCCGCGCAGAGGTGGTCTGCGATCGTCGACTTGCCCGAGGCGCCGTAGCCGTCGATGGCGACGATCGCGACCGAAGCACTCGCACAACGCCACAGCTGAAGGGCTGCGACGGCACCCTCGAGTCCTTCGTGATCCAGGCGGGCGCTCCGTCCGTCGTCCCCGCCACCGGGCATCTCGCTTCCCGGCACGGCGCCACCGTGCTCCGCCTGTGAGGCGGGGGCGTGCGCCGACATACTTACATTATACCGATCGAAACACTCTGGAATCAAAGGGCCAAACGCGGGTGTCCCCGTGCTCGCACCCAAGGCGCCCCTAGCGCCGCCGCCCATCGCCTGGCCTCAGGTTTTGTGGGATCTATTGTTGCGCAATCACGTCCGAACGACTGGGGGACACGAAGTGACACGGTTTGCTCATGGAGGAACGAGGCCGCCGACCTGGCGACGGACGCTTCTCGTCTCCCTGGTCGTCGCCGCCGGCGTTCTCGGACTGACCGGATGCTCGAAGGTCATAAACGCCATCAAGACCGCGCACAACGTGCTGCACGAAGGCGCCGCCATCAGCGCGCTCAGCAACAAGCTCAAGACGGCCGACACCAAGGCCTACGAGGTGACCTACGTGACCACAGGCGCCAATCCCGTGACCACCGAGTATGCCGCCTCGCCACCCCACGACTTCGCCTTCGACACCACCTTGGCGGGCAAGGTTCTCGACGTCGTCTCCAGCTCGACAGGCGAATATGCCTGCTCCAAGTCGGCGGGCACGACCGGCTTGTGGTCGTGCCTGAAGCTCGGTTCGGCCGACGTCGCCACCTACAAAGCCATGTACGCCCTCTACTCGGGCGCGTACTGGATCGACTTCTTGAAGCTGTACTCGGCCGCCGCCGCCCTGCAAGGCATCACGATCCACTCGACGACCATGTCCGTCAACGGGTTCGCCCTCTCATGTGTCGTCATCACAGGCAGCAAGACCAACCCCACCAACTCCAAGTGGTGCGTCACCTCCCAGGGGATCCTCGGCTATGTCTCGGTTTCGGCCAAGTCCGCCGACTTCGAGATCAAGAGCTACTCCGCCTCCCCGGCGGCTTCCCTCTTCCAGGCACCGGCGGGAGCCACGATCACGACTATTCCCCCGAGCACCACCTCCTAGGTGTTGACAGAACCGCTGTGTGCGGCATAGCCGGGTTCACCGGCCGTGACCCGGAGCTGCTCGAGGCGATGCTGGCCTCGATCGAGCACCGAGGTCCCGACTCGTGGGGCCAACAGGTGGGCGACGAGTTCACCGTCGGGATGAGGCGTCTTTCCATCGTCGACATCGAAGGCGGGGAACAGCCCATCTGCTCGCAGCTGACCGGTGCGTGCATCGTGTTCAACGGGGAGCTGTACAACAACGCCGAGCTGCGCGCGGAGCTCGCTTCGGCGGGTCACCGTTTCGTGTCGGACCATTCGGACACAGAGACCGTGCTGCGCGCCTATGAGCAGTGGGGCGCCTCCTCGGTCACGCATCTGACGGGCATGTTCGCCTTCGCCATCGTCGACCGGCTCAGGCACGAGCTCTACATCGCCCGGGATCGCCTTGGGATCAAGCCTCTCTACTATCACGTGGCGCCGGGACGGTTCTGCTTCGCCTCCGAGCTGAAGGCGCTCTTCCAGGACCCGCGCATCGTCCGCTCGCCGGACATGGGCGTCCTCTACCGGTTCCTGCTCCACCGGGTGCACGACGCCGGGGAGGAGACCTTCTTCGAGGGCGTGAGGAGGCTGCTGCCGGGGCACTACATGACTGTGGCGGCCGACGGCCGGACGGCAGTCACCAAGTACTGGGCGCCCGAGGTCAACCCGGAGTTCTCCTCCTCGCGGCCCGATGCCGAGTACGCCGCCTCCTTCGCCGAGCTGTTCGAGCGCGTCATCCGCCGGCACATGATCGCGGACGTCCCCGTCGGCGTGTCACTTTCGGGAGGGCTCGACTCGAGCGGCGTCTCGTCGGTGATGGCCTCGCTCATGGGCTCGGGCACCGACACCCACACACAAGGCTCCTTGCACACCTTCTCGGCCTTGTACCCGGGCCAGAGCATCGACGAGAGCGAGTACGTGCACTCGGTCGAGCAACACGTGAGAAGCGTCCCCCACTACGCCTACCCGACCGTCGAGCAATTCTGGGACGAGATCGCCGAGTGGATCTGGTACCAGGAGGAGCCAACGATCTCGTCGGCTCCGTACGCCTATTACTCCGTCTACCGCATCGCCAAGGGCCAGGTGAAGGTGATCCTGTCGGGGAACGGCGGCGACGAGCTGCTCGCCGGCTACCTGCCGTACTTCCGAACCTACCTGAGCTCGGCCATGGACCAGAGACACTTCCTCGCGGCAGTCCGGGAGGTCGTGCTCGGCCGTGACCTCTACACGCGCTTTGCCCGGGAACTGCTGGCAAGGGGCCGGGCGGGCGGGCCTCGCCAGTTCTCGATGCCCGAGTTCCTCACCGCCAAACCCGGTGACTTGGCGGAGTTCGACTACCGGCCGAGCCGCAATCTCAACGTCCGGCTCGCCGACGACGTGCTCAAGTACTCGACACCGAACCTGCTCCGCTACGAGGACAAGAACTCCATGGCCTTCTCGATCGAGTCCAGGGTCCCCTTCTTGGACCACGAGCTGGTCGAGTTCATCTTCCAGCTCCCCATCGACCAGAAGATCAAGATGGGGTGGAACCGCTACGTGTACCGTCAAGCCATGAAGGCAAGGATGCCGGAGGCCAACCGGACCCGGCGCTCGAAGATCGGCTTCACCAACCCGGAGACGGCATGGACGCGCGAGCGGGCCGCGGTCATAAGAGACGTCTTCTCCTCGAGCACCTTGTCGTCACGGGGGATCTTCGATCCGGGCCGCCTGCTCACCGAGTTCGACGCCTGGCTCGGGGGAAAGCCGGGCGACGGCCTGGCGTTCTGGCGGGTGCTCGTGACAGAGCTGTGGCTGCGGCGCTACATGGACTCGCCGGTGGCGGTGCGATGAGCAGCCGGCCACTGATCGGCAGGCGGTGATGGCGGGCCCGGACGCCGGCCCGCCGCCGGTCGAGG
>Ga0181532_10006027_pt1 | contig 10164 bp, 9 predicted proteins | sample PEATcosm2014_Bin_33_FD_119768 | JGI IMG/M metagenome (GOLD analysis project Ga0181532, IMG submission 119768) | Peatland microbial communities from MTU Mesocosm Facility, Houghton, MI, USA - PEATcosm2014_Bin11_30_metaG | ecosystem: Environmental > Terrestrial > Soil > Wetlands > Peat | place... | reverse complement strand
CGCTCCTCGGTCGACGCAAAGCTGTCGTAGTCCGGTTGCGCGGGCACGCCTGCTGGACGCACCGGCGTTTCAAAGGTGCGCACCGCCGTTGAAAGCTCGCCGCTCGCCTTTTCGTCCTGCGTGTTGACGTAGTACCAGCCGCCAAATGCAATCGCTCCGATAACAACGACCGCAATCACAACGGCAATGATTTTCGATTGGTGTTCCGCGCTCCAGTGAGCGGCGTTCTCCGCTGCCTCGATCGTGACCTTGCTGAAACGGTCTTGTTTCAGTTGATGCCGGGTTTCTGCGCGCACGGGCTTCCTTCTTCGCTTAAAGGTAGGATGACAATTATTCAGTCTAACAGGCCAATTTCCAGAGCGTCAAAGCGCCGCGGCCGGTGGTAATGGCTCAGCTTCACTCTGTTTTGAAAGGGCACGGCTTCACAGGCTGCGGAAAAACGCTGATTCGTGTAGAGACGGGGCTTGTCTCGTCTCAGACTGCTGAAGAACTCTGGTTCGAGCAGGTTTTGGGTAGGGTACAGTTGTGTCTTCGCCCCACGAAAAACTATTGCGCGGTCTCCAGCAGGCCCTTCTCGGCTTTCTCCTGGCACGCGATGCAATGGCGGGTCCAGGGCACGGCTTCGAGGCGCTTGGCGTTGATCTCCTTGCCGCAAGAAACGCATTCTCCGAAGCTGCCTTCGCGGATGCGAGCGAGAGCGCCATCGACCATATTGAGCAACTGGCGGTCGTTGTTACTCTGGCTGAAGAGGAATTCCTTGTTGTAGGAACTGGCGGCGCGATCGGCGACGTCCTGCGTAGCCTCATCGTCCGCGGTACGACCGTCCTGCTGATTCCGGACAACCATGTGGCGCAGTTCGTTGCGCCTGGTTTCCAGTCTTTTTCTGAATGCCTCTAGTTTCTTCTTATCCATGATTGCTGCCTAGATTGCTGCCATGATTGCTGCCTGCGATTGCTGCCTGCCCTGAAGCACAAGTCGCGCCTCACAGGCCCCGCATCGCCCATAAAGTCAAACAAGTATCCTAAGCGCGGGAGAGATCGGGCGTCAACTGGAGGAGGCGAGAGTAGAAATCTACAGTCTGATTTCAGATTCGCGAAAATGCAGATCCCTCGTTTCGCGAGGGATGACAATCCATGAAGGGTGTCGCTCGTGCGCCGAACGACGTCCTATCCCGTGGCTGCCGACTGGTGTAGAATTTGAAAGTCAAGCCCCACGCTGTCATCCTCGGCAGCGGATTCCATCGGGACGTAGCGCAGCCTGGTAGCGCACTTGCTTGGGGTGCAAGGGGTCGCGAGTTCAAATCTCGCCGTCCCGACCATTTACTTCCTCCGCGTCTCCATTGTCAGGGTCCGCTGTCAATTGCTGAAAGCTAAAGCACCCAGCCCGCAAATCCAGTCCTCTGTGATCCCGGCCCTTGCATTTTTCCGGCGTTTGGAGCAACGTTTTCAGTGCGAAAGGAGTGCCCCCGACATCATGATCAACGTTCTCATCCAACACGAGGTTGCCGACTATACGGCCTGGAAAGCGGCGTTCGATTCCGCCTTCGACTTTCGGCGTAAACACGGCGAGAGCGGTTGCCGCATTTTCCGCAGCGCTGGAAACGTCAACGACCTTACACTTCTCTTCGAATGGGAGTCTTTGGAGAAGGCGCGCGCATTCATGGCTTCCGACGAACTCAAAACCAAAATGGCGAGTGCAGGTGTCAAAGGCCAGCCTCGAGTCGATTTCCTCACTGAGGTACACAGCGTCCGGCGCAGCGCGGCCGACTGAGCGTGCAGGGCTGACACTGCTGTCCCCCAAGCTGACCACCCGAGCTGACGACCCGGGCTGACGAGCAACAATCGGCACTCCCTTGATCGCTATCTCCTGGGGCAGAGTCCCCGTTTGCGAGGCTCGGAATCTATTTCCGCCGCATCGCATCCAATTGGCTTGAACCGGCAAACAGGACCGGAGCCATCCTTACTGTTCTGGCAATCTCCTCTTCTGGCTTGCCCCAAATTCGCTATTTTCAGGAGAACTTGATGGCTAAGAAACCAAGCTCCAGCAATTCGAACAAAGCTTCAGCGCAACCCCGCTACCACCAGACCGCCCGCGAACTCCAGGCCTTTGGCACCGTGACCGCTGTCTTGCCCTTGCAATTGGAACAGCCAATCCGGCTGGAAATGACCGAGCATCTCAATCAACTGTTGGCCGACACCATCACTCTTCGGGATCTCTACAAGAAGTCTCATTGGCAGGTGTCCGGAGCCACTTTCTATCAACTCCATCTTCTGTACGACAAGCACTATGGAGAACAGAACGAGATCGTCGACACGATCGCGGAACGAATCCAGCTTCTGGGCGGAGTCAGTATCGCCATGGCCGCCGATGTCGCCGAGTTGACCAGGATTCCGCGTCCGCCCAAGGGCCGCGAAGAGGTTCCCGCGCAACTGTCTCGCCTCCTCGACGCGCACGAGCTCATCATCACCTATTGCCGTGAACTCGCAGAGCTGGCCACCAAACTGGGCGACCCCGGCACCAACGACCTGGTAGTGAGTGATGTGCTTCGCCCCAGCGAACTGCAAGCCTGGTTCCTGAGCGAACATCTGGTCAATGCGCCGCTGGTCGAAGCCGAGCCCCTGCGGCAATCGGCATAAGACAAAATTGACTTGCGATGGAATGCACGCGGGCTCCACGGCCCGCGTTTTTTCTTTTGCGGCCGGACTGCATCCGGCGGAGAGACTCGGGGTTCGTATCAGGGCATCGCTTTAGCGCTGCCGAAAGGCCTTCGCATCAGGAGCCCCTTTAGGGTCCGGCGGCATCCGGCGTTCTAGTGGCGTGCCGAGAGAATGTGCAGGATCTGCTGCAGCTCATGCCGCAAGTGCGCCACATTCACAGAAGAATTCACCGGAAACGGAAGCGCGGTCTGACTCCGATCGGACTTGGTCTCCTCGCGCAACTGCACCCGCGCACCCGCAATGGTGAAGCCGTCTTCGTACAGCAGTTTCTTAATGCGCACCACGGATTCCACATCGCGCTTGCGGTACATGCGCTGCCCGGTACTGCTCTTTACGGGCTTGAGCTGTGGAAATTCGGTTTCCCAGAACCGCAGTACGTAGGCGGGCAGACGACACAAGCTGGCGACTTCGCCGATCCGGAAATAGAGCTTGTCCGGAATGATGATCTCGGCGTTGCGGGTTTTCTTCGTCGCTTTCTTGCGCAGGCTCATGGAGGCCGCTTCCGTACTCCGTATACGCGTTTCTAGCACGAGCCGCGCCGCCGGACAACCCCCAAAAGTACTCCCTCAGCACAGACGGGCCGCCGCCAGCGCCTTTTGGCGCTAGGCTCTCCAGCAGGCTGCGGAAAAACTTCGGTCCTGACGTTGCTTTGAAGGGGCGCGGCTTCAGCCGCGCCGTATGTGCCGCAATATCAATGCGGCTTTAGCCGCTGAGGCAAAACTGCGACGCGGAAATGACTCTTTCCGGCCTGCAACTTACGCCGCGCTCCGTTGAAGGCGAAATGCTAAGTCGCGCGACGGACGTTTCTCGCCAGCCCGGCCAGGCTGATTCCAAATCCCGCAAGCATCACCAGGCCCACAACCGCGAGCGTAGCAGCGGACACCCCGCCCTTGTGCAGGAACACGAACCAGCGATCCCATCCCAGCCCGAGACGTGCCGGTTCGCCGCTTCCCAGGTACTTCCACAACAGATGAATCTGCCCACTCAGCGAGTACGAGAGACGATAAGTCCAATTGGCATCGTAGTAGCGTCCCCGTGGGACTTGGTCTTCCATAAAACTTGTGGCGAGTGAGACACATTGAACCAGCGCTCCGAGAACGAGCAGCAACACAGCGATCTTTTTTATTCGCGCGGCGTTTGTCCTGGCCGCGCTGAATGGCGCTGCGTTCCCGGCGAGCATCGGCCCCAATGCCAGCGACAGCAGCACGATCGACGGGACCATATACCTCGGTCCCACGCAATATCCACCCTCCCACTGGGTGTAGCGGGCAAAGAGAAAGAGATAGGTCAACGGAAACAACATAGCCACCGTCGCCGCGCCCCGCTCCAGTTTCCAAAGGCGTCGGAGTCCAGCCAGCGCCAGGATCACCGGAGGCGCGAAAACAAATATCGACTTGCCGGGAGACAGCAGGAATCCGTAAAGGCCTTTCACGAGCGGCGTATCAAAAGTATTCAGGCGCTTGGCGCCTTCCGCAGCCGTCGGATATCCAAACTGAAACGGGCCGCCAAACAACAGCGCATTGTGCGCCAGCAGAGCCAGCACTCCGATCGCCGATGTCGCGCACAAGATAAACGCGGAGCGCAGCGCAGGCTTTCCGTCACGCACCAGCACCGCCAGCGCAAACACAGGAATCGCAAGAACATTGGTTGGCCGCACCAATGTGGCCAGTCCCAGAATCAGCCCCACAATGGAAGCGGTCCGCCAAGCAATCCGTGCGTGGCCACGGCCGAAAAGCAGCAGCGCCACTCCCACAAAAATCGCAGCCGACAACGGCTCTGAGAACAGCCACCCGGAATAGGCAAAGATCGGAGTGCCCAGACCCACCATCGCCGCCGCAAACAGGGAAGCGCGCGCAGGGATCCCGATCCCCACCAGTAGCAGAAAGAAGAAAGCCACGGTCAGCGCCGAAAAAGTCGCGCTGCTCAAGCACGAAGAAAAGGCCACCATCAGGTCGGTATCGTCGGCGGGGACCCCCGGTAATCGGGCCAGCAAATATTGCCCGAGGGCATACCAGGGCGTGCAAAGCAAAGCCTGTCCCGGTGGATAGGCCGCGCGCGGCTGGCCGTTCAGATCTCGCCGCCCGTAGAAATTATGCAACTCCACAGCTTGTGGGACGGCCGTGGACCCGCGCAGTACCAGGCTCTCGGTCGTGTAAAGAGTGTTGTACTCGTCCGGCGTACGAACCCTGCCGGTGGAAGTCAGCAGGTAGAAAAACTGGAACGCCGCAAAAAGCCACCAGGCAATGCGCCGCGAAGGGTGCGCCCGGGCGTGATTCGCGGGAGATACAAACGAAATGCTGGAAGTGGGCACGGTGACTAGATCGTATCAGTTAGAAGTGGAGTGCCGGGCGTCCCCGCCCGGCTGCCGCACTGCCGGACGGGCGAGATGGTCCGTAATCCGTCCGCAAAAGGAAAAGCCTCTCAAGAGGTGCTTCTCCTGAGAGGCTTTGGGGAACTTCTGAACGAGCATCCGTCCGCTTAGTGTTTCTTTTTCTTGGCGGCTTTCTTCTTGGTTGCCATGAAGTATTTTCCTCCGTTTGAACGATTTTGTTCTCCCAAGGTTCTCGACAGGGCACCTTGATGCCCGAACTACTCAATCTGTCGTATGAGTAGCTGTCCTACCACAAGATATTGCCACTTGTATGTAATTTGTCAATGAAAATATCACTTCATCGCACGATTTTGGTGGAGCACGTGCTCCGCTCGCTCGGGCGAACTCACCCGGACTTTCGCCACTATGGCAGAACCTTCCCCTCAACAACTAATGAAGACGCGATGCCTGTGCGATAATTTCAAAAGAAATCTATGTCAGAGCACAAAGTCTTCTGCGCAAAATTGAAGCAGGAATTGCCCGGGCTCCCCGAGCCTCCCTTCGACAGCGACTTGGGAAAAAAGATCTACGAACAGGTCTCGCAACAGGCGTGGGGCCAGTGGGTGGAACACTGCAAAATGCTGCTGAACGAATATCGTCTGAACCCCGCTCGCAAGCAGGATCAGGAAGTCATCGTGCAGCAGATGGAGCAGTTTTTCTTCGGTGAGGGCGCGGCCCGTCCAGCCGAATACGTTCCTCCGAAGCACTGAGCGCACTCAGACAGACCGCAACCTGCGCTAAAAACGGCTCGGGGCAAGCCATCCGTGCCTGTCAGCCGGTTCTACAGGCCGGCTGGAGGCAGGTTACTGACGGATTACCTCTGGCCTCTCAGTTAGTTCCCAATTCATCACCCCGTAACACTCCCTGGCGACAATGGAACCGTGGCGCCGCAGATTTATGACACGTTGATCCTTTCGGATCTGCACCTCGGCGCGGACATGAGCCGCGCGCGCGAAGCCTTGCGCGTTCTCCGGGAGAATCAATATCGCCGCCTCATCCTGCTGGGCGACATCTTCGCCGACCTTAATTTCGGACGCCTCAAAAAAGAGCACTGGAAATTTCTCGGCTTCATTCGCAAGCTCTCCAATCCCAAGCGTAACGTCGAAGTGGTCTGGGTCGAAGGCAATCACGACCACGGCCTGGCCGAGATTATGTCCCATCTGGTGGGCGTCCGGGTGTACCACGAATATCAATGGGAATATCGCGGCCTGCGCCACATCGCCGTGCACGGCCACCAGTTCGACGGCTTCGTGGTGAGCAATGTCCGCGTCAGCTATCTGATCGGGACGCTGCTCTATCTGCAACTGCAGAAGTGGGATTCCAAAAACAAAACTGTGACCCGTTTCCTAGACCGGCTTAACACGCGCTGGCTGCGCTTGTCGCCAAAGGTCGCTGCGGGCGCCCTGGCCCATGCCCGTCACCATCACGCGGCGCGCATTTTCTGCGGCCACACCCATGCCGCCATGCACCAGCACGAGCACGGAACCGATTATTTCAATTGCGGAGCCTGGATTGACGACCATCCTACTTACATCACCGTTGGTCAAGAGGGAGTCCAGATCCATGAATACATAGACCGTCCTGATAGCGACCGTCCTGATAGCGATCGGCCCGATAACGAGAGGCCTGACGACGACCGGACCGACGGCCATCATCCCGGCGAAGAACCCAGCCCGGCTGATTACGAGCCTGCTGAATTCGCCGACGAAGCGGCCCAGTTGGAAGATGGCGAGTACCAGGGTGTCGGTCGCCGAGGCTAGCTCCAGCGACGGCGCGGCCTTCTGTAGAATTCAACCACTGACGAGGCAAGAGAACTCTTGCGTAAACTGACCATCGTTTTTCACCACGGCGGCGGAGGACATCAAAATGCCGCGGACGCTCTCAAAACCACGCTCTCCAGCCAGGAGCACCCCTGGGACGTCAGTCTTCTCGACATTCAGGAATTGCTCGATCCCCTCGACCTGGTTCGTCGCGCCACCGGCCTGCGCATTCAAGACACCTACAACCTGATCCTGCGCAAAGGTTGGACGCGCTTCACGCCGCAACTCCTGGTCATTCTGCAGGCGACCATCCGCCTCTACCATTCTCCGATCGTGAAAGCACTCCGCGCTTACTGGGCCGAGCATCCAACGGACTTGGTGCTCTCCGTAATTCCGCACTTCGGTCGCGAGATCGCCGATAGCCTTCGCCCGGTTTTCACGAAAACGCCTGACACGAAAACGCCTGGCGCGAGCACTCCCTTTGTCACGCTGATCACGGATTTGGCCGATTACCCGCCACACTTCTGGATCGAGCGGGAATCGGAATACATCATCGTCGGTACCGAACGCGCCCGGCAGCAAGCCCTAACCATCGGCCACACCGCCGACCATATCTTCCAGACATCGGGAATGATCCTGAAGCCCAGGTTCTACGAAAAGACCACCGCCGATCGCGTCGCTGAACGCAAGCGCCTCGGCTTGGGACCCGATTGTCCAACCGGCATTGTCCTGTTTGGAGGCTATGGCTCCAAGGTGATGGTCGACATCACCAGGAAACTCAATGAATCCAGCAACGGCGTTCAGTTAATCCTGATCTGCGGGCACAACCAGAAACTCGCCGCCGAGCTAAAAAATCTGCCGACCAAAAAGCCAATCCTAGTCGTAGGATTTGCTCAGAACGTTGAATACTACATGGCCTTGGCCGACTTCTTCATCGGGAAACCAGGTCCCGGCTCGATCAGCGAAGCGCTGCAGTTCCACTTGCCCGTCATCGTGGAATGCAATTCCAGAACACTGCCCCAAGAGCGCTACAACGCGGAATGGGTGACGGAGAAGGGTTACGGAATCGTTGTGCCCAGCTTCAAACAAATTGCGCCCGCCGTTCAGCGCTTACTCGATCACGCAACTTTCGCTGAGTTCCGCCTCAAGGCCAGCGCGTACTCCAATCGCGCGCTCTTTGAAATTCCCGCAATCCTGGAAAAATGCGCACAACGCACCGCCGCTCCAATTCAACCGCAGGAAGCTGTCTGATCCAGGAATCTGATCATGGAGATCTCCCCATCCTTCGCCGAGAAGGCTCAGGATGGGGACTCAGGCTATTCAGAGCGCAGTTCTTTACTTCGTCAGTCGTTGTCCGGCGGATCGATGGGCCGGTTCGGATTGAGGAAAAAGTCTGCTTTGAGTGGGGCTGCAATGCTCTGGAAACTACGCGGCGGGCTACTGAACTGGAAGAACTCTCCGAGATCGCCGTTGGACCAGAAATCCGCGTAATCGCCAGGGGAAATGTTACCCAGATCGAAAATTTCTTCGATGAACTTGAGCATAGTGCCGAAGTCAAGTCCAGCCGAGTTGTTGTTGACCGTCCCGGCCGGAGTATAGGCGGAGACCACGAAAAAGGGAACGCGGAAACCGTAGGCGTAGGAAGAAGTCGGCGCAGGGGCCGCGGCAGGAAGAGCCGGCGGCGTAACCGTCTCATACCATCCTCCCCAATCATCCCAGGTGATGAGGATCACGGTGTTGTCCCAGTACACTTCTCCGTCGGGGCACGCGGCCTGGTTGCCAATGGCGTTGACAATGGAAGCGACCCAGGAGGGCCCGGAACCGTCGGTGGATCCGGCGTGGTCGGACTCGAGGGCGGTCGGAATCACCCAACTCACCTGTTTGAGGGAGCAACCGGTAATGTCGGTCAGCACGTCGGAGGGGTTGACGTCGATATATCCATTCGCCGCGCCCTTGGTCCAGTACGGCCCCGTGCATTTGCCTCCCGATACAGTGCAGATTGCCTCAATCGCGTCGGGCGCCGACCACAAGGAGCCTTGGCCGGGAGTGTAATACGTCCAGGTGATTTGAGGAGTAACAGAAGCGAACACGTCGGCCATGGTGTCCCGGTCGAAGCAGGGAAATATTTTAGTTTTCTCGTCCTGCGTGGCCGGGTTCACGAGTGCCACGGTTGAGGCAGCGCCCGCTATGCACCCGTTATTGCCGCCCCCGTTCATATTTTCAGAAACGAACCATGTCGGTTCCGGACCATCCCCGGGCTGCGACGTGCCTCCGAAAGTGAACTGATGCGACGGGAAGCTGGGTCCCTGGTTGGTCTGGAAAAAATAGTTGGCATAGCCATACTGGGAGGCGATTTGGAAGTAGGGGGCGACGTCCTTGTACTGAACGTAGGCGTAGGTAGGATAGGCAGGTCCCGGGCAGCCTGTGGCTCCTTTGTCGCAGCCGATAGTAACGTGGTTAAATCCGTCCATGGCACAATCGTTGCTTGGGTCGGTGATGACCGGGGCGTCACAGGCTTTTCCCCACGCTGTATGGGAGTGGTTGGGATCGTAGTCATCCGCGTCTACGCTGTCTCCGGAGCCAAGTTTGGATGCCAGCGGGATGGAGACGGCGCTCACCGTGAACACGGTCTTCTTCTTTTTCACGATCTTGTATGCCTGCCCCGTGGTGGAGAAAACCAGCCCGGGGAGGTAGAACGCGTTGGTCGGCGAGTTGCTGCCGAGCAGGTTGTCGACAGTGCGGTTTTCCTGGTCAATCACGATCACGTGATTGATCGGATTCGGATAGGGGATTTGAGCGCAGGCCGCCGTCGCCATGAGCCCGACAATAAGAAGCGTCCAGTATTTGAAAGTGAGTTTCATCGGAATCCTCCTTGTTGATCTTCGCCCCAAAGTTGATCTGCGCCCCAAGCCACGAATACAGATTTCCTTCCTGACCTCGAAGGTGCCCAGTATTCTACACCCGTTTTGCCTCTTGTCCATGACTTAAACCAACCTCCATCTGAGCCACCCAGACAGTCTCGATCCCGCGCCAGCAGCCGACTTTGCCCCATAACTGCCTCTGTCATCCGGCCTCTGAGCACAGCCGAAGGGGAAGGACCTATGCATTTTGTTTGCACCACGAAAATCGTCGCCCGACGCGACTGGCCGCGTCTCCGGACTGTTAGAGTGTGCTTCAAAAATCTGTTTTGGGTAGGGCACGGCTTCACAGCTTGCGGAAAAAGTCGTTGGGGAATCGCGTTTCGAACGAGAGATGCACAGGGAAAGCTGATAAGAAGTAGGGATGCGAGGAAATGACGAGCAGCAGGGAGCGGTAT
>Ga0181532_10006026_pt1 | contig 10165 bp, 7 predicted proteins | sample PEATcosm2014_Bin_33_FD_119768 | JGI IMG/M metagenome (GOLD analysis project Ga0181532, IMG submission 119768) | Peatland microbial communities from MTU Mesocosm Facility, Houghton, MI, USA - PEATcosm2014_Bin11_30_metaG | ecosystem: Environmental > Terrestrial > Soil > Wetlands > Peat | place... | reverse complement strand
GCTGCGGAGCCATTCAGCGATGAATTCGTTCGAAATCAACAAGATTCTCGGCGCCGTGCTGGGGACCTGCCTCATTCTGCTTGCCGTGCATATTGCCTCGGGAGCGATCTTCAGCCCGCCGGTGCCGGCGAAGCCCGGTTATGAGGTCGCCGTGCAAGAGGCGCAACCGGCTGAGCAATCCGCTAAGAAACCCGCGCAACAGCCAATCGAAGCCCTGCTCGCGACCGCTTCCGTCGAGCACGGCGCGCAGGTCGCCAAGCAGTGCACGATCTGCCACAACTTGCAGGAGGGGCAAGGCCCCAAAGTTGGGCCCGATCTGTACGGCGTCGTCGGACGCCCGGTCGCATCCGTGCCGAGTTTCCACTACTCGGCGGCATTGAAGGCAAAGGGCGGCACCTGGACCTTCGACGCGCTCAACCCCTGGCTCGCCGATCCCCGCGCCGACGTTCCCGGCACGGCGATGACATTCGCCGGCATTCCCAACGAGAAGCAACGCGCCGACGTCATTGCCTACCTCAATACACTGTCTGCTCACCCGCTGCCGCTGCCGACGGCGAAAAGCGCGGACGCTCCCGCCAATCCGGCACCCAGCGCATCGGCCAAGCCGCCTGCTGCCCCCGCGAGCCCGCCGCCGGCCGGCGCCGCGCCGGCGCAGCCCAAAGCGCAGGCTCCGGCGCCCAAGGCGCAATAGGCCGTTCACGCCGGGCCGCCCCGCCGACCCACTGGGATGTGAACTCCATTTCGTCGCGGCGCGCACCGGCATGCTGGCGCCGCAATTGAAAAACACATAATCACCGCCGCTGATCGCTTGCGTGTATCACCCGCTCGCTGCGCGCAAGCCACATTGGAGTACCGCGTGAACCGCCGATCCCTGCTCACGTCCGCCCTGCTCGCGCTCGCTGCCCGCCGGTTTCCGCTTCCCCCATGGACCGATCCCGCGCGGGCGCAGGAACGGGTCTGGCGGCACGGCCTCTCGCTGTTCGGCGACCTGAAATACCCGGTCGGTTTCAAGCGGTTCGACTACGTCCGCGCCGACGCACCGAAAAACGGCACGGCACGCCAGATCGCGCTCGGCACCTTCGACAATTTCAATATCGTGGTCGCCGGCGTCAAAGGCTCGCTCGCAATAGGCATCGCCTTCATCTACGATACGCTCCTTGTCTCGTCGCTCGACGAAGTAGCGACCGAATACGGGCTGCTCGCCGAAGCTGTCAGCTATCCGGACGATTTCTCCTCGGCTTCCTATCGCTTGCGCGCGGAAGCGAAATTTCACGACGGCATGCCGGTCACGGCTGAGGATGTGATTTTTTCCTTCGATGCGTTCAAAAAACACAGCCCGCAGACCGCCGCCTATTATCGCCACGTCGTCAAGGTGGAAAAAACCGGCGATCGCGAGGTCACCTTCAGCTTCGACTCGCCGGGCAATCGCGAGCTGCCGCAGATTGTCGGTCAGCTGATGGTCCTGCCCCGGCGTTGGTGGGAAGGCTCCGACGAGAACGGCAACAAACGCGACATCGGCGCCACCACGCTCGAGCCGCCGCCCGGCTCCGGTGCCTATCGCATCAAAGAATTTTCGGCCGGCCGCAGCATCGTCTACGAGCGCGTCAAGGACTATTGGGGCGAGGGACTTAACGTCAATATAGGCCGCGATAATTTCGACGAGCTGCGGTTCGAATATTTTCGCGACACCACGGTCGCGCTCGAGGCGTTCAAGGCCGACACCGTCGACTGGCGTACCGAGAACAGCGCCAAGAACTGGGCCACGGCTTACGACTTTCCCGCGGTCAGCGACAAGCGCGTCCTGCTCGAGGAATTCCCCATCAACAATATCGGAGTCATGCAGGCGTTCGCCTTCAACATCCGCCGCGCCAAATTCCAGGATCCGCGCGTGCGACTTGCCTTCAATCTCGCCTTCGATTTCGAGGAGATGAACAAGCAGATTTTCTTCGGTCAATACAAGCGCATCGCTAGCTATTTCGAAGGCACCGAGCTGGCGTCGAGCGGCTTGCCGGCCGGTCGCGAGTTCGAAATTCTCAACACGGTGCGCGACCAGGTTCCCGCCGAGCTTTTTACCACCGCCTATACCAATCCGGTCGGCGGCAATCCGCAGGACGTGCGCGCCAATCTGCGTCAGGCGGTGCGGCTGTTCAAAGACGCCGGTTACGAGGTGCGCAACGAAATGCTGGTCGATAGCAAGACCGGCGAGCCGTATGCGGTTGAATTCCTCGCCGAGGATCCAAGCTTCGAGCGTGTGTTTTTGTTCTACAAGCCATCGCTCGATCGGCTCGGCGTCAGCATGACGGTGCGCACGGTCGACGACGCGCAATACGAGAACCGGCTGCGCAACTGGGACTTCGACATCATCACCGCGTCCTGGACCGAATCGCTGTCGCCCGGCAACGAACAACGCGCCTATTGGGGCTCGCAGGTGGCCGACCAGCCGGGCTCGCTCAACCTCATCGGCATCAAGAATCCGGCCGTCGACGCAATGATTGATCAGGTCATCTTCGCCAAGAGCCGGCCCGATCTGGTCGCCGCCACCAAGGCGCTCGACCGCGTTCTGCTCTGGAACCACTACGTCGTGCCGCAATGGTTTTATGGCAAAATCCGCAGCGCGCGCTGGGACCGCTTCAGCTATCCCGATCCATTGCCGAAATACGGCATGTCTGCGTTTCCGACCGTCTGGTGGTGGGATGCCGACAAAGCGGCGAAGACCGGAAGCCGGCAGTGAACGGTGCTGCCCTATTCACCACCTCTCCCGTATGGGGAGAGGTCGACTTCCGAGCGAAGCGAGGAAGTCGGGAGAGAGGGAACAGACCTTTCGGGTTGGAACCCCCTCTCCCGGCTCCCACCGCGCTACGCGCGATACTCGCCGACCTCTCCCCGCTGGGGAGAGGTGAAGGGGCGCTTTGCCGGCGACGAGCCGTCTTCTCAATGGCGTGCAAAAACACGGCATGGCCAAGCTGACACGCCGACGCGTTCTGACGCTGGCCGCGGGTGTTGCGGCCGCGGCGGCGCGTCCCGGTGTCCCCCCTGCCCGCGCCGACGCGGACCTTGAATCCCACGGCCTGTCGGCATTCGGCGATCTCGGCTACCCGGCCGACTTCCATCACTTCCATTACGTCGATCCCAATGCGCCGAAGGGCGGCAGATTTTCGCAGATCGGGTCGGATCGGCAATACAACCAGAACTTCCTCACCTTCAACTCGCTCAACAGTTACATCCTCAAGGGCGACGCGGCACAGGGCATGGAGCTGACCTTCGCGACGCTGATGGCGCGCTGCGGTGACGAGCCGGATGCCATGTACGGCCTCGCCGCCGAGAAGGTGCGGCGCTCGGCTGATGGCCTCACCTATCGTTTCTTCATCCGGCCCGAGGCCAAATTCCACGACGGCTCGCGGCTCACCGCCCATGATGTCGCCTTCTCGCTCAATACCCTCAAGCGGAAGGGCCACCCGCTGATCACCCAGTCGTTGCGCGATTTTGTCGGGGGCACGGCCAGCGACGATGCGAGCGTCGTCGCCAGCTTTGCGCCGAAACGCGCGCGCGACGTACCGCTCTTGGTCGCCGGCCTGCCGATCTTTTCGCGCGCCTATTATTCTGCCAAGCCCTTCGGCGAATCCACGCTCGACGCGCCGCTCGGCTCGGGCGCCTACAAGGTCGGCCGCTTCGAGCCGGGCCGCTATATCGAATATGAGCGGGTCAAGGATTGGTGGGGCGCCGATTTGCCGGTCGCCCGCGGCCAGAACAATTTTGACATCGTGCGGTTCGAATATTACCGCGACCGCGACGTCGGCTTCGAGGGTTTTACCGCCGGGAGTTATCTGTTTCGCGAGGAGTTCACCTCGCGAACCTGGGCGACGCGCTACGATGTCCCGGCCGTCAAGGATGGCCGCGTCAAGAAGGACATCTTGCCCGACGACACGCCGTCGGGCGCGCAGGGCTGGTTCATCAATACGCGGCGCGAAAAATTCGCCGATCCGCGGCTGCGCGAGGCGCTCTGCGACGCCTTCGATTTCGAATGGACCAACAAGACGATCATGTATGGCTCCTACGAGCGCACCGTTTCGGTGTTTCAGAACTCGAACATGATGGCGCAGGGCAAGCCCAGCGCCGAAGAGCTTAAGCTGCTCGAACCGTTCCGTGGCCGCGTCGCGGACGAGGTGTTCGGCGAAGCCTACGTGCCGCCGGTATCGGACGGCTCCGGCCAGGACCGGGCGCTGCTGCGTAAGGCTTCGCAGCTCCTCAAGGACGCCGGCTGCGCCGTTAAGGGCGGCAAGCGCGTGTTGCCCAACGGCGAGCGCGTCAGCATCGAATTCCTGATCGACGAACCGACGTTCGAGCCGCACCACATGCCCTTCATCAAGAACCTCGCGACGCTCGGCATCGACGCCTCGTTGCGCATCGTCGACCCTGTGCAATACCGTGCCCGGCGCGACGGCTTCGACTTCGACATCACCGTCGACCGGTTCAATTTCTCCGCCACGCCCGGCGATTCGCTGCGCTCCTTCTTTTCTTCGCAGGCGGCGGCGCTGCCGGGTTCCAATAACCTCGCCGGCATCGCCGATCCCGCCATCGATGCCCTGATCGACGCCATCATCGCCGCCGAAACGAGGCCCGCTTTGGTGACGGCCTACCGCGCCCTGGACCGCGTGATTCGCGCCGGCCGCTACTGGATACCGCACTGGTACAAGCCCTCGCACTGGATCGCCTATTGGGACGTCTTCGGCCATCCGGCGATACAACCGCGCTACTTCCGCGGCATACCGGACACCTGGTGGTATGACCGCGATAAGGCGGCGAAAAACCAGCGCCCGGGGTAGAAAGCCCATGCTGAAACGGCGTCGTCCGAGCGGCGAATGCAACCAACCTGCCGCCCACGCGCGGGGTCGAAAAGCGTGATCGCGACGCTCGAGAATGTGGCTCGCCCCGGCGCCAGAGCCCTTGACCCCTCCCCACAACGGGGCGGAGCGGCTATAACGGACTTGAATGACCGCCTACATCGTCCGCCGCATTGCGCTGATGATCCCCACCATCTTCGGGATCATGCTGGTGTCGTTCGTCGTGGTGCAGTTCGCGCCGGGCGGCCCGGTCGAACGCGTCATCGCGCAATTGTCCGGCACCGACACCGGTGCGACCGCACGCATCTCCGGCTCGGCCGGTGGCGATTTTTCTAGCCGCGGCGCGGCGGCGCCCGGCGGGCAAGCCGACATGAACTCTAAATATCGCGGGGCGCAGGGCCTCGATCCCGAATTCATCAAAAGCCTGGAAAAGCAGTTCGGCTTCGACAAGCCGGCCTACCAGCGTTTTTTCATCATGCTCTGGAACTACGTCCGCTTCGACTTCGGCAAGAGCTACTTCCGCGACGTTAGCGTCCTGCAGCTGATCAAGGAGAAGCTGCCGGTCTCGATATCGCTCGGCATCTGGATGACGCTTTTGAGCTATCTGATCTCAATCCCGCTCGGCATCCGCAAGGCGGTGCGCGACGGCTCGCAATTCGACGTCTGGACCTCCGGTGTCATCATCGTCGGCTACGCCATTCCCGGGTTCCTGTTCGCGATTCTGCTCATCATCCTGTTGGCCGGCGGCTCGTTTTTTCAAATCTTCCCGTTACGCGGCCTCACCTCCGACGGCTGGGCGCAATTTAGCTGGTGGCACAAGATTCTCGATTACTTCTGGCATCTGACATTGCCGATCGTCTCCATGGGGCTTGCCGCCTTCGCCACCATGACGCTTCTGACCAAGAACTCGTTCCTCGAGGAATTGCGCAAGCAATACGTGCTCACCGCGCGCGCCAAGGGCTGCTCCGAGCGGCAGGTGCTGTACGGCCATATCTTCCGCAATGCCATGCTGCTGGTCATCGCCGGCTTTCCCGGCGCATTCGTCAGCGCCTTCTTCGCCGGCGCGCTGTTGATCGAGACTATCTTCTCGCTCGACGGCCTCGGACTCCTGAGCTTCGAGAGCGTGCTCAACCGCGACTATCCGGTGGTTTTTGCCAATCTCTATATCTTCGCCCTCGTCGGCCTCATCGTGAATCTGATTTCCGACCTCACCTATACCTGGATCGATCCGCGTATCGATTTCGAGACGCGGGAGGTGTGAGTTGGACGCCAGAACCCTCCTCGAAAAAACCATCGAAAAGGCCGAGGACCCCACCATCCCCCCGGAGCCGAGGCCGAAGCCGGACATTGAGCCTGCCGGTCCGCTCGGCCTCGCCGTGCTGCCGATCGGCATCGAATTCTCGCCGATCAACATCCGGCGCTGGCGGAATTTCAAGGCCAACCGGCGCGGCTATTGGTCGTTATGGATCTTCCTCGTCCTGTTCGTGGTGACGTTGTTCGCCGAGTTCATCGCCAACGACAAACCGCTGTATTTGCGCTACGATGGCAAGTCGTATTTCCCGGTCATTTTCACCTATCCGGAAACCACGTTCGGCGGCGACTTCGAGACCGCGACGGACTACCGCGATTCCTATCTGCAGAAGCTGATCGCGGAGAAAGGCGGCTTTATGCTCTGGCCGCCCATCCACTATTCCTATAATACCCACAATCTCGATCTGCCGACGCCCGCGCCATCGAAGCCGACCTGGATGCTGACCGCGGCGGAATGCAAGGCAGTGCTCGAGCGCAAGGGCCTCAATAGCTGCGGCGACCTCGAATATAACTGGCTTGGCACCGACGATCAGGGCCGCGATGTGTTGGCGCGCCTGATCTACGGCTTCCGCGTCTCGGTCCTGTTCGGGCTGATACTGACGATAGTCTCCTCGGTAATCGGCATCGCCGCCGGCGCCATACAGGGCTATTTCGGCGGCTGGATCGATCTTCTGTTCCAACGTTTCATCGAAATCTGGACTTCTGTGCCCGAGCTTTATCTGCTGCTGATCATTTCCTCGGTCCTGGTCCCGGGGTTCTTCGTGCTGCTCGGCATCCTGCTGCTGTTCTCCTGGGTGCGGCTGGTCGGTTTGGTGCGCGCCGAGTTCCTGCGCGGCCGCAATTTTGAATACATCCAGGCGGCGCGGGCGCTTGGCGTGTCCAATGCCGTCATCATGTTCCGCCATCTGTTGCCGAACGCCATGGTGGCGACCATGACGTTCCTGCCGTTCATCATGTCGTCGTCGGTGATGACGCTCACTGCGCTCGATTTCCTTGGCTTCGGCCTGCCGCCCGGCTCGCCGTCGCTGGGCGAACTGCTGTCCCAGGGCAAGGCCAACGTCCAGGCGCCGTGGCTTGGGCTTGCCGGCTTCTTCACCGTCGCGCTGATGCTTTCGCTGCTGATCTTCATCGGCGAAGCCGTGCGCGACGCCTTCGATCCGCGGAAGACGTTCACATGACCACTGAATCCCTCCTCTCCGTCCGCGACCTCTCCGTCGCTTTCAGCCATGGCGCACATGGCGGACCGGAGACGCTGGCCGTCGATCACGTCTCGTTCGATATCGGCAAGGGCGAGACCGTGGCGCTGGTCGGCGAATCAGGCTCCGGCAAATCGGTGACGGCACTGTCGATCCTTAAGCTTCTGCCGTACCCCGCGGCACGGCATCCTTCGGGCAGCATCATCTTCAGGGGGCAGGATTTTCTGCAGATGTCCGAACGCGACATGCGGCGCGTGCGTGGCGACGACATCACCATCGTCTTCCAGGAGCCGATGACCTCGCTCAACCCGCTGCACACCATCGAGAAGCAGATCGGCGAAATCTTGCTGCTGCATCGCGGCCTCGCCGGCGCGGCTGCCCGGGCGCGTATCCTTGAAGTGTTGAGCCAAGTCGGTATTCCCGATCCGCAGAGCCGGCTCAAGAGCTATCCGCATCAGCTTTCCGGCGGCCAGCGCCAGCGCGTCATGATCGCCATGGCGCTCGCCAACGAGCCCGATCTGCTGATCGCCGACGAGCCGACCACCGCGCTCGACGTCACGGTGCAGGCCCAGATCATCGCGCTGCTGAAGGAGCTCCAGCAGCGGCTCGGCATGTCGCTTTTGTTCATCACCCACGACCTCGGCATCGTCCGCAAGATCGCCAACCGGGTGTGCGTCATGAAGGAAGGCAAAATCGTCGAACATGGCGACGTCGAACGGGTCTTTGCCAAGCCGGAGCATCCCTATACGCGCGCGCTCCTCGCCGCCGAGCCGAAGCCCGATCCGGCACCGCTGCAGCCCGACGCGCCCATGGTGTTGGAGGCGACCAACCTCAAAATCTGGTTTCCGATCACGGCCGGCGTGCTGCGCAAGGTCGTCGGCCATATCAAGGCTTGCGACGGCGTGACTATCGAGCTGCACCAAGGCGAAACCCTCGGCGTAGTCGGCGAATCCGGCTCCGGCAAGTCGACGCTTGGACGCGCGATCCTGCGCCTCATCTCCTCCGAGGGGCCGATCGCTTTCATGGGCCATGAGCTGCAGGGCCTGCGGTTCAAGGAGATGCGCCCATTCCGCCATGACATGCAGATCGTGTTCCAAGACCCCTACGGCTCGCTGTCGCCGCGCCTGTCGGTTGCGGAGATTATCAAGGAAGGGCTCAAGGTCCACCATCCGAACATGTCGGAACACGAGCGCGACGAACGCGTGATCCAGGCGCTCAAAGATGTTGGGCTCGATCCCGCCACCCGCTTCCGCTTTCCCCATGAATTCTCCGGCGGTCAGCGGCAACGCATCGCGGTGGCGCGCGCCATCGTGCTCGAGCCGACCTTCATCGTGCTCGACGAGCCGACCAGCGCGCTCGACATGGTGATCCAGGCCCAAATGGTCGATCTCCTGCGCAGCCTGCAGAAGCGGCGCAATCTCACCTATCTTTTCATCTCCCACGATCTGCGGGTCGTTGCCGCGCTCGCCAGTCATTTGATCGTGATGCGGCAGGGCAAAGTCGTGGAGGCCGGTGCCGCCGCCGACTTATTCAAGAACCCGAAGAGCGACTATACGCGGGCGCTGTTTGCCGCCGCCTTCAATCTCGACACCGCGCCCGCCGGCGTGGTGGCGCAGTGATGACGAGCCGTGATTCGCATCCGGGATCACGGGTCTCGGTGTTTCTTTCGGCCGTGCTGGCGCTCGCCATGCTGGTCGGTTGCTTTGCGGTAGCCGCCGCGCAGCCGCGCGATCCTTCCCTGCAATACGAATATCCGCTGGTCGGCGATGAGGGCCAACAGCTGCCCAATCACACGGTCAAGCTGCTGGGACCGATCGACCGGCTCCCCGGCGTGGTGGTGGTCGGCAATCTGCACGGCAAGACGACGCTGACCGAATTCTACGATCTCAATTGTCCCTATTGCCGCGCCGCCGCCGCGGCCATCGGCGATATGCTCGATCGCGATCCCGAGCTCAGGCTGGTGCTGGTGCCCTTTCCGGTGCTGAGCGGCGCATCCATAGAAGCAAGCCGCGTCGAGCTGGCCATCGCCAAGCTCGGCTCGCCGCAGCAATTTTATGCCTTCCATCGCCAGATATTTTCGCAGCGCGGCACCGCCGACGCGCAGCGTGCGCTCGAAATCGCGCGCGGACTCGACTTCGACGAGCGCGTCTTGACCGCCGTCGGCGACAGCGACGAGACCACGCGCACCATGAAGGACCTAGTCAACCTCGGCGACGCGCTCGGCCTGCTGGCAACGCCCTCCTTCATCGTCGGCGGGGTTGCGATCCTCGGTTTTCCCGGGCGCCATGAACTGCAAGCGATCGCCGACGCCGCGGCCAGCTGCGGCAAGGTGGTCTGCTAACGTTGGACGGGCAACCCGGCGGGTCTTTCAAGCCGCGCGACTTGGGACTTCTAACTGCGGGCCGCCTTCGACTTGGTATCCGGCTTCGCGGATACGGACGGCTTCGCGCGGGCTTTGCGGCCAGCCGTACGCGGCCACCCCGTGACTTTTATCGACAGCACAGCGTCGACGAGATCGCTCTGCGTCAGCGGGCTATACATGAAAGGCCTCAGCCGGTCGTTCATGCGCAGCAGCGCGAAGCCATACGACGTCGACATGATGGCGATGGCTGCGGCTTTGACGGCGCCGTCGTCGTCGGGGTCGTCGAGCGTCGCCGCGACCAGCCTCTCGAATTCGACGTAAGATTCGCCCGCGGACTTGATGAGCGCGGGATCGGGCGCCATCTTGTCGCCGTTCAAGAGATCGGAGACGAACATCAGCCGGAACATTTGCGGCCGTTCGGCCGCGAATGCCAGATAGCCGCGGCCAGCCGCGGC